>Ga0081539_10005031_pt1 | contig 13912 bp, 13 predicted proteins | sample TabmetS4T2R2_FD_71023 | JGI IMG/M metagenome (GOLD analysis project Ga0081539, IMG submission 71023) | Tabebuia heterophylla rhizosphere microbial communities from the University of Puerto Rico - S4T2R2 | ecosystem: Host-associated > Plants > Roots > Rhizosphere ...
GTCCACTTCCAACGCAATGACTTTTACTCCATCCCCATGGACGAGATGATGAGCCGAAATCTCATGGGTCGGTGTGTATGCCGCAGAAACAACAAACCGCGCCTGCCCCGATTCGAGAACATATGAAGCAAAAGCGCGGTTGCCGGTTTCCAGCCCTGAGTAGGCTATGGGCTTGAAACCAAAGGCTTTCCACCAGTAGTACATAGCATGTCTTGCATTGCCCACGTAAAAATGGATGTGGTCAATGGATTTAATTTGTAGAAAATCTGCCTCTTCAGTCATCGGACGTGATTCGGGTTTGGATGCAGTCGTAGCCATTCAGCCTCCTTCAATTGGTCTTATGAAGATTTTACGCCAAAGGAGGTCTGATTGCAAATGAAAATAGATTAAGCTTCTGATTGATTCAAGGTTTAACCCCGTAGTAGCGACTTCAGTCGCTGATTCTGAAATCCACGACTAAAGTCGTTACTACTGTCAATTCTCAGGCTAATGTTTTCGGCTTCTCAGCCAGTCAGACCCTAATACCAATATCAAGGAAAATACGCCTAATAGGAGCGATGCGCTGTATGCGGCGATATACTGTCTCTCATCCAGAGCGCGATAAATAAACAAGGTCGCCGTTTCTGTTCTGCCTTGAACACCACCACCAACGACCAGTACTGCGCCAAATTCACCGAGGGCGCGGGCAAAGGTCAAGGTGACGCCATAAATCAGGCCCCAGCGCAAGGCGGGGAACGTGACACGCCAAAACGTTTGCCAACTGCTTGCTCCTAATGTCGCTGCAGCTAATTCTTGGCGGGTGTCGAAGGCGTCTAATACCGGAATCAATTCGCGGATCATAAATGGCAGCGTGACGAACAACGTTGCCAACACCATGCCAGGCAAGGCAAATGCAATCTGGATTCCGAATGGCTCAATGATTGGGGCAAGGAAACCATTGCGCCCGAAGAGCAATAGCAACATGTAACCCGCGACCACCGGTGATACAGCAAATGGCATATCTACCAAGCCATTGATCAGGTCACGGCCAGGAAAACGGTGCCTCACAAATACCCAGGCTACGATTGTGCCAAAGATTGCATGAACCACCACGACAACTAAGCTGATCCACAGAGTATTCCAAAACGCGGTGAAAATTTCAGGCTGGTTGAGGGAAACCAAGCTTGCACCCATTCCCTTTTCGAATGCACCAAGGGCAAGCGAGGTGATTGGAGTGATAATTAAAAAGGCAACATATATCACCACCAGCGCGATCAAAATCCCGCTTGCCCACTTGCTTTTCGCTTTGGCCAGCTTGGCTGTAAGCGTGTTCTCTCTCTTAGAAAATGCAGCGCGTGAGGAACTTGTGACACTCATAGAGCTTCCCTCTTTACCCGGCGCTTGCGCAGATAATCTGCGAACATCAACAGACCAAAGGCAATTGCCACCATGACAATGGAAATAGCACTAGCGCCTAGACGGTTCTCTGATTCCACCTCACCGAATACATAGACCGCCGCCGTTTGCGAACGGAAGGGGATATTCCCAGCGACAATCACAATCGAACCAAATTCGCCAATCGCACGAGCAAAACTAAGCAAGGCGCCAGTGATCACGGGCAGGGACAGCGGAGGAAGGATAATACGACGGAAAATCGTCCAGCCTTCCGCGCCGAGAGTTGCAGCCGCGCTCTCTTGAGAACGGTCTAATTCAAGAAGCACGGGCTGAACAGAACGAACGACAAAGGGAAACGTAAGGAATAACAACGCCAGAATGATACCTGGAGGAGCGAATATAACGGAAAAATCAAACCGCTCTTTGAGCCACGAGCCTAGTGCCTCCTGTGGACCAAAGAGAATCACCAGCATCACACCTGTCACCAGAGTTGGAATTGCCAGAGGCAAATCGATAATCCCGTTCAGGATGCGCTTCCCAGGAAAGTCGTACCGAACCAGAACAAAGGCGGTGAGCGTGCCCATGATGGTGTTGATGATCGTCATCACAGTGGAAGTCCACAAAGTGAGCATCAGTGCCGCCCAAGCAGGCGGTAGTGTAATCTGTCGCCAAAACTCGGCTAAGCCTTGACCAAATCCATCTTGCACAATAACAAGCAAAGGAATAATGAGCAAAATTGCTAAGTAGCTAAGGGCAATCCCGCGTATGCTCCATTTGCCCCATGGAAGGAGCGGAGTCTTTCTTTCCTGAACAGGTGTGAGCGTCGTTTGTACGTTCATCTTGTGATCAAGTGATCGTTGCCCTCCAAACTTTCGTTGGGCAACGATCACCATCCAAAAGAGTTAGTTATTCGCTAACTTGAATACCTTGTACTTGCGCAAAGATCTGGTAGAAGATGCCATCATCACCAAAGAAGGCGGGGGTAGCTTCGTTCCAACCGCCGAAATCATCGATTGTAAACAGGTCTTCGATCGGCGGATATTGATCTGCAGTTGAGGCAGCAACATCTGGGTCGGGGGAGCGCAAACCATGCTTTGCAAAAATCTCTTGTGCCTCTTTCGTGAAGAGAAAATCCACAAAAGCTTCAGCCACTTCGCGTGTGCCGTGCTTGTCAACGTATGTATCTACTACAGAGATTGGGTTATCGATCCGGATCGTTGAGGTGGGAAGCACCAGTTCATAATTCTGACCTGCTTGTTGCCCAACTAACACCTCATTTTCATAAGTTATTGCGACATCACCAACACCTTTCTCGAAATTGGTGATCGATTCGCGCGCACCTTTATCCATAACGCTGACGTTTTTCAATACAGCCAGGAGGAAATCTTGAGCACCTTGATCATCCGCAGAAAATCCTTCCACATGACCGCGCTTGGCAGCCCCATATAGTGCCAACACGTTCCACATGGCGCCACCGCTAGTCTTGGGGTTAGGGGTTAGAATCTCCAGGTCTGGTTGCGCCAAATCTACCCAATCATGAATATTCTTCGGATTGTCTTCGCGCACCGCAAAGGCGACCACTGACGTACTGACGATCCCATTATGAAGTTCGCTTCGCCAATCATGGGTAATCAAACCGGCGTCTTCAATACGAGTAATATCAGCCTCAAGTGATAAGGCGACAACGTCCGCCTCAAATCCTTCGACGACTGCACGCGATTGAGCACCCGAGCCTTGATAGGATTCTTCGAAGGTGACCGTTTGACCAGTCTTCTCTTTCCAATAGGCTTGGAAGAGAGGAATAATTTCTGCATAAGCTTCGCGCGGCGTGGAATAGGCACCAATTGTCAATTTGACATCACCGCTGGAGGCGGGCGCCTCGGTCGCCTTGGTAGTGGAGCAGCCCATTGTGATGAGCGTAATCAACAACAAAGAAACGATCAAGATCTTTCTTAATGTAAAAAACATCTTATATCCTTTCGATTATTAATTTTTGGAATAGTGCGATCGTACAATTAAGAGGGAGCAATCGCCTGCATTTTTCATCACTCCCTCTACAACTTTAGTTAAAGATACGCGTCCATCCCGGTTGGGTAATGGCGCGCCCAGAATCACAAGGTCAAAATTTCCCTTTTGCATTTCTTGGATGATCTCTGTTTGAGGATGCCCCATTTTTATTTCACTCTCCGTGGTGACACCGAATCTCTCCAAGCTGTGCTTGCCTCCTGCGATGAACCGCTCGATGTGCTGCCGCTGATACTCAGAGGCGCCATTGACCACGGTCAATAACTTCGCTTGAGCGCCTACATGGCGCAACAAACGGCCCGCGAATAAAACATCATCTTTTCCAGGCTCGCCACTTGCTGCGCACACAAGAGCCTTTTCAAGACGCGCGCCCGGGTGAGCTGCCAATAGCACATGATGATCACCGGACTGCAAAATCTGCTCCGCGAAACTTACCCCCTCTATGGGTCTCCAGCCAACGATGACGAGATCAACCGGGTTTTGCCGTATCGATTTTGCTATTGCAATGGGAGCAGGCATAGGATCTGTGCGCACTTGGACAGAAGCCATGCCATTCCCCAGTTGTTTGCGGGCATCCTGAAGATATGACTCCAACAAGGACTCGTCTTTGCCAACACCTAAAAGCGTCAAGCGGGCATGAGACATCCTTGCCAGATAACCACCCAGGCTCAAAGCTGATTGACTACGGAGCGAGCCATCTGTTACCACCAAGAAATTCAAACCGGGATGAGAGAGGGCATGTAAACGCCGAATTCCGACCCAGGCTTTATCGTTTATCTCAAGTGGAAATGCCGCAGCTTGTTCGGGTGGACGGGTCGCCTCAATGACAATGTTTTGGCTTCCGAAAGGGACGGCCGGGGCAATCGCGCGAACACCAGGGATAGAGGGAAGCTCAAGCCTGATACGTTCTGTAGGCCCATTGAACCCTAAACTGGTCACAATCCCTTCACCGAGTGGAGTGCAATCGAGTTCTGCCTTTGTGCTGGCTAAGGCAAGATCTTCCGGTCGGAATAGAACTTGAACTCGCCCATCTGTGCTGAATTGAGTAGCCTCTTTTGAAAGTCCAAAAACGTGGGGGCCAATCTGAACTTTCTCCTTTTCTGTATTGCCAAGCAGGATGTTTGCCGTGCCAAGGAAGGAAGCGACGAACTCGGTTTGGGGGCGCATATAAAGGTCGCGAGGTGTACCAACTTCGATCAATCTCCCATAACTCATGACACCGATACGATCAGCCAAGTCAAAGGCTTCTTCCTGATCATGGGTCACCAAAATGGTGGCTACCCCTAATTGTTGCTGGATCGCTTTCAGCGACCGCCTTAATTCGGTTCGAATTTTCGCGTCCAATGCCCCAAGCGGTTCGTCAAGCAGCAAGACATCCGGCTCCAGTGCCAAGGCACGCGCCAATGCCACACGTTGTTGCTGGCCCCCGGAGAGTTGCTTGGGCATTCTTTCACCCAACCCTACCAAACCTACCAGTTCAAGAAGTTCATCGCGCTTCATCTGGCGCTCTTTTTTGGGCACTTTTCGGATTTGAAGTCCGAATTCGATGTTGTCCGCAACGGTCATATACTCGAAGAGCGCATAATTCTGAAACACAAAGCCCACATTCCGTTTCTGGGTGGGTAAATCAGTCACATCGCGTCCATGCAATAAAACGCGACCTTCATCGGCAGGAACTAAGCCAGCAATGATGTTCAACACGGTGGTTTTGCCACTACCACTTGAACCAAGCAGCACAAAGAACTCGCCGTCTTTAATTTCTAAAGAGACGTTATTGACGACGGTCTGCTGCCCATAGCGCTTGCTTACATTTTCCAGAAGAATCGACATTGTCACCTCGCGCTTTGTATCATCTATACAATAATTGTGAGGTGTGACGGGCGTTGTGATGACCGTGTGACAATCTGGTGACAATTTAATAGTATTTTCCCCCATAGATATTCTCTTTATATTGGTTAGACCTCTTGCAAAGCTTTATTATCTTTTTAATCTGAAAGCATATCCCAAGCCTGGCAAATTTTGAATGTAGTATGGCTTCGTCGGATCATCTTCAATCTTGGCGCGTAAGCGACGCACGAGTTGCCTGAGCATTTCAGAACTCCCTCCGTTTGCCCCCCAGACATCACTAATGAGATCGTTAGTCGTCAGCACATGCCCCGCGTTCAGCATCAAATACTCTAAAAGTCGGCTTTCTAAAGAGGTCAGATTTTTAACCCTTCCATCTGTTAACGATACTTCTCGAAGCTTAGGATTGAACTTCAAGCCATCGATAGAAAGCTTCGTGAGAAGGTGTGCATTTTCTGCGCTGCGGCCGCGGCGCATCACTGCTTGAACACGGGCTACCAACTGGCGAGGGCTGAAAGGTTTCAAAATATAGTCATCGGCTCCGGCTTCAAGCCCGTGCACGATGTCATTTTCTTCTCCGCGTACGGTGAGGAGGATGATTGGTACATCGGATTCGCGGCGGATGTGCTGGCAGATTGCAAAGCCGTCTTTGATTTGAGCCGTTCCTGGCAGGTTGATATCGAGGATGATGAGATCCGGCTGATCTTCCCTCCAGCAACGCAGGGCGCTCGCAGCATCACCAGCCATGACTGCCTCATAGCCGGCTCGACGGACTGTAAACACCACTAAGTCTGCTACAACCCGATCGTCATCGACGACTAAGAGCTTCACTCTCCGTCACTCCCATTTGCCAAAGGCAGGGTAAACCAAAAGGACGTGCCACCTTCCATGCGTTCCGTGATGCCAACCTCGCCTTGTTGGGCCTCCACAATTTCTTTTACGACAGAAAGGCCTAATCCGGCTCCCTGCCTGGCACGTTCATTCTTAGTATCCAAATGCGCAAAACGACGAAACAGATTGCCGTGTTGGCCCAGAGGAACCCCACTACCTTCGTCTATGACTTCGACACGTAGGTGCTTGTCAATAATTTCATGTTTTATTTGGATAAAGCCGTTTTCTGGACTATGCTTCACAGCATTCGAAAGTAAATTTACCAATGCCTGGACAGTTCGTCGTGGATCTGCCATGACGAAGATTCGCTTTTGAATAGACTGGGCAGTCACATTCAAAGAGTATTTTTCTGCAAGAGGCAGAATAATCTTCAGCGCATCCTTTAGAATTGTGTCGAACGAAATGGATTGAAGTGAGACTTTGAATCGTCCTGCTTCAATGCTCGCAGCCTCAATGAGATTATCAATCAATGTCTGCAAATTGATAATTCCTAAATTCAACGAAACCAATAATTCTTCCATTTCAGCTTGCGAAAGGTTATGTACGTTATCCAGCAACAATTCAGAAGAGGCTTCTAAGGCGGCAAGAGGCGTGCGAAATTCATGTGTAATATTCGCCATAAAATCACCCAACAGGCGGTGAATATATTCCTCGTTGGAAACGTCTCGAATGACTAACGCCTGATTTGCGCTGCTTGCCTCAGGAGGAACAAGTCTTGATTTCGAAATGGACAATAATCTCTCGTGGCCATTTTTTAACTTCACAGATATTCGTCGTTGCTGCCCCACCGCTGGAAGCTGGCTGCTAATATTGGTCTCTTCCTCTAACGGCAAGAAGACATCGTCAATCTTTTGACCGATGAGCTGATTGGGTTCATCGCCTATGATCTTGCTGATGCCGGCGCTCACAAACGTGATTCGGTTCTGCTTGTCGAGAGTCAGCATTCCCTCAATAATCGAATTGAGTAAATGTTCGATCCAAACCTTTTCCGCTTGCAACTCCTTTAGGGAGTGCTGCAGGGCAATGCGTCCATCTTCCAACGTATTGGTCAGTTGATTGATCTCCCAAACCGATGAATGAATGGAGATGGGTGAATCAAGATTTCCTTGGCGAAACTCTGACGCTGCATCTGCCAGTCGAACCATAGGCCGACTGATTCTTTGAGATAGCCATATTCCTAAAGCAGAGGCAAGAAGGACAATGAATAAGAGTCCGAAAATTAATGTACTGCTCAAGCTTTGCTGAACAGCAATCTGGTGATCCACGTTTAACGCGCTAACGAGATTGAGATGTAAAGACGAATCGATTTCCAAATTGGATAGAATATATTGATGCTCACTTATGCTCAATGATCGCTGTGCCAGCGCTTGGTTGGTATTCTGATTTGCACCTTCTAACAATCCTGTTGCCTGAGTTTTTGTGATTTCAATAGAGGGCTCACTGGAATCTACGACTCGACCTTGCCAAACCAAGAAATAGAGCAGACCGGTTTCCCTTTGAAGTTCCATAAGGACTGAAGATGCACTTTTGGCGATCATCACTTGATAGGAAGTTGGCTGGTTAGAAGATATATCTGCTGTGGCATAGAGATATAATGTATCACTGGGCGGCAGAGCTACATAGCCAGATTGTGAATCCACTTGGCAAAGCTCAGCCAAATTACGATCTGCTCCGCTGATTTCTTTTCCATTCGAACAGATCAATATCAAATCAAGCTTTGCACTCTCTTGCAACGTATTAAGATAACTTTCCAGGGAAGAGAAGTTCTGCTCTTCTAATAATCGGCCAAGTGTAGGACGCTGTGAGATCAGCAGCGCCAGGCTCTGCAAATCAGATCGTTCTCTCTCAATAAATGCCCGGGAGGCAACCACTGCCTGATCAAGAAGAAGCTGTGCGTTGGAAGATGACTGTCGACCAATGAGCAAAATCACCGGCAAGCCAATGGCAGTCCCAATGCCGAGGAAACCTACCAGAAACGTAAATATGAGTTGAGCTCTTAACCGGCGCAGGCGCTGCTTTAGAAACCTGAACACAACTTACCTCAACAACTCAACTGTGCACTAGAATCAACATGGCTAACAAAAACAGTCTGCCCTCTTCTCACGCTTTCCCACTTGTATTGAGCATATCTTCGATAAACATGTTCCAGATAGGGTTTTCTTCTTCATGCCATATCTTATGCATGACTTCTAAGGCCTCATCAGCATTCCAGCCTTGTCTCAAAACTTGATACATGGCTACGAAGGCGGTTGCGCGGTAATTTGCTTGGCAATGAACCAGTACCTGTTCATTTTGATGATCCTCCATGGCGCGCATAAAATCATCTAGCTTTTGCTCGGTCGGGTTGTTCCAATCTACCGGGATGTGGATATGTTCCATCTTCAGGCTTCGCACCAATTCACCTTCATTTGGGATGGCGCCTTCTGATTTCGACGTTGCCAGATTGATGACGACCTGTACACCTGCATCTGCCACCGATTTCAATTGCTCAGGCTTTGGCATCCCACTGCTAGAAAGTTTATCATTCCAATATAAGTAATTGTAAATATCTTTCACTTTACCCTCACAATTTTGGCATTTGTCATCTTTTGCAAATCGGAGGTCTTCAGCTCGAAAATCGCGTTAGGAGTCCCTGCGGCAGCCCAGATGGTTTCATATTGTAAGAAATCTTCATCGAGATAAGTTTCGATCTTCTGGAGATGACCCAAAGGAGGCACACCGCCGATGGCGAAGCCGGTCACTGCGCGCACGAAATCAGCGTCGGCGCGACCAATCGGTTCCCCCGCGTACTCACTGATCCGGTTCTCATCCACGCGATTCGCGCCGCTGGTCAATACGAGGATAGGCTTGCCCGAATCCTTTCCCCTAAAAATCAACGATTTGACGATTTGTCCCAATTCACAGCCGGCGCGGTCCGCGGCTTCTTGCGCAGTGCGAGTAGATTCGACGTGTTCGATTACGGTGTAATCGAATCCGAGTGACTTGATTTGATCTTGAACTTTTTGTGCAGAGGCAGAGAGAGTTGACATCCGCCCATTATAAACGGACTATTCCGCGCTGAGCGGAGCCGTGGGCGTAGTCGAAGCGACATCATGACCAAGCAAATCGCTTATGAATAAGAATATCACCCGATTAGGTGCGTTTCGATTGCGCTCGCTGCAAACGCTCCGCTCAACGCGGTTGTTTTCTTATGTAATGGATCTGCCAAAGCACGCGCCAAGTTTTCCCACCATCGTTGGAGCGTTCCCAGTTCCAGTTGAATTGGTCGTCTTCGATATCGTACCAAACCATTCGTTGTTTGCATTTCTCTCCACGGACGATGGCATCACGGCTAAGCGTCATTTTCTCCTCTTCAAACGTTCCCGTGAAATCGAGGTAAGTACCATTATTGTCCACCCAGGTTTGGCACCAGAGTTTACGCTCTGGGTCATAGGAGGAAAAACTCATCCCGTGCAAATCCGGCGCGACAAAATCCTCCTGGACAATTTTTCCATCTAGAATGCGCGTGATGGTATTTGTCCCCTTTCCATCTTCACCCCAATGGGCGTCCCACACACCGAGCCAAAAGTCAAATTGGTTTTCGGGATTCATTTTGCTTGCTCCTCATTGTTCAAGCTTAGTACTCTATGGCTGAATTTGCCAGATACCGTCTATCTTCTGTAGTTCCAGATCGACCAAAACGGGTGGATCTGTTTCGAGGGTCATCAAGGACAAACTGTAATCGGGCTGCGGATCGCTTGTATTAATCTTGGAAGGATCTAGAAAAACGGAAACATGCCAGTTGTACTCAGCGACGTATCTCGTTTGTCGATGTGTGGCAGTATGAGGGATGTCGCGCAGGTGGAAGACAACTTCGAGCAGCTCCGATTCCTCATTGACCGTGGCCTGAAACCCCACAAGATTCAGAAAGCTGACTACCATATCATTAGGGGCGTCACTGTAGCTGAAACCAGCACGAAGCAGTGCGAATTCCTTACCAGTGACCGTTGATTCCGTGCTTGGTACCACTGTTTCTGTTGGAATTGGCTGAGTGGGAGGTGAAGTTGGGGAAGGCGACACAGGCTGAGGCGCGCAAGAACTTACAACAATGGCGAGCGAGAACAAAATGGAGGGCAGAATGCGGGCTGGCATACCAGACCGGAGCCTGCATAAGTTATTGGAATGGTGATTCATACATTTCTCTAGAAATAAAGATGGTCTCTAATCTACCAACTTGCAAAACGGTTGACATCAGCCTTGAGAACTGATTTTGGGGAACTGTATTCAACCAGTAATACCCACAAATTCCTTGAATCTCGATGCCAAGGCGATTTCATGGCGTTGGCAAACCATGTACAGTGCCAAGCGACGAGACAAATGCGGTCGCCTGTCGATGATATTCAGGCGAATCGGCAGGAATCATCCCACAGGCGTATTCGAGAGTAACAAGCACACCGAAAGGCATCCGCCGGGAGGAGATCGCTCCGCAGCCGTTGCATTGCGTACCGCAGCCATCAGCAACGAATTCCCAAGCCTGGTTAAATGATTCTACAGCGCGGGCCTCTGCCGATTCTCCGGTTCGCCAGGGCGACCACGCCAAGAGAACCATCAGCGCAATCACCACCACAGCCAAAGATGAGAATTTTCTGATCATAACGAATCCTTTCTTCTACGTGACGCCAAAGAAGGTTGACTAGTTCCTGATCTGAAAAGTGTCTCTCGGAAAGGGGATTTTCTCCCCTAACATCAAATCCTGCTACAATTGCCTTGGACGTCAGGAGCCCCGCGTTGAATAAACTAAAAATGGTTTTAGCAATATTCATCAGTATTCTCCCGCTGAATGAACTGCGTGTGCTTGGGTACCGATTGCTTGGTTACAGGATCCAGAACGCCCGAATTGGCTTTGGAACCATCATTGCTGCCGATGAAGTATGGATCGATGCCGCTAAAATTGGTCCGTTCAACTTTTTTGCAGGGCCAATGAAAATCCAGATCCATCGGGGCACGTCGATTGGAAATCGGAATGAGTTCATTTGTGGCTATTGGGTTTTGCGCGAGGAATACAAAGATCATCATTACGGACGCTCGCTGGAACTCTGTGAGGATGCCTTAATCACCTCACGTCATTATTTCGATTTAGCTGGCTCTCTCGTTATCGGTGAACGCTCTTGGATTGCAGGAATCGATTCTCAATTCTGGACACATGGCGCGGGCGTCAAGGAGCGGGACATAAAAATTGGTGGAGATTGCTATATTGGCAGCGCTGTCCGTTTTTCACCGGGCTCGTCGATTGCCGAGAACGTGATTGTCGCGATGGGAAGTGTCGTCAGCGGCCAGATGGCTGAAAGTAATGCCTTAATTGGTGGCGTCCCGGCAAAGGTCTTGAAGTCGAATTACAACTGGAAGGAAAAAGATGCCCGACCCTAAAACTGTCTATGCCCATCATGGGAATGAATATGAAGCTTTGATCGCGCGCGAAGATTATCAGGGGAATTTGCGCGCCGCTTTGCAAAATATTACCTCACTAGAAAATCGAATTGTTGTAGATACCGGAGCCGGGACAGGACGGTTGGCTGGAATGCTTGCTCCGTTGGCCTCGCGCGTCTATGCCTTTGATATTGCTCCGGATATGCTACGCGTCTGTCGCCAAAAATTGCTAGCCAGGGGACTCTCAAATTGGCAGGTAGGGATCGCCGACCATCGCCAATTGCCTGTAGACAATCATTCTACAGATCTGGTGGTCTCGGGCTGGAGTGTGAGTTATCTCGCCGTATGGAATCCCGAATCATGGCGAGAGGAGTTGGGAAAATGGCTGGCAGAAATGAAACGCGTTCTAAAGAGAGATAGCCTCATCATTTTGTTCGAATCACTTGGTACTGGAAATGAATCACCGATTAAGTTAGATCATCTAAAGAATTTTTATCCCTGGCTTGACGAAGCGGGTTTCCAAAAAAAGTGGATCCGGACCGATTACCAGTTCGAGTCCCTTGAAGAAGCCGAATATCTCTCGCGCTTTTTCTTTGGAGATGAATTGGGCGATAGGGTGAAGCAAAACAACTGGGTCATTTTGCCCGAATGTACAGGGGTATGGTGGATGAGAGTATAAGGTGTATAGAAAATAGCAGGTCGAGAGGCATCACGCTTTTATTGGCTGCTCGGCCATCATGCCAGCCGCAACGGGCATGAAGTAACCGGCCATTAGCGCGTCGGCAAGGCAAAGGATGAGTACCCGGCTGCTTTTTGCCCAGGCATAAAACTTTCAGAGATCATATTGAGCATCATGAGGAAGGTTCCCTTTGCCTGATGGAAAAACCTTCCTCACTCAGAAACGCCTCGCAAAGACAGTTGTTCCCCTTAGCCGGGCCACAAAAGGGGAGCGATGAGGGAAACGATCACGGCCACAATCAGCGTAAGCGGAGCGCCAACACGCAAAAAGTCTGAAAACTGGTAATGACCTGGCCCATACACTAACAGATTTCCATGATGGCCGAGAGGCGTAAAAAAGGATGTCACTGCGGCCATGGCAACGGTGACAACAAACGCTTCGGGTCGTAAATCGAGCCCGCGTGCCAAAGCGATTGCGATCGGCCCGAAGAGCGCTGTCGTTGCCGCGTCCGACATCACTTGTGTGACAAGCCCTGTCACCAGAAAGAGTGCTAACAAGATCAAGCGTAAATCCCAGTTAACGACCAGCCCTTGCAGCCAACCAGCCAAAAGAGTCGCGGTGCCCGTCTCTTGCATGGCCAATCCCAATGGAATCGCCCCAGCGATAAATACAAAAATACGAGTGTCGATAGATTGATAAGCTTGGTGAGCAGAAATGCAGCCACTCAGAATCATCACCACGGCGCCCGCCAGGAAAGCGAGCTCAATGGGAATGACATTGAGCGCCGCGATCATTGTCGTGAGAATCATGATCGTGCCGGCTAGTCGGGCTTTATGGAGAGGTTTTGGTTCCCCTCGAAAAGGAACGAGCATCAAAAAGGATCGATCTTCTGAAATTCGCCTAAGAGACTCGGTGTCGCCCGTCATGACCAGAACATCCCCTTCGCGTAATTTGACGCGTGATAGCTCTGTTCGCAGCCAGCCTCTGCGCCTCCAAACACCAACAATGATGACACCATAATTCTCGAGGAAATCAATCCTACCAATCGTCTTCCCAATTAATTCGGATCTGGGCGCAACTACAGATTGAACCAAGCGGGATGATAAATCTTCTTTGCCGTTTTCGTTTTCTTGAGAAGGCAAAAACGTCTCTTTATACTTCTCCAACGGCTGAAGAGCAATGCCAGGTTCCTTCTCAATCGTAGCCAGTTTGTCTGGGCTGGTACGGATCACCAGCACATCTCCGGCTTGGGTCTTTTTACTGCCAAAGGGCCGGTTGCGCGGATGATTATCGCGGTACCAGGCAGATACTTTGAAATCAATGGATTGCTCTGCTTCGATCTCTCGAATGGTCTTGCCGAGCAGGGGCGAATCGGGTAGCAAAACTAATTCCGTGTAATACCCTTCCAGGCGAAAGTGATCAATCGACTCTTCGTCCCCGCGGCGTGCAGGCAGCAAGAATCGTCCTAGCAATAAAAAGAAGATTGTTCCCGCCAACGAAATGGAAAGCCCAATTGGCGCAATCGAAAAGATTCCTAAACCACGTTCTCCTACTTGTCTCAACAGACCGTCCGCGATCAAAAATGCGGGGGCGCCAATAATCGTGATGGCTGTGCCCAATGACGCCGCGAAGGAGAGAGGGATTAATAATTTCGAGGCTGGAATGTCACTTTCCCGCGAGAGTTTCAAGATG
>Ga0081539_10005032_pt1 | contig 13911 bp, 12 predicted proteins | sample TabmetS4T2R2_FD_71023 | JGI IMG/M metagenome (GOLD analysis project Ga0081539, IMG submission 71023) | Tabebuia heterophylla rhizosphere microbial communities from the University of Puerto Rico - S4T2R2 | ecosystem: Host-associated > Plants > Roots > Rhizosphere ...
GACCGCGTGTGGTTCCGCCACGCGAAGGCGGGCGAGCTGTCGGAGCACGTCGACGAGTACGTGCTGGTCGACGACCCGCCGTCGGTCACCGGAGCGGCCCGCACCTACCGCGGCGAGGGCCAGACCTTCCTTTAGGGCGGGCGGTCACTCCCACGCTGGGTTTCGAGCCGGCTAACGGCAGTACGCTGTTGAAATGCGCGTCCGTTCGGGGGACGACGATCGGCTCGATCTCGCGCGGCAGCTTCTCGGCTCGCCGCCCATCGAACACGTGGCGCACTCGATCGTCCATCGATCCACGTTGCCCGCCGGCCGCTTCGAGGCGCATCATTTCGGTCGGGATGAGCATTCGACCGCCTCGGCCGCAGCATTGCTCATCGGTATCTCCGGGATTCCTGGGCTCGGCGATGACCTTCTGAGGTCGATAGTGAAGCCGGCCGAGCGCCTGGTCTCGGCCGAGGGCGTCGTTCGTGGACACGACACGGATCCGGACGTCGGTCACACGAGCTGGTCGATCTCACAACTGGCGTTCGGTCTCGCGCACAGGCCGGACCTGATGGTCTCGAAGCGGCCGCTGTACAAGCTCACCGCGCAACTGCTCGCGATGCAGGCGCCGGACGGAGGGTGGCCCATCCGTGCCGGTGAGGAACCCTCGATTACGCTGACGTTCTACCCGGCGCTCGCGCTGAACAAGCTGGTGAAACGCGGTTTGGTGCGGAACCGGCAGACGGTGGGGGCACTGGGGCGTGGCGCGGATTTCCTACGTTCGGTCCTCGACGCCGATCCCACGACGGAGGAACGGATCCTCGGCCTGCGAGCCCTGCAACTCCTGTCGCCCACAGCGGTTGATGCGGTCGAGCTCGACGACGTGCTCGCACGTTCATATCGCGCTCGCACTCTGGCGCTCTCGGACTTCACCGTCTCCCGGTATCGGCAACCACAGTGGCACTCGATCATCTGGCACCCGCTGCTCTACGCGTGCACGCGCGCCTGGGCTCCCATCGAGCATCCCGTGAACGCGTTGCTCGGTGCCAGGCTGTTACGCGGCTACCACGCCGACCTGACGGCGTGGACGGGACCGCATCGACAGTCGGAACCCCACACCGGTGTCTCCTGGGCATCCGCCCTGGCGTTGCGCAACGTCGTCGCACTTGCCGACGATCTCATGGCCGCCGGTATGGGCGTCACCGAGTACCGCGCTCGTGTCAGCCGACTGGAGACGGAAGAGTTCGACTTCGACGTCGTCGTCTCCTTCGCTGGGCGGGACCGCCTCGTGGCGGAGCGTGTCGTCGACATCCTGAAGTCGTCGGGACTGCGAGTCTTCTACGATCGTGACTACCAACACCGGCTGCTCGGGGAGGAACTCTCCGAGATCCTCCACCGGACGTATTTCAGCATGAGCCGGTACGCAGTGGTGATCCTCTCCAAGGCGTTCATAGATTCTCGCTGGGCGGGCAACTGGGAATGGAAGGCGGTCCTCGCGCGCATGCAGCAGGAAAAGCGCGGGTACGTGCTGCCCTACTTCGTGGAAGACGTGGTCGTCCCTGGACTCAATCCCACGCTCGGCTTCATCTCCTCCACGGACTACTCGCCCGAGCAGTTCGCGCGGCTGGTGGTGCGCAAACTTCGAGATGAGCTCTGATCGGTGGGTATCACGACCGCGTCCGGTGGTTGGGGCCGGAGTCGCTTCGGTCTGGACACGACGCGCGCCAGCCCTACTTGATCTTGTTTGGACTGCCGCCGCCCCGTACCGTAACTACATGGGTGTAACTAGCGGCTGCACGACTTCCGACCAGCGCGCGATCGTGCGCGCGACGGAGGAATTCGTGCGCGACCGGCTCGGTCACGAGCCCACCGGTCACGACTGGTGGCACGCCGTGCGGGTGCGCAGGACGGCTCTGTGGATCGCCGAGCGTGAGGCTGCCGATCTCTTCGTCGTGGAACTGACGGCGTTGCTCCACGACGTCGCGGATTACAAGTTCTCCGGCAGCGACGACGCGGGACCCGCCGCCGCAGCCGACTGGCTGGAGTCGGTCGGTGTCGGCTCGGCGACCGCCGTCGCCGTGGCCACCATCATCCGGACGATGTCGTTCCGGGGCGCCCAGGTGCCGGACACGCCGCTGACCTTGGAGGGTCGCTGCGTGCAGGACGCGGACCGATTGGACGGCATCGGGGCCATCGGCATAGCTCGGACGTTCGCCTACGGCGGATACGTCAAGCGCCCCATCCATGACCCGTCGGTGCCGTCGGTCCCACACGAAACCGCCGAGGCTTATCGCGCGCACCTGGGAACCACCTACAACCACTTCCACGAGAAGCTTCTGCTGCTGCACGAGCGCATGACGACCGACGCCGGTCGCCGGCTCGCGCGGCAGAGACATGAGTTCATGCTGCGGTTCCTGGCGGAGTTCGAGTCCGAGTGGGACGGCTTGTCGCTCGAGAACCCAGCCGCAGCCGCGCGCGGGAGCGCCACGGCCGCGCGCGTCCCGCCCGGAGGCTGAGAGGACGGGCCGCGCGCGGCCGTGGCCGAGGCAGGGGCGACGTCGTCGGCGCCCCTTGTCAGGGGTTAGTGCCGCACCGCCTTCTCGGCGCCGGCACCGGTGAGCGACCGCACCTCCATCTCGGCGTACCGCGCCGGGTCGGACGCCTCACGGCTGGTGACCGTGCCGAGCCAGCCGAGGAAGAACGCGAGCGGGATCGAGATGATCCCCGGGTTCTCCAGCGGGAACCAGTGGAAGTCCACCGACGTGTCCTTGATCATCGACAGGCTCGCGCCGGTCTTCGGATCGATCTTGCCGGACACCGTCGGCGAGAACACGATCAGGAAGATCGCCGAGATCAGGCCGCCGTAGATGCTCCACAGCGCGCCGCGGGTGTTGAACCGCCGCCAGAACAGCGAGTACAGGATCGTCGGCAGGTTCGCCGACGCCGCGACGGCGAACGCCAGCGCCACGAGGAACGCGATGTTCTGGTCCTTGGCGAAGATGCCGCCGAGGACCGCGACGGCGCCGATGACGACGGCCGTGATCCGCGCGACCCGCACCTCGTCGTCCGCGTTCATCTGCCCCTTCTTGATGACGTGCGAGTACACGTCGTGGGCGAAGGACGCGCTCGCCGTGATCGTGAGGCCGGCGACGACGGCGAGGATCGTCGCGAACGCCACGGCGGCGATGATGCCGAGCAGGAGCGTGCCGCCCAGCTCGTACGCGAGCAGCGGTGCCGCCGAGTTCTGCTTCCCCGGCGCGGCCAGGATCCGCTCCGGACCGACGAGCTTCATCGCGCCGTACCCGAGCACCAGCGTGAACAGGTAGAAGATGCCGATCACCCAGATCGCCCAGACGACGCTGCGCCGGGCCTCCTTGGACGACGGCACCGTGTAGAAGCGCATCAGGACGTGCGGCAGGCCCGCGGTGCCCAGCACCAGGGCCAGCGCCAGCGAGATGAAGTTGATCTTCGAGGTGTCGTTCAGGCCGTACTGCAGGCCCGGCTCGAGCACCGCCTCGCCCTTGGGCGCGTTCGCCGCGGCGTCGTTCAGCAGCGCGGAGAGGTTGAAGCCCTCCTGGCCCAGCACCCAGAACGTCATCAGGCCGGCGCCGGCGATCAGCAGGATCGCCTTGATGATCTGGACCCAGGTGGTGCCCTTCATCCCGCCGACGAGGACGTAGACGATCATGATCAGGCCGACGACCGCGATCGTGATGTTCTGGCCGGCGGAGCCCTCGACGCCGAGCAGCAGGTTCACCAGGCCGCCCGCGCCCGCCATCTGCGCCAGCAGGTAGAAGAACGAGACGGCGAGCGTGGAGATCGCCGCCGCCGTCCGCACCGGCGTGTTCCGCAGCCGGAAGCTCAGCACGTCGGCCAGCGTGAACCGGCCGGTGTTGCGCAGCAGCTCCGCGACCAGCAGCAGCGCGACGAGCCAGGCCACGAGGAAGCCGATCGAGTACATGAAGCCGTCGTAGCCGTAGATGGCGATCGCGCCCGCGATGCCGAGGAAGCTCGCCGCCGACAGGTAGTCGCCGGAGATCGCGATGCCGTTCTGCCGGCCGTCGAACGCGCGCCCGGCGGCGTAGTACTCGGTCGCCGTCCGGCTGGTCCGCGAGGCCCGGAGGACGATCAGGAGCGTGATGACGACGAAGACCGCGAAGATCGCGATGTTGACGGCCGGCTCGCCGACGCTCTCGGTCTTCGCCGCGAGGAATGCCATCACCGCACCTCACCCGCCTCGATGTGCTCGCGGAGCCGCTCCGCGGTGGGGTCGAGCTCACGGTCCGCCCAGCGGGCGTAGAGCATCGTGATGACGAACGTCGAGACGAACTGCAGGAGGCCGAAGATCAGGCCGACGTTGATGTCGCCGACGACCTTCGTGCTCATGAAGTCCTTGGCGTAGGCGGACAGCACCACGTAGAGGAAGTACCAGGCCAGGAACAGGGCGGTCATCGGGAAGACGAACCGCCGGAAGCGCGCCTTGAGCTCCGCGAACTCCGCGCTCGACTGCACCTCCTCGTAGGTGCTGCCGCCGCTCGGGCGTGTGGGTGTGGTGGACACGCGGACCTCCTACCTCGCAGGTCACCGCCCGCCCGCGGCGATGCGGTGCGTGATCCGGATCACTGTGCGGCGGCCGTGCCGCCGGCCTGAAGCGCTGTTCGGCAACGGTCGGTCAGCGGGGTCGGCCGCGCGGCGTGCGGGAACACGGTCCGCGACGAGCGGCGTGCGCAACGCGACGAGCGGCGGAGCGCGAAAGTTCGCCACCCGCGACGAGCGGCCCGGTACCCGACGCGACGAGCGGCGAAGCGCGAAAGTTCGCCACCCGGCGACGAGCGGCGGAGCGCGAAAGTTCGCCACCCGCGACGAGCGGCCCGGTACCCGACGCGACGAGCGGCGAGGCGCCCACGCTCGAAGAACCCGAGATGAGTCATGGTGAACGCCGCGATGAAGCCTTGATGAGACGTCGCGCGGGCGCCTTCCCGCCACCCTCCGGCGTCGTCGAGTCTCGACGTGTGACGGGTGACATGACCGGCTACGCGGGCGGCGGCGGGCCCTACGCCGTCGCGCATCGCGGCGGCGCCGGCCTGGCGCCGGAGAACACGCTCGCGGCGTTCGAGCGCTCGTACGCGCTCGGCGTCCGCTACCTCGAGACCGACGTGCGGCTCACCGCGGACGGCGTGTGCGTCGCGTTCCACGACGCGCGCCTGCGCCGCACCACAGGCGTGCGCGGGCGCCTGGCCGACCTCGCCTGGGACGACGTCCGCGAGCTGCGGGTCGGCGGCGAGCCCGTGCCGCGGCTGACCGAGCTGCTCGACGCCTTCCCGGACGCGCGCTTCACGATCGACGTCAAGGAGGCGCGCGCCCTCGCCCCGCTCGCCGCCGACGTCCACGGCTGCCGGGCCGCCGACCGCGTCTGCCTGGCCGGCGCCGCGGACCGCGTGCTGGCCGAGGCGCGCGAGTCGTTCGGCCTGCCGACGGCGCTCGGCTGGGAGTCGCTGACCCGGCTCGCGCTCGCCGCGCGCACCGGTGACCGGCTGACCTGGGCGCGGTGCCGCGCGACCCGGGCGCAGTTCGCCCACGTCCCGCTGCGGCTGGGCCGCGTCCCGGTGTTCGCCGAGCGGCTGGTCGCGATGGCGGCGGACCTCGGCGTCCGCGTCCTGGTGTGGACTGTCGACGACCCGGCGCTCATGCACCGCCTGTTCGACGAGGGCGTGGACGGCGTCATCACCGACCGCCCGGACCTGCTGCGCGAGGTGCTGGTGGCCCGCAACACCTGGCCGGCACCACACCCCCAGGCCGGCGCCGGCCGCAGGCCGTCCACCACCACAACCACCACGACCACCGCGGCGGACGCGTCATCCCTGCCGGCAGCCACCTGAAGCGCCCGAGCACACGCTGGAGGCGTACCTGCGCGAGCACCGCGGAGCGGCCTGAGCCCCCGGCCGCCGGGTCGCCGACGCGCCTCAGGTCGGCGGTGAGAGGACGGGCGCGAGCAGCTCCGCCGACGCGGCGTCCGTGCCGGCGACCCCCTGAAGCGCACCCAGCAGCGCACCCGCCAGGGTGGCGATCAGCGCGTCGCGGGCCACGCCCGCGGTGTCGGCTAGCCAGGCCGCGCACGTCTCCTTCTCGAACGCCAGCCAGCCCCGGACGGCGAGCAGCAGCGGGGCCGGCGCGTGCTCGGCGTCGGTGTGGAGCCCGGCCAGCAGCAGCTCGACGCTGACGTCGTCCACGCGCCGCAGGACCGCGGCCACGTCGGGGTCGTCGCTGCCCCGGAGCAGCACGCGCCACGACTGGGGGCGGGCCTCGACGTGGTCGACGTACGTTCCCAGCGCCGCGAGCAGCCGCTGCGGCGACTCGCCCTCGGGGACGTCGCGCATCGCCTGGATCAGCTCGTCCGCGGACCGCTCGACGACGGCGAGCTGCAGTGCCGGCCGGGTCGGGAAGTAGTGGAACAGCAGCCCTTCCGACACCCCGGCCTCGGCCGCGACCGCCGCGGTCGGGACCCGCTCGAGGTCGGTGTGGGCCGCGAGCCGCCCGGCCGCGGCGAGGATCTGCTCCCGACGCTCCTCGGGCGTCAGGCGGGTCCGCGGCGGCACGAGGCCGAATCTAGCCGTTGAGTCTCAACTCAATAAGCGTTATGTTGAGCCGACGCTCAATAGAGAGGCGCACCGACATGACGCAGCAGTGGGTGGAGACGCCGCACGGCGCGATCGAGGTCCACGACCTGGGCGAGGGGCGGCCGGTCCTGTTCCTCCACGGCCTGCTCGTCGACGCCACGTTCTGGGACGACGTCGTCGACCGGCTGCGGGACGACGACGACCTGCGCCTCCTCGTCCCGACGCTCCCGCTCGGCGCCCACCGGCGCGCGATGCGGCCCGGCACCGACCTCACGCCGCCCGGCCTCGCGCGCATCGTCGGCGACCTCGTCCGCGCGCTGGGGACCGGACCCGTCACGGTCGTCTCGGCCGACACCGGGACGGCGCTCGCCCAGCTGCTGCTCGCGGCCGAGCCCGAGCTGGTGCGGGCCGCCGTGTTGGCCAGCGGCGACGCCTACGACCACTTCCTGCCGCCGATCGCGAAGCCGGTCCGCTGGACCGCCTACCTGCCCGGCGGCCTGTCGCTGCTCGCGCTCGCGATGCGCCGGCCGCGGCTCGCGAACCTGCCGCTCGGCTTCGGCTGGCTGACCCACCGCGGCATCACGAGCGAGCAGGGCCGGCGCTGGAGTGCGCCGAGCCTGGCCGACCGCGCCGTCCGCCGCGACGCGCGCGCCGTCCTGCGCGGCATCCACCGACGCCACACGAACGCGGCCGCCGAGCGGCTGCGCGGGGTCGACGTCCCGGTGCTGCTCGCCTGGTCCGAGGACGACCGCGTGTTCCCGCGCCGGCTCGCCGAGCGGCTCGCCGCCACGCTGCCGCACGCGCGCCTGGCCACCGTGCCGGACGCCGCGGCGTTCTCGGCGCTCGACAACCCCGACGCGCTCGTGGCGCTGATCCGGGAGGCGTTGGTCAGCTCCGCTCGCCCCGGCGGAGCAGCGGGCGGGCCTCGCCGCGGTTCAGGTCCAGTGCCTCCGGAGCGTGCAACCGCACCATGATCGGCGTGACGCCGCTCGGCGTCGTCCACGGCGTCGCCAGCGAGACGGCGACCATCACGGCGAACGCCAGCGGCACCGACCACGCGGCCGGCTGGGCCAGCATCGCCGCCGGCAGGCCGTCGGACACCGCGCCGGTCATCGTCAGCAGGACGGCGAGGCTCGCCGTCCCGCCGCCCACGACCAGGCCCGCGAGCGCGCCGGCCTGCGTCAGCCGGCGCCACCAGATGCCGAGCACGAGCAGCGGGCAGAACGTGGACGCCGCGACGGCGAACGCCAGCCCGACGGTGTCGGCGATGTCGCGCCGCGCCGCGACCAGCGACAGCGCGGCGGGCAGCGTGACGGCGAGGACGGCGGCGACCCGGAACCCCGGCACGCTCGCGTGCAGCCGCCCGCGCAGGATGTCCTGGCTCAGCACGCCGGCCACCGACACCGTGAGCCCGCTCGACGTCGACAGGAACGCCGCGAAGGCACCGGCCATGAGCAGCGCGGACACGAGCGTCCCCCACGGCTGGCCGAGCATCCGCTCCGGCAGCAGCAGGACGACGGCGTCCGTCCGGCCGGACGCCAGCAGGTCCGGCGCGTAGACCCGGCCCAGCGCGCCGTAGATCGGCGGGAACAGGTAGAAGGCGCCGAGCAGGCCGATGACGACGGCCACGGTCCGCCGCGCCGCCCGGCCGTCCGGGTTCGTGTAGAAGCGGACCAGCACGTGCGGCAGCCCCATCGTCCCGAACAGCAGCGCCAGCAGCAGCGAGTACGTCCGGTAGACCTGGTGGTCGCCGGTGCCGCTCAGCGGCTGCGCCCAGTCCGCCGGCGCGAGCGCCGCGGGGTCGGGCGCGCCGTCCGACCGCCACACGACCAGCAGCAGCACCACCGGCAGCGAGATCGCGGTGAGCTTGAGCCAGTACTGGAACGCCTGCACGAACGTGATCGAGCGCATACCGCCTGCCACCACGCCCGCGACGACCACGACGGCGACGACGAGCGCGCCCACCCACGGCGGTGCGCCGGTCGCCGTCCCCAGCGCCAGCCCGGCGCCCTGGAACTGCGGCAGCAGGTACAGCCAGCCGATGCCGACCACGAGCAGCGACGCCGCTCGCCGCACCACCGGCGACCGGAGCCGGATCTCCGCGAAGTCCGGCAGCGTGTAGGCCCCGGACCGGCGCAGCGGCGCGGCGACCAGCACGAGCAGCACGAGGTACCCGGCGGTGTAGCCGACCGGGTACCAGAGCATGTCGGTGCCGAACGCCAGCACCAGCCCCGCGACGCCGAGGAAGCTCGCGCCGGACAGGTACTCGCCGCCGATCGCGCTCGCGTTCCAGCGCGGGGTGATCGCGCGGCTCGCGACGTAGAAGTCGCTCGTGGTCCGCGACAGCCGCAGCCCGATCGCGCCGACCCCGAGCGTCGCGAGGCAGACGAACGCGACGGCGGCGATGTGCGCCCAGCTCCCCATCGCCGTCGTCCCGTCGTTCCGTCAGCCCGGTCGATCTGCCTGCGCCTACCGGCGCCGCAGGATGTCGGTGAAGTCGCGCTCCACGCGCTCCGCCGCCCGCACGTGCCACCACGCGGCGGCCACCAGCAGCGGGTAGACGAGGATCCCGAGCAGCAACCACGGCAGCGTGACCGGCCCGAGCCGCAGGTCGGAGACCTCCGGCAGCAGGACGAACAGCAGCGGCAGGCCGCCGAGGCCGAGCACCAGCGTCGCCAGCATGCCCAGCGCGGGCCGGAGCTGCGCGCGCAGCAGCGCCGACACGTACAGCTCGCCGACGTCGGTCTGCTCGTCGATCTCCCCGGTCGCCGGCCGGTACGGCGGGCGCTGGACGGCGCCCATCCGCGGGCTCGTGACCCGCACCCGGGCCGGGGGCCGGCCGCTCACAGTGCTCTCTGGTTCGCTCGCGCAGCCCCGCTCGAGGCCGCGTCTTCCCTCGCGATTTCGCACGCTCGGCGTCGGGGCTCCGCCCTGGACCCCGAACGCACGAAATCACTCAGTCCAGACACGGCCGCGGGGCTGTACTCGCTCACAGTTCCCCGACGCGGGCCTCGCGGGTGAGGCTCGCCGCTCGCACGAGCTTGTCGCGCAGGTGCCGGGTGTGCCGGCGGCTCACCTGCAGCACGCGGTCGCCGAGCCGGACGGCGCAGCGGCCGCCGTCCATCCGGATCTCGTCCACGTGGGCCAGCGACACGAGCGTGCTGCGGTGGATGCGCACGAAGCCGGCGTCCGCCCAGCGCTCCTCCAGCGTGGTCAGCGGGATCCGCACCAGGTGGCTGCTGGTCGCCGTGTGCAGCCGCGCGTAGTCGCCGTGCGCCTCGACGAACCGCACCTGCGACCGCTGCACGAACCGCGTGACGCCGCCCAGCTCCACGGCGATCGTCTCGTCCTCCGGCGGCCGCTGCGCGAGCGCCGGCCGGCCGGACTCCACGACCCGCCGGACCGCCTCCGCCAACCGCTCCGCGCGCACGGGCTTGAGCACGTAGTCGGTCGCCCGCAGGTCGAACGCCTCGATCGCGTGCTGCTCGTACGCCGTCACGAACACGACGTGCGGCCGGTGGCTGAAGCGGGCCAGCACCCGGGCCAGGTCCAGGCCGTCGAGCCCGGGCATCTGGACGTCGCAGAACACCACGTCGACCGGCTCCGACTCGAGCGCCCGAAGCGCCTCGGCGCCGCTGGAGGCGGTGCGGACGCGGCCCACGTGCGGGTCGCGCTCCAGCAGCCACGCGAGCTCACCCAGCGCTGGGGCCTCGTCGTCGACGACGAGAGCACGCAACGGCAGAGGCGACGGCGCCATGATCGGAGGGTAGTTGCTTTCCGCCGGTTTCGCCCAGTGACCACCCCCACCGGCGATCATGCACGTCGGGAGCGCTCTCACCTGCACAAACGCGGTGATCATGCACCTCCGGTACGCCCGCGGGGCGGCGCCGGGCGTCCGGTGGAAGACACGTCGCCGCCACAGCCGGGGCTCAGCGGGCCCTCAGGGTGGGCCCGCACGCTCCTGAGCCATGACCAGCGACCTCTTGGCCACGCCCCGCCCGCCCGGCGTCCGCAGCCACGTCCCCAGCGACCCTCACCTCGACGACCTGCCGGCCCGCGGCGTCGTGGGCGACCCGGCGGCTTCCGGGGCGCCGGTCCTCGACATCGTGATCCCGGTCTACGACGAGGAACGCGACCTGGAGCCCTGCGTCCGCACGCTCGCCGCCCGGCTGGCGACGCTGCCGTTCACCGCGACGATCACCGTCGTCGACAACGCCAGCCGCGACCGGACCTGGGACGTCGCCGTCCGCCTGGCCGCCGAGCTGTCCGGCGTCCGGGCGCTGCGGCTGCGGGACAAGGGCCGCGGCCGCGCCCTCCGCGCCGCCTGGTCGACGTCGCCAGCGCAGGTCCTCGCCTACACCGACGTCGACCTGTCGACCGACCTCGCGGCGCTCCTGCCGCTCGTCGCGCCGCTCGTCAGCCGCCACAGCGACGTCGCCATCGGCAGCCGGCTCGCGCACGGCGCCCGGATCGTCCGCGGCCCCCGGCGCGAGGCGCTCTCGCGCGGCTACAACCTGCTGCTGCGGACGGCGCTGCAAGTCGGCTTCAGCGACGCCCAGTGCGGCTTCAAGGCGGTGCGCGCGGACGTCGCGCGGGCGCTGCTGCCGCAGGTCCGCGACGAGGAGTGGTTCTTCGACACCGAGCTGCTCGTGCTCGCCGAGCGCAGCGGGCTGCGGATCCACGAGGTCCCGGTGGACTGGCACGACGACCCGGACAGCCGGGTCGACATCGGCTCGACGGTCCTGGCCGACCTGCGCGGCGTCTGGCGCCTGCTCGGCTCCGGCGCGGGCCGCGCCGGCCGGCGTGGCGAGCCCGTGCCGCGCGTCACCGCCGCCGGTCGCGACCCCGGACCGCAGCTCGTCCAGCAGCTGTTCCGGTTCGCCGGCGTCGGGGTCGCGAGCACCGCGGCCTACGCCGTCCTCTACCTGGCGCTGCGGCCGCTGGCCGGCGCGTTCCTCGCGAACGCGCTGGCGCTGCTGCTGACGGCGCTCGCCAACACGGCGGCCAACCGGCGGCTGACGTTCGGCGTCCGGGACGCCGCGGGCGCCGCCGGCGACCACGTCGTGGGGCTGCTGGCGTTCGGTGTCGGGCTGCTGGTCACCAGCGGGGCGCTCGGGTTCCTGCACGCGCTCGACCCCGGTGCGGGGCGGGTCACCGAGCTCGCCGTCCTCGTCGTCGCCAGCGGGTTCGCGACCGTGCTGCGGTTCGTGGCGCTCCGCCTCCGGATCGCCCCGGCCGCCGCGTGAGCCTTCCGGCGCGAGTGTGGGGCAAGAGGCGGTTCCGACACCCTCGGCAGCGCCGGTTGCCCCACACTCGCGCGGTTCCGCCGTTCAGGCGAGCACGCTCAGCCGGTCGCCGAGCAGGCGGCGGAGGTCGTCGAGCGGCGTGCCGCGCAGCGTGGTCCCGGCCGTCCCCCGCACCGCGGCACCGGACCCGTCGGTCAGCCGGACCTGCAGCTCGATCCCCGACCGCCGGTCGTGGAGCTGCGCGTGGCGGACCGTGTCCGCCGCGATCCACCAGCCGCCGGGCACGGACTCCGGGTGGGCGCCGGCGGCCTCGGCGACGCGCACGACGCGGTCCGCCGCCACCCGGTCGGCGCCACCGGCCAGCCGGTGGCGCAGCCGGACGGCGGCCGTCACCGCCGGCGCCGGGGCCAGCAGGCAGCCGGTCGTCCACACCACCACGTCCACCGGCCGCGAGCCGAACGGGCCGACCACCTCGCAGTCCGTGAACGCGCTCAGCGGCCGCGGCGGCGGCTCCGGGGCGGCGCCGATCTCGCCCGCGAGGTCCGCGCCGAGGTGCGTGAGCCAGGCGCGCAGCGGCGTCACCGCGCCGGGGGCCGAGGCGGCCGCGGCCACCAGGTGGCCGCCGTCCCACGCGGTCCAGCCGCCGCCGGCGTCGCGCCGCTCGAGCCGCGACGGGCCGGCCCAGTCGAGGCGGAATCGCGCCAGCCCAGGTCGCAACAGCGAGACGGCGACCAGCGCGGCGAGGAACTGGCCGAGCAGGTCGGCGGCGGCGGCCTCGCGGTCGGCGTCGAGCGCCGGCGGCAGCAGCGGGTCCACGATCCGGCGGCCGTCGCCCCGGTGCAGCGCGTCGAGGACGGCGCCCGCCGTCACCGGCGCCGGCACGCCGGCGGCGAGCGCGGCGCGCGCGAGGACCGCGGCCACGCGCTCCTGCTCGGCGACGCCGGCGAGCGCGGCGATCTCCACCCAGGACGCCGGCGGGTCGTCGTCCACCAGCACGCCGCGCTCGAGCACGGCCAGCGTGGCGTCCTCGTGGTCCGCGGGGCCGGCGAGCAGGGTGGTCGCGGGGAGGGCGCGCGAGCGCGGCGCGCCGGGCGGGAGTGCCGACAGCCGGCCGACGCGCTCGGCGGTCGGCGGGTGGGCGTCGAAGCCGCCGGTCGGCGGCGGTGGCGGCGCGCTCCCGAGCTCCGCCGGCCGCGCGGCGAGCAGGTTGCGCAGGCCCTCCGCCAGCGAGGGGCGGCGGCCGGCCGGGCCGCCGAGCGGCAGGTACTGCTCGACGAGCAGGGTCCAGGCGGCGTGGAGCGTGCCGATGCGCAGCAGGGCGGACGCCGTCACCGTCGGGCCCGCCAGCCGCGCCGCCCAGTCGTCCGCCGTGCGCTCGTGGTCGCGGTTCGGTGCCGCGACGATCGGCAGGTACGCGCGCGCCACCTCCCGCAGCAGCCACCGGGTGACGCCGGGCCGCAGGGAGGCGAGCGTCAGCTCGAGGCGCCGCGTCGTCCGGTACGCGAGGGCCACGACCCGCTGCCGGCCAGGGACGTGGTGCGCGAGCTCGTGGGCGAGCACCGCCCGCAGCTCGTCGCGGTCCAGGCCGACCAGCAGCGGCAGGCCCACGACCATCTCCCGCCGGTCGCCGACCACTCTCATCGCCGCGTTGGACGTGCCGTCGGTGACGATCCGCGACGGCGGGGCGATGCCCAGCCGGGCGGCCAGGTCGTCCACCTCCGCCCACAGCCGCGGGTGCGCGTCGCGGGTCAGCTCGGCGCCGACCAGCGGGCCCGGCGCCGTGTCCGCGAGCGTGCGCACCGACCACCCGAGCGTGGCCCCGACGACGAGGGCCAGGAGCGACGCGGCGGCGCCGCGCACCGCGTGCTCGGGCGCCGTCGTCACCGCCAGGTAGAGGAGCGCGACGACGAGCACGGCGCCGGTCGCCGCCGCGACGCCGAGGAACGCGAGGCCGCCGTCGGCACGCAGGGCCAGCGCGCGGTCCTCGGCACGGCGGCCGCCCGTCGTCGCGCCGTCGGCGTGCGTCGTCTCCGGCGCCGGCTCGGGCGACCGCTGCTCGTTCGCCG
>Ga0081539_10005033_pt1 | contig 13908 bp, 14 predicted proteins | sample TabmetS4T2R2_FD_71023 | JGI IMG/M metagenome (GOLD analysis project Ga0081539, IMG submission 71023) | Tabebuia heterophylla rhizosphere microbial communities from the University of Puerto Rico - S4T2R2 | ecosystem: Host-associated > Plants > Roots > Rhizosphere ...
CTGGTCTCACGCGGCGAGGCCAAACCGGGTATTGTCGACAACCCCCCGCCGCAATGGTCTCCGCGCCTGGGCTTTGCCTGGGACGTTTCCCACAAAGGAACCTGGGTTGTGCGCGGCGGCTATGGGCTGTTCTATAATCGCTCGACGGGCAATTTTCAATATACGCCCGCGCTGCAAGCGCCGCCGAACTTTATCAATCCGACCGTCACGTCTACTTCGACCGCCGGCGCCTTTAAAGATGGCAGAGCGGACTTAACGCTGAGCCGGTTGAATCAGGTGGATCTGGCGCGTGTGCCGCTTTCGATTACGCCGACCTCACAAAACCCCGAACGCGGCAAAGTGACCCGGACGGCCAATTCCAGCCTGTCGATCGCGCGGCGGCTGTGGTGGGGCAACGTGCTCGAAGTCGGTTACGTCGGCAACCAGGTGCGGCACCTGCCGCAGCAGCGTAACCTGAACATCATCCCCATCGGCACGCTGATGACGGGGACGATCACCTCTGGCACGCAGGTCGTGGATTTGTCGAACCCCGTCAATCGGGTTGCGCTCTCGGCCGAAGCCTTCCGCAGTCTCCTGCCGTTCCCCGATTACAACACGATCAATTTCCGCGAATACGTCGGCACGTCGTCTTATCATTCCGCTCAAATGACCCTCTCGCGTCAGCAGGGTAACCTCACCTACACGGCGGCCTATACTTTCTCGAAAGCCCTGGGAATTCTGGGCGGCGACGCCGCGACCAATGATCCGCTCGATGCGCGCAATCGTTCGTACGGCATTCAGACCTTCGATCGGACGCACAACCTGGTGATCAACTATAACTACAACCTGCCGCAATTCCGGCATGGCGCGTTGAGCAACAACTTCTTGATCAAAGGGCTGCTCAACGGCTGGCAAGTGTCCGGCATCTCCTCATTCCAGAGCGGCGCTCCAATCCGCATCTTCTTCAGTGGAGGCAGCGGCACGGGGACAGGCAACGGCTTGAACTCCGGCAGCGTCTGGCAAGCGTGGTTCGGCACCAACGCCTTCGCCGCTTCCGGCGCGACCAATATCGGCGGCATCGCGCCGATTCTCTTGCGTAATCCGTCGATTGAGAGCGGCGGCAGAGTCGGCGACAAACTTCTCGATATCACGGCGGTGGCCATTCCAGGCTTTGGTCAGTCGGGAGCATACGAATCGCCGTTCTACATTCGCCTGCCTTTTCGCAACAATCATGATATGACGTTTATGAAGAACTTCCGCTTCAAGGAGTCGAAGAACATTCAGTTCCGGGCGGGCTTCTTCAACATCTTCAACCAGGCCTTCGTCACACGGACAACCGATCTGGACCTGACATTGCAAACCACCTGCAATGTGCGTGTGGCGAGCGCGCCGAACGGAACGGGCGGCACCGTGACAAACGTCTGCGATCCGACCCAGGGGTACGTCTTTAACGATACGACCAATCAAAACTTCGGGAAGGTCATCACCAAGCGTGGTAATCGCCGCGTTCAACTCTCACTGCGGTTTACTTTCTGAACTCTGAAATTTGTTCCTCCCCGCTCATCTCCCATCCGCCGAAACTTGATCAATTCGGCGGATGGGGTGGAGCCGACCAATAATCGCGCTCCAGTTTTTGGCGCAACGCCCTGATGACACGATGAGCTGTTTCGATGTCCTTGATCACAAGTCCCCCGAGAGGCTGTCAACCCAAGGAGCCTGCACCTGGTCCAGAAGGTTAAGCATTTCGATCCAACCCCTTGTATAATTCCCTCGCATAGAAGTCACGATCAAGAAAGCCTTCAAGTTTCGGCTCGAGCTCACAGCAGAACGACGCGGACGATTCGAACAGTTCGCCGGGCCTGCTGAACTTCGCTGCCACATACGCCGGGGCCACTGGCCAAAGCAGCTGTTGCGGAATTTATGGTCAAACGTATTCATCAGGTCGAGCAGCATAAATCGAATGTTCAGGGAATTGAGGTCATGACGTTGCTCACCAATCATCACTTCCCACGCCATTTCCACGACCAGTTCGCCATCGGAGTCATCGCTTTTGGCGCGCATCGTTCCTGGAGCAGTGTCGGATTGGTTGAAGCCTCAGCCGGAGACATGATCACGGCGAACCCTGGCGAGATACATGACGGGATCCCGCTGGACGGCAATGCGCGCGGTTGGCGGATGATATATTTCGACCCGGACCTGGTACGCCGGGAGATTAGAGAGGAGATTGTAGGTGGAGTCGAAATCGTGCGCCCGGTCATTCGCGACCCGCTTCTGGCCAGGACCTTCACACATCTGTTCGAGTGTCTGACTGTCCCCAAGTCGGATCGTCTCGCCATAGAAGAGAATCTGCTTCGCTGTTTGATCTATCTCCTGCGCCAACATGGGACTGCCCAATCTTCGTCTCGCGGCGCATCTCCCTGCGTGATGAAGGCAATGCAGCGCCTGGACTCAGCTCCGGAGAGGTCGTTCACTCTGGCGGAGCTGGCGGAACTGACGGGGGTGAGCCGGTTCCAGCTTCTACGCGGTTTCGCGCGTGAAATTGGCATCACGCCCCATGCCTATCTTGTTCAGCGGCGCGTGTGCCTTGCGCGACAGCTCCTGGCTGCCGGTCAAACACCGTCCCAGGCCGCGATACAGGCTGGTTTCGCCGATCAAAGTCACCTGACTCGCGCCTTCGTCCGCCATCTCGGCATCACGCCGGCTCGCTATCGAGCCGCGGTGGCATAAGCCCGCCCCTTTCACCAGACGCAATTTCGTTCAAGACACTGCGGCTCGATTATGCGATTTTCCTGACGCGCGTGCAGGATGGCGCGTCGTGGCTTAACACCGATGTGCCGGCCGGCGCGGATGCCGACCGGGCAGGCTGGAGGCCCGTCATCCGCCACGCTACATTCAGGCGCTGAAAATAAGGAGGTTGCGATGTTTCATCTTGCTCAAATCAACATCGGCCGGATAAAGGCTCCCCTCGATGATCCCATAATGGCTGGGTTTGTCGATCGGCTGGACGAGATCAATGCGCTGGCGGATAAGAGTCCCGGCTTTGTCTGGCGTTTTCAGACTCCTCAAGGGAACGCTACCTACTTTCGTCCGTTCGAGGACCAACGAATTCTTCTCAACATGTCGGTCTGGGAAACGATCGAGGCGCTGAAACATTACGTTTATCGAACAGCGCATGCTGAGCTTCTGAGGCAGAGGGAAGCCTGGTTCGAGAAATTTGATCGAACATATGCCGCATTATGGTGGGTCCCGGCCGGACATTTGCCCGGCATTGACGAGGCGAAGCAACGGCTAACTCACCTTGAATCACACGGACCAACGCAGTTCGCGTTTACATTCGGTCGAGTCTTTCCGCCTGACGAGGAGTTCCAGAAAAAGATCGTCCAGTCATCCTTTCAGGAATCACCGGAAAATGCCGGATGACCGACGAACAGTTGCCTAAATAAGCTTGCGATTGACCCAGGTCGAGTTGAGCTGTCTCCTGGAAATGCTGTCAATAAAGGCAGCATTTCTGCCATGAAAAATAGAATCGCCTGATGGGTCAGAAATTCGACACACAAATAACTTCTCGCCGCACTGAAGCAAGTTCTTTGACAAAACGTGAGCTGGCAGACAGCGGATCAGAGTTTAAGCGACGCTAAACACGCAGAGGCTCAAGTGTCACTTGCCAACCCATGCGCTGCAACCTGCGGACCAAATTGCGTTTGAGGTGCTCAGGCTCCAAGCGGTCCAGATAATCCGGTCCCAACTCCCGATAAGGGGTCTGTTCGCGCAGCACGTGATAACTTGCAATCAAAAGCTTGTGGGCAATGGCGATTACTGCCCGTTTGTAGCCTCGGCGAGCTTTGAGCCGATAGAATTTCTCTCGGAAGTAACTGTTCTTGTCGTGAATGGCAGCTAGCGCCGCCTCCACCAACGCCGTCCGAAGATATGGATTGCCAGGGCGAATCGGCGCTTGGCGTCGTTTTCCACCGCTTTCATTTTGTCCGGGGCATAGTCCGGACCATGAAGTCAATTGCTCGACCGTCGGCCATTGCTGCATCTCGACGCCAATTTCGGCAATGATGGTGGCGGCCACAACCCAATCGATGCCAGGAATGCCGTCCAACAACGCCATCTGCTGAGCATAAGGTTCCAGCTTGGTCTGCAACTTCGCCTCCAACTCCTGAAGTTCAACCTGATGCTGATCGAGTCGCGCCAATTGGATTTTCAGCAATTCCCGCTGATGCGCTTCTAGTCGCCCATCAAGCGCCAGTTTGAGTTGTGGGATTTTGACCCGCATCCGTTTTTTGGCGAGCTCGGCCATTTCCTCCGGCGTGGCCTGCCCCCGAATCAGAGCTTCAAGCATGAGTCGACCGGAGACGCCGAACACGTCACTGACGACACTTGAAAGCTTAATGTTGGCGCTCTCCAACAATTTGATGATCCGATTGCGTTGCGCCACTTCGGTCTTGACAACTTTTACCCGGTAACGAAGCAATCCTCGCAATTCACGGAATGGGGGCGGCGGCACGTAGCTGGCTTTCAATAATCCGTGTCGCAGCAGATCGGCGATCCATTCGGCATCCTTGACATCAGTCTTGCGTCCGGGAACGGCTTTGATATGGCGCGCATTGGCCAGGATCAACTGAAAGTGACCTTCGAGAATGTTGTAGACAGGCTTCCAATAAACGCCGGTCGCTTCCATCGCCACCACCGTACAACCTTCGGTTTGCAACCAGTCACGCAGTCTGATCAGATCGTAGGTCATGGTGGTAAAGGTGCGAATCTCCCGGCGCGGCTTTCTGCCCGGCTCGCCGATCAGGAGACAGGCCACCACAGTGGCTTGATGTACATCCAGACCGCAACCGCAAGAGACAATTACTTCCATGATGATCTCCTTGGGTAAGAGCGGTCACGGCGCTGCCGGTCAGTAGGTGATTCTGCCATACGTCCTTCTCCACAAGGCGGAGTCCGACAATTGGTGGTACCAGATGCAGCACGGGTCAATCTCAATTACGGGTTCGAAGACACCAAGAATTTCGCGACCTCTCTGTGACCGCAGTGTTATTGGTCATGGATGCCATGAATTGACCTGCATCCGCTACCAGGATCATGGTGATCACACAATTTTTCATTCTTGGTGGCGTGCGTTCCGCACATGAATATCTCAATATGAAGTTTGAGAAAGGTGCGGTCTCCATCCTGAGAATTGCTGCGCCCTTTCTTTCTTTCGACAATATCCTAGTCACTGAGGAGATAGGGCTTAATTTAGTTGACGTTATCAGACTCATGTCATAACAATATTATTCGGCATTCGTTCAGTCGAGTATCCGAGCTCATTTTCACAAGCATTAGTTAGTTTCATCTGAGCGGAACACTAATGTTACTCTCGCCTTATAATTGCCGCTCCTGCTTCCTGCCCTGAAAGCCCTGCGCTAGAATCCGCCGCTCCGCTCTCAATTTCCTATCTTTCAGTGTCATAAATTCTAATTCTGGCGCTTCGGGAAATTCGCATTCCCTGACCGGGAGGGAGTCATGAAAGGAGACTATCCCAGGTTCAAGGCGTCCTACTCACACGATGAGTTGGTCGAGCACTTTCATCTGGACACTCAGGATCGGGTTTTCATCAGCGGCATTTGCGGCGACGTAAATCGGAACGCGGCGGCCATCCTGTTGAAGTCTCTACTCTACCTCGGATATTTTCCCACGGATCTCGACCAGGTCCCTGACACAGTCCGCACCTTCATCGCCAATCAGCTCGGTCTGCTGTGGGACCACACGGACCAGTACCAGTGGGAGAGCGGCACCAGAGACTATTACTTCTCCCTAACGCGATAAGATCGGATAAACCTGCCCGCTCGAATTATTCCCGCGATCGGCCGAAATGTCGGAGCCGAATCGTTCTCGAACCCGATATCCGCATTTAGCCAATCTTCAGAGCGGCGCGAACTCTCCGGCCTAGATCCTTCAGACGCTGTACTGGTTCATTAGCGTAGACGAACCGGATGTACTGCGCGCTCAGAATGCCTCCCCAACCCTGCATTCCCGTCGCGCATACCCCTTCAGACAAAAGTCGTGCCGAAGCGGTCTCTCCATCCATTCCCAAATCCGATACCCGGAGAAGCATGGACCAGCCGCCAAGAGGAACGCCGAAAGGAAGTCCTTCGAGTTGCTGCATCACTGTATCGCGCCGATGCTGCAATTCGCGAATATAGTCCGCGAGCGTTGCCGACGACCGCTCCAATGCTACGGCAACCGCTTCTTGCGCAATTCCGACTGGAACGACTACATTGGCGAGCGACACCGCGATGATATCGGGCATGTACTCCTCGGGAGCGACAATCCAACCGACGCGCCAACCAATCATTCGCAGTTCTTTCGCACACGAACCCACAGTGATCGTCCGTTCAGCCATTCCGGGCAACGCCGCGGGACGCTGAACGGAGGCGCCTTCGAAGAGCAGCCGCTCCATCGCACTATCGAGTATCAGCAGCAGGTCGTGCTTCACACACAACTCGGCGACCAGCTTCCAATCATCGTGATCTAGAACTGCCCCGGTTGGCATCGAGGGTGACATGAGCAACATCGCACGGGTTTTTGAGTTTATGCTCGTTTGCAAGGAACCACGATCCAATGACCACGGCTCGGCTGGTCTGAACTGCAAGGGAACGAAACGCGGTATGCCACCAGCGAGCCGGACCCGGTTGATAAGACCCACATAAGTTGGATCGGTAAGCAAGACTTCGTCGCCGGTGTCAATGGTGGCAAGCAGAACGTTAAGAATGCCAGAGAGGCCACCAGCAGTAATGACGCAATTACGCTCGCCGGAGTAGCCGATGCCCGAAACTGAGGAGACGTGCGCTGCCGCAGCGTTGCGTAGACGCAATTTGCCGATGAATGGCAGGTAGGAATTGTCGGCGTCCCTAGCAACTGCCGTCCTGGTCTCTTCGAGGGCTTGTGGGTCAGGAAGTATGTCCGTATCGAGGTTTTCGAGACGGAGGTAATCACGATAGGGTTGGACATCGGCGATAGCCGCAGTGCGATCAACACCGATTCCAGCAATGTCATTTAGGCGAGCCGGTCGCGAGCGTACCATTCTTGACCCTAATCCCCAGGTGAGCGGGATGCACCTCTTCCTTCCTCCTGGCGTGGTGCCCCCCCCCTTTGAGTCTCTTTTATTTAGCTCTCCGCAAAACGGTAATCGGTACGGAGCCATCCTTTCGGGCATTTACCTTCCAGGAAAGCGTGTCGCCCTTCAATTCAACAGAACGTACTGAAGTCGTGTCATCCCGATTCGGGACCGAAGACCGGTCGATGTGAAAGGTGATCGTACCTTTGACAGGGTCGAAATTGTACCGCCCGAAACTGACGCTCATGCTGAGAGACGCGTCTTTGTATTCCTCCGGAGTTCCGTCGAACTTGTCTCCAGATGAGAACTTCAAGCGTTCGGCGCGGTAAATCTGGAGGGAGTAGTAGCCATCGGAAGTGAAGATTACAAGACCATGCGGGTTTTCGCCGTAGTCGGAAACGCGAGTCCCGTCGGGAAGAAACTTATCGGCTGCAGCCAGAACCCAGGTGCCGACAATGTTGGGAGTCTGATTTGTGTTTTGCGCCAAAGCCGTCAGGGAGACCAGGAACGCACTTACGAGTACCGTCAAGGCCATTGCCGCAATAGCGCCGAGTCCCTTGCCCTTGAGATTGAATTCGAATGTCATTGCTTCTCTCCTTCTGTCGTTGCGTGGTTGTTTTCGTTGAGCGCACTTCGACTCGGCTTAGGAGGCGTCATCCTCCGCGCGGGTGATGCGAAGGCGTTCCACCAGCGCCCGCCCCGCCTCGCGCACGTGCGCTTCGAGCAGTGCCCGTGCGCCGTCGCCGTCGCGCCGGATGACGGCGTCGAGAATCGCCCGGTGTTCCGTGGCCGAGCGCGGCTGCCAGTCGAGCTGTTTCCAGGTGGCAAACAGAAACCGCGCGTCGCTGCGGTGAAGATCGTGGATCAACGCCATCACCCGCGGCATGGCGCAGGGCGCCGTGATCGCAAAATGGAAGCGCCGGTTCGCCGCCTCCCATACCGCGATCTGATCGCTTGCTTCGCCGTCGACGAGCGCCTGACGCGCAGCGTCGAAATCGGCCTCGCAAAGACGGGGCAGGGCGTGGGAGAGCGCGAGGCTCTCGAGGGCCGCACGCATCTCCGTGACTTCGGCCACCATGGCGGGGTCGAGATCCGAAACCCGCACGCCGCAGCGGGGCTTGCTGACCACGAGCCCCTGGGCCTCGAGCTTCCGGAATGCCTCGCGCACTGGCACATGGCTGGCCCGGAACTCCTCCGCGATGTGGTCCTGCATCAGGCGCTCGCCAGGTGAAAGGAGGCCGGTGACGATGCGCTCCGAGAGGGTGCGAGCAATGCGGCCAGCCACGGAGTTATCTAAATCAATGAGGTGTGCCCCATCTGGGTCATTGCCAATCATAGATTATCTATAATCTATAAAAGATAGTTCTGTCAATCCTGACGACGAGAACGATTCGTACATAGCTGTGATTTGTCACATAATGTGGTTCTGGCGGCAATTTGGTGAAGGGCTTGACGGAGGTGAGAAAATATCGATGAATGAAGACGATTCTTGCTGCTCCTAAGCTGATGAGCTGGCAACGGTGCGGGCAGCAACGCTGTCGCTATATGCAGGATTTGGTGACGAGACACTCATTCGAACGGGGATCGCGAATGAGAACATGATGAGCGTGCGGGCCATCATCTATCACATCGCAGGCCACGAACTGAGGCACTTGAACGTGATCCGGGAACGGTACCTCTAGCAGACAATGTGAACTTTTATCCATTCACTCGGGAGCTCGCCGGCCCCGAATCCGCACTGAGTCTTTGATCCAGAGGAGACAAATGAAGAGAAAAAACCTACTCCCTGTTGTAGCGCTTGGACTATCATTGTTGCCGCTCGCGATCTCTTCCCGCACTCCATTCCGCACTCCATTCCGCACTCCATTCCGCACTATTGATGCGGTTCGATCTCTCCAGGCGACTCCACTTTCGTCCGCCCAGACGCAGGCGGACTTCGACCTCATGCGGAAAGCGCTGGAAGAGGCGCATAGCGGCTTGTATCGCTATCTGTCGAAAACCGAGATGGATCGTGTCTTCACGGCCCAGCGCGCAAAACTCGATCATCCCATGTCGAAACCCGAATTTCTCGCCGTCCTGATGAAGACCACGGCCGCGATCCACTGTGGACATACCGGAGTTCAGCCGGATGCCGAAACCCGGGCCGCGTTCGCGACAGCGCCGTTGTTTCCGATGCAGATCATGATCGAGAAACACAAGCTCATGGTGCTGGCCAATGACACGACGAACGATTCGACGATACGCCCAGGGATGGAGATTCTCGAAATTAATGGCCGGACGCCGCGCGAGATCTTCGATCGAATCCTGCCGGCGATTTCCACGGACGGGGACATCGAGACCGGAAAGTGGAGACGGATAGAGGGCAACTTCAATCGGAATTATCGGCTGCTGGTCGATCAGGCGAAGGAATTCACCATCGAGGCGCGCGGCCCCGATGGCAAAACGACGAAGGTTAAATTAGCCGGCGTCACGGCTGAAGATCGGAAGAATAACCAAAACTCCGTCAACAACGAGGCGAAAGCAAACCTTCAAAAACTGGATTGGGGGCAGGGCAACCTCTCGCTCCGTTTTTTGAAGGACCCGGAGATCGCCCAAATTCGCATCTGCGGTTTTGGCGGGGATGATTACCCACAATGGATGGAAAACACATTTCGAACCCTGCGAGAGAAGGGAACCAAAACGCTGGTGATCGACCTTCGGGGAAACGGCGGCGGAGAGGATCTGTACGGCGCCATGCTCGTCTCTTATCTGACCGACAAACCGTTTCGTTATTTCGATCACATCAGAGTCAAAGCAATCAGCCTCTCGTTCAAAGCGTACACGGACTGGGGCGCTGATGATGAGCGAAACTTGCGGGAAGGCGTGACGGTGAACCCTGCGGGTGGCTTTTTTGTCACGCAGAAACTTCATCCGGGCGTCGCGGAACAACCGCCCGGGAAATATCCCTTCTTGGGACGAACCATCGTTCTGATCAACGGGCGAACGTTTTCAACGGCGGCCGATTTCTGCGCCGCGGCCTACTGTCGGTACCAGCCATTGACGAGTTGATTGCGTGCGGCCAGTGCCGGATCGATGCGAAAGTTGCGAGCGCCTTGCAAGATCCCAGACTCGCCCGGCACGAGTCCGACAATGTTTGAGAAGCGGCCCAATTCGCGGGCGCGGGCGGTGTCGTCACGCCGCAATCGGGGGTCACCGTCGAAGTGGTTATGTAGCCGGGTGCCGATGACAAGATCATAGGCCGTTGCCTTGCTGTCATACTGATGCGAGCCCGTGGCAGCAGGAAGCACTGAATAGAGATCTTCATCCACCGGCCACAAGGGACAGCCCTCGATCAGGAGACCACATAGTTGCTCTTCACGTCTGGTCATTCGCTTCTCTGCCTCGAATCAAAATCCAATGCTTAAGGTCTAACGCTTAAAGATAATGGCGGACAAGATTAAGGCGAGTTGTAGCTGTTGCACAAATGCTATGACTTCGGGATCTCGCCGGCACGCACTAACCCAGCAAGGGTTAGTTGACGAGAGCTCGGCGCGCGCAGGTTAGAATTCGGGATAAGGTTCTTCAGGAAGAGGAATAACTTTGACTACTCGATATTCCGACTCAAACCAGTCCGGTTTAAGTTGAACGCCGGTGATCCGCGCGGCGAGAGCCAGCGCGGATGCCCTCGTCATTCCGACATCGAATGGTAGCTCCAACATATAGTCCAGGAATCGATCGGGGTCACTTCCGCCGCGCTCCTCCGGAACGACCAGTTCGAAGGTCATCACGGCTTGACCGTCAACGGCATAAATAAATTCATCATCACAGTTGATGTTCCAGTAGATACTTACCATCTCGGTCCCGCGAGAAGCTCGTTGCCAAACCTCGTGGCGATGGCCCTGATAATTGTTCTCTTCGACCGTAAAGACCCACTCGCCGATGCGTCCGGACAAAACAAATGAATTGTTATCGCCATGCCCCCCGGCAAACTCTTCGTTCTGGTAAGCCTCATTCAGCGTCATCTGTTCTCCAGTCGTCAGATCTCCCCCAAAGCAGCGGAGCACCTCATCCTGATCGTCGCTCTTCACGAATGTAAGGCAGTTTGCCTGCCAGCGGGCCCCTTCGATCCACAGGTATGGGGATAGTGCTTCTTGACTCATTACGCTAATTCCTCCTCGATTGTTAATGCCGACCTGAGCAAGCGACCGGTTCCCAGGTACAGTTTTTTATAATCTTATCCTTTGGTCACGTACCTCTCAGGATAAACATACATGATCTCTATTTCCGCATTATCTGGACCTTCGATCGATGAATCGGCAGTTGGAGAATTGATACCCCCCTCATCAACCATTCCGTATTGATCTCGTCCCACCATTGATCGATCCTTCCTTTTTTAGCTTCATACTTGATTCCAACAACCCTCAAATGCACGTCGGAGAGATTGCTTGTCAATTCCAAATCTTTTCGCTGTCTGACATAAAAGACCGCTCGAAAGGCCAGTTCGGCTTGCGGTTCGAGCAATCGGCTTTTGGTTACCCGCTCCCACCATCCACTATGATCATCGTCCGCTTCTCGGTAGAGCATAATCTTGATCACATCATCAGGAAGAGATGTTGGGAATTGAATGGCAAAATCGAGTTGCGTAACCGGATAGGTACTTTGATTGTTCACCCTGGCAGAGAGTATTAACTTTCGGACCAGCTCACCCTGATCGGTAAAAGGAACATACAAGCCTCCTGGACTGAGTCCTCCTGAGACCTCCAATTCGCCAGGCTCGACAGAGACCTCTGTCACAACCAGTGGGAATGGCGGCGTAGTTACAATCTGAACGGGCAAAGCCATCAAGTATCTCCTCGCTCGAAACGGCCCAGCCAGTTAGCCTCGGGACACTGAGAATGAAAGGCGGGATGAATTAGGAATTAGAAACATGGTAGTCAGAGCAGCTCTCAATCCTGATTTCGGATTTAACTACTATCAAACTCAAAAAGCCTTGGAGTGAGTGAACTATAAAGCAGAAGCTAGTTTCACGCAAGAGACATGTGCCCTCTATTGCACTTAAATTCCTTCCACCATCTAAGCTGCCGCCTTTTCAGAACACTTCGCGAATCTTATTCAGTGAAAAACACATTCCGCCGCTCGATCAGGCGCAACGGAAGAAGATCGATCAGACTCTCGCGAGCCGCGCAATAGTTGACAGACGTGTGGTACCACCACAGGAAGCATGTTATATTCGGTCATCTTATGTGGCTCTAGCACAGGAGCGGTCCTGGCTGCGAAAAACCCTGTTGGCCCCGGTGGGCTCTGGAGGTGATGATTGGACAGACAATCGGTTCTCTCCATCATTGCGCGCCCCGCCAGGAATAATTGCGGGCGATTTTCACCAGCGTGTCTGAGACAGCTTTACCGTCAACTTCAACCGAAGAGGAGATGCATGAAGAAACCCATCCTTGTTCTGTTCGTCGCGCTTTATTTCGCATCCACGATTGTCGGCCTCGAGATTGTGGCGCAAGTCCCCACCACCAAGGTGGCGATGAAGGCGGAAAGTTGGGAGTTTCAACCGCAAAAGGTCGAGTTTCTGGAATATAAGTCCAAGTCCGCACTGAAGATTTTGCCGGGCGCCGGTCCGATCATTTTGAAGGAATCGGACTTCACCAACGGTACGATTGAGTTTGATTTTGAGCCGCTCGATCCGCGTTTCGCGACGATCTATTTCCGCTGGAAAAACGCCGGTGAGAACGAATGTTTCTACTTCCGCACCGAGCGCGCCGGAGATCCGACGGCCGTCGACGCCGTGCAATATGCTCCACACGTTGGGGGCATCAACATGTGGGACCTGCTTGGCCATTTTCAGGGTAACGCTTCATTTCAAAAACAAGCATGGAATCACGTCAAACTGGTCGTTTCTGGGGCGCAAATGCGCGCCTACATCAACAGCGAAAGCCGGCCCACGCTGGCCATCCCGCGTTTGGAAGGCAATGTCACAAACGGACGCATCGCGTTTGAAGGCCAAATGATCATCGCCAATCTGGTCATCAAGCCCAGCGCCGTCGAAGGCCTGTCATCATTAGCTGGAATTGATCCCACCGATAACGAGCCGCGCTATTTGCGGCATTGGCAATTGAGTCAGCCAGCCGTCATTCCCACAGGCATCGATTTCAGCTACGACTTACTCCCGAAGCCGGACGCCGCGTGGACTCCGATTGCGGCGGAGCGGCGTGGTCTCATCAACCTCACTCGCCAATTCGGCAAAGCCGAATCGCGCCGCATCGTATGGCTGAAGACAAAGATCAAATCCGGTTCCGCACAAACGCGCAAATTGGCGTTCGGCTTCAGCGATGACGTCTGGGTGCTGATCAATGGGAAATTGCTGTACGTCGATAAAAACTGGTATCTGCATCCGATTCGCAAAGAGCCGGACGGCAGATGTTCGATCGAAAACACCACTTTCAATTTGCCGCTCAACGCCGGCGACAACGAATTGCTGATCGGCGTCGCCAATGATTTCTACGGCTGGGGCATCGTGGCGCGCATCGATAGTTTGGCGGGGATTACGCTTGTGAGAGAAGTTCAGCAATAGACGACAGTTTTCTACCGATTATCGACCGCTGAGTACTCGTGAAAATCTATGTAAATTCCGGGGCCGCATCGGGCACTTGAGTATTTACGGTACGAGCGAAATCTCGCCGGCTGGTCTCCCCAAATTACGCGTACTCCGGCGAGACGCCTTTTCTGCCTTCAAGACGTTAATTCCGATAATTGCGCTTTTCGGAGATACCTTTCGGAAAAACGCCGTCTGTCCAGATTGGTTGTCAATTTGCACATCAAGTGACAACGCTTGCACA
>Ga0081539_10005034_pt1 | contig 13907 bp, 11 predicted proteins | sample TabmetS4T2R2_FD_71023 | JGI IMG/M metagenome (GOLD analysis project Ga0081539, IMG submission 71023) | Tabebuia heterophylla rhizosphere microbial communities from the University of Puerto Rico - S4T2R2 | ecosystem: Host-associated > Plants > Roots > Rhizosphere ...
CAGCAGCGTCGTGCCGGAGCCGTCGCCGGACCGCAGCCTCAGGATCGCCGCGGCGGCGGCATGCCCGGCGGCCAGGCCGCGGGCCTTCCGCGGGCCGTCCGGGATCGCGTCCAGCGCGGCCGCGTAGTCGGACTCGACGCTCGCGACGCCGGCGTCGATGCACGCCTGCGAGAACGGCGCCTGGAGCTCGCTGAGCACGGGGACGAGCACGTCGCGGGCCGCGGCCGCGACGGCGGCATCCGGCGACGCGCCCCGGCGCGCGTGCGCGTCGTACGCGTACGGATCGGAGCGGCGCTTGATGGCGTTGAGCGCGTCATGGATCGCGACGTGCGTCATCGCGTACATGCGCGACTCGCTGAGCGGGTTGTCGGACGGCGAGATGCAGGCGGCGCGAGCCGCTTGCCCGGCGTGCGCGTTCCACGCCGTGACCGAGTTGGACCTCGGGTGCGCGCTCGCCGGCGCGACGATCGCGGCCGTGGTTGCGAGCGAGACGGTCAAGAGACGGATGAAGGTCACGGTGTCTCCTCTCGTCACGACGAATGCACGACGGAACGGTCGCGGCGGGAGGCGCTGGTGAGCGCGTGCGCGCCGCCGTAGCCGATGAGGACGACCGCGAGCATGCCGGCGGCGCCGATCCCGGCGTCGCTCCAGTCCAGCCCCTGGTCGACCTGCACCCGCACGACCCGGACCTGCGCGCGCTCGGGGATCGCGCCGACCGAGTCGGTGCCGTCGATCGGCATGGCGAGCGCGGCGGGCGCGGTGGCGGCGAGCGCGGCCGCCGTTGCGGCGGCGGCGAGCAGCCGGCGGTGGTGGGTGTGGTGAAGCATGGGCCTCTCCTGTCAGCGGCGGTCGCCGGTTGCGACCGATCGCCGCGACGCTCCCGCAGCGCGCCTTCGGAGCGGCAGGAGCCGGTTGTAAGCCGGCAAAGACGCCGGTAGCGTCGGGCTGAGGCGCGCTGAATGCTCGAGTTCCGGATCCTCGGTCCGCTGGCCGTCCTGGACGGCGATCGGACCATCGGCCTTGGGGGCGCCCGCCAGCGCGCGGTGCTCGCGATCCTGCTGCTGCATCGCGGCGAGACCGTGTCCGTCGATCGGATCGTCGACCTTATGTGGGGCGAGCAGCCGCCCGCGACCGCGGTTAAAACCGTGCAGGTCTACGTGTCCCACCTCCGCCGCGCGCTCGCCGAGGACGTCGTCGTGAGCTCGAGCGGCGGGTACGCCCTCGCGGTCGACCCTGAGCGCATCGACGCGCTGCGCTTCGAGCGGCTCCTGGACGAGGGTCGCGGCGCCCTCGCCGACGATCAACCGGCGCGCGCCGCCGAGCTTCTGCATTCGGCGCTGGCGCTGTGGCGCGGGCCTGCGCTCGGCGATCTCGCCTACGAGCGGTTCGCGCAGGACGCGGCCGCGCGGCTCGAGGAGCTCCGCCTCGCGGCGGTCGAAGAGCGCATCGAGGCCGATCTCCGTCTCGGTCATCACGCCAAGCTCGTGGCGGAGCTCGAAGGGCTCGTGCGCGAGCAGCCGCTGCGTGAGCGCCTACGCGCGCAGCACATGCTCGCGCTCTACCGTTCGGGCCGCCAGGCGGATGCACTCGAGAGCTTCCGCGACGCGCGGCGCTCACTCGTCGACGACCTCGGGCTCGAGCCCAGCAAGGAGCTGCGCGAGCTCGAGCAGGCGATCCTCGCGCAGGACCCCGCGCTCGACGCACCCGCGCGCCGGCCGCCACCGGCTCCCGCGGGTCGTCGCCGTGGCCTCGCACTCGTCGGTGCGGGCATCGCGCTGGCCGCCGCGGCCGTCGGCGTCGCGCTGAGCTCGTCGAGTCCAGACGTTGCCGTGGTGCCCGACTCCGTGGCCGTCATCGACCCCGAGAGCGACCTGATCGTCGCGGACGTTCCGGTCGGGATCCGGCCGGAGGCGATCGTCGCCGACGGCCGGTCGATCTGGGTCGCCAACGCCTCGGACGGCACGGTGTCGCAGATCGACGTGCGCAAGCGCCGCGTCGTTGCGACGGTCGCGCCGGGCATCGCCGCCGACGCGCTCGTCGCCGACGCCGGCTCGGCCTGGATCGCCGACACCGGCCGCGGCCGGGCCGTGCGCGTGGACGCCGATATCGGGACGGTCGCGGATTCGGTGCGGTTCCCCACGCGGGCCGAGCTCGAGTTCTCCGCCGCGCCCACGTCCCCCACGGGGTCGCTCTGGGTGCCGGACGTGCCGCTCGCCGCGGTCTTCCGGCTCGAGACCGGGCGAAAGCGCGTAAGCGCCCGCGTCGACGTCGGCAACGAACCGGCGGGGGTCGCGCTTGACGACGGTGCGGTCTGGGTCTCCGACAGCATCGAGAACAACGTGCGCCGGATCGTGCCCGCGGGTGCGGGTGCCGTGACCGACACGATTCCCGTCGGCAACGGGGCCGGACCGATCGCCGCGGGCGAGGGCGCGATCTGGGTCGCGAACAGCCGCGACGGCACGGTGTCCAGAATTGATCCCGCCACGCGCGCCGTCACGGCGACGATCGAGGTCGGCAGGCTCCCGTCCGGCATCGCGGTCGGCGCCGGCTCGGTGTGGGTGGCGAACAGCCTCTCTGGGACGGTGTCGCGCATCGACCCGCGCGCGGACCGCGTTGCGAAGACGATCGGTGTCGGGGGAGCTCCCCAGTCGGTCGTAATGGCCGAAGGTCGCCTGTGGGTCAGCATCCAGGAGCTCCCGGCGGGCCCTGCGCGAGCCGGCGGGCGCCCGGTCGCGCGCGTGTTGCTGGACGACTACCCCGACATCCGTGACCCGGCGCACCCGAGCGACACGCCGCGCCTGTATGCGACGTGCGCGCGCCTCATGACCTACGCAAGCGGCTCCGGTACAGCGGAGCTCGTGCCGGAGCTCGCGACGGCGGCGCCTGCCGTGTCCGCAGACGGGCGCGTCTACACGTTCCGGATCCGCGATGGCTACCGCTTCTCGCCACCGTCCGGTGAGCCGGTCACCGCGGCGGCCTTCCAGCGGGCGATCGAGCGGACCCTGCGCAACCCCCTGTTCTCGGAGTCGCACGCCGACGACATCGTCGGGGCCACGGCCTACCGCGAGGGGCGAGCCCAATCCGTTGCGGGCGTGTCGGCGCGCGGGGACCGGCTCACGATCACCCTCGAGCGCGCGTCCCCGACCCTGCCGGCGCGGATGGCCACGTTCTACTTCTGCGCCGTGCCCGCGAACACGCCGATCCGGCCGCGAGGCTGGGAGCGGGTCGCGACCGCAGGGCCCTACTACGTCGCCGAGGCCGATCCAGGCAGGCGCCTGCTGCTGCGCCGCAACCCGGGCTATCCCGGTCCGCGCCCGCAGCGCCTCGAGGAGATCGAGTTCACGGTCGGCACCACGCCCGACCGAGCCGTCGCAGACGTCGAGGCCGGGCGCGCGGACTACGTTCCGCGCGTGCCGCGCGACGCCCAGGCGCGGCTGATCGCGCGCTATGGCCCGGGCAGCCCCGCCGCGGCGGCTGGGCGGCAGCAGTACTTCGCGGGCCCGAACCCGGGCCTTCTGGGCCTGCTGTTCAACCCGAGCCGGCCGCTGTTCGCGCGAGCGACGATGCGGCGGGCGGTCAACTTCGCGATCGACCGCCGCGCGCTGACCCAGTACCCGATCCCGGAGATGCTCGCGGGCCGGCCGACCGATCAGCTCATACCGCCGGGCTGGCCTGGTTACCGCGACGCCACCATCTACCCGCTCGGCGGGCCCGACCTCGCGAAGGCTCGACGCCTCGCGGGCGGCGGCCGGCGGCACGGTGTCCTCTACATGTGCAATCTCCCTATCTGCCTCGAGCACGCCGAGATCGTGCGCTCGAACCTCGCCGTGATCGGGATCGACCTCGAGATCCGCCCGTTCAGCTACACCGCGATGTTCACGCGCATCGAGCGGCCCCGCGAGCCGTGGGACATCGCGACGTGGGGTTGGCTCGGCGAGTTCCCCGATCCCGCGCAGTACGTCGACCAGATGTTCCGGTGGTTCTCGGCCGCCTCGTTCCTCGACCGCACGCGGTTCGGGCCGCGGATGCGCGCTGCGAGCAGACTCGAAGGCGCGGCACGAATCGAGGCCTACGCGGCGCTGGACCGCGACATCGCGGCGCGCGCGGCGCCTATCGTTCCCGTGACCAGCGCGGTGCATACGGACTTCTTCTCCGCGCGCATGGGGTGCCAGGTCGAGCATCCGATCTACGGCATCGATCTCGCGGCGCTGTGCGTGCGGGACTAGCGGGGTTCAGTCCTTGTACGGGTCGCGCACGTCGCGCCCGGCCATCGCGACGCCCAGCGGCCGGAGCGTGTGCTTGACGCGGATCGTGTCGCCGTGGGCGGCGAGCACGTCCGGCAGCCGCTTGTAGACCTCCGGCGCCTCGTCGGCGCCGCCGCCGACGAGCACGATGCCCTGCTCGCGCAGGCGGGTCTGCACCGCCGGCCAGTCGACCAGGCCGGGCCTGAGCTGCTCCTCGATCCACACCTTCCTCACGCCGGCGTCCGGATGGTCGGGGCACGCGCCGTCGCTCTCGAGCACGCGCGGGCAGCCGCGGCTCCGGCACGCCCAGCGCTTGCGGCGGCGGACCCGGCCCGCGGCCTGCGTGCGGCTCATCACGCGGCCGGCGCCGTGCACGGTCGAGAACAGCGCCGCCTCGTTCTCGGCCGACTCGGCGCCCTCGAGGATGACCGACTCGTCGCCCATCGAGCCGCCGACGAAGCCCTCCTGGTCCGGGCGAGCCGGGGTGCAGCCCTTGCGGATCACCCAGTAGGTGCGGCCGAAGTGCTCCTCGCGCCACGCGAAGTTGTGGTGGTTGTGCACCTCGTGCAGCGCGTCGGCGCCGAGGATCTCGAGCACCTTGGCGACCACGACGTCGCGGCCGGCGTAGGCGTACTCGCCGGCCAGCTCCATCGCGGCCACGTACGCGTCGCCGAGCTCGGAGCCGACCTCGAACAGCACCGGCGGCGAGTCCATCTCGCCCTCCACGGCCCGCTCGTCGAACCGCTTGCCCTCGGCCAGGGCGAGGAAGCCGGACGCGGTCTTGTGGCCGAAGCCGCGCGAGCCGAAGTGGACCCCGACCCAGACCCGGCCCTGCTCGTCCTCCATCAGGTTGACGTAGTGGTTGCCCGAGCCGACCGTGCCGAGCTGCGACTCCGCGAGCTGGACGAGCTTGCGCTGCGGCCCGAAGTCGGCGTGACGGATCCTGTCCAGCACCGGGTGGTCGACCCGCTCCTGCGCGGGCACGCCCATGCCGAACGAGATCCGGCGCACGATCTCGCGCATCACCCGCTCGACGCCGCCGAGCGCGTCGAGATCGACCCCCGTCAGGTCCGTCCGCACGGCCTTGTTGCCGCAGCCGATGTCGTAGCCGACACCCGAGGGCGACACGTGGCCCTCGTAGGCGATGCCGCCGCCGATCGGCTGCGAGTACCCGGGGTGATGGTCGGCGCACAGCACGCCGAACGCGGCGTCGCCGGCGTCCATGCAGCGCTCGAGCTGCCTCAGGCTCCGCTCGTCGACGGAGCCGAATGTCTTGATCGTGTGCAGTGAACTTTCAGTCCGGGTACTCGTCCTTGCGCCAGGCGCGCGGCGCGTCGGACCCGGGGTTCGGTGTCCGGTCGAGCAGGAACGAGTGGTACGGGGCGACGAACGGGTCGGGTGCCGTGACGGTGTAGGTGTGGTAGACGGTGCCGTTCTCGCGCGCGAACGCGATGAAGCCCGGGGCCTCGCGCAGACCGTCCTCGAGCTTGGCTCCGACCTGCCGGCCCCAGTCCTCGAGCCAGTCGGGCGGGTTGTCGAGGATCCCCTGGACCTCCGGGATCTCGTGCGCCTGCTCGGGCGTGAGGGCGAGCCCGAAGTCGAAGGGGAACTCGGTCTCGTAGGTCGAGACGTAGGGGAACTGCCAGCCCATCCGCTCCTTGTAGGCGACGAGCCGATCGATCGGCGCGCGCGAGAAGCAGATCAGCGTGACGTCGCGGTGGTTCAGATGCACGCGGGTAGCGTCGAGCTCGTCTCCCAGGTTCGAGCAGCCGGGGCAGGCGCCGATCTCGTAGTCGGGCCCGAACATGATGTTGTAGGCCAGGAGCTGCGAGCGCCCGTCGAACAGGTCCGCGAGCGTCCGCTTCCCGTCCTCGGTGTCGAACTCGTACTCCTTCGCGACTTCGACCCAGGGAAGCTGCCGCCGCCGCTCGGTCACCTTCTGGCTCAGCTCGGCATGCTCGGCCTCGAGCTTCGCCAGCTCATCGCGTGCTGCGCGCCATTCCTCGCGGGTCCCGACCTTGTTCTCGGGCATGTGCGCCTCCTTAGTCGTTCGTCACGCAGGTTAGGACCGGCGCGACGCGCGGAACTGATCGATCCGCCCTGCTGGCCGGCTGCGGCCCGAGCACCCCGCTCTGGGTGAGGAACTGGGCCATCCCCGGGTCGGAGGGGAATTAGAGGGAGAGCGACGACGGCAGGCGCCGCGCCAGCCAGCGCGACATCGTGCTGCTGTAGGTGCCGGTCACGTGGGCGAGCGCCCGCCAGACGAGCACGTTGCCGATCACGGCCGGGCACAGGCTGCGCGGGCACAGCTCGGGGAGCGGGTCGAGCACCGTGACGCCGTCGACGCTCGCCAGCGCCCGGCTGATGGGGTCCGGCTGCCCGGCGCGGCGCGGGCGCGCGAACGCGCAGCGCCGCAGGTCGCGCATGTGGGCGGTCACGCAGCCGCCGACGTCGAGCGTCGGCCGCGGTGTGTCCCGGATCGCCACGACGCGCGGCGCGATCCGCGCCAGGCGCCGCGCCGTGCGGGCGTAGGCGCGGGCCACGGCCCGGTCGCTGGCGCCGGCCGCGAGCCGGACACCGCCGCGCCAGAGCCGCGAGCCGTTCGATCCGCTCGCGACGATCAGCGCCGGCCGCTCGCGCGCGATGCGGCGCAGCGCCCACGCGCGCCAGATGCGGCAGGCGCGGTTCTGCCAGCCGAGCGTGCGGGGGTCGCGGAGCGTGCCGGGCGCCGGCGGGCAGCCGCCCTTCATCAGGGCCACCAGACGCCAGTGGCGCGCGCGAGCGATCGGCTCCAGCGCCGGGAAGAACTGGTTCGCGTGCGAGTCGCCGAACAGCACGACGGTGACCGCCGAGCCCGAGTCGCCGTAGACGCACGGCGGCGATCGCCGCGCTCTGAACGTGACGAGGCAGCCGTCCTGGTAGGCCTGCGAGCGGTCGCCGTTCGCGCGGTTCGGCTCCGGCCACACCTGCTCCGCGGAGCGCTGGAGCGCGGTCGTGCGCTCCAGCCGCAGCGCGCCCTCCGGCGAGGGCGTCAGCGCCAGCGCGAGCGAGAGCACGGCGAGGGCGGTCACGACAGCGCCTCCTCGAGCCACGGCGCCAGCGTCCGCATGTAGGTCGCCGTGATGTGGCCGGTCTGGCGGTAGACGAGCACGTCGCCGATGACGGCCGGGCAGAGCCGCCGCAGGCAGAACCGGCTCGCCGTGTCGATGAGCTGCACGCCGCGCACCCGCCGCGCGGCCGCCGCGAGCACGCGCGCCCGCGCCACGGCCGCCCGTCGCGGGAACGCGCAGCGCCGGAGGTCCCGAAGATGCGTCGCGACGCAGTCCGGCACGTCGATCGGCGGGCGCGGAGCGTCGGTCAGCACCGCCACGCGCGGCACGATCTGCGCAAGCCGGGCCAGGGCCCGGGGGTAGGCGCGTGTGAGCGCGGCAAGCCCGGCGGCGCCGTCGAGCACGCGCCTGCCCTCCACCACCCGGTACGCGACCGAGGACGACGTGACGACCAGCGCCGGGCGCTCGCGGGCGATGCGGGCGAGCGCGGCGTCGCGCCAGGCGTCGCACTCCGGGTACTGGCGGTCCAGCGGCTCGTAGATCACGCGGACGGCCTCCGGGGGGCAGCCCGACTTGGCGAGCTGCACGAGCCGCCAGTGCCGGCGCAGGGCGACCCGGTCCAGGGCGGGGAAGAACTGCATCGCGTGCGAGTCGCCGAAGAGGACGACCGTCGTGGCCGCGGAGCGGTCGCCGTACACGCACGGCGGCGAGCTCGTGGCGGCGGCATCGACGAGGCAGCCGTCCTCCCACGAGCGGCCGCGGTCGGCGTCGGCGTCGCGCGGCGTCGGCCGCAGCGCGGTGGCCGCGCGCTGGAGCCGCGGCGCGCGCACGAGCTGCGCGGCACCCTCGGCCTTGCCGGCGGCGAGCGTCGGCGGCGACGGGATGCTCCAGGAAATCGCCAGCGCGGCCACGATGACGAGCGAGGCCGTGGCCGGCGCGGCCAGCACCGCCGTCCGCACGCGCACCCGCGAGCGCCGGATCGGCTCCTCGATCCAGCGGTGGGTGACGATCGTCGGCACGAACGAGGCGGCGGTCACGGCCAGCGCCGCTCCCGTGCCCAGCGGCCCGGCGACCGCCGCCGCGAGCACCAGCACCGGCCAGTGCCACACGTACCACGCGTAGGAGATGCGCCCCACGAAGCGCATCGGGGGCAGCGCCAGCAGGCGCGTGGGCGCGGCCGGCACTGCGCTGGTGCCCGCGGCGACGAGCGCGCACGCCCCGAGCGCGGGGAGCAGGGCCGGCAGCGCGGGCATCGCGGTGCGCGCGCCGAAGGTGGCAGTCGCGTAGCCGATCGAGGCCAGGCCCGCCCAGCCCAGCGCGGTCGCGCTCCGCCGCCCCAGCCGGCGCTCGGCCAGCGCCAGCGCGACGAGCCCGCCGAGCGCCAGCTCCCAGGCGCGCGCCGCGGTGGAGAAGTACGCCTGCTGCGGCGCCGCTCCGGCGCGCTGGATCGCATGGGTGAGCGAGACCGCGAAGATCGCTGCCAGCGCGGGGGCGACCCAGCGCCGGCGCAGCAGGAGCAGCAGCAGGGGCCAGACGACGTAGAACTGCTCCTCGACGGCGAGCGACCAGAAGTGGTCGAGCGGCCCGTCGGCCGCGCCGGCCGCGAAGTAGTCGACCGCCTGCGCCGACAGGTGCCAGTTCATCGCGTACACGCCGGCCGCCATGACGTCCCGGAGCACGGCGTCGGCCGCGAGCGGCGAGAGCACGATGCGCGACACCAGCGCGACCGCGACGATCGCGACGATCGCCTGCGGCAGCAGCCGACGCACCCGTCGCGCGTAGAAGCGCGGGAGCGAGATGCCGCCCGTCCGGTCGAGCTCGCGGACGAGCAGCCGCGTGATCAGGAAGCCGGAGATGACGAAGAAGACGTCGACGCCGACGAATCCCCCGCCGGCCGCGCCCACGCCGGCGTGGGCGAGCAGGACGAGCACGATGGCGACGGCGCGGAGCCCCTCCACGTCCGGGCGGAACTCGCTCATCCCGCCACGGTCCCGGCGAGCCGGCCCCGCGACCTCCCACTAGCGGGTGAACCCGCTCCCCCCTCGAGACAAAGATTGAGGGTTTCCGGAATTTCCGCGGCGGCCGGGCGTCTTTAACGTCGCGCCATGAAGTCGCTCCCCCTCGTCGCCGTCGCGCTGACACTCCTCCTCGCACCGGTCGCCTCCGCGGCGCCCGCCGACCTCGACCCCTCGTTCAGCCAGGACGGCGTCGTGACGCTCGACGCCGGCGGCGCCGAGTACGCCCAGGCGATCGCAGTCGAGCCGAACGGCCACATCATCGCCGTCGGCAGGACGAGCACCGGGCTCGACAGCATCGTCTGGCGGCTGCGCTCGACCGGGACGCCGGACCCGAGCTTCAACGGCACCGGCCGGCGGCGCATCCACGAGAGCGGCTCGGAGGAGCTCAACGCGGTTGCGCGCCAGCCCGACGGCAAGATCCTCGTCGCCGGCCGCGGACCTTCGGGTGGGATCGTCTACCGGCTCAACCCGAACGGCACGCTGGACAAGACGTTCAACAAGACCGGGCGCAGGCTTCTCGAAGCGGGCGTGAAGGCGATGGTCCTCCAGCCGGACGGCAAGATCGTCCTGGGCGGTGCCACGTTCCCCGGCAGCCAGGTCGTCGTCTGGCGGCTGAACCCCGGCGGGAGCTTCGACAAGACGTTCAACGGCACGGGACGGCGCGTGATCCCCAGTGCCGACAGCGAGGGCATATGGGCGATGGCCCGGCAGGCCGACGGCAAGATCGTGCTCGCGGTCGGCTGGCAGGCGGACCTGCGCGTCGCCGCCTACCGGCTCAAGGCCAACGGTGCGCTCGACCCCACGTTCGGCGGCACCGGACGGGTCGCCTTCGAGCACGCGCTGATCGAGCGCGTGCGCGGTGTCGCGATCCAGCCGGACGGCAAGATCGTGCTCGCGGGCGTCACCGGGATCCACGCGCTCGTCTACCGCCTCAACCCCAACGGCTCACTCGACGCGGGCTTTGCCGGGACCGGCCGGCTGCTCGTCAACGGGATCGAGGACGCGAACGCGGTGCTCGTGCAGCCGGACGGGCGGATCGTGATCGGGGGCAGCATCGGCCTCGACGCCGCGGTCGCGCGCATCAACCCGGACGGCTCACCCGACACGAGCTTCGACGGCGACGGCGCCCGCCGGATCGACCTCGGGATGAGCGAGGGCGTCCTCGCCCTGGCGCGCCAGTCCAACGGGCGCCTGCTCGCCGCCGGCTGGACCACGTTCAACGACAACGCCACGATCTACCGGTTCATGGGAGGCGACGGTGCGGCTGCCCGTACACGCTGAGCGGGAGCCCGAACGTGCAGACGCAGGGCACCGCGATAGAGGCAGATGCCACGTGAGGCGAGTATGCGCCCTATGAGCCCGACCGACATCACCATCGTCCACGCGGCGGCCGTTCACAGCGTGCGAGTGAATCGTGGTGCCGCTCACGCCTTCTCCCTCCCCACCGTGCGTGAGATTCCCCCGGCGCCCCGGCCGGGCACCTTCTCCTCCACCTGGTGACGCTTCCCACACGCCCCGCGCGGCCCCCGAGCCGCGCGGGGCGCGTCACTTCTCCGGGACGAGCACGACCTTCCCGACGTTGCGCCGCTCGGCGATGACGCGATGCGCGTCGGCCGCGCGGTCGAACGGGACCACGTCGGAGATCACCGGCTGCACGGTCCCGTCCTCGACGAGCGCCATCACCGGCGCGATCCACGGCTGGAGCGTCTGCCGGTCCTCCCACAGACGCAGCATGTTGAGCCCGATCACGGACTTCGACTGGGCCATCTGCGCGATCAGGTCGAAGCCGCGCCACATCACCGCCGCCTGCGGGATGACGCGGCGCAGGTCGCGGCGCTCGCCCGGCTGCACGCTCGACGCGCCGTAGGCCACGAGCCGCCCGCCCGGCCGCAGCAGCCGGTAGGAGCGCCGGAACGAGGCCCCGCCGATCGCGTCGAGCACGAGGTCGAAGCGGCCCCGCAGCCCGCGATCCCAGCCGCGCGTGCGGTAGTCGTGCGCCTCATCGACGCCGAGCTCGCGGATGCGGTCGTGCTTGTGCGCGGACGCGGTCCCGTGGACGATCGCGCCCCAGCGCTTGGCGATCTGCGTCGCGGCGATCCCGACGCCGCCGGCTGCGGCGTGGACGAGCACGCGCTCGCCCTCGCGCAGGCTGCCGTAGCCGAGCAGCGCGGCCCACGCCGTCGCGTAGTTGACGGGGATCGCCGCGCCCTGCTCGAAGCTCATCCGCTCGGGGAGGGCCATCACGGCCGTCGCCGGGACGACGACCTGCGAGGCGTAGCCGCCGAAGTGCGTGCCGGCGACGACGCGGTCGCCGAGCGCGGGCTCCTCGGCGCCGGCGCCGAGCTCGGTGACGGTGCCCGCCACCTCGTACCCCACGACCATCGGCGGCTCGGGCGCGTCGGGGTACATGCCGGTCCGCGCCATCGTGTCGGCGAAGTTGACGCCGCAGGCGGCGACGTCGATCCGCACGTGTCCGGCCGGCAGCTCCGGGTCCGGGAGCTCGCGCACCTCCAGCACCTCGGGCCCGCCATGGCGGGGGATCATGACGACGCGCATGCCCTAGGCGTACCAGATTCCGCGTACAGTGCGGGCCGGTGTTCGACCACGTCGGGATCCGGGTCTCGGACCGCGCCGCGGCGGAGCGCTTCTACACGACGGTGCTGGCGGCGCTGGGGATCGCCCGGACGCACAGCGACGACGAGCTGGCCGAGTGGGACGACTTCGCGCTCGGGGCCGGCGACGCGGTCACGCGGCGCCTGCACATCGGCTTCGTGGCGCCGTCGCGTGAGCACGTGGACGCGTTCCATCGCGCCGGTGTCGCGGCCGGCTACCGCGACGACGGCGCACCGGGCCCGCGCCCGCAGTACCGCGAGGACTACTACGGCGGCTTCCTGCTCGACCCGGACGGGAACAGCGCCGAGGCCGTCCACCACGGTGCGCTGCGCCAGGACGGCTGGATCGACCACGCGTGGCTGCGGGTCGCGGACGTCGGGGCCTCGACGCGGTTCTACGAGACGATCGGGCCGGTGCTCGGCTTCGAGATCCGCCGCCACGCGCCCGATCACAGCCAGGTCGTGCGCGGTACGGGCTCGTTCTCGCTGGTCGCCGGCACGCCAACCGAGCACGCCCATCTCGCGTCCGCGACCGACGAGGGGACCGTGGACGCGTTCCACCACGCCGGCGTCGCGGCCGGGTACCGCGACAACGGCGCGCCCGGGGAGCGCCCCGAGTACCACCCGGGCTACTACGGCGCCTACCTCCTGGACCCCGACGGCAACAACATCGAGGCCGTCGACCACCACCGCTAGCGCCTGCGCCGCGCGCGGCCGGCGGCCGCCGCCGCTCGCCCGGCCAGCCGGCCGAGCCGCTTCGTCTCGTCCCTCGTGAGGTTGCGCGGCAGCCCGCGGGACTTGGCGACCAGCCGCCGGACGTCGTCCCGCTCGGCGGGCGTGAGCTCGTCCCAGCCGGCCTGGAGCATCCGGTAGATCGTCGACGCGCCCTTGCGCAGCTCGTCCCACGGGACATCGCGGGCGGCGGGGAGGCGGCGCTTCATAGGTGGGCTCCCAGCAGTGCGAGGTCGGCCGGCGACAGGCGGTCGGACGCCGTCTTGGCCTGGTGCCAGTGCGGGTAGAGCAGCGGCGGGCGGCTGAGCTCCTCGAGCCGGCCGAGCTCCTCGTCGGACAGCTCCAGCTCGGCGGCGCCCAGGTTGTCCTCCAGCTGCTCGTCCGTGCGCGCGCCGACGATGACCGAGACGATCCCCGGACGGGTGAGCAGCCACGCGATGGCCACTTGCGCGGCGGACACGCCGTGGCCCTCGCCGATCTCCACGAGCGCGTCGACGACGTCGTAGAGCTGGTCCTCGTCGCGCACCGGCGGCTCGTCCCACGCGGTGAGCTGGCGGGCGCCCTCGGGCCCCTCGGCCCCGCGTCGGTACTTGCCCGACAGCAGGCCCCCGGCGAGCGGGCTCCAGACGAGGATGCCGACGCCCTGGTCGACGGCGAGCGGCACAAGCTCGTACTCGGCGTCGCGCGCCTGGAGCGAGTAGTAGATCTGCTGCGTGACGAAGCGGCGGTGGCCGTGGCGGTCGGCGACCGCGAGCGCCTTCATGAGCTGCCAGCCTGAGTAGTTGGACGCCCCGACATAGCGGACCTTGCCCGACTGCACGAGCGTGTCGAGCGCGTCGATCGTCTCCTCGAGCGGCGTCTGGCCGTCCCACTCGTGCACCTGGTAGAGGTCGATGTGGTCGACCTGCATGCGGCGCAGGCTGGCCTCGCACTCGGCGATCAGGTGGTGGCGGGAGAGGCCGGCGGCGTTCGGCCCGTCGCCCATCGGCATCCGCGCCTTGGTGGCCAGCAGCACCCGGTCGCGCCGGCCCTTGATCGCCTCGCCCACGATCTCCTCGGACAGCCCGCGCGAATAGACGTTGGCCGTGTCGATGAAGTTGACGCCGCGGTCGAGGCAGAGGTCGATCTGGCGGGTCGCGCCCGCGACGTCGGTCGAGCCGACGTTCGCGAACTGATCGCGCCCGCCGAAGGTCATGGTGCCGAGCGTGAGGGCCGAGACCCGCACGCCCGAGGCACCGAGCTGTCGGTAGT
>Ga0081539_10005035_pt1 | contig 13902 bp, 12 predicted proteins | sample TabmetS4T2R2_FD_71023 | JGI IMG/M metagenome (GOLD analysis project Ga0081539, IMG submission 71023) | Tabebuia heterophylla rhizosphere microbial communities from the University of Puerto Rico - S4T2R2 | ecosystem: Host-associated > Plants > Roots > Rhizosphere ...
GCCTACGAGGACCCGGGCCCGGTGATGGAGCGCCTGGGCCGCGAAGGCGGTCGCTACGTGTCGATCGCCTGGGACGCCGCCGACACCCCCGACAAGCGCCGGGCCCTGGCCGCCACCATGCCGTCCGGCCTCACTGCCCGGATGCGCCGCGGCTGGCGGCTGACCTGGCCGCGACGGCTGGCCGCCCGCCCGGCGTGGGAGTACGCCACCGGCGCCGAGACCATCTCCGGCCGCGACGGCGGCTTCCTGCCCCTCCGCACCTACCAGGAGTTCTTCGCCGCCGCGGTCAACCCGGCCGGCCGGCTCACCGCCGGCGTGACCCTCGAAGGCCCTTCCCGCTGGGGCTGGCCGGCGCTCGACCTGCTGGGCGTGCGCTGGTTCGTCACCGGGGGCCTGCCCTCCGACCAGATCAAGGTGCTGGAGAGACGGGGGTTCCGCATCGTCCAGCGCGACGCCTGGTTCCTGCTCTGGGAGCGGCCGGCCCCGCCGCTGGCCCGCATGGTCTACGACGTCGACACCGTCCCCGAACCCGCCGAGCGGCTGGCCAGGCTCCGCTCCGGCTACCCGCTGCTGGAGCGAGCCCTGGTCGAGCGGCCGGTCCCGGGCCTGCGCCGGCCCGCAACCCCGGCCACGGTCGAGGTCAGCCGGCGCGACCAGACCCAGGTGCGTGTGTCGGTGCGCTCCGGCGGCGACGGCCTGCTCGTCCTGGGCGACCCCTGGTACCCCCAGTGGCGGGTCGAGGTCGACGGCCGGCCGGCCGAGCTGCTCCGCGTCGACCATGCCCTGCGCGGCGTGCGCGTGCCCGCCGGCGCACACCAGGTGGTCTTCACCTACCAGGACCGCGCCCTCCAGCTGGGGCTGGTCCTCAGCGGGCTGGCCCTGGCCGGCCTGGGCGGGCTCTGGTGGTGGCGCCGCCGACGGCGGAGCTAGTGCGGCTGCGGCCCGCCGGGAGGGGGAGCCCCGGCGGGCCGCAGCCCAGTGATGCCGCTAGGTGGAGAGGCCGATGGGCGACGTTGCGGGCTCGGCCGCCCTGGACGGCGTGGCGGGCAGGGCCCCAAGTGGGGACAAGGCGACTCCGATGTTGGTGGGAGCCGCAGGGCGGCTGGTGGCAGGCTAGGGCAGCTGGTCAGCCACGCCCGGGCGGGGAAACGAACGGGCGCTGGCCATCCGCTGACAACCCGTGGGCAGGCTCAGTCGGTCTGGTCGACGACGCTCCCAGCGCGTCCCGGGCGGCGAGCGAGCCAGGTCCGTGCGTTGCCGAGCACGGCGTCGTCGCTCAGGTCGCTGCCCCGCCAGGCCCGCTCCCACTGCAGCGGCTCCAGCCACCCGCCACGGAACCCGTCGGCCAGGGCGGCCACCAGCCGCTGCTGTCCCGGGCTGAGCCGCGCGATCAAGGTGGCGAGCTGCCCGAGCTCGGCCTCGTCGACGATCGCTGCCGGATCCATGCCTTCCTCGTCCTGGGGGATCGGGATGGTGCCGCGGTGCTAGGACGATTCTCGACCGGAGCAGGGCGCGCCTTGACGGGCGTTCAGTGGAGGCGCGGGCGCCGGGTGATCGAGTGGACCTGACCGACGAGCCGGCGAACTCCAACCGGACAGCCCCCGCTCTGTGACCGGAATGGGAGCGGCACCGGAACAGTTGCTGAACGCTGGGCGCCGTGCGGTGTGCGGTGCCCCGACGACGGCGCTGGCGCGATAGCGTCTGGGGATGCCCGCCCCGCCCGACCTGGTCCGGGCCACCGGGCCACCGCAACCCGCCCGACGATCGCCGTGGTGGCGGGGCGGGGTCCGGCTGGCCGTGCTGCTCGTCTTCGCCGGTGCCCTGGCGTGGGCGCTGGCGGCCCAGTGGGGGGCGGTGCGACCGCTGCTCGGGCAGCTCTCCGCGCTGTTCCTGGCCGCCGCCCTGGCCGCGGTGCTCGTCGGCATCCTGGCCACCTTCCTGTGCTGGCGGGAGGTCCTCGCCGACCTCGGCGGCCGGCTGCCAGTCCGCGCCGGGGCCCGGATATTCTTCCTCGGCCAGCTCGGCAAATACGTGCCCGGGTCTCTGTGGCCGGTGATGGCCCAGATGGAGCTGGGCCGCGACTACCAGGTCCCTGAGCGGGCGTCGGGGTCCGCGGTGGGGGTGTTCCTGCTCGTCCTGGTGGGAACGGGCCTGGCGGTGGCGGCGGCGGCCGCACCCCTGCTCGGTCCTGACGCGGTCCACGCCTACTGGTGGCTGCTGGCCGTCCTGCCCCTGGCGCTGCTGGTGCTCGTCCCGCAGGTCCTCAACCGCCTGCTGGGCCTGGTGATGCGGCTGGGCCGGCGGCCGCCGCTGCCGGGGCCGATGTCGGCCGGCGGGATCCTGCGGGCGGTGGCCTGGGCGCTGTTGTCCTGGGTGGCCTACGGGGTGCACGTCTGGGTGCTGGCCGGCCAGTTCGGCCCCGGTGGCCTGGCCCAGCTCGCCCGGGCCACGGGGGCGTTCGCGGCCGCCTGGTGCGCTGGGTTCCTGCTGGTCGTCACCCCCGCCGGGGCCGGCGTGCGCGAGGCCGCGCTGGTGCTGCTGCTGGGTGGGGCGCTGACACGGCCCCAGGCCACCGTGGTGGCGTTGGTGTCCCGGCTGCTGTTCGTCGTCGGCGACCTGGGCTGGGGCGCGGCCGCCCTGCTGGCCGGCCGGCCGGCAGGCCAGCTAGGGAACGACGGCCCAGACGGTGGTCCAGGGGAACGGGCTGGTGACCGCCCTGACCTCGGCCATCTGGGCGACGAAGCGGACGAAGCCGCGCCTGGACCAGTGGTTGAGGTGCCCGGGGGTGTTGCCGAGGTCGCGCACATAGCGGCCGGCGACCAGGTTGCAGGACCGGAAGATGGGCTCCCGGGGCACCGAGAGGACCAGGTGGCGCCGCCCGACCCGGACCATCTCCCGTAGGCCCAGCTCCGGGTCGGGCAGGTGCTCCAGCACCTCGGCGGCGACGACCACGTCGAACTGGTGGTCGCCGAAGGGAAGCTCGTGGGCGCTGGCATGGAGGAATCGGGGATCGGGGTAGCGTCGCCAGTCGGCCCGCAGGCCGGCGTCGGGGAGGTCCAGGGCGACCACCTCCCCCCAGCGGCGCTGCATCCGGTCGGCGATCACCCCCTCCCCGCAGCCCACCTCCAGGGCCCGTTCCGGGGCGCCGGCGCGGTCGGCACCGACCAGGTCGAACATCCGCTCCAGGTTGGCCACCCAGCGCTCGGTGAGCAGGCGGATGGCCGGGTTGCGGGCGGTGTACTTCTGGGTGTGGTTGCCGATGACCACCCCCGAGGTCTCGGGGGCCGGCGCGTGACTGGCCGCCATCAGTCGGTGGCCGTGCGCCGCACGACCAGGTCGGCCAGCAGGGCGATGGCCATGATGTTGAACGCGGCCAGGCCGACCAGCACCGTCGAGCCGGTCACCCGCAGGTCGTGGACCACCAGGTCGACCCCGGCCTTGGCGAAGGTCGCGGCCAGCAGGGTCAGGGCGACCGGCATCAGCACCCGCAGCGGGTTGAAGTACATCACCATCCGCAGGACCTGGATGAGGTAGTTGTAGGCGTCCTTGAAGGGGTGGAACTTGGACCGCCCGGCCCGCTTGAAGTAGTCGATCGGCACGTATTTCACCTGGTGGCCGTTGGCCAGGAAGGCCAGCGTGATGGTGGTCACGCAGGAGAACCCCGAGGGGAGCAGGCGCAGGTACGGCTCGGCCACCGCGCGCTTGAAGGCCCGCAGCCCCGAGTTCAGGTCCGGGATGTCGGTGCTGGTCAGGAACGAGGCCAGCTTGCGGATGGCCCACTTGGCCGGCACCCGGGCCAGCCGGTAGGTCCCGGCCTCGGTCCGCCGGGCCCCGACGACCTGGTCGTAGGTGTCGTCCAGCTCGGCGACCAGCTCGGGGATCCGCTCGTTGGGGTAGGTCATGTCGGCGTCGGTCCAGACCACCACCCGGCCGCGGGCCTGCTGGGTGCCGATGCGCCGGGCCGTGCCCGAGCCCTGGTTGCGAGGGAGCAGCATGGTGCGGATGCCGTCGATGCCCTGGAGCACCTCGCGGGTGCCGTCTGTGGACCCGTCGTCGATGCACAGCAGCTCGTAGGTCAACCCGGCGGCCTCCAGGGCCGCCCGGATGCGCTTGATCTCCAGCTCGACGTGGTCCCGCTCGTTGTAGCAGGGCAAGACGACGGTGACGTCGGGGGCGTCGGCGGGCGTCGGCGGGTTGGCGAGGCTCACGGCATGGCTCCTACCGGGGTTCTGGGTTGCCGGAGCAGCCTAGAGGGGTCGTGCCGGCCGCCGGTGGTCGCCGGCCGGCGCCACCCCGAACCCTCGGGGAACATCGCGGGAACGCTTGCCGAACATCCCTGCCGAACCGGTCGCACGTTCCGATCCGCTGCCCGAGATGACCACCGCCAGGCTGCCCGCGACCGCATCTCCCCGGACCGCCAGGGCACGCCAGAGCGCGCGGCGGGCGAGCGACAGCCCGACCGACCGCTGCAGCCGGGATGGGCGACCTGGTGGCATCCCGCACTCCCCTCCGACCTTGCCTTGTCGACCGTTCCATCCAGGTTCTACCGGGTGCGGATGACGTCGGTCTGAACGACCGGCGCCGGTGGCCGGAACACTCCCAGAAGCCTGGAACCGCGCCGTCCGGCCGCTTTCGGGCACGATTCATCTTCCCGTCAGCTCCTAGCAGGGACATACCAGTACCGTCCTCGCCGAAACCGGACGAGCCTGGCGAGGGATGGCGACGACCGAGGAGGCAGGCGTGCTGGACGAGCAGATGGGGAAGGCGCCCGGAGGCGTCGGGCGGCGTGTGTTCATCAAGGGCCTGGCCGCCACCGGCGCCCTGGCCGGCGGGCTGGCCGTGGCTGGCCCGGCATCGGCGCAGGAGGCCGCCGGCGTGCCGACCAGGGCCCGGGGTCGCCGGCCATCGCCGTTCTCCCAGGGCTGGACCAGCCAGCCGGGCCGTTTCTACGACGACGTCTCCCTGCCCGAGGGGTTCACCTACGACGTGGTCGCCTCCTACCGCGACCGCATCGGCGGCGGGGAGACCTTCGGCTACAACAACGACTTCATCGCCTACTTCCCCCTGGTCGATGACCATGGCCACCAGGAGGGGCTGCTCTGGGTCAACCACGAGTACCCGGATGCGTTCTTCATCCACGGCAACCCCGATCCCGCGACCAAGACGCCCGAGCAGATCGAGCTGGAGCAGTACGCGGTCGGCGGGTCGGTGATCCGCGTCGCGCGCAAGGGCGGCGGGCCCTGGAAGCTGTGGCTCGACCGCCGCCATGCCCGGCGGATCACCGCCACCGGCCCGCGCATCCGGATGACCGGGGCCGGGGTCGGCGACCCCGGCAACCCGGCGTGGGCCCCGGTGCCCGACCACACCCACGGGTCGCTGGCCAACTGCGCCGGCGGGGTCACCCCCTGGGGCACGGCCCTGTCGGCCGAGGAGAACTGGGCCGACTACGCCACCGTGTACGGCCGGGGGGCGGACTTCGCGGCCGCCAACAACGGCGGCTACGGCTGGGTCATGGAGGTCGACCCCATGGACCCGGACTGGATGCCGCGCAAGCACACCAACCTGGGCCGGCTGCGCCACGAGAACGCGACCGTCTGGGCCAGGGAGGGCAAGCGGCTGGTCATCTACACCGGCGACGACGCCCGCAACAAGTTCCTCTACAAGTACGTCTCGACCGGCTCCTACCACAAGGCCGCGGCCGGCGGAACTCGCGCCTGCTCACAGACGGTCAGCTGTGGGTGGCCGAGCTCGCCCCGGCCAGCCAGGACGAGACCGTGCTGTCGGGCACCGGCCGCTGGCACCAGGTCGACATGACCCCGGTGGCCCTGGTCGACCCCGACACCTGGGTCCGGGCCCAGCCCTGGTTCGATCCGAGCACCTTCCCGCTCAACCGGCCCGAGGACGCCGAGATCGACCCCTTCGACAACTCGCTCTACACCTCCCTGACCAACAACACCGACGACCCCCACGGCCGCATCCGGCGCCTCGCCGAGGAGGGCCGCGACCCCACCGCCGACACCTTCACCTGGTCAGACGTGGCCGTCGGGGGGCCCGACCCCGCGGCCGTCAAGGGCTTCAGCTCACCCGACAACCTGGTGTTCGACCGCCTCGGCAACCTGTGGATGGTCACCGACATCTCCTCCGGCTCCCTCAACGAGGGCGTGTACGCCTACCACCGCAACAACGGCATCTTCATGATCCGGGTCGGCGGGCCCCGACGCCGGGGTCGCCTTCCGCTTCGGGTCGGTCCCGAACGAGGCCGAGTCGACCGGGCCGATCTGGACGCCCGACCAAGCGACCATGTTCCTGGCCATCCAGCATCCCGGCGAGGAGACCTCGGTCAGCGGCGGTGTCCACGGCGATCCCACCACCTACACCTCCTACTGGCCGCGGGGGAACAAGACCACCGGCGAGCACCCGAGCGAGCCCCTGCCCTCGGTGATCGCCATCCGCCGGTCGTGACCTCGGCCGAGGCGCTCGTCGGCCGCTTCGTCGACGCCTACAACGCCGCCGCAGTCGCCGACGACCCCGGGGCTGCGCTGGCCGGGGTGGCGACCCCGACGGCGATGGCCGGCTACCTGGTCGAGTCCCAGTCCGGCGTGGTCGCCCCGCTGGCCTCACGGACCGGCGTCCCCGAACGGGCCAGCCTCGAGGTCGACCCGGCGCGGGCCACCGAGCCTGTCCCGGGCCTGCTGGTGGTCCCGTTCCGGGGCCATGGGTTCCCGCGCTCCGACTTCGCCGGCGAGGCCGAGCTGCACCTGGACGACGCCGGCAGGGTGGCCAGGATCCTCTTCCGTGCCCCCTAGACCGGCACCGGAGGGCGCGGCCCCGCCACCGGCAGCGTCACCGTGAAGGTGGAGCCGCGGGCCAGCTCGCTGTCGACCCGGACGGTGCCGCCGTGGGCCTCGGCGACGTGGCGCACGATGGCCAGGCCGAGGCCGGTCCCGCCGGTCTGGCGGGCCCTGGCCTTGTCGACCCGGTAGAAGCGCTCGAAGATGCGGGGCAGCTCGCTGGCCGGGATGCCCTCACCGGTGTCAGCCACCTGGAGGACAGCGCGGCTCTCGGCGGCGTCGAGCCGGACGCACACGGTGCCCCTGGCGAAGGTGTAGCGCAGGGCGTTGTCGATCAGGTTGGACAGCAACAGCCCGAGCTGCGCCCGGTCGCCCCGAATGCTGATGCCTGGCCGCAGGTCGGTCTCGAGCAGGATGCGCTGCTCCTCGGCCCGGTCGGCATAGCCGCCGACCACCTCCTTGACGAGGCCGACCAGGTCGACCGGCTCGACGTCCAGGGTGCCGCGCTCGACTCGCGACAGGTCCAGCAGGTCGCGGACCAGGGTATCGAGGCGCTCGGCCTCGCGGCCGATCCGCTCGGCGAAGCGCTGCCCGGCCTCGGGGTCGCCGGGCAGGGCGGTCGCGAGGGTCTCGGCCAGCGCCCGGACCGCCGCCACCGGCGTCTTCAGCTCGTGGGAGGCGTTGGCGACGAAGTCGCGGCGCAGCACCTCCAGCCGCCGGCGCTGGGTGATGTCGGTCATGGTGATCACGATCCGGCCGGTGGGCCCGCGGTCGGCCAGCGAGAAGGCCCGCACGGCCAGGGTCCGGGGCTCGGGGAACACGACCATGCAGGTTCCCACCACGGGTGCCCCGGCCTGCGCCGCCTGCTCGGCCAGGGCGCTGATCTGGGGCACGCCAAGGACCCGCTTGGCTGGAAGGCCGGGCCGCAGGTCGTCGCGCAGCCCGAACCAGGCTCGGGCGGCCGGGTTGGCCAGCAGCAGCCGACCCGCGCCGTCCAGCAGCAGCACCCCGTCGTCCAGGGCGTCGACGATCTGGCCGGCCCGGTCGCGCTCCTCGGTCAGCTCGTCCAGCCGGTCGCGCAGCCGGGTGGTCATGGCGCTCACCTCGTTGGCCAGCCCGGCAAGGTTGTCGGGCTCGGTCCAGCGCCAGCTGGGAAGGGTGGCGGCGGCCAGGTGCCGGACGGCCCGTCGCAGGGCGGCGACCCGCCGGCCAGGCGCGCGGGCGGCGAGCAGGGCCGCGAGCACGCCCAGGACGACCAGCCCGACCCCGATCCCGATCAGGGCGGAGATGCGCACGGTTGTCGATCGCTCCCTGGTTGCCCCTAGCTGTCCTCGACCCCGGCCCGGACCGCCTTGGAGGGCACGAGCTCCTTGACCTCGCCGGTGACGATGAACACCACCTGCTCGCCGATGTCGACCGAGTGGTCGCCGAGGCGTTCCAGGTAGCGGGCGACCAGGACCATCCGGCTGGCCCACTCCAGGGTCCGGTCGTCGGACGCGGCCCGCTCGATCTGGCGGAACACCTCGGCGTTGAGGCGGTCAAGCGGCTGGTCGAGGATGGGCAGCCGCTCGGCCAGCTCCAGGTCGCGCCGGGCGAAGCAGGTCATGGCCGCGGCCACCATCCGCTGGGCGTGGCCGCCCATCTCGGTCAGGGTCGCCTGGATCTCGGGGACCGGCGGGTAGTCCTTGGTGATGCGGACGAACTTGGCCATGTTCACGCAGAGGTCGCCCATCCGCTCGATGTGCGAGTTGATGTGCAGCACGCCCGCGACCAGGCGCAGGTCCTTGGCCACCGGCGCCTGCAGGGCCAAGGTGCGCAGGATCTCCTGCTCGACCTCGACGTAGGCCCGGTCGATCTGGTCGTCGCGGACGATGACCTCGTCGGCCAGGGTGGTGTCGAAGGAGACCAGCGATTCCAGGGTCCGGTCGAGCTGGCTCTGGACGAGCTGGCCCATCTGGAGCAGCTTCGCCTCGAGCCCCTCCAGGCGCTGTTCGAAGGTGGTGCGCACTCGGAACCCCCTGCTCCCGTGGTCGGAGTCGAGTTGTTCGTCGAGGTCATCGTACGCGCAGGCTGAACGGCGGGGGGTCGGGGAGGTGGACGGCAGGGAAACGGGCGGTGAAGGTTTCCGGTTCGTCGTTGCCGGGACGTCATCTGGAGTGGAATGTTGGGCCCATGCCGAAGGTCATGGTGGTCGACGACGAGGAGTCGCTGCTCGAGGCGATCCGCTACGCGCTGTCGCGCGAGGGCATGGAGGTGGTGACCGCCACCGACGGTGGCGAGGCCATGCGCGACTTCGAGGCCGAGCGGCCCGACCTGGTGGTGCTCGACCTGATGCTCCCGACCCTCAACGGCTGGGACGTGTGCCGCCGCATCCGGGCCACCAGCCAGGTGCCGATCCTCATGCTGACCGCCCGCGACGCCGAGGTCGACCGGGTGGTCGGGCTCGAGATGGGGGCGGACGACTACGTCACCAAGCCGTTCTCCCTGCGCGAGCTCGTGGCCAGGGTCCGCGCCCTGCTCCGGCGGGCCGGCACGGCCGTCGACGGCCCTCGCCCGGAGACGGCGGTCCTGGAGGCCGGCGGCATCCGCCTGGACGCCGAGCGCCACGAGGTCAGCGTCCGCGGGGCCCAGGTCAGCCTCCCCCTGAAGGAGTTCGAGCTGCTCGAGATCCTGATGGAGAACCGCAACCGGGTCCTGACCCGCCAGACCCTGATCGACCGGGTCTGGGGCTTCGACTACGTGGGCGACACCAAGACCCTGGACGTGCACGTGAAGCGGCTGCGAGGCAGGGTCGAGGAGGATCGTCACGACCCCCGGCTGATTGTCACCGTCCGCGGGGTCGGCTACCGCTTCGACGGCTAGGGCGACCCCGGCCGTTCACCTCCGGCCGAAACCAACCTTCTCGTCCCGTTCATCTTCCGTTCATCTTCCGTCGCCTGGCGCGTCAGCGACCGGCCGTACCGTCGCGACCGACTAACAGCCGCTCAGGAGGCAACGAAGGAATGACGCAACGGACACGGCGGGGCTGGCTGCTCGGCCTGACCCTGGCCATCGCCCTGGTCGCCACCGCCTGTGGCGGCGACGACGACGCCGGCGGCGGCAGCAGCGGAGGGACAGCCCTCTCCGGCAATATCGTGATCGACGGCTCCTCGACCGTGGCCCCGATCAGCGAGGCCGTCACCGAGGAGTTCAACAAGGAGCAGGCCGGGGTCAAGGTCACCGTCGGTACCTCCGGCACCGGCGGCGGCTTCACCAAGTTCTGCAACGGCGAGACCGACATCTCCGACGCCTCGCGCGCCATCAAAGACGAGGAGAAGCAGGCGTGTGAGGCCAAGGGCATCAAGTACCAGGAGTTCCGGATCGGCCTGGACGGCCTGGCCGTGGTCACCTCGTCCAAGAACACGTTCCTGGACACCCTGACCTTCAAGCAGCTGGCCGAGATCTTCAAGGAGGGCGGGGCCACCACCTGGAACCAGGTCGACCCCAAGTTCCCCAAGGAGAAGATCGCCATCTTCGCCCCCGACACCGAGTCGGGCACCTACGACTTCTTCAACGAGAAGGTTCTCGGCGACCCCGACGAGGGCGGCCTCAAGCCCCGCAGCGACTACACCGCCTCCTCGGATGACAACACCCTGGTCCAGGGCATCGAGGGCGAGGCCAACTCCTGGGGCTACTTCGGCTACGCGTACTACCAGAACAACAAGGAAGGCCTGAAAGACATCAAGGTCGCCGAGAAGGGAACCACGGGGATCTCGCCCACCACCGAGACGATCACCACCGGTGACTATCCCCTGTCGCGGCCGCTGTTCATCTACGTCAAGGAAGAGTCCCTCAAGCGGCCCGAGGTCGGCCAGTACGTGAAGTTCTACCTGGAGCAGACGCCCAAGCTCATCGCCGACGTCGGCTACGTGGCCGCGCCCCAGGACGACTACACCCAGGGCCTGAGCAAGCTGCAGCCCTTCCTGACGAGCTGAGCATTGAGTATCGCCAAGCGGAGTTCCCGCACGGGCGAACGGGTCGTCGTCGGCGCCCTGTTCGCCTGTGCGGTGCTGTCGATCGCGGTCACCGTCGGCATCGTGGCCGTGCTGGTGGTCGACGCCGTCGCGTTCTTCCGTGAGTCCAGCCTGTTCGACTTCCTCACCGGGACCGTCTGGGCACCCGGCCAGGGCAGCGGCGAGGGCGGCCTGTACGGGGTGCTGCCGCTGATCAACGGGACCCTGATGATCGGCGTCGGGGCCATCGTCGTCGGCCTGCCCCTGGGGGTCCTGACCGCGATCTACCTGTCGGAGTACGCCAGCGCCCGGATCCGGGGGCTGCTCAAGCCGACCCTGGAGATCCTGGCCGGCATCCCCACCGTGATCGTGGGCTACTTCGCCCTCCAGTTCGTGACCCCGAGCCTGCTGCGGCCGATCTTCGGCGAGGACCAGGTGTTCGTCTTCAACGCCGCCGCCGGGTCGATCGCGGTCGGGCTGATGATCCTGCCGATCATCGCCTCGATCAGCGAGGACGCCATGCGCTCGGTGCCGGCGTCGCTGCGCGAGGCCGCCTTCGGCCTCGGCTCGACCAAGCGGCAGGTCAGCCTGCGGGTGGTCGTCCCCGCCGCCCTCTCGGGGATCGCTGCCTCGGTGATCCTGGCCTTCTCGCGGGCGGTCGGCGAGACCATGGCGGTGACCATCGCCGCCGGCAACAGCCCCAAGATGACCCTCAACTACTTCACCTCGATCCAGACCCTGACCGCCTCCATCGCCCAGACGGTGAGCGGCGAGGCGTCGGCCGGGACCGTCCGCTACAACGCCCTGTTCGCCCTCGGCCTGACCTTGTTCGCGATCACCCTGGTCATGAACCTGATCTCGGCCCGCATCGTCCGCCGCTTCCGGCAGGTGTACTCGTGACCGCCTCGGCCTCCGCCGAGGCGCTCGCCCCCTCCAGGCTGCGGCGGGGAGCCACCCGATCCGGGGCCCGGATCTTCGTCGACGCCGCCTTCTCGGTGCTGCTGTTCGTCGGCACCATCGTCGGGGTGGTCGCGCTGGCCACCCTGCTCTGGACGATCGTCGACGACGGCTGGGCCCGCCTCATGGCCGACCCAGCCGCCTTCCTGAGCAACTACGTCTCCCGCCTCCCGGCCCGGGCCGGGATCAAGGCGGCCCTCATCGGCTCGGCCTACCTGATGGTCCTGACGACGCTGTTCTGCTTCCCGGTCGGGGTCGGCGCGGCCATCTACCTGGAGGAGTTCGCGCCCCGGAACCGGGTCACCAACTTCGTCGAGACCAACATCTCCAACCTGGCCGGAGTGCCGTCGGTCGTGTACGGCCTGCTCGGGCTGGGCATCTTCGCCCGCTTCCTGCGCATGGGCCCGAGCCTGCTGGCCGGCGCCCTCACCCTGGCCGTCATGAGCCTGCCGGTGATCATCGTCGCCGCCCGCGAGGCGATCCGGGCCGTGCCCGAGTCGATCCGGCTCGGCGCCTACGCCCTCGGCGCCACCAAGTGGCAGACGGTGCGGCGCCAGGTTCTGCCCGCGGCCCTGCCCGGCACCCTGACCGGCACCATCCTGGCCCTGTCGCGGGCCATCGGTGAGACCGCCCCCCTGCTGGTGATCGGCCTGCCGATCGTCATCTTCAGCCTGCCCAACGACCTCCGCGACCCGGTCTCCGCCCTGCCCCTGCTGATCTTCGACTGGACCAGCCGGCCCCAGCCTGCCTTCGCCGAGGCGGCCGCGGCGGCCAGCATCGTCCTGCTGGCGTTGCTGCTGGCCATGAACGCCGTTGCGATCTACTTGCGGAACCGATACACGATCCGGTGGTGACCCCATGACCCAAGGACGGACCCACGTGAGCCAGGACGAGGACCAGCGCGAGACGCGGATCGTGGACGTGCCGCACGGTCGTGAGCCCATCCCCGACGCCCCGGCCGAGACGGTGTTCCGGCTGGACGACGTCCACGTCTACTACGGCAAGTTCCTGGCCCTGCGGGGGGTCAACCTTGACATCGGCAAGAACGAGATCACCGCGTTCATCGGGCCGTCGGGCTGCGGTAAGAGCACCTTGATCCGCTGCCTGAACCGCATGAACGACCTCATCCCGGGGGCGAAGGTCGAGGGCAAGATCGACTACCACGGCCAGGACCTGTACGGCGACGCCGTCGACCCGGTCGAGGTCCGCCGGCGCATCGGCATGGTGTTCCAGAAGCCCAACCCGTTCCCCAAGCCGATCTACGACAACATCGCGTTCGGCCCCAAGGTCATTGGCATGCAGCCCAAGAGCATGGACGAGCTGGTCGAGCAGTCGCTGCGCGGGGCCGCGCTGTGGGACGAGGTCAAGGACAAGCTCAAGCAGAACGCCCTCTCGCTGTCCGGCGGCCAGCAGCAGCGCCTCTGCATCGCCAGGGCGATTGCCGTCTCGCCCGACGTGATCCTGATGGACGAGCCCTGCTCGGCCCTGGACCCGGTCTCCACCGGCCGCATCGAGGACCTGATGGAGGAGCTCAAGCGGGACTACACGATCGTGATCGTCACCCACAACATGCAGCAGGCGGCCCGGGTCTCGGACCGGACGGCGTTCTTCACCGCCGAGGCCGCCGAGGGCAGCGGCGACCGCACCGGCCTACTGGTCGAGTACGACCGCACCGACTCGATCTTCACCTCCCCGGTCGACAAGCGGACCGAGGACTACGTCACCGGCCGTTTCGGCTAGCCCCTTGGCGTGTAGCCTCTGCGTGCTCCTCAAGCGACGGGAGGACGCATGAAGCTGCGGATCTTTCCCCGCGAAGAGTCGTATTTCGACCTGTTCGACGAGGTCGCGGCCAACCTCGCCGACGCGGCGCGGCAGCTGCTCGACATGGTCGAGGACTTCGTCGACCCGGAGATGAAGGCCAAGCGCCTGGTCGAGGCCGAGCACGAGGGCGACCGGCTCACCCACGCCATCTACTCCCGGCTCAACGCCACCTTCATCACCCCGTTCGACCGCGAGGACATCCACGCCCTGGCCGGCCAGCTGGACGACGTGCTCGACGCCATCGAGGCCGCGGCCGACATGCTGGTCCTGCACAGGGTCGTGGAGCCGCTGGAGGCCGTGGTCGAGCAGGCCCGGCTGATCGCCCGGGCGGCCCGGGCGAC
>Ga0081539_10005036_pt1 | contig 13901 bp, 13 predicted proteins | sample TabmetS4T2R2_FD_71023 | JGI IMG/M metagenome (GOLD analysis project Ga0081539, IMG submission 71023) | Tabebuia heterophylla rhizosphere microbial communities from the University of Puerto Rico - S4T2R2 | ecosystem: Host-associated > Plants > Roots > Rhizosphere ...
CCTGCCCGCCGTCTCTTCAAATCGAAGTCGCGTGTAAAGCAACGCGGGCAGGGACAAGCCCTGCCCCTACAAACTAAAGGAACGTCGGATTTTCAGTCGAACGTTTCTGCTCGCGGAACTGTTCGCCCGCGCCGCGTCGCCGGCTGATGTGCTCCTCGGTCGTGTCCTGCGTGACCACTTCGTAGAGCACCGCCTCCTTGCCGGGGAGCTTGCGCAGGATTCGTCCCAAGCGTTGAACGTGCTCGCGCGTCGAACCCGACCCGGAGAGGACGACCGCGACCGACGCATCCGGTATGTTCACGCCCTCGTTCAAAACCTTCGACGTGACGAGCGCCAGAACCTCTCCGCGATTGAACGCTTCGAGCCAAGCGCGTCGCTCCTTCACGCCCGTCTCGTGCGTTATCGCGGGAACGAGAAATTTTCGGGAGATTCGATAGACCATCTCGTTTTCAGCCGTGAACACTAAGACCTTCTCGCGCCTGTGTCGTTGTAAAAGCTCCGCCAACACACGCAGCTTCGCGTGCGTCCCCAAAGCGATTCGCTTCGACTCCCTGTAAGCCAACATCGCGCGCCGCCCTTCGCTCGAACGCGCGCTCGCCGCGACGAACATCTGCCACCCGCGCAAACTGCTCAATCCGATTCCCTTCTCACGCAAAAAGCCCCGGAAGATTTCGCGCTCGCGCTCGTACGCCGCGCGCTCCTCTTCGCTCAAGGAAACGCGCAGGCGAACGACCGTGTAGTCGGAAAGATACTCGCCCGCGAGTTCGTGCGTCTCGCGCCGGAAGACGAAAGGGCCGATGAGACGTTCGAGCAGCGCGTCTGCGCCGTCGGCGCGTTCGGGCGTAGCCGACAGGCCGAGTCGGAAGGGCGCGATTGCAAACTCGGCGGCGTAGCGTTGGACGCCGCTCGGAAGATGATGACACTCATCGAAGACCACGAGTCCGAACCTGTTGCCGAGGCGCTCCATGAACCGGAACGCCGAAGCGTAAGTCGTAACCGTCAACGCGCCCGTCTCGAAGTAGCCGCCGCCGATGAGTCCGACCTCGGCGTTGAAGCACGAAAGCAGTAGGTCGTACCACTGGTTCATCAAATCAATCGTCGGCACGACGACCAGAGTCGAACGCTTCACGCTCTCAATCGCCATCTGCGCGACGAGACTTTTGCCCGCGCCCGTCGGAAGCACCACGACGCCGCGACGCCCCGCGCGCGTCCACTCTTCAATCGCCTGCTGTTGGTAAGGCCGAGGCTCGACGAGAAACTTCGTCGGGAAGTCGAAGCGGTGGTAAGCCTTTGCGTGGTCTTCGTACGCGACGCCTTCATGCACAAGCGCGCTTACAATCTCGCGGTACGCCCAAGCCGGAGCGCGCCAACGCAGCACGCGCGCGTCCCACTTGAACGCCGAAGGGACGCGCGCCTCGGCCCCCGCGCCGTCGAGCAAAAGCGTGCCCGAATCGAACCGGATTATGAACGTTGTCGCGTTCATTTCGTCATGCTCATTCGTCAACGACCGTTAACCACAGAGGCACAGAGGACACGGAGACTGCACAGAGGGATTTAAGAATTTCAAATTTGAAATTCCAAATCCTAAATCCCTGTGCCCGCTCTGCGTTCTCTGTGCCTCCGTGTTTAATCAACTCGGCTTCGGACGCACTTCAGAACGGAATCTCGTCGTCCTCGATGTCGCCGCCGCCGCCGCCGGACGACTCGCGCCCGCCGCCGCCACCGCCGCGCGCGCCGCCCGTGCCCGCCGACTGCGCCGACTGTCGAACGGGAATGCCTTCCGCGCTCTGCGCGCTGTCGAGGAAGTGCACGTCCGAGGCGTTGACTTCGAGCGAGTAGCGCTGCTTGCCCTCGCGGTCTGTGTACTCTTCGACGTGCAGGCGGCCTTCCAAATAAACGCGCCGCCCCTTCGTCAGATACTGCGAGACGGTCTCCGCCTGCCGGCCCCAGACCGTGACCTTGAACCACGTCGTTATGTCTTGCTGCTCGCCCGACTTATCTTTACGACGTTCGTTCGTTGCCACTGAGAAGGAACAGACGGGCGTGCCCTGCGCCGTGTAACGGAGTTCCGGGTCGCGCCCCAGATTGCCGACGATGATTATCTTGTTGAAAGACATGGTTTCTCGCTCCTCGCGTTTCGACTTTCGGCCCGCGCCGATGCCCTCGACCGCGTGGTTTCAGGCACGGCACATCGTATCATACATAACAGCCAGCGTGTAGAGCCTCTTTTAACGGGCATTTCCAGACGCCCTCAAGTTCAACTTCGACCACCCGCCAAGCCACGCGCGCGACCGACTTGCCGCGTGACTCACGCACGTTGCGTCGCGCGTCGTCGTGCGCCAAGTGACGCGACCCACGCACGCCGGGTGGCACGATTCACGCGCCGTGCGGCGCGACTCGCACGCTTTTCTACTCCTCGCGCCGCTCAACGTCAAACGCGCGGAAGTCTTGCGCCATTTCCGTCATCGGGAAGACCGCGCGCGCCTCTTCGAGAAGGTCGTCCGGCCCAACGTCGTTGCCGGGAAAATAGCGCGGGCTGAAGTGCGTGATAACCAAACGCCGCGCTCCCGCCTCACTCGCCACGCGCGCGGCCATGCGCGCCGTCGAGTGCGTGCTGCGGACGGCGAGAACTTCGTCGGCGTCGGCGAACGTCGCTTCGTGTATGAGAAGGTCTGCGTCGCGCGCGAGAGCGACCGACGCGCGGCAGTAGGTCGTGTCCGTGCAATAAGCGACGACGCGACCGCGTTGAACGGGGCCGCAGAAGTCAGCGCCACGGAACGTTCGACCGTCGGCGAGCGTGACGGTCTCGCCCTGCTTCAACTTGCCGTAGAGCGGGCCTGCGGGGATGCCGAGTTCCCTAGCCTTCTCAACGTCGAAGTGGCCGGGGCGATCTTTTTCCACGACGCGGTAGCCGTAGGCCGTCAGGCGGTGCTTGAGTTGCGCGCAAGCGACGGTGAACTCCTCGTCCTCGAAGACGAGTCCGTCTTTGACTTCGACGACATCGAGCGGGTAGTTCGTTTGAAACTGCGTGCGCCGGCTAACCTCGCGCACGTAGTCGGCGATGGGTCGAGGGCCGTAGATGGTGATGCCGCGCGCGTGCGCGGTCATGCCGCAGGTTGCGAGCAGTCCCATCAGACCGAGGACGTGGTCGCCGTGCATGTGCGTGATGAAGATGCGCGCGACTTGGCTGATGTTCAAGTCGCTGCGAAGGAGTTGGTGCTGCGTGCCCTCGCCGCAGTCGAACAGCCAGACCTCTCCGCGCTGCGGCGGCCTCAAGGCCACGCACGAAACATTCCGCGCACGCGTCGGCACGCCCGCGCTCGTCCCTAGAAAAGTTATGCGCAAAGTTACCTCTAGTGAGCAGTGGTCGGTGGCCGGTGGTCAGTAGAAAAACTTCTAAGCCACGAAGCTTGTGTGAAAACGTTAGCCTCTGCAACGCTAAGCCTACTGACCACTGACCACTGACCACTGCTCACTTTCTGCTCACGTAAACGTTGTCCTTCAGCCAGAAGCGCCAAGGCTTGTGCGCGTCGGCCCCGGCGTAGGCGATGCCGATGCGCGCGCCCGCGGCGACTCGGTCTGGCTCTACTGCTTCGCCCGCGTCTTCGAGCCAGACGCGGCGGCTGCGCGTGAGGTCTTCGCCGTCGAAGCTTCGGTCAATGCCGAGCGCCTGACAGAGCTTGCCCGGCCCGCTCGTCAACTCGCTCAACTTGCGCGCGGGCCTTCGCCCTTGCATCCACTCGACGCCCTCGACGGGTTCGACCGCGCGAACAAGAACGGCGTGCGGCACGTCGCGCGGCCCCGCGACGACGTTGAACTGGTGGTGCATCCCATAGACGAAGAAGACGTAAACCGTTCCGCCGATTGCGTACATCGTCTCCGTGCGCGGCGTTCGCCTTCCGCCGTAGGAATGTGCCGCGCGGTCTTCAGGGCCGAGGTAAGCCTCGACCTCCACGATGCGCGCCGACACGCGCTCGCCCGCCGGCGCGGGAACGACGAGACGCTTTCCGAGAAGCTCGCGCGCGACCCGGAGCGTGTCGCGTCGCGTGTAGAAATCGCGTCCGAGTTTGGCGTTACGGCGCGGCACGTCGCTTCGGTCGTCCAAGCTTTACTGTCGTCCTACTCAAACTGCTTGCGAAACTCGTCGAAACGCGCGCGAAGTTCCGCGAGTTCGTTACGCAAAGACTCGACTTCCGATTCGAGACGCGCTATTCGTTCGCCCGCGGTCTCTCGCGCGAACGCGACGGGCGCGGCGTCCTCCGCCGTCTCTTCGACGACGGGGCGTCCGGCGAGCGTGTGCGCGTAGCGTGCCTCTTTGCGGCCCGTTTGGCGCGGGAGCTTGAGAACGACGGGGTCTTCACGTCGGGCGAGCGCGTCGAGCGTCGCTTCCACTTCCAGCAAGTCCGCGAAGTTGTGCAGACGCCCCGTCCGACCGCGTATCTCGCCGACGGTCTGCGGGCCGCGCAACATCAGAACGCAGATCACGGCCAACTCAGGCGGCGACAGTTGGAACACTTCGCGCATCATGTGCTTGTACTTCGGCACGCGGCTCTCCGAGCCGTAGAAAATATAGACGAGGTTCTTCGCGCGCAGCGTTTCAATCGCCTCCGCGACGGGACGCTCGTCGTAGTTGACGACGGGGTCGCGGTTGGAAATCTGGTTGCAGGCGTGAACGAGCGCGTTCATCGTCAGAGGGTAGTAGTCGGGCGTCGTCACCTGTTTTTCGGCGAGCGAGCCGAGCACGCGCACCTCAACGTCGTTGAGAAGAGTCTCCACCGTTTTCGTTTCCGCCGGAAAATTTCGCGCGACACCGGGCCGTGCGTGCTTCAGAATTTCATCCGCGCGCCCGCGCGGTCAAGTGCGCGCGCGCCGGGACGCTGCCGCGCGCGAGATTTTATTTGACGGCCTTCGGCGTGGAAATTGTCGAGAGGTTCGCGTCGAGCGTTTGCAAGGCGTCGAGCATGGTCTCGGCGGCGTGGACGAAGAAGGCAGGCGTGATGGTCTCGAAGTCGTCGGAAGGCTTGTGGTAGTCCTCGTGGTCTTCGACGCCGAAATAGACGAACGGAATCTTCGCAAGATGAAAGGCAAACTGGTCTGACTGCTGCGTCCAATCGTCGTGACCCTGTTCGGGGCGGTCGTGGCCGAGAAGGAGTTTGGCGGACGCGCGCGTGGCGACCGCTTCGAGCAGAGGCCGGAGCGCGGGCGTGTGGTATGCGCCCGACGCGTAAAGCTCTCCGCGCTCGCTGTGGCTCACCATGTCGAGGTTGAAGTTCAAGGCGACTTTCAACTTCTCCGCCTGAAGCTCGGAGACGAGCGCGAACGCGCCCTTGAGGCCCAACTCTTCGGCGTCGAGCGCGGCGAAGATAATGGAGTTGTCGGGCTGCTCGCGCGCGAAGCGGGCGGCGAGTTGGAGCAACACGGCGACGCCTGAAGCGTTGTCGTCCGCGCCGTTATAAATCTGCCCGTTTCTGATGCCGAGGTGGTCGTAGTGCGCCGTGACGACGATGTAGCGTTCCGCGTGAGTCTTGCCGCGTACGAAGCCGACGATGTTCGTCGCCGTCGCTTCTTTCTTTTCAGCGCCTTTTTCTTTCTTCGACTCGTCCTTAGCTTTCTTCCCGGCGTCCTTAGCTTTCTTCCCGGCGTCCTTCGTCTTCTCTCCCGCGTCCTTCTTTTTCCCCGCGTCGCCGGAGAGCGAGAAAGTTTTTTCGTACGACGCGCCGAGCGGCTTGAGGCCCGCGTCGGCGAAGCGGCGTTCGATGTATGCGCGCGCCATCGCGCTCCCCCGCGTGCCGGCGCCGCGCCCCTCCATCGCGTCCGCGGAGAGAATCCGAACATCTTCGAGAAGCTGTTCGGCGTTGATTATCGTTGACGACGGGCGCGGCGACTGCGCGCCCTTGTCGTCCTTCGGCGTCTGCGCCTGATACGGAAATGCCGCGACGCACATTGCGAGTAAAGCGACGACGAGCAGAAATTTTCTCATGTGTTTAGTCTGTACTCTCGCGCCGAAATTAACAAATGTTGCTCGGTGCTGCAGCGCTACGACAAGCATTGGTGATTATCACTTTTCCGTTTACAATTGCTTGTCGTCGCGTCTGGTCAATTCATGGCTGTATCGGCAAAGTGAATGTTAATGTTGAGTGAGGTAAATGAGTTATGTATGCTTTTTTTGACGTGCGTGTTCAGCAGCAATTTCGGTCGCCATTTTTTGGCGATCCATTTTCGCTCCAACCCGTTACTCAACTGCTGCCTTTGGTATGGCAAGTTAACCAGCCCGTGGAGTTGGCAATGACCGAAGAAAGTAGAAGCATTCACTCACGTGCTCTACCGAATTACGAAAGGGCGGAAATCCCTCGCGGCAAGATCGAGGAGTATGCGCTCAATCCGGCACACGAGCCTGATGGAAAGCATAAGGCTCGTGTTTTCAAAAGCGCGCTCGGCTTCGACCAGTCAAACTGGGAACTGTTGAGGCAGAGAATTTTAGATGAGTTGCCATACCACGAAGCAAAACTAAACCAGACAAGCCGTTGGGGCGATGAATATGATGTTGACTTGGTGATTGAGGGGCCGAACGGCAACATCGCCGAGGTTCGCACCAAATGGCTTTTGAAAGCGGGGGCGGATTTTCCAAGCCTGATAACCGTCTATGTGAGGAAGTGAGACATGCTTGAGACGAAAAAAGCTCACTTACTTGACATCGTAGAAGTGACTGAAGACTTGCCTGAGTTCGATGTAAGGCGCGGGGAGCGCGGCACGGTGGTCGAGGTGTTAGACAACCCCGAAGAGGCTTACATCCTTGAGTTTGTGGACAAGTCGGGCACATCTTCAAGGCTTGCCTATTGGGTAAAACCGCATCAAATAAACCTCGTTAAAGTAGATTAGATTCCAGCATCCCTCTTATTCTGCTCATACTTCCTCGATAGTGGGTCAGTTAGAAATATAAGAATAGCTGTCCGGCGAATCATTCACCGCCACAGGCGCAGAGAAAGCGCAGAGAGGGTTAACTGTCTCTGCGTAAGCTCTGCGCCTCTCTGTGCCTGTGGCGGTGAGTGCTTTCAAACTGACCCACTACTACTACTTCCTCAGCACATTTCCATCTCCGCCACGTTTCGGGTTATCATGTCTGGTTCGCCGAAGGGCCAGACGGTTCACTGTGTGCCCCGGCGTGCGTTTTCTACACATGAGCGAAGAAGCAATCAAAGTGCGTGGGGCGCGCGTAAACAACCTGAAGAACGTCTCGTTCTCCATACCGATAGAGAAACTCACGGTCGTGACGGGCGTGTCGGGGTCAGGTAAGTCGTCGCTCGCTTTCGACACGATTTACGCCGAGGGCCAGCGTCGTTACGTCGAATCTTTGTCGGCTTACGCGCGCCAGTTTCTCGAACGAATGGACAAGCCCGACGTTGACGAAGTCGTCGGCATCCCGCCCGCAATTGCCATCCGTCAGAAGAACTCGACGCGCAACCCGCGCAGCACGGTCGGCACGCAGACCGAAGTTTACGACTACTTGCGTCTTCTTTACGCGCGCGTCGGGACGACCTTCTGCCGCGCCTGCGGGCGCGAGGTTCGCAAAGACTCGCCCGAATCCGCCGCGCAGGAGACGCTCGCCGCGCTCCCGGAAGGCACGCGCTTCTACGTGCTCTTTCCCGCCTCTGCCGGACTCTCCGAGACGGGGAGAAACGGCGACGGGGAGACGGGGAGAAAGAAGAACGGCGGTCGTCGTGGCTCTGAGTCGCCCCGTCGCCCCGCCGCCCCGTCGCTCCGTCACGTCATCACGGCGCACGTGATGAGCTTGATGCAGCGCGGCTTCACGCGCCTTCTTGTCGGCGGCGAAGCGGTTGAGCTTCGCTCGCCCGACGACTACGCGCGCCCGGACTTCGACGGCGTCTTCGTGCTCGTTGATCGCCTCGTCGCTCGACGGGACGTGCGCGAACGTCTCGTTGACTCGTTCGAGACTTGCTTCATCGAAGGCCACGGCCAAGCCTTCGTCCAAACGGTCGAGACGGAAGCCCGCGCGCTCAAGTTCTCCGAACGCTTCGAGTGTAAGTACGACGGAACGATTTACGCGCAGCCCGAACCGCGCCTGTTCAGTTTCAATAACCCTTACGGCGCGTGCCCGACGTGTCAAGGGTTTGGAAACACAATCGGCCTCGACCTCGACTTGGTGATTCCGAACCCGCAACTCTCGCTCGCCGAAGGCGCGATAGAGCCTTGGACGAAGCCTCAGTACGACTGGGCGCGCACGGAGCTTCGACGCTTCTGCCGGCAGGAGCGGATTCCCTTCGACACGCCGTTTCAGGAGTTGACCCGTCAGCAGCAGCGCGCCGTCGTCGAAGGAAAGAACGGTTGGGGCGGCGTGCGCGGCTTCTTCGATTGGTTGGAGACGAAGAAGTACAAACTTCACGTCCGCGTCTTCCTCTCGAAGTATCGAGGCTACACGCGCTGCCCCGACTGCGGCGGCGGACGCTTGCGACAAGAGGCGCGCGACGTGCGCGTCGGCGGCGAGACGCTTCCAGACGTTTGCGCGCTCTCAATCAAGCGTGCCGAACGGTTTTTCGACTCGCTTGAGTTGTCAACTGAGCAGGCGGCGATTGCCGACAAGGTTCTCTTCGAGATTCGCCGTCGCCTGAAGTTTCTGGTTGACGTCGGACTCGACTACCTGACGCTCGACCGTCTCGCCTCGACGCTTTCGGGCGGCGAAGCGCAGCGCATACAGCTTGCGACGAACCTCGGCTCCTCGCTCGTCGGCGCGCTCTACGTCTTGGACGAGCCTTCAATCGGACTGCACCCGCGCGACTCGGAGCGTCTCATCAAGTTGCTACACAACCTGCGCGACATAGGGAACACCGTTCTCGTCGTCGAACACGACGAGGAGATGATGCGCGCGGCAGACCACATTCTCGACATCGGCCCGGCGGCGGGCGAACTCGGCGGCAAGGTCGTCTATGAAGGCGACTTCAAGGGGCTGCTCAAATCCGGCGCGACGCTCACGGGCAAGTATCTTCGCGGCGAGGCCGAAATCAAAGTTAGCCGTCACGCCGCGCCGGCGAAGAAAAAGAGACTTTCGGTCGAGGGCGCGTCGGAGCACAACCTCAAGAACATTGACGTTGACATCCCCTTAGAGATGCTCGTCTGCGTGACGGGCGTCTCCGGCTCTGGCAAGTCAACTCTCGTACACGACGTCGTTTACGCCGGGATGAAGAAACAGCGCGGCGAGTGGCAGGGTCAGGTCGGCGCGTTTCGAGAACTCGCGGGCGCGCAGAACCTCGACGACGTGATACTCGTTGACCAGTCGCCCATCGGTCGCACGCCGCGCTCGAACCCGGTCACGTACATCAAGACATACGACGCCGTGCGCGAAGTCTTCTCGCAGACGCGCGACGCGCAATCGAAAGGACTCGACCCGTCGCACTTCTCCTTCAACGTGCCGGGCGGACGCTGCGACGTGTGCGAAGGCGACGGCACGGTCACGGTCGAGATGCAGTTTCTGGCCGACGTTGAGTTGGTCTGCGAAGAGTGCAAGGGCACGCGCTTCAAGCCGCAAGTCTTGGACGTGCGCTATCGCGGCAAGAACATCAACGACGTTCTCAACATGACCGTCCGCGAGGCGATGACGTTCTTCCGCGACATCAACAAAATCGCGAACCGCCTGCGCGTGCTCGACGACGTGGGCCTCGGCTACCTTCGTCTCGGACAGTCGGCGACTACTTTGTCGGGCGGCGAAGCGCAGCGCGTTAAGTTGGCCTCGTACCTGTCGAAGCGGACGGGCGCGCGCACGCTCTACATCTTCGACGAGCCGACGACGGGCCTGCACTTCGACGACATCAACAAGCTCCTCGCGGCCTTCCGAACGCTCGTCGAAGCGGGCGGCTCGCTCCTCGTCATCGAACACAACCTCGACGTAATCAAAACCGCCGACCACATCATTGACCTCGGCCCCGAAGGCGGCGACGCGGGCGGCCAAGTAGTCGCAACCGGGACTCCAGAAGAAATCATGCGCGCGCCCGCCTCGCACACGGGCCGCTTCCTCAAAGCGCACCTCGCGCGCTCGAACGGCCACCGCATCTGATGCTCAACTCGAAATCTTCCGAAACCTGTGGCGGCCCGGTTCGACAACGACGAAGGCCGCCTTCAGTTCGAGTTCCGCGTAAGTCTCCAAGATTCTCTTGAGTTCTTCGTGGACGGAATTTCGGGTCTGCGGCTCGATGCGGAGGTAAACGACGCCGACCTGTAAACGTTTGACGAAGATCAACTCCCCGAAATCTCTGTCTCTGGTGATGAGGATGCGGGCTTCTGATTTGGCGAGGTGAAGAAGGTCGGAATCGTCCGCCTGCGACTGCCCGATGTCGGCGGCGGTCACAACGTCATGCCCTAATCCGACAAGGAAGCGCGTCGTGACGGCCCAGACATCCTGATCGAGAAGAAGCTTCATGCGGCGGGCGCGTTCGTGATGCGAATGTCTTCTGCCGCGATCAGGTCAAGCGCGAACTGCACGCATGCGCGCATGTCCTCGATTTGTAGGTCAGGATAGTAGTCCCGAATTATCTCCTCAAAGGAGATTCCTTCCCTAACTAACTCAAGCACGTTCTGCACAGTAACGCGCGTGCCCGCCACGCAAGGCTTGCCGAAGTGAACACCGGGCGAAACCGAGATTCTATCTTTCATTTTGCTCTCCTGCATTGCGTTTCGATTCTATTTGCGCATGACCAAAATCGCAAAGGTTACTACCGTGCGTCCGCGACAACGCGAAAGCTGAGTCCTCCGAGACCGGATATCGGCATGGATCTGCGATCACTTAATTGGTATGGAAATAATCTTAGTGCACTGGGGCCTTGGCGCACCACCCGATTAATTGAATCACCACTCTCCCATGCGCTTCCGTCCTTCGGCGCTTGGTTGTAATTGTCATGGTACCTGTCTGCACACCACTCTGAATATGCGATGTAGATGTAAGAGTCTTTTTTCATTTGATCGAAGGTTATTCGATAGCCTTTGCCTCGGCGAACAAATTTTTTCTCCCATATAGAGTACTCCAGACCAAATCCATCTGCCGGCACACTCGCATATTCCCACTCCGCTTCACTCGGCAAACGATACTTGCGTCCAGTCGTCTGCGCCAGCTTCTGCGTCAGCTTTTGACAAAAGCTATTCGCATCATCCCACGAGACATTTGTTACAGGGTCATCATCTTTATTGCTCGAAGAATATGGAACTCTTCCCATCACCGCCTTATACAGCGCGCGCGTCACTAAAGATTTCCCAATGTAGAAGCTCTGTATCGTGACTTGATGCGGCGGGTGTTGGTTGGGTTCTCCCTCGTTTTCCGGTGAACCCATCATAAATGTTCCCGCCGGAATTAAAACCATCTCAAGTTTCACGCCGTTGATGTCTTCCATGAACGATTGCGCCATATCGCCGGAAGTCTCGCTCGCCTGTTGACCGGATTGGCTCTGGCCGTCGTGTGCAAAGTTGCCGAATGACTGATTCGCCTGTCGGTTGACTTGACGCGGGCTGTTGTTGGCGGAATCACTCCCGACGATGTTTTTAAGCTTCGGCAATACGTAGTTATTAAGCACAGGCAGCCACCAACCTCTTCCAAAATAGAGGATTGATACGAAAATGACTAACCTGATCAAGCCCCAAAGGCTACTCCCGAAACCTTTAGTCGGAGGCACACCGTGTTGAGGCGAGGGGCGTGTCGCACTGTCCGGTTTTTTTTCATTAGGCGGAGGGTTATTGGGCGCATGAGCTTTCACGACGGTGGCCTCTTCGGTCGAGACCGTCGGGGAGGAAGGAGACGGCGTGCTTCCCAAGGCAAGTGGTTCCGGTTCTACGTTAGACTGGCACTCCTGCTGCTCAATGATTGGTAGCGCTACACATTCGTCTAGCTGTAGCGGCTCCTCATCGGCCTTGCGCCTCGCCTCCTCCATTTCTCGCTCACGCCGCGCTGCTTCTTCTGCCTCACGCTTCAATCGTTCCTTCTCTTCAGCTTGCCTGCGACGTTGTGCTTCTGCTTCGTGCCAACGACCTATCTCCTCTTCGGCGGCGCGTAGTTCGCGCGAGAGTTCGGTTGCGTCCGACGGTCGCGCGTCCGGGTCTTTGGCTAGAGAGTGCATGACTACGGCGGCGAGCGCGGGCGGCATGGCATCTGACGGTAAAGGCGGCGGAGCTTCCGTGATATGCTTGGCGAGCACGCCCATGACGCTCGATGCGGTGAAGGGCGGCGCGCCTGCAAGCATCTCGTAGAGCATCGCGCCGAGACTGTACACGTCAGAGCGCGCGTCGAGTTGTTCGCCGCGACACTGTTCGGGCGACATATAGTGTGGCGTGCCCATGACCGCGCCGGTCTCGGTCAGCGTTGGCGCGCCCGCCGCATCGCGTAGCTTGGCGATACCGAAGTCCACGACCTTGACCGTCTCGCGCTCGCGGTCTTCGTCAGGCGGGAGCACGATGACGTTGTCGGGCTTGAGGTCGCGGTGGAAGATTTGGCGTCGGTGCGCCGCGCCGACTCCGGCGCAGATGTCGCGCATCAACGAGACGGCGCGTTCCGGCGTCAGGCGACCAACACGCCGCAGGAGTTGACGCAGCGACGCACCCTCGATCAGTTCCATCACGATGTAGGCGGGTGCGTCCTCGCTGCGCGCCTCGCCGTAGTCGTAGATGTTGACGACGTTCGGATGGCGCAGTGCGGCGGCGGCGCGTGCCTCGCGGCGAAAACGTTCGACGAGTTTGCTGTCGGCAACGAACTTCCGCAGCAACACCTTGACCGCCACCTCGTCGCCGATGTGGGCGCGGCGGGCGCGATAGACGGCCCCCATGCCGCCTTCGCCGAGGAGCGCGGTCAACTCGTATTTGCCATCAAGCACCTGACCAACGAGCGAATCGTCATTCATCGCGGCTCTCAGTTCTCATCACGGTCGAAGGTTCATCGCCGTAATGACGTTTCAGCGCGCCCCTTGTGACAATTTAAGATTGACGTGAGCGACTCGCAGGCAAGGGCTAGACTGAGAATCAGCCCATCGAGCGGAGACGCGCGGCGATTTTAGCCGAACCGGGACGTGCGCGCTAGAGTTTCGCCGATGCTGAATGCCTGAAGAGCATAAGAGCAGAACAAGCACACTTGTCAGGTGAGGGTGAATCAGCGTACAACTTTCCGGGGGAAGGAAAATAGTAATGAGTCTGAAAGAGCGAATCGTTAAGGACATGACGGCGGCGATGAAGTCGAAGGAGGCGGCGAGGCTTTCGACTTTGAGGATGATGAAGGCGGCTGTGCAGAACCGCGAGATTGAGAAGGGCAAGCCCCTGACCGACGAGGAGTTGACGCGAGCCTTGCAGTCGCTCGTGAAGCAGCGGAGGGATTCGGTCGAGCAGTATGAAAGGGCGGGGCGCGCGGAGTTGGCGGAGAAGGAGAGGGCAGAGATTGCGGTCATCGAGGAATACTTGCCGCAGGCGGCGACGCGCGAGGAGATTGAGAGCGCCGTCGAGGAGGCGATTGCCGAGACGGGCGCGACTTCTATGAAGGAGATGGGCGCCGTGATGAAGTCGGCGCAGGCTCGTCTCGCGGGGCGAAACGCGGACGGAAGGACTGTGAGCGAAACGGTCAAACGGAAGTTGGGCGCGTAAGAAGCGGTTTGAGAAGTCTCGTAGGGACGAAATCTTTGTAGCCACGTTCATCCTCTCTATTGCTCAAGCTCCGTAGGAAAAAACTACAAAATATCTCGCTCCTACAGAGCTAAAAGCTTTGGAGCTAAATGCACGCCGGATTTTCCTAACAGCTTCTAAGCTCGACTTTATCCATTTACGCTGCATAACACAGCGTCTCTGTCAGGCGCTCCAGTAATAAGCGCGGGACTTTTGTCATCTCGGCTTCTGTGACCGACATCTGAAAATGCTGATGACTCCAC
>Ga0081539_10005037_pt1 | contig 13897 bp, 11 predicted proteins | sample TabmetS4T2R2_FD_71023 | JGI IMG/M metagenome (GOLD analysis project Ga0081539, IMG submission 71023) | Tabebuia heterophylla rhizosphere microbial communities from the University of Puerto Rico - S4T2R2 | ecosystem: Host-associated > Plants > Roots > Rhizosphere ...
GCCTTCGACGGCTGATCGCTCATGGCGCCTTCGACTTCCTGGGCAGGCGGTCGATCTCTTCCTCGATGGTTCGCCGCGCCTCGGGATCGCCGCGACGCCATTTGTCGATGATGGTTTCAGGCCAGAAGGTCTTCGGCGCGCGGGCGCGATCGACGGCGTCCAGCCGATCGAGCAGGTTGAGCAGCTGGGCGCGCTCGCCCGACCTGGCCGGATTCGACATTGCTCCCTCCGCGCGGGCCGCCGCTACGTCCTGGGCGTATAGACGCGCCGGCAAGCGTTGTAGCGATAGGTCACATTGAATGGGCGGGCTCCGCTGCCCGGATCGAACGTCAGGTAGAACTCTCTGTTCTTGTCGTCTTTGCCGACAACTTTTCCAGAACCATCAGGCTGCAACGCCTTCAAATCGACAGTGAATGAATTGTTCGGAAACGGGCTCGTACTCTTAAAAGTGAGCGTGTTCCCCTTTATGTCGACCTGCCCGTAGGCGGGGCTGGTCCATTCCGGCAAGGGGATCGAACCGCCGCCGCATAACCTTGACTCGCCATCCTCCAGTGCGCCAACGGCAGCCCACGTCGCGTCTGCCGCGCTGGAGATGTGAGACGCACCCGCGAGCCCGATCAATGTCGTGAGAAACAGTCCCGGCCGCATCGTCGCCTCCGCTGGTTGCAGTCGTCCTCCGATCTTACCCGGAAATACACCGATACCGCCATACCAGGGCCGACTCATTGCCGGGAGACTAGCGGGCGCCGATCCTTCTGAGCGAACGGTCGATCCATAGTGCGCTGATTTTCTCCTGCACGCCATTCTGGCGCAGGCGCTGGCGCAGGCAGGCGAAGTCGACGCGGTCGAGTTCCTGGTCCTGGTTGAAGCAGGAGAACACCACCGATTCCTTGCCGGTGACCGGATCCTTGTGGAGCTGCAGGCACTGGGCGCAGACCTCCTTCATCATGCATTGCATGGGCGAGTTGATCGACGCCAGCGCGCGATGATCGGGCCTGAGCCAGGGCTTCAGCACGCCATGCCGCGCCAGGCGCACGGCATTCATCATGCCGTCCGAGCCGATGGCGACGATGCGGTCGGCGTCCTTGAAGGGGATCGGCTGCTCGCCGAGCTCGCCGGCCGCATACTTGCGCATCGCCTCGACGATGTTGTCGACCACCGACTTGTCCTGCGGCCGGTCGACCTTGAAACCCGGCTGCTCGTCGCAGGCCCAGACGACGACGTCGGCCGCGGCCTCGATCTCCTCGACCTTGTAGCGGTCGGAGGGCTTCTTGTAGCCCGCGAAGTACAGCACCTTGCTGCCGGCCTTGCGGAAGGCCTGGCCGATCGAGAACAGCACGGCGTTGCCGAGGCCGCCGCCCGCCAGCACCACCGTCTCGCCGGGCTCGATCTCGGTCGGCGTGCCGGTCGGGCCCATGACGATCACCGGCTCGCCCGGTTCGAGCAGCGTGCAGAGGTCGGACGAGCCGCCCATCTCCAGGGTGATCAGCGACAACAGGCCCTTGTCCTTGTCGACCCAGGCGCCGGTCAGGGCCAGGCCCTCCATGGTGAGCAGGGTGCCGTCGATCTTCTTCGATCGCGCCTCGTAGTTCTGCAGGCGATAGAACTGGCCGGGCTCGAAGTTGCGCGCGGCGGCGGGCGCCTCGACGACGACTTCGACGATGGTCGGCGTGAGCCGATCGACGCGCACGACCCTGGCGCGCCACTGCGCGTTGGCCTCGCCTAAAATCTCGGCGGGCGAGCGCGTGGGCGCCGGCAGCTTCTCCATGGTGCGCGTCAGCACGGGATAGCCCTGCTTGGCGCCGCCCATCGCCTTCACGACGTTGCCGGCGAAGGACGGATGCAGGTCGCCGAAGAACGACATGAAGCGGCCGTCGTTGGCGCGATACATCAGCACGCGCACGTCGGCGGGCTTGGCGACGCGCTCGGGCGTCGCGGGATTGCCGTCCTCGTCGAGGGCGCGGAAATACTTGCCGTCGATGAAGGCATGCGTTGCGTCCTCGCGCGCCAGCACGGTGTTGGGCTGGGTGCCCGCCGCCACCAGGATGGTGCGCGCCGGCAACGTCGCCTCGACTTTCTTGCCGTTCTGGTCCCCCGCGACCTTGAGCGCCTTGGCGTGGCCGTCGGCATCGACCTCGACCGCGACCGGCGACAGGCCCTCGGCGAAGCGGATGTCTTCCTCCAGCGCCTTCAGCACCTCTTCGTGGTTCAGCGTATAGGACGGCGAATCGATCAGGCGGCGGCGGTAGGCGATGGTGACGCCGCCCCAGCCGTTCACCAGGCCGGCAATGTCCGGGGTGCGGCCCTCGCGCTCGGCCTTCACGCGCTCCGAGCGGATGGCCTCGGCATGGGAGATGAACTCGAACGCGATCTCGCGCTCCTCGGCGTTCATGGCGGCGAACACCGCCGCCTCGCCCCGCTCCTGCACCAGGATCTCGTGTCGCGACAGGAACTTCTCGACTTGCAAGGGGTAGTAGGCGAGCGATTCCGTCGCCGTGTCGATGGCGGTCAGGCCGCCGCCGATCACCACCACCGGCAGGCGGATCTGCAGGTTGGCGATGGAATCCTTCTTGGCCGCGCCGGTGAGCTGCAGCGCCATCAGGAAGTCCGACGCCGCGCGCACGCCGCGCGCCAGGCCGTTGGGCAGGTCGAGCACGGTGGGCTTGCCGGCGCCGGCGCACAGCGCCACGTGGTCGAAGCCCATGGCGAAGGCGCTTTCCACCGTCACCGTGCCGCCGAAGCGCACGCCGCCGAACATCGAGAACTGCCGGCGGCGCTCGAGCAGCAGGCGCACCATCTTCAGGTAGTTCTTGTCCCAGCGCACGGTGATGCCGTACTCGGCGACGCCGCCGAAGCCGGCCATGGCGCGCTCGCCGAGGTCCTCGCGCAGCGAGGCGACGTCCTCTACCGCGGCAAAGGCGTGCCGCGCACCGTCGGCCGACACGCCGGACTGCTCGACGGGCAGCGGCTCGATCTTCAGGCCGTCGATGCCGACCACGGCGTGGCCGTCGTTCATCAGGTGATGGGCGAGATTGAAGCCGGCCGGTCCCAGCCCGACCACCAGCACGGTGCGGCCCGTCGCGGGCCGGGGCAACGGCCGGCGCAGGTTCAACGGATTCCAGCGCGTCAGCAGCGAGTAGATCTCGAAGCCCCAGGGCAGGCCCAGAACGTCCTTCAGGGTGCGGGTCTCGATCTGCGGGATGTCGACCGGTTCCTGCTTCTGGTAGATGCAGGCCTTCATGCAGTCGTTGCAGATGCGATGCCCGGTCGCCGCCACCAGCGGATTGTCGACGGCGGCGATCGCCAGCGCGCCGATGGAGAAGCCCTCGCTCTTCAGGAGGTTCATCTCCGAGATCTTTTCCTCGAGCGGGCAGCCCGCCAAGGTGACGCCGAACGGCGACTTCTGGAACGCGCCGGTCTTGCGGTCCTTGAGACCGCGCGAGCAGCTGTCCTTGCCCTGGTTGTGGCACCAGATGCAGTAGTTGGAATGATCGAGCGCGCGGACGAGGTCGAAGCCCTCGTCGGTCAGCGCGAAGCCTTCGCGATGGCGCAGCATGGGCCGCGGCAGGCGCATGCGGGTGACGCCGTCCACGACCTCGGTCTCGATCGGCACCAGGTGCTCGAAGTCGAGCTTGTGCGGGACCTTGAACAGGGGTCCGTCGCGGTGGCGCTTCTTGCCTTCGGGCGCATGCAACGCCCAGGCGGCATAGCGGGTCAGCGCCTCGATCTCTTGTGTCGGCGTCGTGATCTTGAAGTCCGCACCGGCGCGCTCGCGCACGGCCAGAGCGAAGGCGAGCCCCCAGGCCTCCAGCCCGTCCTCGAGCCGCGCCGGAAGAGCGATCTCGGCCGTGACCTTGTCGCCGTCCAATGCCGCGGCGGCATCCGCCTTGATGGTGCGCGTCACGTAGCGCTGCACGAACAGGCGCTTGCAGTCGAAGACGGGCGCCAACGTGCTGTGCCGGCCGCGCAGCTCGGCGGCCTCGGCCGCAACGCCGAACAGCGCCGCCAGGAAATCCTCGAGCGGCCGGGCGACCTCGATCAGCAGGTTGGACTCGTCCTTGGCTGCCAGCGCATCGGGGTTGGTGCGCGCCGCCATCAGCCGGGCGTGGGCCTCGACGTGGCTTTCCTTCAGCCAGCCGACGAAAGCGGCATCGAGGCGGACCAGGCCCTCGCGGTCGTAAAGGTCGGTGAAGCCGAGACCGTGGCTCAGCGAAGGCGACGCCATGTCAGGAATATCCGGGTGGGCCGAGGGGTGATTCGTTCGTATGCGAACCGATTAGACAACACAGGGCCGGAGCGCAAGACATCAGCAATTCGCGACACTAATGCTGATGACGCGACGGGCTGCTTCACGCATGGTCCCGCCGACATGCAACCCGTCCCGGCATCCGTGCGCAACTGGCTGATCGTCGTTGCGGCGATGATTTTTTTTATGATCGTCATCGGCGCGCTCACCCGGCTCACCGAGTCGGGGCTTTCGATGGTCGAATGGCGGCCGGTGACGGGCTGGCTGCCGCCGCTGTCGGATACCGCTTGGCAGGCCGAGCTGCAGAAATATCTTTCCTCGCCGCAGGGACGGTTGATCAATCGTGGTTTCACGATCGCCGAGTTCAAGGAAATCTTCTGGCTGGAGTACATCCATCGCCTGTGGGGCCGGCTGATCGGCGTGGTCTTCGCCCTGCCGCTGGCGTGGTTCTGGATCCGCGGCAAGCTTTCGCCGGCGCTGAAGCCGCGCCTGGCCGCGCTGCTGGTGCTGGGCGGGCTGCAGGGGGCGCTGGGCTGGGCGATGGTGGCTTCCGGCCTGGTCGACCGGCCGTCGGTCAGCCACTACCGCCTGGCCGGCCATCTGCTGCTCGCGGTGGCACTCTACGCCTACACCGTATGGCTGATCCTGGAACTCGGACCGCAAGGTGCGCGTCGCTGCGAGCCGCGCACGCGGCGCGACGCCACGATCCTGATCGGCCTGCTGTTCGTCGTGCTGACCTGGGGGGCGCTGATGGCCGGCCTGCGCGCCGGCGCCGCCCACAACACCTTCCCGACCATGTCCGGGCACTGGCTTCCGCCCGGACTGTTCGAGCAATCGCCGTGGTGGATCAACTTCTTCGAGAATCCGACGACGGTGCAGTTCGTCCATCGCTGGCTCGCCACGCTGCTCGTGCTGGGGGTGCTGCTCATGGCCTGGCGCGCGCGTCGTGCAGCAGCCGTGTGGGCCGCCGCGATGGCGCTCCTGCAGCTAAGCCTCGGAATCGCCACGATCCGGACGGGAGTCGACATAGCGGTTGCAACATTGCACCAGGCCGGAGCGATCCTGTTGCTGACTTTTGTGATCGTCGTGCGGCATCGCGCGACGCCTTCTCGGGCGAGCCCCGCGTCGGCTATTGTCTCTGGATGAGCGGGACCTCCAGCCGGCCTTCTCCATGACTCGACCTGGCTTGATCGTCGGCGCCGCAACCCTGGTGGCGGCGGCGGTGGCCACGGCTGGGTGGCTCATGCTGCCGCCGGAGATCGTAGCGCCGCCGCCATTGCCCGAACTCGCCAAGACGGAAGCACCAGGCACGACGATTGCCGTGCCCGAGCCGACCGCGCCGCCCGAAGTGACCGGCAGCGAGTTTGGCCAGGCGAAGTCGCAAGCCACGCCGGGTGACGCGCCCACCGCCAAGGACAAGGAGGCAGCCTCGGTCGACTGGCCGGCGCTGCCCATCGAGGAGGTGCGCAACCGGGCGAATGCGGACGATGTCACGGCCATGGAAGAGCTGGCGCGCCGTCTGGTGCAGGGCATCGGGGTCGCCAAGGACCAGCAGGCGGCGGCCGGCTGGCTGCTGCGCGCGGCCCAGCGCGGCTCAGGCCAATCCGCCTTCAATGTCGGCGTGATGTACGAGCGCGGCTTCGTGGTCGAGCGCGATTCGACCAAGGCCATCGAATGGTACCGCAAGGCCGTCGAGGCCAATGTGCCGATGGCCAAGCACAACCTCGCCCTGCTGCTGCGCGACGGCAAGGGCGCGCCGCGCAACGGCAAGGAGGCGGTCGAGCTGCTGCGGTCGGCCGCCCGTCAGGGCATGGCCGCGTCGATGTTCACCCTGGGCGACATCTACGAACGGGGCGACGAAGGCCTCAAGGACCCGGCGATCGCGCTCGCCTGGTTCGCCATCACCGCCGAGTTCGAACGCCAGACCAACCGCGGCGGCGAGAGCGCCCTTGCCAAGATGGCGAGCCAGCGCGTCCAGGTGCTGCAGCGCATCCTGCTGCCGGGCGAGCTCGAACGCGCCCAGCAGTTCGGCCAGGCCGAGTTCAAGCAGATCGTCGAAGCCCTGCAGCCGCCGAAGCCCGTGCCGACACTGCCAAACGATACGCCGGGGTTGCCCCGGCCCGGTTTCCCACCCTTGCCATCCGCCGCGTCGGCATCGGAGCCCGCGGGCTGGCCCAAAGACGCCGCCGATCAGATCCGCGTCATCCAGCAGGCCCTGGTCGATCTGAAACTCCTGCGCGACAAGCCCGATGGGGCGCTGGGCCCGATGACCCGCAACGCCATCCGCGCGTTCCAGCGCAGCGTGGCGATGCGCGAGACCGGCGATCCCACCGTCGACGTCTTCGTGGCGCTGCAGGGCGCGCTCAAGACCGAGGCAGCGAAGGGGGAGTCCGCGGACAAGGCGCAGACCGCAATCGCCGAGCCGATCCCGGACGCCTGGCCGAGCGCCGCCGTCGATCAGGTGAAAGTCATCCAGACGCTGCTGCGTGATCTCAACTTTTCACGCGAGGCGCCTGACGGGCTGCTCGGGCCAGCGACGCGCGCGGCCATCCGCGACTATGAGAAGTCGCTCGGCCTTGCGCAGACCGGCGAGCCCAGCAAGCAGCTGTTCGACTCGCTGAAGGAAATGCGCGGCTTGACGGTACCGGTGACGAAGACCGAAGAGCGCTAGCTAGACGAACTTGCCGGCGTGCCGCCACCAGGTCGCCGGCAGCAACGATGACGCCTGTCGCGCCCGTTCCAGCGAATCATAGAGGGCAAAGCAGGTCGCGCCGCTGCCGCTCATGGCGACGTGCCGGGCGCCAGTTCGGCCGAGCTCTTCCAGAACCTGACCGACCTGTGGCGCCAGCGAGATCGCCGCTGCCGTGAGATCGTTGCCGCGATCGGCAAGAACGCCGGCGAATTCCGCGAGATTCGCCCACGGTGGCGGCGGCGGCCGTACCGTGGAGAACGCGCCGCGGCGTGCCGCGAAGACATCGCGGGTCGGCAGCGCCGTGCCCGGATTGACCAGCAGGACGGCGCACTCGGGCAACGGCGGCGCCCAGGCCAGGCGTTCGCCGACGCCGGATACGAAGGCGGTGCGGCCGGCAAGGCACATCGGGACGTCGGCGCCGAGGCTCGCCGCAAGATCGAACAGCTCCTCTTCGGGCATCGCCACCCGCCAGAGCTCGACGAGCTCGCGCAGCGTTGCGGCGGCATCGGCCGAACCGCCGCCCAAGCCGGCTGCAACGGGTACATGCTTGACGAGCCGGATCGCGGCGCGCGGCGCCACCCCTGCCCGGTCGGCCAGCAGGCGCGCCGCCTTCAGCACCAGGTTGTCGGCCTCGCCGGCCAGCGCGCCCGCGAGCGGTCCAGCGAGGCCAAGGGAGAGGCGTTCGGCAGGCTGCGCGTCGACCTGGTCGGCCAGGTCGACGAAGGCCACGAGGGAGTCGAGCAGATGGTAGCCGTCGTCGCGGCGGCCGACGACGTTCAGCCAGAGATTGACCTTGGCATGCGCCGGCCGCACCGGATCGACCCGCAGGTTGGCTCAGCCGCCCTGCTTGGCTTCGGCGGGCTTCTCGTAGACCGTGGGCTTGTCATTGGCGGCGCCGAGCCCGTTCTCGAGCTTGTCCTTGATCACCGGCAGGCGGTCCTTGTCCGGCTTCTGGTTGAGCGCCCGCTCCCACTGGAAGCGCGCCTCGCGCTTGCGGCCGACATGCCAGTAGGCATCGCCCAGATGCTCGACAATGGTGGCGTCGTCGCCCTTCTGCTCGGCGGCGCGCTCCAGCCATTCGACGGCCTTGTCGTACTGCCCCAGGCGATAGAAGGCCCAGCCCACCGAATCGGTGATGGCGCCGTCGTCGGGCCGAAGCTCGGTGGCGCGCTGCAGCATCTTCATGCCGTCATCCAGATGCAGGCCCTGGTCGATCCAGCTGTAGCCGAGGTAGTTCAGCACATGCGGCTGCTCGGGCGAGAGCTCGAGCGCCTTCTTCATGTCGATTTCGGCCTTGGGCCACTGCTTGGTCCGCTCGAGCACGATGCCGCGGCCGAAGAACACCGACCAGTGGCGCTCCTCGAGGTTGCGGATGCGCTTGATCGCCGTGTCATAGGCCTGCACGGCGTCGCTGTACTTCTCCTTGCCGCGCAGCAGGTCGGCCAGGGTGAGCGCGGCATCGATGCGATCGGGCTTCTCGGCGACCAGGGTCTTCAGACGGCTGACCGCCTGATCGAACTTCTCCTGCTGGGCATCGAGGGCGGCGACGCGCAGCCGGGCCTGCCAATAGAGCGGCGAGTTCGGGCCGATCTTGTTCAGCGCTTCGACGGCCTTGGGGACCATCTGGAACTGCTCGTAGAGGCCCGCGACCATCAACCAGGCGAAGTCGTGCTCGGGCCGGAGGTAGGCGGCGAGCTGATAGAAGATCAGCGCCAGGTCGGCGCGCGCATTGCGCGGGTCGGCGGACAGGATCCCGCCAATGTCGAACAGGATCTCGGAGATGCCCGAGGCCGGCGTCGGCTGCGGCGGCATCGGCGCGTTGGGGGCGATCAGGCCGTCCATCACCACGGCGTCGCTGTACTTCTCGCCATAGGTCTTCAGGAGATCGCGCGCCTCGGCGGCCTTGCCGAGCCGCATCAGGCCTTCGGCGACGGCCACGGTCGTGCGCAGGCCGTTCTTGTCGAGCGCCATGGCACGGCGGTACTTGGCCTCGGCGGCGGCCTTGTCGCCGGCCATTTCGTCGATCTGCGCCTCGATCACCAGGGCCGGCGCTTCGGCGCGTTCGCCGGCCGCGGGCTTCAGCTTGCTGATCCGTGCACGAGCGCCGGCATAATCCTTCTCGCCGGCCTTCAGCCAACCGAGGACATACTCGCGCAACGGGCCGAGCTGACTGTCGCCGCCGATGCGTCCGAGCTGCTGCTCGGCGGCACGATAGTCGCCCTTCTTGATGGACTGGACCGCCAGCACGAGGTTGGGCAGGCCGTCGCCCGGCTTGGCCGTCAGGATCTGCGGCGCAAGCTGAGCGGCCTGGTCGATGCGGCCGGCATACATGCGCAGCCGGAAGGCGGCGTAGACCAGCTCGGGGTCATTCGGCGCCTGTGCGAGCGCGAGATCGATCTGCTCGGCGGCAGTGTCGTAGTCGTGGTCCTGCTCGGCCACGCGGGCGGCGAGATAGCGGCCGCTCAGCGTGATGGCCGACAACTGCAGGCCGCGCGGTGGCGCCTGGCGCTGGGCCGGCGGCTTGGCCTGGGTTCCACCGGAAGGAGCTTGCTGGGCGCCACCGGTTGCGGGGATCGAGAGAAGCAGCGCTGCCGACAGCAGCGCGAGATGAGAACGTCGCATGCGGCTCACATATTGGGATAGTTGGGGCCACCGCCACCTTCGGGCGTGGACCAATCGATGTTCTGGGCCGGGTCCTTGATGTCGCAGGTCTTGCAGTGCACGCAGTTCTGGGCGTTGATCTGGAAGCGCGGCTGACCGTTGTCCGACGTCACGACCTCGTAAACGCCCGCCGGACAGTAGCGTTGCGCAGGCTCTGCATAGAGCGGCAGGTTGACCGCGATCGGGATCGACGGATCGCGCAGCTTGAGATGGACCGGCTGGTCCTCCTCGTGGTTGGTGTTCGACAGGAACACCGACGAGAGCTTGTCGAACGACAGCACGCCGTCGGGCTTGGGATACTGGATCGGCTGGAACTCGGCGGCCGGCCGCAAGCATTCGTGGTCGGCCTTCTTGTGGCGCATCGTCCACGGCACGCGAATGCCGAGATCGTGCAGCCACATGTCCATGCCGCCATAGAGCGTGCCCAGCGTGGTGCCCCATTTCAGCGCCGGCTTCACGTTGCGCACCTTGTCGAGATCCTTCCAGATCCACGACGCCTTCAGCTTGACCGGATAGGCGATGAGCTCGTCGCTGCCCGTCTTGCCGGCCGCCAGAGCCTCGAAGGCGGCCTCGGCCGCCAGCATGCCGCTCTTGATGGCGTTGTGGCTGCCCTTGATGCGCGGCAGGTTCACGAAGCCTGCCGAACAGCCGATCAGCGCACCGCCGGGGAAGGTGAGCTTGGGCACCGACTGCACGCCGCCCTCGTTGATGGCGCGCGAGCCGTAGGCCAGGCGCTTGCCGCCCTGCAGGTACTTGGCGACGTCGGGGTGTGTCTTGAAGCGCTGGAACTCGTCGAACGGCGACAGATAGGGGTTCTCGTACTCGAGATGGACGACGAAGCCGATGGAAACGAGGTTGTCGCCGAAATGGTACATGAAGGAGCCGCCGTGGCTGCCGGTCTCGCTGAGCGGCCAGCCCTGCGAGTGCACGACCAGGCCCTTCTGGAAGCGCGCCGGCTCGACCTGCCACAGCTCCTTCAGGCCGATGCCGAACTTCTGGGGATCGACGCCGGCACGCAGATCGAACTTCGCCATGAGCTGCTTGGCCAGTGAACCGCGCACGCCCTCGCCGATCAGCGTGTACTTGGCATGCAGCTCCATGCCTTGCGTGTAGCTGTCCTTGCGCTTGCCGTCCTTGCCGATGCCCATGTCGCCGGTGGCGACGCCCTTGACCGAGCCGTCCTCGTTGTAGAGCACCTCGGCGCCGGCGAAGCCCGGATAGATTTCGACGCCGAGCGACTCGGCCTGCTGTCCCAGCCAGCGGCAGACATCGCCCAGGCTGACGATGTAGTTGCCGTGGTTGTTCATCAATCGCGGCATCAGGAAGTTGGGGAAGCGATAGGAGCCGGCCTTGGTCAGGAACAGGAACTGATCGTCGCTCACCTGGGTCTCGAGCGGCGCGCCCTTCTCCTTCCAGTCCGGGATCAGTTCGTTGAGGCCGATGGGATCGACGACGGCGCCCGACAGGATGTGTGCACCAATCTCCGAGCCCTTCTCGATCAGGCAGACGGAGACCTCGTGGTTGCGCTCGGCGGCAAGCTGCTTGAGGCGGATCGCCGCGGACAGCCCAGCGGGGCCGGCGCCAACGATCAGCACGTCATATTCCATCGACTCGCGCGCCATGCCTGTCTCGCTCTGCAGTGCCTTTTCAACATGGACGCGCCGCCGCGAGGCGACGATCCTTCAATCGTTGATAGCCTGTTGGGGGCCAAATCGCCACCCAGCGAAAAGGGGAATTCCCGTGGCAGAGCTGACCGGAATCGAAAGCAGAATCTTCACCAGCAATGATTTCCGGCTGGAAAGTGGGCAATCGCTGCCCACGCTGGAGCTCGCCTACGAGACCTACGGCACCCTGTCACCAAAGCGCGACAACGCCATCCTGGCGGTGCACGGCTACACGTCGAGCCATCACGCCGCAGGGCGCAATGCCGCCGGCAAGCAAGGTCGCGGCGTGGCCGAAGGCGCGGCCGGATGGTTCGACGGGCTGATCGGTCCCGGCAAGGCGGTCGATACCAACCGCTACTTCGTGGTGTCGGTGAATGCGCTGGGGTCGGCGCACGGCAGCACCGGGCCGAATGCCACGGATCCGCGCACGGGCAAGCCGTACGGGCCGACGTTCCCCGAGATCACGATGCGCGACATCGTGGCAGCCCAGAAGCTTCTGGTCGATTCGCTCGGCCTCACCAGCCTGGTCGCAGTGATCGGGCCGTCGATGGGCGGCTTCCAGTCGTTCCAGTGGGCCGCCTCCTATCCCGGCTTCATGAAGGCGATCGTGCCGTCGGTGACGGCGCCACGCTCGTCGGGCGGCCTCGATCGGCTGGAGGCGTTGCAGAAGCGGCTGGCCAGCGATCCCAACTGGAACGGCGGCTGGTACTACGAGAACGGCGGCATCGCCGGCACGCTCGAGGAGATCCGGTTCGAGACCCTGATGAACTACGGCCAGAACGAGATCCTGGCCGAGACCATGCCCGATCCCAAGGCGCGCGAGGCGGCGATCCGCGCCAACGCCAGGGCGTGGTCGCAGATCTACGACGGGCATTCGATGGTGGTGCTGCGCCGTGCCATCGGCAGCTTCGACATCACCGCCGACTACGCCAAGCTCAAGAACACCAAGGTGCTCTACGTCCAGTCGCCGTCCGACAAGCTTTTCGACATCGCGCTCAGTCCCGGCTACGTGAGCGACATGCGCAAGACTGGCATCGACGTCACCTACGTTGAACTGCCGACCGACAAGGGCCACATGGCGAGCCACGCCGATGCCGCTCTGTGGGCGCCCATCCTCGGCGCGTTCCTCAGACGCCTGTCATGAACCAAGCGATCGCCCGCGAAGACCTCGAATTTCTGCTCCGATGGTACGTCGATCAAGGGATCGACGAGTCCATCGGCGAGGAGGCCGTCGACCGCTTCGCAGCACCCGCACCACAGGCTGCACCTCAGCCGGTCCAGCGACAGGCGCCAACCGCCCCGACGCCTATACGCCCGGCGCCTGCAACGCCTGCTCCCCTTCGCGGGCCGGTTCCCATCGAATCGCCTCAGCTTGTCGAGGATGCGCGGGCCCTGGCTCAACGTTGCAGCAGCGTCGAAGAGCTCGAGGCGGCGGTGCGCGCCTTCGAAGGCTGCGCGCTCAAGCGCACGGCAAAGAACACCGTGTTCGCCGACGGCGTGGTCGGCGCGCCGGTCATGATCGTGGGCGAGGCGCCGGGCGCCGACGAAGACCGCCTGGGCAAGCCGTTCGTCGGCGTGAGCGGCCAGCTCATGGATCGCATGTTCGACGCCATCGGCATGAGCCGCGAGCGCGATCTCTATATCACCAACATCCTGTTCTGGCGGCCACCCGGCAACCGCACTCCGACCTTGGCCGAACAGGCGATCTGCATGGCCTTCACGCGCCGCCACATCGAGCTCGCCCAGCCCAAGGTGCTGGTGCTGGCGGGCGGCACGGCGGCCAAGTCGGTGCTCGACACGACCGAAGGCATCATGCGGCTGCGCGGCAAATGGACGAGCCTCAGCCTCGACGACGGCAGCACGGTCCCCACCCTGCCGACCTTCCATCCCGCCTATCTGCTGCGCACGCCGGCCAGCAAGCGGCAGAGCTGGTCGGACCTCCTGTCGCTCGACAAGAAGCTCAGCGAGCTCGGCATCCGGTGATGCAACACACCGGCGGCTGCATGTGCGGGTTGGTGCGCTTCAAGACGGCCGGGGAGCCGTCGCGCGTGACGATCTGCCATTGCACCTGGTGCCAACGCCGGACGGGTACGGCCTTCGGGACGGAGGTCGTGTTCAACAACGAACAGGTCGAGATGACGGGCGACCAGATTGCCCGCTATCGGCACGTTTCCGACGAATCAGGACGTTGGCTGGAGGTCGCGTTCTGCCAACGCTGCGGCACGAACCTCGGCTTCACCCTGGAGGCGGTCCCCGGCGTACGCACCTTGCCCGCCGGCGCGTTCGACGATCCGACCTGGATCACGGCGGAACGCTACAAGTTCCGCCACGTCTTCCTGAAATCGCGGCGGGATTGGTCCGACCTCTCGCCTCATGTCGAGCAATACGAGCGTCACTTCCGCTCGTAGGAACAAGCCGGGGCGCGGAACTGCTCCGCCACTTCCACGTGCGGCCGCGCGAAACGCGCGCCTATGCTCCTTCCAAGAGAAACAGGAGGAAGCGATGTCGAAGCTCTTCATGGGTGCCGCCGTTGTTGTCGCTCTGTGGTCGGCTGGCGCGATGGCGCAGGCGAAATATGGTCCTGGCACGTCGGCGACCGAAATCAAGGTCGGCCAAAGTATTCCCTACAGCGGT
>Ga0081539_10005038_pt1 | contig 13896 bp, 12 predicted proteins | sample TabmetS4T2R2_FD_71023 | JGI IMG/M metagenome (GOLD analysis project Ga0081539, IMG submission 71023) | Tabebuia heterophylla rhizosphere microbial communities from the University of Puerto Rico - S4T2R2 | ecosystem: Host-associated > Plants > Roots > Rhizosphere ...
CTGTAGAGCGCGATCGCGCATCCCGCGTGTGTGCAGATCTTCGAGTAGGCGACGATGCCCTCCGGCGCCCAGTCCTCGCGCCCGGCGGGCAGGTGCAGCTGCGCCGGGTCGATCCGTACCAGGATCAGCGGCGAGCCGATCAGCTTCGGATCGGCGCCCTCGGGCAGCGCGGTGTAGAACGTGCCGTCGTCGATGTCGTCGGCCCGCCAGGGCCGGCCCTTGTCGTCGAGCAGCCCGACCCCGCGGCGCCACGGCGACTCGTTGAGCTGGCTCGTGTCGAACACCGGCCCGAGCGAGATCGCGGGTGCGAGCAACGCGGCGCCGAGCGCGCCGCCGGCCAGGCCCGCGGCGCCGCCGAGCAGCCGCTTGCGGGTGATGCCCTGGCCGCTCTCGCGCACGATCCGCACGACCTCGCGCTGCTCGAGCGGATGGGCCCCGGGCGGGTACTCCTCGTCGAGCTGCTCGTCCGGGATGAACGTCTTCGCGGCGGCGACCAGGGCCGCCCCGAGCAGCACGAGCGCGCCGGCCAGCGCCCCGCCGAAGGCCTGCGACGACCAGTCGAGCCCGTACGCCACCACCGCCAGCGCCGCCGCTCCCGCCGTCGCGACGAGCAGGCCGGCGACCAGCAGCTCGGCGCGCGGACGCGGCTCGACCGGCTCGACGAGGCGCTCTTCCGGCACCTCGGGCGGCTTCTCCCGGACGCTGCGGAAGAGGATCACGATCCACAGCAGCCGCCGGAGCAGCGTCTTCATGACGAGACCCGCCTTCCGATCGCGAGGCAGATGCCGATGAGCAGCGGGATCGCCAGCAGCCACGTGATCATGCCCTCGGGGAACGGCCCGAGGTGGCTGATCCCCCAGCCGCCGTCGTCGCGCGGGTCCTTCGCGTACTGGACGTAGGCGACGATCGAGTTCAGCTCGGCGTCGCTGATGTCCTTCCTGGAGAACTTCGGCATGACGTACGGGCCGATGCGCACGGCCTCGGCGATCTGCCGCGGCGTGGCCCGGTCGAGCGGCGGCGCCTTGGCGCCGGTCAGCACGCCGCCCTCGGCGACGACCTGGTGGCAGCCGGAGCAGTGCAGCGTGAACAGGTCGCGGCCCTCGGCGATGCTCCCGGCCGCCGGGTCGGGGGTCGGCGGCGCAGGGCCGCCGCCGAGCGACGCCACGTAGGCGACCAGCGCACGCACCTGCGACTCGCTCAGGCGCTGGCGATCCCGCACGGGCTGGTCGCGGGCGTCGCCGAGCGGCATGTAGCCGGTGCGCAGGTAGAAGTCGGCCGCGAGGGCGCCCACGCCGCGCAGCGACGGCCCGCGCAGCGACGGGTCGTCGCCGCTCGTGACGCCGCGGCCGTCGACGCCGTGGCAGCGCGCGCAGTTCGCGGCGAACAGCCCCGCCCCCTGCCGGACCGTGACGACCGGCGGGCCGGCGGGCGGCGCCGCGGTCGCGCCGGGCACGAGCAGCGCCAGCAGCAGCGTGGCAAGCAGGCCGGCGCGCCTCATGACTGCGTGCACCCGTGGAAGGCGAGCGCCCCGGCGCTGCTCATCGCGATCATGGCCAGGAACAGCGGCGTGACGGTCATGCCGATCATGGCCAGGAAGTGGATGCGCCCCGCGGGCGGCGCGTCCGCCTCGTCGGCCTCGCGCGTCGCCCGCCACGCGGCCACGGCGGCGACGCCGCACAGCGCGGCGAAGACCGCCATCGCGGCGCCGAGCGCGATCGTCACCGCGTCCACCGGCACGTTCCAGCCCGGCCCGCGCGTGCCGTCCGGGCAGTCCGCGAGCCCGACCGCGAAGCCGCCGACGTGCTGGAGCGCCCACGCGAACGGCGGCCCCAGCACGCCGAGCCACGCGAAGAGCCCGTAGCGCCTCACGACGCGGACACCTGCGTCGCGACGACGGCCACCGCGAGCGCGGCGACGGCGTACCAGTAGAGCGCGGCGGCGCGGACCCCCACGAGCCGGTAGCTCGTCAGGCCGCCTGCCAGCCGGGCGAGCAGCCACACGTCGAGCAGGATGCCGACCGCGACGTGCAGGTGATGCGCGCCCAGCAGCGTGAAGTAGATCGAGCCGTAGGCGTTCGTGGAGGGCCCGAAGTCGCCGAGGTCGTGCACGTAGCTCGCGACCTGGAGCCCGAGGTAGACGGCCTGGAGCGCGAGCGCGAGCGCCACGAGCCACCACGCCGCGCGCGGCCGCGCGAGCCGCGCCGCGCGGGCGGCCGCCGCCATCGGCGCGCACGAGAGCACGAGCAGCGCGGTGAGCGCGAGCGGCAGCGCGACCGCCGGCGCCGCGATCCCGCCCTGCGGCCACTCGAGCGACGTGAAGCGCAGGTAGAAGTAGGTTCCGATCATCGACCCGAACAGCGCGGTCTCCGAGCACAGGAAGATCGCCATGCCCCACCAGCCGTTGGGCAGCGCGCGCCGCGCCACGCCGACGAGCTCGGCGCCGCCCTCCCGCCAGTGCCATGCGGCGAGCACGAGCGCCGTGGCGCCGGCGAACACGACCGCCGTCGTCCAGTGGCCCGTGAGCAGGAACACGAAGACGAGCGCCAGCGTCGAGGCGAGCGCGATCGGCCAGGCCGAGTCCGACGGCATGTCCAGGACCTCGTCCAGCTCGGCGTCGACCACGGTGCTCGCGGGCGTCTGGTGGCCCGACGCGAGCACCAGCTCGCCGCGCGCCACGCGCGCGCGGTCCTCCTCGCGGTCGCGCACGTCCCACATGGGGTACGGGCTCGAGATCGCCGGGATCACCGTGAAGTTGTAGGGCGGGGGCGGCGACGCCGTTGCCCATTCGAGCGTGGCGCCGTCGAACGGGTCGTTGCCCACGCGCGCGCCTCGCCGCAGGCTGACGGCGAGGTTGGCGATGACCATCAGCAGCCCGGCGGCGAGGAGGTACGACCCGAGGGTCTCGACGAGGTTCGTGGCGCCCCAGCCGACGTCGGCCGGGTACGTCCACTGGCGGCGCGGCATGCCCTCCAGCCCGGCGATGTGCATCGGCATGAACGTGAGCGCGGTGCCGACGAACGAGAGCCAGAACGAGAGCTTGCCGACGCGCTCGCTGTACATCCGGCCCGTGACCTTCGGGAACCAGTAGTACAGGCCGCCGAGCAGCGGGAACACCGCGGCCCCGAAGATCACGAAGTGGAAGTGGGCCACGATGAAGTACGTGTCCGTGACCTGCTGGTCGAACGGCACGGCGGCGAACATCACGCCGGAGAGCCCGCCGATGATGAAGAACAGGATGAACCCCACGATCCACAGCAGCGGCGTCTGGAAATGCGGGCGCCCGGTCACGAGCGTCGTCAGCCAGGCGAACAGCTGGATCGCGCTCGGGATGACGATGATCATGCTCGCGGCGGCGAAGTAGATCGTCGTCGTCGTCGCCATCCCGACGGCGAACATGTGGTGGGCCCAGACGCCGAAGCCGATGAAGGCGACGAGCAGCTCGGCGACGGCCACGAGCGGGAAGGCGACCATGCGCCGCGCGGTGAACGTCGGGATGATCGAGGTCGCGATCCCGAACGCGGGCAGGATGATGATGTAGACCTCGGGGTGGCCGAAGATCCAGAACAGGTGCTGCCACAGCACCGGGTCGCCGCCCATGGCCACGTCGTAGAAGTGCGTGCCGACCTGCCGGTCGAGCTCGAGGAACGCGAGCGCGCAGGTGAGCGGCGGGAGCGCGAACACGAGCGCGAAGGACACCGCCAGGAACGCGAAGCAGAACAGCGGCATGCGGTTGATCGACATGCCCGGCGCCCGCCCCTTGAAGATCGTGACGATGAAGTTCACGGACGTCGCGGTCGACGCCATGCCGTTGAGGATCAGCCCCAGGCAGTAGAAGTCGATGTTCGGCCCCGGGCTGAACTGGGCGCTGGCCAGCGGCACGTAGTTGAACCAGCCGGCGTCGGGCGCCTGGCCGATCGCGAGCGACGTGTAGATCAGGAGCCCCGAGCTGAGGAAGATCCAGAACGAGAGCGCGTTCAGGCGGGGGAACGCCATGTCGCGCGCCCCGATCATGAGCGGGAGCAGATAGTTCCCGAACGCCCCCGTCGAGATCGGGATCACGAAGAGGAAGATCATCGTGATCCCGTGCATCGTGAACAGCTGGTCGTACGCGCCCGGGCCGACCAGCCCGTTGTCAGGCCGGATGAGCTGGGTGCGCATGAGCAGCGCCTCGACGCCGCCGGCGCCGAACAGGATCAGCGACGCGAACAGGTACAGCAGCCCGATCCGCTTGTGGTCGGTCGTGGTCAGCCAGCCGAGGACGCCGGGCCGCTCCGTCCAGACCTGCTCGAGGCGCTCGCTGACGCGCCGGCCCGCCGGGGTGTCGAGGACCGACATCGCTACTTGAGCCCCTCGAGGTAGGCGACGAGTGCGTCGACGTCGCGGCGCGGCAGGTTCAGGTCGGGCATCCGGTTGCCCGGCTTGACGTGCTGCGGATCGCGCAGCCAGCGCGCGAGGTCGGCGGAGTCGTTGGGCAGCGTGAGCGCCCCGAGCGTCGTCCGCGAGCCGACGTGGGTCAGGTCGGGCCCGACGGTCCCGTTCGCGGCGGTGCCGCGGATGGTGTGGCAGTCCGCGCACCCGTCGGCCTTGAACGTCTGCTCGCCCGCGGGCTGTGGCTGCGCGGGCGCCGACTGCGCGCGCAGCCAGCGCTGGAACTCCGCGGGCGGCTGGGCGTAGACGTACATCGCCATGCGCGCGTGCTGGAGGCCGCAGAACTCGGCGCACTGGCCGCGGTAGCGCCCCGGCCGGTCCGCGTACAGCAGCACGCGGTTCCGCCGGCCCGGGATCATGTCGATCTTGCGGTTGAGCTGGGGGACCCAGAACGAGTGGATGACGTCGCCGGTCGTCGCCACGACGTTCACGCGGGTCCGCGCCGGGATGTGGATCTCGTTCGCGGTCACGACGTCGGTGCCCGGGTAGCGCACGTCCCAGAACCACTGACGACCGGTCACCTCGATCGTCATCGGCGTCGTCGTCGCCGCCGGCGCCTCCGTCTGCTTGATCACCACGAAGTTGGCGATGACGAACAGCGTCACGTTGACGACGAGCGGGATCCCGATCCCGAAGACGAGCACGAGGGCGAGGCTGAGCCGGGGCCGCTCGTCGTCGATGACCGGCAGGCCGGTGCGGCGGCGCCGCAGCCAGGCGATGACGAGCAGCCCGAGCGCGCCGGCGAACACGACGCACGCGATGACGAACATCCACCACCACAACGTCGCGATGTCGCTCGACGCGCGGCTCCGCGGCTCGAGGGCGGACTGGTCGCCGCCGCACCCGGCGAGGGCTGTGCACAGCACGACGGGGACGACGGTTCGGACGCGCACGCGCCGCTGCGCTACCCGGCCGGCGGCGCTGCCGTGCGCGGCATGTCAGGGGGCGGACTCGCCGAGGCCGTGCTCAGGCGCCGGGCGAGCGCGTCGTGCTGCTCGGAGGCGACGGCGCGCGCGATCCGGCGCCGGTCGACCACGGCGCCGTGCGCGGCGGCCAGCTCGGCGAGCTCCTCGCGCAGCCCGGCGTCGCGCAGTGCGCGCGCGAGCAGCCAGCCCAGGAGCGCGAGGGTCACGATCGACTGCTCCACGAGCATCGCGGCGCCGGCGGCGCCCTGGTCGCCGGCGGCGCTGCGCCCGGCGGCCGCGGCGGTCTGTGCGTAGTGGGGGTAGAACGGCGTTGTCGCCCAGATGAAGCCGTTGGCGAGCATCATGCCGGCGACCCACGCCGCCAGCACGTAGGCGAGCCGCGGGCCGTTGCCGAACCACTCGGGCTTGGGCAGCGGGCCGAGCAGCGCGAACCAGAGGTTCGCGCCCGCGGCGAAGAAGCACACGTGCTGGAGCACATGCACGAGCTCGTGGTCCACGGCCGCCTCGTACGCGACGCGCAGATGCCAGAGGTAGAGATTGCCCGCCCACAGGACGAGGGCGAGCACGGGATGCGCGAGGCCGCGGACGCGCCACATCCCCGGGAGCTGGAGCACCGGCGCGATCAGCGAGCGCGTGAGCCCGAGCACGAGCAGGAGCGGCGCGAGATCGCCGAGGGCCAGATGCTCGACCATGTGGGCGCTCAGGCGCTCCTGGGCCACGGTGCCGACCGGCGGGCTCACGGCGGCGGCGAGCAGCACGAGTCCGGCGCCGAAGCAGGCGAAGCGCCAGCCGGGCACGCGCTGGCCGCGGCGGCGCAGGGTGCGCGCGCGCCTGAGGTACGGCACCGCGTAGACGGCCACCAGCGCGAGCGAGGCTCCGGCCTGCGTCCACGGCACTGGCTCGATGCTACGCCTCGCGCCGAGCCGCGGGTACGCTCGCTGCCCGATGCGTCTCGCAGCAGCATGCCGGGTCCCGTCGGCGTGTTTGACGGCCCGCACGCGGGTCGGCGAAGGTCCGCCGATGGATCGCTTCGAGGGCCGCCGCGCGCTGATCACGGGCGCGGCGCGTGGCATCGGCCTGGCGACGGCCACGCGGCTGGCCGCCGAGGGCGCCCGGGTCGCGCTGCTCGACATCGACGCCGACGCGACGGCCGCCGCCGCCGCCACGCTCACCGGCGGCGAGCCGCTGCCGCTCGTCGCCGACGTGGCGGACGAGGCGGCGGTCGAGCGCGCGTTCGCCGCGGCGCAGGAGGCCTGGGGCGGCCTCGACGTCGTCGTCGCGAACGCGGCGACGCAGCTCGTCGGCGAGGACGACCGCGCCGACCGGCTCGACCTGGAGGCGTGGCGCCGGACCGTCGACGTGAACCTGACCGGCGCGTTCGTCACCGTCAAGCACGGTGCGCGCGCGCTGCTGGCCGGCGGGGGAGGCGCGATCGTCTGCGTCGGGTCGCCGGCCGGGCACTACGGGATCGCGGCGGGGCTCGACGCCTACTCCGCGTCGAAGGGAGGCGTCTCGGGGCTCGTCCGCGTCGCGGCCATCGACTACGCGCGCGAGGGGATCAGGGTCAACGGGGTGCTCCCGGGGATCACCGAGACGCCGATGAACCGCTGGTGGCTCGACGATGCGGACGCGCGCGCCGCGATGGCGGCCCAGATCCCGGTCGGGCGGCCGGCGCGCCCGCAGGAGATCGCCGCGGTCGTGGCCTTCCTGGCCTCGGACGATGCGGCCTACGTGACGGGCGCGCTGTGGGCCGTCGACGGCGGGCTCACGGCGCGGTGAACCGATCCCAGGGCCACGGGTTGGCGCTGCCGTAGCGCTCGATGGTCGGCCCGCACGGCGCGGGCATCGTGCCGAGCGCGCCCGCCTCGACCCGCAGGATCTGCTGCGGGAAGACGCGCGCGAACGGATCGTCGGCGAGCCGCTGGACCTGCGCGCCCCGCGCGACGGTGAGCGCGCCCTCGAAGTGCGAGGCGTCGCTCAGCAGCGTCGTCACCGCGTCCATCGGCTCACCGGCGAGGACGTCGCGCCGCGCCTGCTGGACGGCGAGGTCGTCGAAGGGCAGGCGTACGCCGGCCGGCGGCCGCACGAGCGAGACCCACGCGGCCGCGCCCGCGGGATCCGCGATGCGGTCATCCGCCCGCCGCGCCGCGTGTGAGGGTCGCGCCCGGCGGCGCCAGAGCAGGATCCATCCGGCGGGCGTGCCGTCGGCCGCGAAGGCCCGCGCGCACGCGGTCGCCGCCGGGTCCGGCTCGGGGGCGAGGGCGAACCAGCACCAGGTCATGGCGACGGCGCCGTCCAGTCGGGCCGGATCGCGCGGCTGATGTCGCGCATGTCCTGGCGCAGTTCCTCGTTGGTCGGCCGTCCCCAGTACCAGTAGCCGTCGTAGGCCCGGTGGACGGTGAGGTCCGGGAACAGCGTGAAGACGGCCGGGAGGTAGGGGTCGTGCAGCGTGTCGGTCGTCTCGCGCAGGCCGAGCTCCTCCTGGACCACGCGGTCGGGATCCGAGAGGAACGTCCAGCGGGCGCCGAGGCCGGCGCGCAGCGCGGCCGCCGTCTCGTGCGCGTCGACGCTGACCGAGATCAGGCGCGAGTACGCGACCTCGATGTCCTCCTGAAGGGCGACCAGGCGGCGGAAGAACGCCTGCTCCTTCGGGCACCACCATCCGCGATAGAAGTGCAGGATGGCCGGGTCGCCGGCCACCAGCGCCGAGAGGCGCCGCCGGCTGCCGGCGTGGTCGCGCAGCTCGATGTCCGGGAACGGCCGGCCGGCCGTGGGGCGCCGATCGGCGGCGGTTGGCGTGTGGAGGGTCACACCCTCCAGTCGCGGCCGGTGGGCGAACCGTTACGCGCCGGCGACGATCACCCGGGTGATCGTGCGGAGGGTGATGACGCGCGCGCGAGAGCGATGGAGGGTTGCGCCATGGCCACTCCGGCGCTCGTCACCACCGAGGAGAAGGAGCTCGTCGCCCGGCTGCGCGCCGGGGACGAGCAGGCGTTCATGGAGGTCGTCGATGCCTACGGGCCGCTGATGATCCGCGTGGCGCTCAACTACGTGCGCACCCGCGCCGTCGCCGAGGAGGTCGTGCAGGAGGCGTGGCTCGCGGTGCTGACCGGCCTCGATCGCTTCGAGGCGCGCTCGTCGCTGAAGACCTGGCTGCTGCGGATCCTCATGAACCGGGCCAAGTCGCGCGGCGAGCGGGAGGCGCGGTTCGTGCCGTTCTCGAGCCTCACCGAGGTGGACGAGCCGTCGGTCGACCCCGACCGCTTCCTGCCCGCGGACCATCCCGACTGGCCCGGCCACTGGGCGATCCCCCCGCGGAGCTGGGCCTCGGTCCCGGAGGAGCGGCTGTTCGCCCGCGAGACGCTCACGCTGGTCGGGCGCGCCATCGCCGGCCTGCCGCGGCGCCAGCAGGAGGTCATCGTGCTCCGGGACGTCGAGGGCTGGGACGCCGACGAGGTGTGCGCGGCGCTCGGCCTGAGCCTCGGCAACCAGCGCGTGCTGCTGCACCGCGCGCGGTCGAAGGTTCGCGCGCAGCTCGAACCGCACTTCACGACGTGACCTGATCGAGCCGGTAGGGTCGGCCGTGATGGCCGACCCCGGGTCGTGGTCGCCGGGCGGCGTCCTCGCCGTCACCAAGTTCCACGTGCCGCAGCGCCGCGCGGGCATGGTCGAGCGTGCAGCGCTCGTCGGCGTGCTCGGCCGCGACCGGTTCGCCAAGCTCACGCTGGTCTCGGCGCCGCCCGGCGCCGGAAAGACGACGCTGCTGGCCGAGTGGTGCGCCGCGAGCGGCGACGAGTGCGCGTTCGCCTGGCTGTCGCTCGACCCCGACGACGCCGACCCGATCCGGTTCTGGCGCTGCGTCGTGACGGCGATGCGCACGGTGGCGCCCGCCTTCGGCGAGCGGACGCTCGGGGCGCTGCGCTCGGCCCACGGGCGGCTGCTCGACGTGGTCGTGCCGCTCTTCGTCAACGAGGCGGCCGAGGTTTTGCGCGACGTGGTGCTCGTGCTCGACGACCTGCACGTCGTGGCCGACTCGACCGTGCACCGCTCGCTGGCCCTCCTCGTCGACCGCCTCCCAGCGCACCTGCGGCTGGCGATCGCGAGCCGCGGCGATCCGCCCCTGCCGCTCGCCCGCTGGCGGGCCCGCGGCGAGATCGTCGAGATCCGCTCGCCCGAGCTGCGCTTCACGGACGACGAGGCCGCGGCGCTGCTGCTCGACCGGTTCGGGCTCACGCTCGAGGCCGGGCAGCTCGCGCGGCTCCAGGCGCGCACGGAGGGGTGGGCCGCCGGGCTCCAGCTCGCGGCGCTGTCCCTGCGCCGGGGCGTCGCGCTCGAGGCGCTGCTCGACTCGTTCGCGACGGGCGACCGCCAGGTGCTCGACTACCTCGCCGGCGAAGTGCTCGACGCGCAGGAGCCGGACGTGCGGCGGTTCCTGCTCCAGACCTCGATCCTCGCTCGCATGACCGGCGGGCTGTGCGACGCGGTCACCGGCTCGACCCATTCGGCCGCGCGCCTGGAGGAGCTCGATCGCCGCAACCTGCTGGTCGTGCCGCTGGACGCGCAGCGGCGCTGGTGGCGCTACCACCACCTCTTCGCCGAGCTGCTCCAGCACGAGCTCGGCGACGACGACGAGGTGGCCGGGCTCCACCGCCGCGCGGCCGACTGGCATCGACGTCATGGGTTCGCGGAAGAGGCCATCCGCCACGCCCTCGCGGCATGCGAGCACGATCTCGCGGCCGAGCTCGTAGCCGAGCACTGGAACAGCGCGTTCAACCGCGGCGAGCTGGCGACCGTGGACGCCTGGCTCGCCGCCCTGCCGCCGGCGCTCGTCGACGGCGACGGGCGCCTCCTGCTGGCCCGGGTGTGGACGGCGCTGGACCGCGGACAGCTCGTCGAGGCCCGCACGCTGCTGGCGCGCGCCGGCCGGGAGGGAATTCCCGAGGTGCAGGAGTGGGCGCCCGTGCTCCAGGGCCTGTACGCGTTCAAGCGCGGCGACCTCGGCGCCGCTCGCGGTCACGTCGAGGACGCGGACCTCGCAGCGCCGGAGCCGTTCCGCCAGACCACGACCAGGCTCGTGCGCGGCGTCACGGCGTACGCCCAGGGGCGCGACGCGGCGGCGGAGTTCACGGCGGCGGCCGATCTCGCGGACGCCGCCGGCAACGGCCTCGGGCTCGCCTACGCGCTCGGCCATCTGGCGCTCATCGCGGCGGAGCACGGCGACGTGGACACCGCCCGGGCCGAGCTCGAGCGGCTCGACGCCCTCGTCGCGAAGGACCGGGCCGTGGGCGAGCACTTCGTCGCGTTCGCGGGCGAGCTGGCGCGCGCCGGCCTGGCGGAGCGGGCGGGCGCCTACGACGCGGCCGCGACCGCCCTCGAGCGCGCGCTCGAGCTGGCGCGCCGGGGCGCGGGGCAGGTGGAGCTCGCCGCGACGCTGGTCGCCCTCGGCAAGCTGGGCTGGGTCCGGGGGCGGCGCGACGACGCCCGCCACCTCGCTCGCGAGGCCCACCGCGTCCTCGAGGGCTGTGCCGATCCGGGCGCCGTCGTGGACCGGCTCGGCGAGCTCGAACTGCGCACGAACGTCCGCGCCGCGGCCCCGGTCGCCGCCGCGGACGAGCTGAGCGACAGCGAGCTGGCCGTGCTGCGGCTGCTCGGCACGGAGCTGTCCAACCGGGAGATCGGCGAGGAGCTGTTCGTGTCGGTCAACACCGTCAAGACCCACGTGCGGAGCATCTACGCCAAGCTCCGCGCCCGCTCGCGGGAGCAGGCCGTCGGGCGCGCGCGCGAGATCGGCCTGCTGTGAGTCTGTAACTCCGCGGCCGGCGGTCGGCCATGACAACCGGGGCGGATGCGGTTAGGGTCGGCCGACCGTGGCGATCACGGCCCCCCGACGACCCGCCGCGCGGCTGACCGCGGGCCTGCGCCGGCAGCTCGACACCCTTCAGACGGTGTCGGTCTCGGTCGGCGTCATGGCGCCCACGCTGGCCATGTCGATCACCGGCGTGGCGGCCGCCGGGCTCATCGGCCGGGCCGCTCCGCTCGCCTACGTGGCGGCCGCGCTCGGCGTCGGCCTCGTCGCATACGGCTTCGTGCGGCTGTCCTCGGTGGTCGCGCACGCCGGCTCGGTGTACGGGTTCGTCGGCCATGCGCTCGGGCCGGCGGCCGGCTTCGTGGCCGGCTGGGCGCTGCTGGGCACCTATCTCGTCTTCCCGGCCGTCTCGATCTCCGCCGCGGCCGTGTTCGGCCGCGCGCTGCTCGACACCGCCGGGATCGCCGGCAACGCGCCGTGGCTGCCCCTCGCGCTGATGGCGTGGGCGACGATCTGGTGGCTCGCGTCCCGGCAGATCCGCACGGCCGCGCGGTCGCTGCTCGCGATCGAGGGCGCCTCGATGCTGCTCATCCTCGTGCTCATGGCGCTGATCGTCATCGCGCTGCTCGACGGCAGCGCGCCCCGCGGCCAGGGCGTCGACCTGCACGTCTTTGCGCTGCCGTCGGGCACGGACGCCTCGACGCTCGCCCTCGCGTCCACGTTCGGCTTCCTGTCGTTCGCCGGGTTCGAGGCGGCGGGCTCGCTCGGCGAGGAGGCGCACGAGCCGCGGCGGATGGTCCCGCGGTCGATCGTCGTGGCCATCGCGGTCGGCGGCGTGTTCTACGTGGCGTGCACCGCCGTCCAGTCGATGGGCTTCGGGACTGACGACGCGGGCGCCGCGCGGTTCGCCGCGTCGGGCGCGCCGCTGAGCGAGCTCGCCACGACATATGTCGGCCGCGGGATGGCGATCGCCCTCGACGTCGCGGCGATCGTCAGCGCGCTGGGCGCCGGGCTCGGATGCGCGTCGGTCAGCGCGCGGATGCTGTTCGCCCTCGGCCGCGACCGCCGCCTCGACCGCCGCCTGGCGCACGTGTCGTCGCTGACCGGCGCGCCGGCCCGCGGGCTGGCCTTCGTCATGGTCTTCGACGCCGCGACGCTCGTCGTCTTCGCGATCTTCGGCGCCGCCCCGATGAACGCGTTCTTCTACCTCGCGACGGTCGGCGTGCTCAGCCTGCTGGCGATGTACGTGCTCACGAACGCGGCGGCGCTGCGGTTCCTGGCCGCACGCGGCGCCCGCGCCGAGCTCGTGCTTCCCGCGGCCGGGATCGCCGTGGCCGGCTACGTGCTCTACCACAACGTCTGGCCCGTCCCGGACTTCCCGTTCGACGTGTTCCCGTACCTCGTGGCCGCCTGGCTCCTCGTCGGGATCGGCCTGGCGCTGACCCGGAGACGTCGCGTGTAACGGTCGCGGTCACGGGCGGACTACGGCCCATGGCCACCACACCAGCGATCCAAACCCGTGCCGACGGAATGCCCGGTCTCAAGGGCAAGAACGTGCTCGTCACCGGCGGCAGCTCCGGCATCGGACAGGCGATCGCCGTCCGTTTCGCCGAGTACGGCGCCAACGTGGCGATCAACTACCTGCGCACGCCCGACGAGGCTCACGACACCGAGGAGCAGGTCCACGCGTGCGTGCACAAGGTCCGCCAGGAGGGCGTACGCGACGTCCTCGTGCAGGGCGACGTCAGCCGGGAGGACGACGTCGTGCGCATGGTCGGCGCGGCCGTCGACGGGCTCGGCGGGCTCGACGTGCTCGTCAACAACGCCGGGATCCAGATCTCGCGGCCGAGCGCCGAGCTCTCCAGCGCGGACTTCGACCGCGTGCTCGCCGTCAACCTGCGCGGCGCGTTCCTGTGCGCGCGCGAGGCGATCCGGCACTTCCTCGCGGAGGATGCGCCCGGCTCGCTGGTGAACGTCTCGAGCGTCCACCAGCTCATCCCGAAGCCGAACTACCTCGGCTACTCGGCGAGCAAGGGCGGCATGCAGAACCTGACGCGCACGCTCGCGCTCGAGTACGCGGCCAAGGGCATCCGCGTCAACGGCGTCGGCCCCGGCGCCACGGTGACGCCGATCAACCGGGCCTGGATCGACGATCCGGTCAAGCGCGCCCAGGTCGAGGAGCACATCCCGATGCGCCGCGCGGGCGACGCGGACGAGATGGCCGGCGTGACCTGCTTCCTCGCGAGCGACCTGGCCGCCTACATCACCGGCCAGACGATCTTCGTCGACGGCGGCCTGACCCTGTTCCCGAGCTTCGCCACCCCGTGGTCGTCGGAGTGAGCCCCGACGTCGGGATGCTCGTCCACGTGGACGAGGCCAAGCGTCGCGAGGCGCTCGGGCTCGTCCGCGCCGGGCGGGTCTACGACCTCGGCCGTGTGCTCGACGAGTCGGTGCCCGTGTTCCCCGGGCGCTACTTCCGGCAGACGCTGGTGACCACCGCGCATCACGACGGCGGCCACTGGATCACGGAGCAGATCGCCGGGACCCAGCAGCTCGGCACACACCTCGACGCGCTCAGCCACCTCCAGCGCGAGGACGGCCGCGGCTACGGCGGCTGGTCGGTGGCCGAGCTGGCCGGCACGGCCGGCGTGCGGCGCCTGGGCGTCGAGACGGTGCCGCAGATCGTCACGCGCGGCTGGCTGGTCGACGCCACCGGCGTCGACGTGATCGGCGTCGA
>Ga0081539_10005039_pt1 | contig 13891 bp, 11 predicted proteins | sample TabmetS4T2R2_FD_71023 | JGI IMG/M metagenome (GOLD analysis project Ga0081539, IMG submission 71023) | Tabebuia heterophylla rhizosphere microbial communities from the University of Puerto Rico - S4T2R2 | ecosystem: Host-associated > Plants > Roots > Rhizosphere ...
GACCGCGCCTGTCGATCTGAGGGAGCGGCTCGATTTCTCGAGCGGTGACGTCGGCGCGGCGGTCGAAGCGCTCGCCGCTCGCCCGGCCGCTGCGGAAAGTGTCGTCCTGTCCACGTGCAATCGCTCCGAGGTCTATCTCGCCAGCGAGGACTCGGTCCGCGCGCGCGAGGACGTGGTCGGGTTCCTTGCCGAATTCCATCAGCTTCCCCGGGACGCGTTCGTGCCGCACATCTTCACGTTCGAGGACTCCGCCGCGGCGAGGCATCTCTTTCGCGTGGCCGCCGGCCTGGATTCGCTCGTCGTCGGCGAGCCGCAGATCCTCGGCCAGGTGAAGGACGCGTTCCAGGCGGCCAGCCAGCGGCACTGCGCGGGTCCGCTGCTGACGAAGCTGTTCCACTGGTCGTTTGTCGTCGGCAAACGGGTCCGTACCGAGACGGCGCTCGGCGAAGGCGCAGTCTCGATCAGCTACGCGGCGGTCGCGCTGGCGCGAAAGATCTTCGGCCGTCTGACGGGACGACGCGTGCTCGTCATCGGCGCCGGCGAGATCAGCAGCCTGACCGCGCAGCATCTGCGATCGAACGGGGTCGGCGAGATCGTGATTACGAGCCGGACGATGGCCAACGCGCAAGCGCTCGCCGAAGCGGTTCATGGTCGCGCGGTCGACTGGGCGGACCGGATGAAAGCGCTCTCCTCCGCCGACATCGTGTTGACGGCCACCGGCGCGCAGCGGCCGATTCTCACGCGCGAAGAGGTCGAGCGCGTGCGCAAGCGAGGCGATCCGTTGTTCATCATCGACGTCGCCGTGCCGCGCGACGTGGAGCCGTCGGTCGGCGACATCGAGCAGGTGTTTCTCTACAACGTCGACGACCTGCAGTCGGTGGTCGAAGAGAGTCTCTCGCGCCGCACCGCGGAGGTGGCGCGCGCGGAAGCGATCGTGGCCGAAGAGGTCGCCCGCTTCACGGCCTGGCAGCGGTCCCGGGCGGCAGTGCCGACGATTGTCGCGTTGCGCCAGCACTTCGACGGCATCCGCCGCTCGGAGTTGCAGCGGCTCGACGGAAAGCTCGCGGGACTGCCGCCGGAGGCCCGCGCCCGCGTGGACGAAGTGACACGACTCATCATCGAGAAGCTGCTGATCGAGCCGACCGAGCAGCTCAAGGCGCTGCCCGACGAGGAAACACAGGTCGCGTATACCGAGGCATTGAATCGGCTGTTCCGGCTGCGCGAGGAAGAGGTAGAGGCCACCGAATCAGCGGGAGCGCACTACACCCATGACAAACCACAGAGGCACAGAGACACAGAGATGAAATAGATCTTCTCTGTGCCCTCTGTCTCTCAGTGGTTCGTAACGATGATCAATGCTCAAACTCGGTACTCGCGGAAGTCAGCTCGCGTTGTTCCAGGCACATGCAGTTGCTGCACTGCTGCAGGAACGGGCGAACGTTGAAACGGAGGTCGTCGTCATCAAGACGACCGGCGATCGGCTGGCGGAAGCAAAGCTGTCGCAGATCGGCGGCAAGCGGCTGTTCGTCAGGGAGATCGAGGACGCACTGCTCGCAGGAGACGTCGATCTCGCCGTGCACAGCAGCAAGGACATGCCGGCAGTGCTGCCGGAGGGACTGGAGATTGGCGCGGTGCTGCCGCGCGAGGACCCGCGTGACTCCGTCGTTTTGCCGAACCCTGCAGCGGACGCACAACCAGGCGACGCGGCCGTTGAAGACATCGTTCGTCGGCTCGGGCGCGCGCCGCGGATCGGCACGAGCAGTGTCCGGCGGAGTGCGCAGTTGATGCGCCTGTTCCCGGGCGCCCATTTCGCGCCCATTCGTGGCAATCTCGACACGCGGCTGCGGAAGCTGGATAGCGGGGAGTTCGACGCGATCGTGCTGGCGGCGGCGGGTCTGAATCGGCTGCAGCACAGCGCACGCATCTCGGCGTCGCTGCCGGTCGAGGCCTGTGTGCCGGCGCCGGGTCAGGGCATCATTGCCGTCGAGGTCCGGAGCGAAGACCCGGGCGTGAAAGCGTTGGTCGCGCGCATCGACGATCCAACCGCGGCGGCGGCGCTGCTGACCGAGCGGTCCGTCGTGCGACGACTTGGCGGAGGATGTCAGATGCCGATCGGTGCGTTCGCCCGGGTGGATCAGCAATCGATCCATGCTCGCGGAATCGTGATCTCACTCGATGGAGCCGATGCCGCGCATGCGCAGGCGGACGGATCGATCGACGATGCAGAACAGATCGGCGTCCGCCTGGCGGAAGCGCTTCTCGCGCAGGGCGCTCAGGACATCATCGACGCCGTGCAGCGCGTGCAAGCCACCGTCGAAGGACTGCAGCCCTGACCCACGTGATGCGACCTACCGTGTACCTGATTGGCGTCGGACCCGGCGATCCGGATCTCATCACCGTCCGCGGCCTCGAGTGCCTCCGCCGCGCCGACGTCGTCATTCACGATCCAGGCATTCCGGCGCGAATGCTTGCACAGGCGCGCCACGGCGCCGAGCTGATCGACGTCGGCCATTCCGACCCCGGCGAACCGGCAACGCAGGCGATCGGGATGCTGATGGCCGACAAGGCCATCGCCGGCAAGGTCGTCGCGCGCTTGAAGTGGGGCGACCCATTCGCATTCGGCCGGGGAGCGGAAGAGGCCCTCGCTCTGGCGACGTACGGACTTTCGTTCGAGGTCGTCCCCGGGATTCCCGCGTGGATCGCGGTGCCGGAGTACGCCGGCATCCCGATTGGCTACGTTCCGAGCTCGGAAATCGTGACGGTGGTTCGCGGTGGCGAAGACGACCATCGGGCGCTCGCCAACGTCGACTGGGCCGCTCTGCGCCGCCTTCAGGGGACGGTCGTGTGCCACGCCGGCGCGCAGCAGTTGCCGCGGATGCTCGATGCGCTGCAGACGCATGGCTGGCCCGCGGATACGCCAACGGCGATCGTCTATGGCGGCACGCTGCCGTCGCAGCAGACCGTGACCGGAACGCTCGAGGAGGTGACCGCTGCCGTTGATCAGCATCACCGGCGTGAGTCAGCGGTCCTGGTCGTCGGCCGGGCGGTATCGATACGAAACGGCCTGCGGTGGTTCGATGCACGGCCGCTGTTCGGCAAACGGATCCTCGTGACGCGACCTCGCGACCAGGCGGCGGAACTGGTGGACCGTCTGCGGGCACTGGGCGCGGACCCGATCGAGTCGCCGATGATCGCGATCCTCCCGCCGGACGATCCCGACCCGCTGCTGCGCGCGGCAGCAGAGGCCGGCACCTTCGACGCCATCGTGTTCACGAGCGTCAACGCGGTCGAGGCGTTCATGACCGCGCTCCTCGACGGCAGCAGAGATCTCCGGGCGTTGAAGGGACCACTCCTGTGTGCCGTCGGCGCTGCGACCGCCGATCGGCTTCGACGATATGGACTCAACGTGGATCTCGTGCCGGCGGAGTTCCGCGCCGAAGCCTTGGTGGCGGCGCTCCTCGGCGAGCGATCGGTCGCCGGACTGCGCGTGCTGCTGCCACGCGCCGACATCGGCCGCGAGCTGATCGCCACGCAGCTGCGCGACGCGGGAGCGCTGGTCACCGAGGTCATCGCGTATCGCACCGTCCTCGAGGAGGCGCCACGCGGCAACGAGCCCGACGTCTTCGCGATGCTGCTCAACGGGCAGATCGACGTCGTCACGTTCACCAGCGCATCGGCCGTGCGCAATTTCCTCGCCGTGTACGGCACCGATCAGGCCGTCGATCTGCTGAACACGACGCTCGTCGCCACGATTGGTCCGGTCACCGCCGAAGCCGCGACACAGCTCGGCATTCGCGTCGGAATCCAGCCCGCGACCTACACGATCCCCGCACTCGTAGAGGCGATCGCTGCTCATTTCGCCGCCGAGAGCACAAAGCCCACGGAGCCGCGGCCTTAGCCACGAAGGACACAAGGCCCTTTGCGTCCTTTGTGTCCAAAGCCGTCTTTGTGGTCTTCGTGTGGCAAGATCAGCGGATGGCAACCACCCACACCACCACGCGACTGGCTCTGACGAGACGTCCGCGCAGGCTGCGCCGCACGGAAACCATCCGTGCGATGGTGCGCGAGACGAGGCTGGCGCCGGACAACTTCATCCTTCCGCTGTTTGTCTGCGAGGGCGAAGGCGTGCGGCGCGAGGTCCCGTCCATGCCCGGCGTCTGCCAGCTCTCGGTCGACGAAGCGGTCAAGGAAGCAACGGCGGCAAAGGGCGATGGCGTGCCTGGCGTGGTGCTGTTTGGATTGCCGGCGGCCAAAGATGTGGTCGGGTCGCTCGCGTCGGACCCGGAAGCCCCCGTCCAGTCGACGATCCGCGCCCTCAAGCGCCACGTGCCGGGGCTGCTCGTCATCACCGACGTGTGCCTGTGTGAATACACGTCGCACGGCCACTGCGGCATCGTCGACGGCGAGGAGATTCTCAACGACGTCACCGTTCATCACCTCGTGCAGGCGGCGCTCTCGCACGCGGTGGCCGGTGCGGACTTCGTTGCCCCCTCGGACATGATGGACGGACGCGTGGCCGCGATGCGGCAGTCACTGGATCAGCACGGGTTCGAGAACGTCGGCATCGTGTCGTACGCGGCGAAATACTGCTCGGGGTTTTACGGGCCGTTCCGCGAGGCGGCCGATTCGGCGCCGCAGTTCGGCGATCGGCGCAGCCACCAGATGGATCCGGCGAACGTCGAGGAAGCGCTCCGCGAGATCGAGACCGATATCGGCGAAGGCGCCGACATCATCATGGTGAAACCGGCGCTCCCGTATCTCGATGTGATCGCCCGGGCAAAGGAGCGCTTCCAACAGCCGATGGCGGCCTATCACGTCAGCGGCGAATACGCGATGCTCAAGGCCGCGGCGCAGCGTGGCTGGATCGACGAGCCGCGCGTGATGATGGAAACGCTGACCGCGATCCGGCGCGCCGGCGCAGAGATGATCATCACCTATTACGCGCGAGACGCGGCACGCGCGCTGTAATGAAGCGTCCTCGCGTCTCGCAGAAGCTCTTCGCTCGCGCCAGCGAGATCCTCCCCGGCGGTGTCGACAGTCCCGTTCGCGCCTTCACGGCGGTGGGCGGCGGGCCGCTCTTCATCCGCCGGGCGTCCGGCGCCAAGTTGCAGGATGTCGATGGCAACACGTTCATCGACTATGTGATGTCGTGGGGACCGCTGATCCACGGCCATGCGCCGCCCGGTTTGGTGAAGGCGATCGCCGCTGCCGCCAGGCAGGGCACGAGCTTCGGCGCGCCGACGGCGCTCGAACACGAACTGGCGGAGTGTGTACGCGCGCTCGTCCCGTCGATGGAACGCGTCCGCTTCGTCAGCTCGGGAACCGAAGCGGCGATGAGCGTCGTCCGTGTGGCGCGCGCCTTTACGAAGCGCGACCGCATCATCAAGTTCGAAGGCTGTTACCACGGGCACGCCGACTCCTTCCTCGTGAAAGCGGGGTCGGGCGCGACGACACTCGGAATCCCGACCAGCCCCGGCGTCGCTCCGGGCGTTACCGCCGATACGCTGCTCGCTCGCTATAACGACATCGATTCGGTTCACAGCGTCCTGCGGCAGCACGGCGATCATGTCGCGGCCGTCATCGTGGAACCGGTCGCCGGCAACATGGGCCTCGTGCCGCCGGCGCCGACATTCCTCTCGCGGCTGCGCGGCCTGTGCGACAGCTACGGCTGCCTGCTCATCTTCGACGAGGTGATCTCCGGATTTCGTGCCGCGCCCGGCGGTGCGCAGGAGATCTTCGGGATCACGCCGGACCTGACGTGCCTCGGCAAGATCATCGGCGGCGGGCTTCCCGTCGGCGCCTACGGCGGGCGGGCTGACGTGATGAATCTGGTCGCGCCGGCAGGGCCCGTCTATCAGGCGGGAACCTTGTCGGGGAATCCGATCGCGATGACCGCGGGGCTGTGGGCGCTGAATCGCCTCAAACCGAAGCTGTACAGAGATCTGGGACGGCGTGGCGCGATGCTCGCCGCAGGTCTCGCCGATGCCGCCCGTGCGGCGCATGTGCCGCTGCAGGTGAATGCATTCGGCTCGGTCCTCACGCCGTTCTTCACCACCGCGCCGGTCACCGACTACGACTCGGCGCTTCGTGCCGATACAGCCGCTTACGCGACGTTCTTTCGCGGAATGCTGGTGCGCGGAATCTATCCACCGCCATCGCAATTCGAGGCGTGGTTCCTGTCAGCAGCGCACAGCGATCGCCATGTCGAGAAGACGATCGACGCCGCGCGGGCGGCGATGCGGGAGGTTGCGAGGAAAGAGTGATCACCCGACGACGACACACCGAGGCAGTGAGGCACTGAGGCCTGAAAGCCAAAACTGTCTAGAGCTCGGTGCCTCGGTGCCTCAGTGCGTCGTGGTCAGGTGAAAAGTCCGCGCTATCGGGCGCCCGGCTCCCGGACCTGCAGCGGCGAGTCGACCCTCACGTGCAGCTGCGTTCCCTGCGGCAGCTCGACTTCCTTGCCTTCAGTCGCGGCAATCGTGCCACCGGCACCGATGATCGTCCCCAGAACGGCGCCCTTGACGCCGCCGATTACGCCGCCAAGGACGGCGCCGACCGCCGCACCCGCGCCGGTGCGCGGCAGCTCGCCGCGGATCCCTTCGCCCTGGATGGCCTCAGTGACCGTCGCGCGCATCGGATAGCTGCGCTGGTTGATCGTGACCTGATCGAAGCTCACCGTCATCTTGGCCGTGCGATTGGTCCGCGTGCCCGGTTCCACGGCCGTTACGACACCGCGCATCACCGATCCAGACGGAATCGCGACGCGTCCGTCGACGATCACGTCGGCAACCGTCGTCGCTTCGAAGCGATCCTCGACCTGTGCGGTCCCGGAATTCAGCGTGTTCTGCAGGCGCGCGTCGAACTCGGTGCCCGACGGAATCTCAATCATCCCGCGCGGCACGTTCGTGCTGCGCGTTGTCTGACTGGACGGCGCCCGGTTCCCGCCGAACGTGCCCGTCGCTCCGGACGATGTCCCGCCGGATGACGAGGACTGGCCCGAGGACTGCGCGCGCGATCGCAGATCCTCGATCCGATCGCGAACGTCGTTGAATTCACCGCGCCCGAGCGAACGCTCCTTGCGCAACTTCACTTTGAGATACACGACCTCGTCGCGCAGGTCGTCGAGCTCGGTGCTGAGCTGTGTGGCACGCGCCGAGTCGCGCGTGCGCATCGCCGAGATGTCGCGATCGGCGAGATACAGAGTGTCCTGAAGCCGTTGAATATCCGACTGGGTCACCGACGACTGCTGTGCGCGCGCTGGCGCCGCCAGGGTCAAGGCGATCAGCAGCACCGGCGCGACCCGAAGAATGCGAGTCATGCCTGAGCCTCCCTCTCCTGTCCGTCCCTCATGGTCCGCAGCGCGCCAGGCGCGCCACAAGAAAACCGGCCCGTGGATGGTCTTGTGCAAGTGTTGCGCCGGGGGGAGTCCCTAGTTTCGCCACGGCATCAGGCGTTCGATCCAGCTGATGCGTGTCAAGTCGTTGTAGATCACGGTCACCATCAACATCATCAGCACGACGAAGCCCGCCAGCAGCATCTTCTCCTTGACCTGCATGCTGAAGTCGCGGCGCGCGATTCCTTCGAGCGCCATGATGAGGATGTGTCCACCGTCGAGGACCGGCACCGGCATCAAGTTGAGAATGCCGAGGTTCAGGCTGATCATCGCCATCACGTTCAGCAGGATCAGCAGGTCGGCCTGAGCCGCTTCCCCAGACAGCTGCGCGATACCAATTGGTCCCTGCAGCTGGCGAACAGACGTCTCGCCGGTGAACAGCCCGCCCAGCGTCCGGAAGATCAAGCTGCTGTTCTCGATGTTGCGTTTGACGCTGAGCGTCACCGCTTCCCACGGACCCGGTTTGAACGAGATCGTCGATTCGACCAGGTTCACGCCGATCATCCCGCGGCCATCCTTCATCTGCGGCGTGACGGCGATGTGAAGCGATTGATCGCCCCGCCGGATCGCCAGATCGATTTCGCGTCCGGCGTTGCCCGAGATGGCGTCCGACACCTCGCCGGGCGCAACCATGCGCTTGCCGTCGACGGCGGTGACGATGTCGCCCGGCTTGACGCCGGCCTGATCCGCCGGGTCCCCCTTGAGCGTGGATCGCACGACGGGCATCAGGTCCGGCAGGACGCCGATGTCGCCGATGTCCTCCGATCGTTCAGCAGCAACCGGTCGAAGTGTGACCGTTCGTGACGTTCCCTCGTGCAGCAGCGTCAGCTCGACGTCGCGATCGATCCGGCGGATGCCGATCGCCACTTCGAGATCGTCCCAGGTGTCCACACGGCGACCGGCGACGGTCTCGATTCGATCGCCAGCCGTGATGCCGACCTTGTCTGCAGGAGACCCCGGCTTCACGGCAGCGACGACCGGCGGCTGATCTTTGTACGCCGCCATCTCGGCGCCCTGCGTCGCCACGGCCGCGGAGACAACGAACGCCAGCACGATGTTCATCACCGGTCCCATGATGAGCACCTGAAACCGCTGCCATTTCGTTTTCGACAGGAACTCGTCGGGCTCCCCGCTTCTGGGATCGTCGGGGTTCTCGCCGGCCATCTTGACGTAGCCGCCGAGCGGGATCGCGCTGACGCAGTACTCGGTGTCGCCGCGTTTCACGGCGAGCAGTTTTGGTCCGAAACCGAGAGAAAACGTGATCACGCGCACGCCGATGCGGCGCGCCGCCAGGAAATGGCCCAGCTCGTGAACGAAGATCAGGACGCCGAGAACGAAGAGAAATGCAAGCAGGGTCGTCACGTGCTGGACCTCAAGACCTTCAATTCTAACCTGCGCCCTAATTCGCGGGCGTATTCCCGCGCCTGGCCGTCGGCGCGGCGGACGACCTCGACCGACTCGACCCGCTCCTCATCGTGCGCATCCATCGTCTGCTCGATGACGCGAGGGATGGCGGCGAAGCTGAGTCGACCGTCTAGAAATGCTTCGACGGCTATTTCGTTGGCGGCGTTCATCGCAACGGCAAGCGTTCCCGTGCTGCGCGCGGCTCGATACGCCAATCGGAGACACGGAAACCGGTCCATGTCCGGCGACAGAAAATCCAGCCGTCCGAGGCGCACGAGGTCGAGCGAGGGAAGAGTCGACTCCCATCGGTCGGGATACGAGCACGCGTACTGGATCGGTAGGCGCATGTCGGTCACGCCGAGCTGCGCGATCACCGAACCATCCGACAGCTCGACCATGGAATGGATCACCGACTGCGGGTGGATGACGACCTCGATGCGATCGGGCGGCATATCGAACAACCATCGCGCTTCGATGATCTCGAGCCCCTTGTTCATCATCGTCGCCGAGTCGATCGTGATCTTGCGACCCATCTGCCAGGTCGGATGACGCAGCGCTTCCTCCGGTGTGACCCGCTCGAGTGCGTCTCGTGAGAAGTCGCGGAACGGTCCTCCGGACGCGGTGAGGATCAGGCGTCGGATCTCGGAGGCGTCGCGACCATGCAGGCACTGGTGAATCGCGTTGTGCTCGCTGTCGATCGGCAGGACCGCGACACCGCGGCGGCGCGCCGCCTCCATGACGAGCGCCCCGGCCATCACGAGCACTTCCTTGTTGGCGAGGGCGATCGCCTTGCCGGCGTCGATCGCGGCGACCACGGCTTCGAGTGCCGCCGTCCCCGACGAGGCGCAGATCACCAGCTCGACGTCGGGATGTGTTGCGACGGCGATGAGGCCGTCCTGGCCGGCGTCGATCCGTGGACGCGGCGCGGCACCCCACGCCTGACGCAGGCGATCGACGCCGTCAGATGTGGCCATCGCGACAATCGCAGGCTGATAGCGCTGCGCCTGCTCCGCGAGCAGCATGGCGTTGTCGCCCGCTGCGAGCGCGACGACCTTGAGGCGCGTCGGGTTCGCGTCGACGACGTTCAACGCGTTGCGCCCGATCGATCCGGTGGACCCGAGGATGGCGAGGTTCTTCACAGATAACCTCGCACGAGGGCGTAATAGAAGGCGGGCGTTGCGAACAGCAGGGCGTCGATGCGGTCGAGCACGCCGCCGTGACCTGGAATCAGCGAGGAGCTGTCCTTGACCCCCGCAACCCGTTTGAGCCGCGACTCGAAGAGATCTCCGATGATGCCGAGCGCGACGACGATCGCACCCAGGATGATGCCCACGCTGACGCTCATGCCGGGCAGCATGAATCGCGACGCGCCAATCACGAACAGAACGCCAAAGATCACTCCACCGATGGCGCCTTCGACCGTCTTCTTGGGGCTGATCGTCGGCGCCAGTGGCCTGCTGCCGAACGCACGCCCTGTGTAGTACTGCGCCGAGTCGCTCACGACAATCGTCCCGAGCAGCAACAGCGTGGCACGCCAGCCGGCGTCGACCTGCACGCCCACCAGCATCCCAAGCGGCAGTCCCACGTAAACCGGAGCAAGGAGATCGGTGGCGGACCCCTGAATCGTTCGATCGCTCGCCAGCACCGACAACGTTACCCATCCCAGGCAAAACGCGGTGACGATAACCAGAAGAACGAACGCACCGGGATCGCGCGTCGTATCGCTGAATGGCTCGAGCCGCGACATCCACCAGCATGCGTAGACGACCGTCGCAATCACGATCCACCGTGCGTATGTCGGCCGGTGATCCGTCACGCGCAGGTACTCATCGGCTCCCAGCGCCGCAACGACCATCGCAAGCACTCGAAGCAGAACCGGCGGGAAGAACAGAATCGCGGCGAGTGCGACAGCGGCCAGCAGAATGCCGCTGATCAGACGGGTCACAGGGGCTCGCCCTGAGCGAGCGCAGCGAGTCGAAGGGTCATTCGGCGCCGATCACCGCTGGCGTCGGGCTGATCCCTCCGTAGCGCCGCTCCCGTTTCTGATACGCCAGCACTGCTTCCAGCAGATGCCGGCGGCGGAAGTCGGGCCACAACGTGTCGGTGACGTAGATTTCGGCGTACGCGATCTGCCAGAGCAGATAGTTGCTGACCCGCATCTCACCGCTGGTGCGAATCAGCAGATCCGGATCGGGCTGACCGGCCGTGTAGAGGAAGCTGGCGAACCGCCGCTCGTCGAGATCCTCGGGACGAATGCCCGCTTCGATGACCCGCCGCGCGGCGTCGACGATCTCGGCGCGCCCCCCGTAGTTGAGCGCGATGTTGAACAGCATTCCGCTGTTGGTTGCGGTGCGATCGCTCGCCTGGCGCAGCTCGTCCTGGATGTCAGGTGCCAGATCCTCTATCCGTCCGATCACCCGAAAGCGGATGTTGTTGCGCAGGAGCGTGTTGAGCTCGGATCGCAGATACCGCTTGAGGAGCAGCATCAAGGTGCTGACTTCGCTGGGCGGGCGTTTCCAGTTCTCGACCGAGAAGGCGTAGAGCGTCAGGACGCGGACGTCGAGGCGAGCCGCCGTTTCGACCGTCTCACGCACGGCATCGATACCGGCGCGATGACCTTCGACACGTGGGAGATGGCGCTGGGCTGCCCATCGTCCATTACCGTCCATGATGACGGCGATGTGGGCAGGCAGCCGCTCGAAACTGACCTGGCGCGCGAGCGATTCGTCGGGATGCCCGGGCGGGATCCACGCCAGCAACTCGTCAAGCGACACGCCGCATCTCTCCTCGCTGCAAGCACTTAATGATAGTCCACACGGACGAGGAAGAGACCGTGCGGCGGCCCGGTCGCACCCGCTTCGGCGCGGTCGCCGTGTGCGAGCAGCATCTGCATGTCGCCGGGCAGGCGCCAGCCCCGTCCCACTTCGACCAGGGTCCCGACGATGGCACGCACCATGTGCCGGAGAAAGCCGTCACCTTCGACCACGTACCTGACGAGGGGGCCTTCGTCCAACACACAGGACCTGGTGATGGTCCGGATCGTTCCGTCGGTCTCCGTTCCGGCGCTGCGAAACGCGGCGAAGTCGTGCGTGCCGATCAGTGCCGCCGCGGCCGTTCGCATGGCCTCCAAATCGAGTCCGTGCCCGACGTGCCACTCGTACGCGCGCGTGAATGGATCGGCGATCGTCGCATGGCGCATGCGGTACTCGTACGTCTTGGAGCGGGCGCTGAAGCGCGCGTGGAAGTCAGGCGCCGCGTCTTCGGCGCCCAGCACGCGGATGTCCTCGGGAAGCTGCGCGTTGAGCGCGCGCGTCAGCGTGTCGACGTCGTGCGCAAACGTGACGCGGGCACTGGCCACCTGGCCGAGCGCGTGAACGCCCGCATCCGTACGTCCCGCCCCATGCACGACGACCGGTGCGCCTTCGAATCTGGCGAGCGCGCCTTCGAGCAGGCCCTGGATCGATTCGCCCTGCGCTTGCCGCTGCCATCCCACGAATCGCGTGCCGTCGTAGGCGAGCGTGAGTTTCAGGGTACGCATGAAGTCAACTCCCAACGCGCTGACGCTCGAACCAACTCCAACGCGGCGGTGCTCAGATTGGGCTTTGGGACTTGGCTCGCGCGAAGAGAGTTGGCAGTTTGGGCAAGCGCATCACGCGCGCGATCCGGGTTTGACCACCGGCAGACCCGCCGCGCAGAGAGGGCACACCTCTGGTTGATACATCGGCAGCGACACGGTGGCGAGGGCGTGAAACGGGACACCGAGGTGGGGAGCGCCGCCGCTCCGATCGATGATCGCGGCGGCGCCGACGACCTCCGCCCCGGCCGCGCGCGCGACGTCGATGGTCTCGCGCGTGGAGCCGCCGGTCGTGACCACGTCCTCGACGACGAGCACGCGCTCGCCGGGCGCGAGGGAGAAGCCGCGTCGCAGCGTCAGCCTGCCGTCCTGCCGTTCGGCGAAGAGCGCACGGACGTCGAGCGCGCGGCCCACCTCCTGGCCGATGACAATCCCGCCAAGCGCCGGCGACAGGACAGCTTGCGCCCCGAGCGCGCGGACATGGTTGGCGATCGCCTGGCCGCAGGCTTCCGCTTCACGCGGATGTTGCAGGACCAGCGCCGATTGGAGGTAGCCTGGGCTGTGCAGCCCCGAGGTCAGTCGAAAATGACCTTCGAGGAGGGCGCCGACGCGACGGAAACGGCCCAGAATCGAATCGGCCGTGACAGCGGTCATTTTTCGCGAGTATACCTTTTGCACGCCCGCGAACATCCGGTCGGTACCGTCCGTCCTAACACTCTGGCGGTGTCCCAGTGTGTGCACGCACGGCGGACCCGTTCTTCTGGGAGCCAATTTCACATGCGTACGATTGCTATTCCTGCCTGCCTGGTCGCGGCCCTCGTGTCCGGCGCCGGGACCACGGCGTCCGTTTCCGCACAGGAGCCGCACGCGGTAGCCCTGGCGCAGGCGGACCCGCGAATCCAGGCTCAGTCACAAGCCGCCGCCGCTGGGGTCGACGCGTCACAAGTCCGGCGCCTCACCGCCGACGAAGCCGTGCGCCTGGCGCTCGAGAACAATCTGGGCATCCAGGTCGCGCGGATGAATCCGCAAATCGAGGATCTGAGCGTCGCTCAGGCCCGGGCGGCGTGGGCGCCCAACTTCGGGAGCACCTTCCAACAGAACGGCACCGATACTCCGAACAGCAGCTTCCTGACGGGCGCAACGGGCTCGAAGCTCACCACGAACCGCTTCAACAGCAACGTGGGTCTGGATCAGGCGCTGCCCTGGGGCGGCAGCTACAACATCGGGTGGGACAACGCGCGGACAACGACCACGAACCTGTTCGCCAATTTCTCGCCGCAAGTGAACTCGTCGCTCTCGCTGAACTACACGCAGCCGCTGCTCCGCGGGTTCCACATCGACTCGACGCGACAGCAGGTGCTCGTCAGCCAGAAGAACCGCGAGATTGCCGACGTCCAGCTGCGGCAGTCGGTGACGGGCACGACCCGCACCGTGCGCAACGCCTACTGGGACCTCGCCTACGCGATCGCATCGCTGCAGGTGCAGCAGCAGTCGCTCGACCTGGCCAACGAAGCGCTCCG
>Ga0081539_10005040_pt1 | contig 13890 bp, 15 predicted proteins | sample TabmetS4T2R2_FD_71023 | JGI IMG/M metagenome (GOLD analysis project Ga0081539, IMG submission 71023) | Tabebuia heterophylla rhizosphere microbial communities from the University of Puerto Rico - S4T2R2 | ecosystem: Host-associated > Plants > Roots > Rhizosphere ...
TCAACTGGTCGTGATCGAGCAAGTGCTGTGTGAGCGCTTGTGTCCGCAGTGGCAGAGTGCCTATAGGCGTGTGGACGAGAGCCTGCGACACGCGGTGCGGGCCAGTAGTGCGGTCGAATGCGTCAACAGTGTGGTGCGGATGCATCAGGGTCGCCATCGTCATGTGAGCCAGGGGCTCCTCGATCTCAAGCGCTTGTACTGGAATTGTCGTGTCTTTCGTGAGGGCAAGCGCAAAGGCCAGAGTCCGTATGATCTGCTCGGGTTGCACTTGCCCCGAGCAAATTGGTGGCAACTCCTCCAGATGGCCCCCGAAGAGTTAGAGCAAAAATTGTTAACTCAACACGTTGGGGCCTGAGACAATCCCCCGCTGGGGCTTTGTCTTTGCCATTGCCCGGACTTGGAAGACCGTGGAGGACAAATCGATCAAAAATCTCGTGACCCATGTGCCGCACAAATATTACCAGTGCACCCGGGTGCCCAAAGCGCATGGGAGGCAAGGTCGCAAAATGTTTTGGACGTATAGTACCTGCTTGTGTCTGCGTCATGTCGGCGACGTTACGGTGGTGTTGAGCAAAAAGGGGCGTAACGTAGGCCCCCAGCAAACCAAAATCCTCGTGACCCATCTGGCCGCGTTGACGCCGAGCCAAGTGGTGGGCATTTACCAAAAACGTTGGGCGATCGAGCTCATGAACTGGGAGCTAAAATCGGGGCTTGGGTTGGGCGAGCACCAAGTCAGCGGGGACACGAATCGCAGTGAGAAATCCGTGGGCATCGCGGTGCTGGCCTATTTGTTTGTGCTTCGCGTGTGTCATCACGAGATTGTCCCTGGCCAACCCTGGAGTATTTTTCAGCTGCAGCATGCATTGCGGCTACGGGTCATGACGAACCAGGTCGAGCATCAGGTGAAAGTGAAGATGGGGAAGTCTCGTAAAGCTGCCTAAAGTTTGGTGTTACAGTTACAGGGCGTTAATTCTGAGTATTTAAGTAGTGTGGAGGGGATACGAAGTCCTCGTGTGGGCATGAGTTTTTCCGAGGTGCCCATCCAGCATCGTATCGCCATTGTTGGTGATTCCTTTACGTTCGGACTCGAGGTTCCTTATGAAAACACCTGGGGACATCAGCTTGAAATCGCCTTAGGTCCGGAGTGGCAGGTTCTCAACTTTGGCGTGGACGGCTATGGCGTCGATCAAGCATTCCTGAGGTATCAGCGGGACATCCTTGCATGGCGCCCAGACATCGTCATTTTAGGGGTGATCGAGGACGATTTCAGACGGACGATGGGAGTGTATGGCTTTTTGACCTCTCCTGGAGGGCTCCCGTTTCCCAAACCGCGTTTCGTCGTGAGAGACTATGTGCTGACGCTGTTGAACTTCCCACTGCCACGCCCGGAGTTCATCTTTACGAGACCATTCATAACTGAGCTTCCCTTTACCGAGTATGATCGCTCCTTTCAGAGCGCGGAATGGGAGTGGCATTCCTATCTCAACGCGTATGCGGTCCGCTTCCTGTTGTCGAGATTTCCTCGCTGGCCAGTACTACGGCCAAATATAGATGATGAAGCAATGAAATCTGTCAATGGAGCGATCTTTCATGCCTTCCTGGGCTTGTCTCGTGCGCAAGGCTCAATACCGATCATAGTGTATTTTCCTGCGAGGTTAGACTTTGCCAGTCCTCAACAGGGGTGGACGAGAGTTGCGCGTGAAGTCTTCCAGACATATGGCATCCCATTGCTTGATATGACTAATTGCGTGAGCCAAATCAGTCCGGCCGAACGTTTTGCGATCCTGCACTACTCGTCGGTGACGAACGCGGCAGTCGCCAAATGCCTGCGGGACGCGATAGAGGAAGCGTCACAGAGGTAATGCAACTAAATATGGTAATCGTATGCCAAATAGGATCTCGGGAATTCCGGGACCTATGTACACTCGGTAAGGTCTCTCGTCAGTTTATATGTGCTCTCGCTATCCCGACTGTGTCGCCGACGTATCCGAGCGCTCGACGCGATAAGGAGAGCGCATGATAAGGAGTAATATCATGATGGAAAGCTCTGGATTCCCCGAGGTACAAGCCCCTCTTTCGGCGAATGTCGGTTACGAATACCAGAAGATCACAAAGACAATATGGAACAGCAATTGTTTGGTCGCATGGTTAACTGAACTCTGGGATTATAGAGATCTATTTTATTTCCTCGTCTGGCGAGATATCAAGGTGCGTTACAAGCAAACCTTTCTCGGTGCCATGTGGGCCGTAATCCAGCCTTTCCTCTCGATGATACTCTTGAGCTTTTTCTTCGGGAGACTGGCCGGTATCGCAACCGAAGGCGGTCCGTATCCTATATTTTCTTATAGTGTTCTGGTCCCCTGGACATTTTTTTCCGCCGCGCTCTCTTCCTCTTCGAATAGTATGGTCTCTAATGCGAACTTATTTACCAAGCTATATTTTCCTCGAATTGCTGTCCCTATCACGCCAGTGCTGGCCGGGTTGATCGATTTCGCTATCGCTTCGCTGTTGCTCTTCGTGCTGATGCCCTACTACGGTGTGCCGGTGACTTCGGCCTTGCTCCTCTGGCCGATCCTCATTCTGCCTCTCCTCTGCTTGGCTATAGGTTTGGGACTCATTATGGCCTCTCTAAGCGTGAGGTATCGGGACGTGAAATACGCTCTTCCGTTTCTCATTCAGATGATGATGTTTGCCACGCCGATAATATACCCCTTGGCAGCTGTGCCGGCATCGTACCGATGGCTCTCCATCTGCAACCCGCTCACTGGCATTATTGATGCCTTCCGGGCCGCGGTCCTCCACCCGAAGTCGTTCGACTTGGTTGCACTTGGTATTGCTCTTGTTGAGACGTTCTTCATTCTTGTCTTCGGACTGTTCTACTTCCGAAAGACAGAACGCATCATCGCCGACATTATCTGAAAGGTCCACTGTGGATGCCATCCTAGTCAATAATCTCTCGAAGAGCTATCGCATCGGTGGCTCAGCCTCGCAGGGAATGTTGCGAGAGGCCATAACCAATGTTTTAAAGAACCCGTTCCGCTCGCGGCCAGCGATACAGAATGAGATTTGGGCCCTGCGGAAAGTCGCTTTTAGTATCGAACAAGGCGAACTCGTAGGAATCATTGGACGCAATGGAGCGGGCAAGAGCACTCTCCTTAAGATACTCTCCCGAATAACGTATCCAACCTCAGGGGTCCTTAGGGTTTTGGGACGCATTGGATCACTCTTAGAGGTGGGGACCGGATTCCACGAGGAGTTAACGGGAAGGGAAAACATCTACCTCAATGGATCCATTCTTGGCATGAAACGGCAGGAGATCAAGAGAAGGATGGACGAAATTGTCGCATTCGCCGATGTTGAGAAGTTCGTCGACACGCCTATCAAAAGATACTCCTCGGGAATGCGACTCCGGCTCGGCTTCGCCGTCGCTGCTCACCTCGACACCGACATCCTTTTTGTGGACGAGGTTCTCGCCGTAGGAGACGTTGGATTTCAGAAAAAGTGCCTGAACGCGATGGGTGAGCTGCGCTACAAGGGCAGAACAGTACTGTTTGTCTCTCATAACATGGCTGCGGTCGAGCACCTCTGTCCCCGATCGATCTGGATCGAAGGCGGCGAGATCCGCGAGGACGGGCGCTCTTCGGAGGTCATCAAGCACTACATGGGCAGCTTTTCGAATACGCAGCAAGCGACTGTCGATTTCACTTCTGCCGTCGACCGCAGGGGAAGTGGCGCGGTACGGTACCTCGGTATTGATATCCTCGACTTCGAGGGCAACATTCAGAGCTTCGTGCAGAGCGGCGATGCGCTCGTCATCCGCCTCCATTATGAAGCACAGGAGACTGTGACCCAACCGATATTCGGCTTTCAGCTTTTTTCCGCGGCAGGCGTCTTTTTGACCGACATAAGTACGTGGAATCTCGGCGTCGATATTCCATCGCTTTCCCCAGGGCGGGGCTATTTGGATCTGACGATCGATTTTCTCAATTTGATGCCGGGAAGGTATTTCCTCTCGCTCTGGCTCACGAGCCCTGGAGAGGTGTTACATGACGTGCTGGAGCATTGCGCCGTGCTTGACGTGGAGCCATCGAATTTCTACAAGTCCGGCCGGGGCATTGAGAGTCGCTTCGGAATTCTGTTCTTCCCCTGTCAATGGCACTTAGCCGGGCTTCATGTGCCTGCCACAAGGTAGCGCTATGAAAATCGCCTTCCTTCACCAGCCATGGAACCGGATCGAGCCAGGGAAGCCACAAGGTTCAGTCCCCATCTGGACCTCCCAAGTAGCTCAACGGTTGAGCAGGCAACACGAAGTATACATTTACTCTCGTAGACTTCACGGAACACCGCGAGCCGAAACCGTCGGCGGTCTACGGTACGTGCGCGTCTCCGCGCCTCTTGACCCATGGATTACTCGATTTGTGCTGCCAGTCACAAGGCTGAGCAAACCACGCTGCCCCCTTATGAGTTCGCCCTTTTATTTCAGGCAGTACTACTCACGGGTAGCGCAAGATATGGCCAGGCAGGGAATCGATGTAGTACATGTGCATTCATTCCCGCAAGCAGCATCGTTAATCCGGTCCTTTCACCCATCGCTGAAGATCGTTGTGCACTTGCACGTTGAGTGGCTAAATCTCTTGCCACCTCGTCTCGCGCGAGAACAAATTCAGGACGCAGACTTGGTGTTGGGTTGCAGTGAGTATGTGTCAGAAAAAATGAGACGCGCTTTGCCGGACTGTGCGGCCAGGATTAGGACGATATATAATGGGGTCAACGTTGACCTCTTCTATGAAAAACAACATTCCTGTTCGCGAGTGGGCAAGGAACGAAAAATCCTGTTAGTCGGCAGGATCTCGCCCGAGAAGGGTATTCACACTCTGCTTGAGGCGTTCCATCGTCTCGTGGAGGAAGAAGACAGCCTCCGCCTCGTCATCATCGGTCCCGACATGGTAGTCCCAATGGAGGTTATCGTCAACATAAGCGACTCAGACGTAGTGTCCCAGTTGAGGAAGTTCTATGACACTACGATGTGGAGGCAGCTATGCACTTGGTTGAAGAATCGCTATCCTAGGCGGCTCAGCTGGCTACGCGATACGACCTATAGCGGCGTGCTGCGAGCGATGGTGCCAGGAAAGATGGCTGATCGTGTTCGCTTTATCGGCTTCATACCAAATGAGGACCTTCCCCGTTGGTACCGCGAAGCTGATCTGCTCGTCCTTCCTTCTGTTTACGAAACCTTTGGCATGCCGCTGATTGAAGCGATGGCATCTGGAACCCCGGTCCTAGCAACGAGAACAGGCGGGATTCCTGAGGTCGTGGAGGACGGGCGGACAGGCATCTTAGTTGAGCCAGGAAGCCCGGCGCAACTCGCTCAGGGAATAAGGACTATGATCAACAATGATGGACTTCTTCGGCACATGGGAATAGAAGGTAGGAGGCAAGTCGTCGAAAAGTTTTCCTGGGAAAAAATAGTTGACACTCTGCTGCAATATTACGGTGAGATGGTGTCCACTCCTCCATCGGCCGCCACGGTTCGTGTTTAAACTGGTATTCCGTACATTGTCGTATGAGTTTATGTAGCCGTGTTTGTCAAAACTTACCACCTGGCTACGCTCACCTTCTAGAAAAGAAATCAAACATGAACAATGAAACATCTTCGCATATCCCATGCTGCAGATTTTGTGGTGCAGCTCTGCAATATGTCTGCGTGGATTTGGGCATGTCGCCGCTTTGCGAAAGTTATGTGAGTGCTGACCAGGGCAATGAAATGGAGCCTTTCTATCCGCTTCTGGTATATGTCTGTGAGCATTGCTTTTTGGTCCAGCTCCAGGCATACGTCAGTCCTGAGCATATCTTCAGCGACTACGCGTATTTTTCCTCATACTCTGATACATGGCTGCAACACGCCAAAGTCTACACTGACAAAATGGTCGAGCACTTTAAGTTGCATGCGCGCAGTCAAGTGGTCGAGATTGCGAGTAACGATGGGTATCTCCTGCAGTACTGCGCCGCCAGAGGTCTGCCTGTGCTGGGGGTAGAGCCAGCAGCAAATGTGGCCGAAGTCGCTATACAGAAAGGCATTCCAACAGTTGTGAAGTTTTTTGGGGAGAAGACTGCCCGCGAGTTAGCCTGTGAAGGCAAGCGAGCTGACCTCCTGCTGGGGAACAACGTGCTGGCCCACGTACCTGACCTGAATGATTTTGTTGAGGGTCTGAAAGTTCTCCTCAAGCCACACGGGGTCATTACGATGGAGTTTCCTCATCTCATGCGCTTGATAGAAGGGAACCAGTTCGACACCATCTACCACGAACACTTCTCATATCTTTCACTGCTTACGGTTGAGAAAGTATTTGCGGCACATGGACTGACGCTCTTCGATGTGGAGGAAATCCCGACGCATGGCGGTTCTTTGCGGATTTACGCCCGGCATACTGCAGACACCTCGAAAGCGATTGAGCCTCGGGTAGCAGCACTGCGAACTAGGGAGGAAAAGGCCGGTCTCACTTGTCTAGAGTACTATTTTGCCTTTGCTGAAAAAGTCAAGGAGACCAAGCGTAAGCTGTTGCATTTCCTGATTAGCGCCAAACGGAATGGCAAATCGATAGCTGGTTATGGTGCGCCTGGGAAAGGCAATACGTTGCTGAACTACTGCGGGATTCGCAGCGATTTTCTGGATTATACGGTCGATCGGAGTCCCTATAAGCAAGGGAAATTCTTGCCAGGCACACACATCCCCATCTTTGCACCGGACAAGCTCAAGGAGACGCGACCGGATTATGTGCTGATCCTGCCGTGGAACCTGAAGAACGAAATCCTTGAACAGATAGCGTATATACGCGAATGGGGAGGGCGATGCGTCGTGCCGATCCCTGAAGTGGAGATTTGTCTGTGATTTTCATTGCCACTGCCCTCAAGGGCGCGTTCATCATAGAGCCAGAAAGGCGCGAAGACACACGCGGTTTTTTTGCCCGGACCTGGTGCCAGCAAGAGGCTGCTGCACACGGTCTCAATCCCTGTGTGGTGCAATGCAACGTGTCCTTCAACAAAAAAAAGGACACCCTGCGCGGCATGCACTACCAAGCTGCTCCCTGCGCAGAAGAGAAGTTGGTGCGGTGTACTATGGGATCAATCTATGACGTTATCATCGATATCCGTCCGGAGTCTCCGACCTTCAAACAACACCTGAGTATTGTGCTGACAGCGCAGAATCGCAGGATGCTGTATGTCCCCAAAGGGTTTGCGCATGGGTTTCAGACCCTGGAAGACAACACGGAGGTGTTTTACCAGATGTCCGAGTTTTATGTCCCTGAGTATGCCAGGGGCATCAGGTGGAATGATGCCGCGTTCGGTATCCAATGGCCTAACGACGAGTACATCATTTTGGAGCGGGATCAAACCTACCCAGACTTTTCTATGGATGGCATATCGTGAACATCGCTCACTGCAAGACTACCTTGAGCCTGCATGAATGCGCGCACGTGATGCATCAGTTCATCGCTGAGTTGTACCCGATTTGTCGCAGCATCACGGGCAACGGCTTTCGTGAAACGTTACGCCGCATTGGCAAACGTATCCCCTTAACTGTGCACGAAGTGCCTACGGGCACCAAAGTGTTCGATTGGACTGTGCCCAGAGAGTGGAACATCAGAGATGCGTATATCAAGAACTCCAGAGGCGAGAAAATCGTCGATTTTCACAAGTCCAACTTGCACGTAGTCAGCTATAGTGTGCCTATCCAGCAAAAACTCTCTCTGAATGAGTTAAAAGCACATATCTTTACTTTACCCGATTACCCTGACTGGATTCCTTATCGTACGTCTTACTATAAGGAGGACTGGGGATTTTGCTTAAGCCATAAGCAATTCTTAGCCATGCAGAATGATACATTCGAGGTATGCATTGATTCCTCTTTAGAAGATGGCTCCCTAACCTATGGCGAATATTATCTCCAGGGCGCGAGTACGGATGAAGTCTTGATCTCATGCCATGCCTGCCATCCATCATTGGCTAATGACAATCTCTCTGGTGTGGCTCTCGCAACCCTCATGGCGCAACAGCTCAGCCAGCTTACCCTGCGATACTCGTATCGCTTTCTTTTCATTCCAGGCACTATTGGTTCGATCACTTGGCTGGCCCTCAACGAGTCCAAAGTCTCGGACATTAAACACGGCCTGGTGGTGACGGGTGTGGGTGACCAGGGAAAGTCGACCTACAAAAAAAGCCGGCGCGGGGATGCTGATATAGACAAAGCCGCCATGCATGTCTTGAAGCATTCTAGGCATGAGTATAATATTATAGATTTTTTCCCCTACGGCTATGATGAGCGTCAGTATTGTTCGCCGGGATTCAACCTTCCTATAGGGTGTTTGATGAGAACACCCCATGGTCGTTACCCTGAATATCACACCTCTGCAGACAATGTCGACTTTGTGCACCCTCTCACGCTGGCCGATTCTTTCTCTAAATGTCTGTCTATTTTACACATACTTGAGAATAACAGCACATACCTGAATCAGCACCCAAAGTGCGAGCCGCAGTTGGGGAAAAGGGGGTTGTATCAAATGATCGGGGGACAGATGGACAGGAAAACCCAAGAAATGGCTATGCTGTGGGTGCTGAATTTGTCTGATGGTCAGCATTCGTTATTAGATATTGCAAGCCAGTCAGGCTTAGAATTTAGCCTTATTCACAGTGCAGCTTGTCTCTTAGCAGCATGCGGTTTACTGAAAGACTCAAGGGGTCTCTGATATCATGACAGCGTGCACAGACCAGATTGCGGTTGTAACAGGCGCGAGTAGCGGTGTTGGTAAAGCCATTGCCTTGGGTCTCGCAGCGCAGGGGGCAACACTCTGTCTCATGGGGCGTCAGCGCGACACTCTCGAGGCAGTCGCGGCGCAGGCGCGTGGAGCTGCACAGCGCGTGCTCTGTTATCAAACTGACCTAGTGCTTGACGATGATATACAGAAGACGACGGAGTGCCTTAAGTGTGAATTTGGGGGTATCGACATCCTGGTGCACAGCGCTGGCGTCATCGCTCTGGGTAGGCTTGAGTTCACGCCTGTGGCAGACTTGGACTGGCACTACCGTGCCAATGTGCGCGCTCCCTACACACTGACGCAAGCCCTCCTCCCCATGCTCAGACTGCGCCGCGGTCAAATAGTGTTCGTCAACTCGAGTGTAGGACTCAATGCTAGAGCTAATGTAGGGCAGTATGCGGCGACCAAGCACGCGCTCAAGGCTCTCGCGGATAGTCTGCGAGAAGAAGTCAATCCTGCTGGGCTGCGCGTCATGAGTATCTATCTCGGACGTACCGCCAGTCCTATGCAGGCCAGCGTGCATGAGATGGAGGGTAAAACCTATCACCCTGAGCACCTTATGCAACCGGAGGACGTGGCTGCCGTGGTGCTCAATGCGCTGAGTTTACCGCGGAGTGCTGAGGTAACTGATATCAGCATGCGACCGCTGCGGAAATCATAAGATACGTTAGTAAGGAGAGGGAAGTACCGACAGCAAGGCCCGCTATGTGGGCAAGGGGCGCTCTTGTGAGGTCGCGGTCGAGTACTAAATCACTCCACACAAGATTCAGACACTCGATGTCTCAGACACATCGATATTGCGGGTGTACTTATGCCGCCAGTGTACGAATGTTATGTGGTCCGATTTAGTGGGGCAACCCGGCACTCAGCCAACACTAACTGCGCATATCACACCTGCATGGCGTTTATCCAAAAGCGTATGTGAAGCTTTACGAATTGACTAGGCGTGACTCATCTCGTAAGAGGAGGAAGTGAGAATGAAAGTTGTGCTCTTTTGTGGTGGCTTAGGTATGAGATTACGAGACTATTCAGATTCGATCCCGAAGCCCATGATCACTATCGGCTATCGGCCAATCCTTTGGCATGTTATGAAGTATTACGCATACTACGGTCATAAAGACTTTATCCTTTGCCTTGGCTACAAGGCTGATATGATCAAGGATTATTTTCTCAATTACAATGAGTGTCTCTCCAACAATTTCGTCTTGACCAATGGAGGGAAGGAACTGCAACTGTTAAACAGCGATATTGACGACTGGCGTATCACGTTTGTTGACACCGGTATCCCTGCCAATATCGGCCAACGACTCAAGGCCGTCGAGCCATATTTGCAAGGTGAGGATGTATTCCTGGCCAATTATAGCGACGGGGTAACTGACCTGCCGCTTTCGGAGTACTTACACTACTTTCACGACCACGACAAGGTCGCCAGCTTTCTCTGTGTTCGACCACCACAGAATTTCCATATTGTGTCACTCCAAAGCAACCTCGTTACCGATCTCGAAAATATAAGTCAGGCGGATATTTGGATGAACGGAGGCTTTTTTATTTTCCGCCGGGACATCTTCAGGTACATCCAGGATAGTGAAGAGTTGGTCGAGCAGCCTTTCCAGCGTCTCGTCAGAGAGCGCCAACTGCTGGCATACCAGTATAAGGGCTTCTGGGCCTGTATGGATACTTTCAAGGACAAGCAACAATTGGAAGACCTGTATCTCAGCGGTCACGCTCCCTGGGAAGTGTGGAAGTCCTCACAAATCATGAATGGAACCCCCGTCTATGCTTAAACTCCAGTTCGACAAGCCGACCGACTCCTCCTGCCATATTCTCTGCCTCGGCGCCCACGCCGACGATATCGAAATCGGCTGCGGTGGAACCATCCTGACTTTGCTCGATGTATACCCGCAGGTCGAGTGTTACTGGGTCGTTTTCAGTGCCGATCAGCAGAGAGCGAGTGAAGCGCGTCACAGCGCCGACAGCTTCTTAAAGCACGCACAAGCGAAACACATAGTCATTCAAGACTTCCGTGAGAGTTTTTTCCCCTATGTCGGTGCTGCTATCAAGGAGTACTTTGAGACCCTCAAACATGCATTCTCCCCCGACCTCATTTTTACCCACTATCGAAGCGATTTACACCAAGATCATCGGGTTATTTCCGAACTAACCTGGAATACGTTTCGTAATCACTTGATCATGGAGTACGAGATCCCCAAATATGAAGGAGAGCTTGGAGTCCCCAACTTCTTTGTTCCCCTGACCGAGCCAATCTATAACAAAAAGATCCGGTATATCCTCGACAGTTTTCCGTCGCAGCGTCACAGGGGTTGGTTCGACCAAGAGACATTTTTAGCTATTCTCAGACTACGAGGTGTAGAATGCAATGCTCCAAGCAAATACGCGGAAGCATTGTATTGCAGAAAAGCGGCGCTGGCATTAGCCGATTGGCAATCGTAGCAGAAACCCACTCATCACGTCAGATTGTAGCAGATTCAGCGCCTAGACCTCCATTGCCTAATACTCTCAGACAAGCCAAAGCTCCCCAGTACACCATGCGTCTCATTTTTGAGACTTCCATGTCAGGCCTGAGCAGCCATACATAACCTTGCCTCAGACAGATAGCAGCTTCCGAAAAATTTGAGTCGGAAAGGTTTTGTGCCGATAAGAGGGTCATCACATAGTGTGACGTAGGATGGTCATATTTCTGTAGTATTGTATTGCTGGAGACCCTCATATGCGGACCCTCAAACTGCACTTTCCTGATGACGCGCTCCCTACCTTAGACACCTTCTTAAAGCAGACCAAAGAAGCCCGTGTCTTCCGCCGTGCCCAAGCCGTGCGCCACGTTGTAAAAGGGCAGCGTCTACAAACCGTCTCTGACACACTCTCCTTTACGTATTCTGCTCTCCGCAAGTGGGTCTATCGCTTTGCCAATCAAGGGGTGCAAGGGTTAGTGGATCGACCGCGCTCCGGTCGCCCCCCGAAAGTGACTTGTGCCCTCGAACAGCACCTCAATCGCCTCGTTGATCAAGCCCCCCTCCAGCATGGCTCCATGCACTCGCAATGGAGTTGCCGCGCACTCGCCACGGTGCTGGCCCAACAGACCGGTGTCCACCTCGGTCGTGAGAGTGTGCGCGGTGTCTTAAAAAAACTAGGGTGGCAAAATCAGCTGGAGGAAGTCCGCCTCCAACTGCGCGAGATATGATACTGGATCACGGCGAAAGCGCCGCCGAAGGGCTCGCTGCTGGCGGCGGGTCTCTCGTGCCTGCCGTAGCTCTTGCCAGGCACTGACATTCTCGGGAACGAGTTCGGCTGCGGAGTAGGTCTGCAGCCGGGTGGCAGCTGCAGCAATCACACAGACGGAGCCGCTCAGGACCAAGCCGGGGGACGCCGCTTTACGCCCTGTGGTGCGACGGTCATGATAGCGATACGCCCCGAAAAACTGTTCCAGATCATTATTGGTCCGGGGTAGCTCAGGTACCGTATAGCAGGCAAAGAGTCCGGGCCAGTAACTGCGGGTGACCTTCCGGAAGTGCACCAGCGCCGGTGCAAGTGTCCCTGCGGCAGTCTGGTGTCGTGTCATCGCGCCCAAGAGGCCTCCGAGGCGACGCTGCACCGTCAATGCCTGGCGCTGATCCTGATTGCTGAGGATGTGGGCCGCCTGATGGACCCAGCGATATCCTTCACGTAGGTCGGGCCAGAAATTGGCCGTGTCCATCAAGCCCCGTGCAAGTAGGGACTTCAGCCGCCTCAACTCCTGGGGCAAGGCCCCCTTTTTTCAACCCGCTCAAGACTGGCGGTAATCGCGGTGAGGCGGTCGTGGAGTTTGAGCCCGGAGGCTTCCAGGGGTGGGCGGCCGTCATCCGTGAGGGCACTCCGCACGGCCGCACAATAGCCCCGTACAACTTCGGCGGCAGGGTCACTCCGTCCTTCGAGGCGCCGTTCGATGGGACGTACCCCCCGGACACGTTTTTTCAGTTCTTTCTTGGCATGGCGGTCGGCTTCATAAATGGGTTTCGCTGCCTCGCGGAGATAATGGAAGTGACAGAGTTGGTGTGGCACATCGGGGAACACCTCCGCGACCGCACTGCGGATAGACAGTTGGCCGTCCGAAATGAGGCCGGCAATAGGCACCGGTAGATGTTGACGCACTGTGCGGAGCAGTACGGCCAGGTCGGCGTGGGTCGCGGACAGCAAACTGCGGGCGAGGAGAACTTCCCCGGAGAGGCAATCCCGGAGCACCCAGAGCACCTCATGGCCGACGTCAGGTTGGAGGCCATCCAGCGCCAGGATGACTCGGCCCTGGGCTTGGGTGATCCGCTGCAGGCGGGCGGTATCGGTGAGCGAGAGGGTCAGCAGTTCATCGTAGCGCTCGAGCAGATGCATGACCGTCCGGAGGGCGACGGCCACCCCGCGGGCGCGCAAGTGCTGATGGATTTCGGGGAGACTGCGGTGCTGCGCGTAGCGCAGGGTGCCAACCCACGCAATGACATCGAGGCCAAACTCGTGCTTGGGTAAGGCCAACCGGCCCTCTGCTTCGGGGCGGTAGGGCCGGCGGAACTGCGGACAGGCCCGGTTGAGACAGCGCCGGATTTGCAGGGTGAGATGCACCACGTCGTCCAGAGTCGTGATCGTGCGATAGTTATGATAGGCGGCCCACATTGTCTCACCGCAGAGGGGACAATGCCGCCCAAGTGGTTGTAGGGTATGAGTTGCAGTGGGGGTCGGACGAGGGGTCGGACGTGCCATGGGGAGTCCTTTCCTGTGAGCTACTTCCCATTATACCAGTCACGCGCGACCGACGTTTAGCTCATTTTGCTATCCTAGAAAAAAACTAGGATGGCAAACTGAGCTTGAGTGGCGCTCTTTCCAGTGTTTTGAAGTCATTCACATCGCATCTGTGGGCCAATAATCGGCTACTCTACGTGCCGTTTTGCACCCGCAGGAATGAGAATGGCAGTCCGTTATACGGCTCTCTAGCCCGGATTATTCATAGAGACAAACGCGTTCATGGGATTCACTCCATAACGTCCTATAATAGGACGATCGACAATCACACCCTTCGGCGTGACAGGAGTGAACC
>Ga0081539_10005041_pt1 | contig 13888 bp, 9 predicted proteins | sample TabmetS4T2R2_FD_71023 | JGI IMG/M metagenome (GOLD analysis project Ga0081539, IMG submission 71023) | Tabebuia heterophylla rhizosphere microbial communities from the University of Puerto Rico - S4T2R2 | ecosystem: Host-associated > Plants > Roots > Rhizosphere ...
CTCGTCCGCGACGAATCCGCGACGGCGGCGCAGCCCGCGCTCCCGCACCCGATGCTCGTTGACGCAAACGTCCCCGCCGACGCGCGCAAGGAGTATGAGACGGGCAGCGAACTTGTGATGAGCAAGAAGCTCGACGGCGGCATCGAACACTTGCAGAAGGCCGTCAGTCTCTACCGGAACTTCTTCGAGGCCCACATGCTGCTCGGCACGGCCTACCTAGACGAACACAAGCTCGACAAGTCGGAAGAGTCTTTGCGCCGCGCGCTTGAGTTAAAGCCCAAGACGGTCGCCGCGCTTTTCGCGCTCGGCGAGGTCTATCGAGAGCAGAAGAAGTATGACGAGGCGGAGAAGGTTCTCAAGCAAGGACTTCAGGAGGACGAGCGCAACGCGCAGGGTCGCTTCACGTTGGGGCGCGTCTATTATGATAAGGGCGAGATAGCGAAGGCCGGGCCTGAAGTGGGCCGCGCCATCACGCTCAAACCCGACTTCGCCGAGGCGCACCTGCTCGCCGGAAACATACTGCTTCGCGCGCGTCAGGCCGAGAACGCGCTCGCGGAGTTTCAGGCTTATCTGAAACTCGCGCCGAAGGGCGAGTTTGCCGAGCAGGCCCGCCAGATGGTCGAGAAGATAAAAAGCGCGCTCGCGCAGAATAAGCATTGACGCGGCTGTCCGCGTAAGCACCGATCTTGGCAACCGCTGCTATCAAACAACTCCAACTCGCGCCGCTCGGCGCGGGCGACCTCATTGACCGAACCATACGGCTCTACCGTCGCCACTTCATGGCGCTCGTGCGCGCGAGCGCGCCGCCCGTAATAGTCTCCGCCGCCGGAACTGTCCTGCTCACCGTGAGCGTCCGCTCGATGTCGTTCACGCAGAGCGGCGGACGCCTTCTCCTCTACATCTTCTTGGCGCTGCTCGGCTGGCTCATGTCGTTTCTGGGCTTTCTGGCGCAGCTAATCGTGATGGGCGGCGCGTCGCGCAACCTCGTGATGCACATGCTTCTTGACAAGCCCGTCACGGCGCGGCTCATCTACAGAAACGTGCGCTCGCGCTTCTGGAAACTTCTGCTCGCAACTCTTGCGGTCGTCCTATGTTTAATCATCGCGGCGGTGCTGGCGACCGTGCCGGCCACCGTCGCGCTGATTCTCATGTTAATCGTCGTCGGCATCTTGGCGGCCTTCGGGCTGCCGTGGCTGACGGCGATTGTGGGCATCATAATGTACGTTGCGATTATCTTGCTCTGGCTCTACGTCTTCTTCCTCATAGCGGGACGCGTGGCCTACGTGCCGCAGGTCTTGATGGTCGAGGGAAAGGGCGTGATCGAGTCGGTTAACCGCAGCGTCGAACTCGCGCGCGGGAACGTGCGACGGCTGATGGGGATGTTTCTGTTCACACTGTTTGCGAGCTACTCCGTGCCGATGCTTCTCTTCACCTTGCTCGGCTGGGTCGGCTACCTGAGCGGCATCAACCCCTTCGAGTTCGACGCGTCGCGCCTGCCCGCTTGGTATTCGGTGGCGCAGACCGTCATCGGGCAGGCGAGCACAATCGTACTCGCGCCCGTGTGGATGATGGGGATGTCTCTGCTCTACGTTGACGAGCGCGTGCGGCACGAGGGTTACGACGTTGAGCTTCTCGCGGCGCAGCGTTTCGGCGAGATGCCCGCAGTGCCGACGGGCATGCACGCGCCGCTCGCGCCCGCGCTCGCCTCGTCGCAGGAGACAGAGGCGAGCCACAAGCGCACGGAAGACAAGTTCCCCGGCTCGATGCTCGGACTGAACTGACGCTCGGAAGTTTGATGAGAGAGACGCTGAAAAGAATCGTGTTCGTGCTTCTCGTCGCGGCGGCGTGCGGGTCGTCGTCCGCGTCGAGGGCGGTCGAGACGACGAAGGGCGTGACGACGACGCCAGTCGCGTCGTCGGTCGCGCCGAAAGTTTCACCGTCGCCGTCGTCGAAAGTCGAGACGCACGCGGGCGTGCCGGTCTCAACGCTTGCGAATTATCGTGCGCGCGTGCGCGCGGCGGTCGAGCCTCTGGAGGAGTTTGCGAAGTTCTGCGAGATGTTGAGCAGGAACGAGAAGCCGGAAGTCTGGTCGAAGGAGGGATTCAACGCCGACGTTGCGCTCGAATACCCGCGCCGGGAGCGCTACGCGATGGAGAAAACGCGCGCGCTTCTGCCGCCGAAGGAGCGCGTCGAGTTGGGGGGCGGCGCGGTGGAGGTGAGCAACTCTTGGCTGCACGGGGAGTTGTACGCGTTCCCGCGCATCAGCAACAACGACGCGCGCGCGCGTTTCATGCGCGGCCTTGCGGAGCGACTGCGCGCGCTCGACGCGCGACTCGCCGAACTCGAAGGCGCGGCTTCCGAAGCGCGGGACAAGGACGCCGAGCGCGGTCGGCTGAATGCGATCTTGAGCGACCCGGATTTCAACAAGCAGGCGCAGACGGGCGGCGCGCTTCAGCGTTTCATCGAGCAGTTAGTCGAGTGGATACGAGAAATCTTCCGAAGCCTCTTCGGAAACCTCGGCCCGATAAACGCGAGCGGCAGTCCGGGCGTGTCGCGACTGGCGCAAGTGATCGTGCTCGCGCTCTGCGGCGCGGTCATCGTGTACGTCGGCTGGCGCGTGTGGTCGAGGCGCGTGCGCGGCGCGAAGCCGGGCAAGTCGAAGCGCAAGTCGAGGGTTGTCTTGGGCGAGCGACTTGAGGAAGACCAGACGGCGGCAGACCTCTTGGAGGCCGCCGAGAGGCTCGCGCGCGCGGGCGACCTTCGGGGCGCGATACGCAAGGCATACATCGCGCTGCTCTGCGAACTCGGCGACCGAAACGTCGTACGCCTCGCGCAGCACAAGACGAACCGCGACTACCTGCAAGCCGTCCGGCGCGCGTCGCCGCAGAAGCTCTACGCCGAAATGCTCCCGCTCACCTTCAACTTCGAGCTTCACTGGTACGGCCTGCAACAGGCGAGCGAGTCGGACTGGCGAGACTTCAGCGCGCGTTGTAGGCGTGCGTTGCAGATAATCTAAAGCTTCTTTGAAAACTGTAGGGGCAGGGCTTGTCCCTGCCCGTCGTACTTCATCAATGCTGTTTGCAATGAAACACGGGCAGGGACAAGCCCTGCCCCTACAGCAATGAAACACGGGCAGGGACAAGCCCTGCCCCTACAGAATTGTTTGGAGTCAAAGTGAATTTGTGAAAGCTCGCCTACTAATCTTCCTGACCGTCGTCGTGCTGATCGTCGTGCTCGTCGCGCTCAACGCGGCGTCGTACGTGCGGGTAGAGCAGGAGGGCGACACGGAGTTCGTCCCAGACCGCTCGACCTTGAACGCGGGCGGGACGGGGACGCGCGCCCTGTTCGAGTATCTTGAGCAGAAGGGCGCGGACGTTGTGCGCTGGCGAAAGCCTATGTCGGCGCTCGCGGAAGAGGGCGGAGTGAAGACGGCGAGCCTCGTCGTCGTCGGGCAGACGCGACACAGAATCGAGCGCCGCGAGGCCGACGCGATACTCAACTGGGTCTGGCACGGCGGTCGTCTGGTCTTGATTGACCGAAGCCCGAACCCGCAGCTTCTTCCAACGTCGGGCCGCTGGCGCGTCACCTCCGAACTCATGGAGCTTCCCGGCCCGGACGTTCGCCCCGACAACGTGGAGCAGATGATGCGCGGCGTGCCTCAGCTCGTGCCGTCGCAGCCGACCGCGCTCACGCGCGACGTCGCGGAGGTCGCGCGCTCGCGCTTCGCAAGTCGCCTCCACGTCTTTCAGATAGACCCGAACAGCTACGGCGCGGGCGTCGGTGCGGGCGACCCTCGCGGACGTGTTTACTCGACGCCGACGCCGACGCCCGAAGACGAAGGCGGTTTCTGGGACGAAGAAGAAGAGACCGAACAGCCGCCGCCGCCCGCGCCAACGCCTTCGGAAAAAGAGGACGCGGGGAAAGAGAGTTCGCAAACGCCCGAACTTCTCGAATCGCGCGCGCCCGTCGTTCACGTCTCCGACGGACGCGAAGGCGAGGGCGCGCTCCTCGTTGACTACGCATACGGCGAGGGCCGCATCGTCATACTCTCCGACCCGTACGTCGTCTCAAACGCTGGAATCAACCGCGCCGACAATCTCTTCCTTGCCGTCGGCGTCACGACGGGCGGGCGCGCGGGCCGCGTCGCCTTCGACGAGTTTCACCAAGGCTACGGCGCGGCGCAGAACGAGTTTCTCGCATACTTCCGAGGCACGCCCGTCCTCTGGATGTTCGCGCAAGGCGCGCTCATTGCGCTCGCGCTCGTCTGGACGCGCGGGCGACGTTTCGCGCGTCCTTTGCCAGCGCCCTCCGCAGACCGTCGCTCGAAACTCGAGTTCGTCGCCTCGATGGCCGAACTCCAACAGCGCTCGCGCGCCTACGACCTCGCAATCGAAAACATATACCAGCGCACGCGTCGCGCCCTCGCTCGCTACGGCGGCCTCTCGGCAAACGCTCCGCTCGAAAAGATTGCCGCCGCGGTCGCGCGTCGTTCGGGCAAGAGCCGGCGCAAACTCGAAGCCCTTTTGCGCGAGTGTGAAGACTCAATCGCGGGCGCGCCGCTCGGCGCGCGTCGCGCCGTCGAACTCGCGCGAGCTTTGCGCGAACTCGAACGCGACCTCGGCATCCTCATGCGCGCGCGCGAAATCCGGCAGGCGCGCTGAAGCGAATTGCGAGTTCCCGGTTTTTGACTGTTTTGGATTTTCAGTTTGCGATTTTCTGTGCTTTCATACTTTCGCTCGATCACTCGAAATCAAAGTCGAAAAACAAGATGCTTCAATACGTTCCCACAACCGTCGAGCACATCAAGTCGGAGTTGGGCAAGGTCATCGTCGGGCAGGACGAAGTAGTCGAGCAGGTCTTGGTCGCGCTGCTCGCCGAAGGGCACGCGCTCATCGAAGGCGTGCCGGGCACGGCCAAGACTCTGCTCGTCAAAACGCTCGCGCGAATCGTCGGCGCCGACTTCAGCCGCATACAGTTCACACCCGACCTGATGCCTTCCGACATCACGGGCACGAACGTCTTCAACACCGCGACCGCCGTCTTCAGTCTTAGGCGCGGGCCTGTCTTCACCGACGTTCTTCTGGCCGACGAGATAAACCGCACGCCGCCCAAGACGCAGGCCGCGCTCCTCGAAGCGATGGAGGAGCGGCAGGTGACGATTGACGGCGAACTCTACCGGCTGTCGCCTCTGTTCACGGTCTTCGCAACCGAGAACCCGATAGAGTACGAAGGCACGTACCCTTTGCCGGAAGCGCAACTCGACCGTTTCCTTCTGAAGATTTTGGTCAACTACCCGACCGCCGAAGAGGAGGCGCGCGTCGTCGGCAACTGGGACGCGGGCTTCAACGCGCGGCGTCTCGACCAAGTTGACATACGACAGCTCGCCGAACCCGAAGCCGTGATGCACTGTCGCGCCGAAGTGCGCGCCGGGCGCATGGAGCCGGGCGTGCAGCGTTACCTCGTTGAAGTCGTGCGACGCACGCGCGAGCACCCTTCGGTCGCATACGGCGCGAGTCCGCGCGCTTCGGTCGCGCTTCTGCTCTGCTCGAAGGCTCTCGCGGCGATGCGCGGGCGCGACTTCGCAACGCCCGACGACGTGCGCGACATCGCGCGCTCGGCGCTTCGCCACCGAATCAGTCTTCGCGCCGAAGCAGAACTCGACGGCGCAACCACCGACGCAGTCATCGCCGACATTCTCAACACGGTCGAAGTACCGAGATAGAGGGGACGGGGGCTAGGGGTCGGGGGTCAGTAAAAAACTATCCCCAACCCCCGCCCCCCAACCCCCGACCCCCGACTCCTGACATGCGTTTCGTTTTCACAAAACTCTTCTACGCGCTTTTGGCCGCCGGCTTCGTGCCGCTGTCTCTGTCTTGGGGGCGGCCCGCTTTGCGCTGGCTGACGCTTCTGTTCGACGCGGCGCTTCTCGTCGCGGCCTTCCTCGACAGTCGCGCGAGCCGCCTGCCCGAAGCTCTTGAGATTGTGCGCGAGTTCGGCGGACGCTTCCACATCGGCGCGGAGACCGAAGTCCGCGTCAGCGTAAACAACCACACGCCGCGCCTCTTCCGTCTGAAGATAAAGGACGAGTACCCGCCGGAACTTCAACTGCTCTCGCCGCGCGAGGCCGAGTTGAACTTAGGGCCGCACGAATCGCAGACCTTCATCTACACGTTGAAGCCGGCGCGTCGCGGGCGTTTCGAGTTTGGGCGCGTGGCCGTGCGCCACGTTTCGCGTCTCGGTTTGGCTTGGCGCGAGGAGCGCGTCGGCGAAGAGGCGGCGGCGGTCAAGGTCTATCCGAACGTTCGACGCGCGCGCGAGGCGGAGTTGAAGGCTTTGGGCGCGCGTTCGCTCGTCGCCGCTCAGCGTCGCGCGGCTTGGCGCGGCGAGGGGAGGGATTTCGAGTCGCTGCGCGAATACGTTCCGGGCGACGAGCTTCGACACATCTCTTGGAGCGCGACGGCGCGCCGGGGCCGTCTGACGACGCGGCAGTATCAGATTGAACGCGACCAGACGATAATCGTCGCGCTCGACGCCGGACGTTTGATGACGGCGCGCATCGAGCGCGAGTCGAAGTTTGACACGGCGATTCACGCCGCCCTCGCCTTGATGAGCGCAGCGCAGCGCGCGGGCGACCAAGCCGGACTCGCAGTCTTCGGTCGGCGCGTGAAGGCTTACGTTCCGCCCGCGAAGGGACGCGAGCAGTTGGACGCCGTGCTCGAAGCCCTTCACGCCGTCGAGCCTGAACTGATTGAACCTTCCTACACGCGCGCCTTCGAGTTCATCGCCGCCAACTGCAAGCGTCGCTCCTTCGTAGTGCTGCTCACAGACCTCGTTGACGAAGAAGGCTCGCGCGAACTCCTGTCGTCCTTAAAAATCCTACGCCCGCGTCACCTCCCGCTCGTAACCACAATCGCCGACCGAGACCTGCGCGCCTCCGTGCGCGACGTGCCCTCGACGCCCGCAGACCTCTTCGCGCAATCGGTCGCCGAAGAAATCATGCTCCAACGCGAGGCCGCGCTCCGCCTCGTCGAAGCGCAAGGCGGACTCGCTTTGGACGTGACGACCGCCGCGCTCGTCCCAACGCTTCTCGAAACCTACATTCGCGTGAAAGAGCGCGGGCTGTTATAGGGAAAAGGGGAAGGGGTAAAGGGTAATGGAGAGAAAAAAGATTGAGAGCTTTGAGGATTTGATTGTCTGGCAGAAAGGAATAGAGTTGGTTAAAACGGTGTATTTGCACACCAGCGATGGCGACTTCAAAAAAGACTTTGCTTTACGTGATCAGATACGTCGTGCGGCTGTGTCTATTCCAACAAATATTGCGGAAGGGTTTGAGCGATCATCTCGCAAGGAATACTTACAATTTCTAAACATCGCAAAAGGGTCTGCCGGAGAAGTTCGCAGCCTTCTGCGAGTTGCATTGGAAGTTGGTTATATAAATCCAACGACGTACGGCCAGCTTCGAGACGATGTAGTAGCTCTCAGCCGTCGCCTTTACAATCAGATAAAAGCCATTAAAGAAAAAGAAGCTGTGAGAGGAGTTTGAACTCTTCTCCTTTACCCCTTCCCCTTTACCCCTTCCCCACTTCTTCCCGTGAGCAAGAGATACGAATAGAGCGCGACGCCGGTGACGGCGGCGACGGTGAACTTCATCGCGTCTGGAATGTTGGCGGGCGAGATGAAGCCTTCAATCGTTCCGGCAACAAGAAGAAGCGGGACGCAGCCGACTATAAGGTAAGCGGCCTCGCGTCCTCGAAGTCGGAGGTTGTCGAAGCGCGGGATGTCGCCGGGGAACAGAATCGCGGTGCCGAAGAGCATGCCTGCGCCGCCCGCGATGAAGATGCAAGTGAGTTCGATTACGCCGTGTCCGGCCATGAATGTGAGAAGTTCGTGGCCGTAGCCCGCGCGGTAGGTGAGCGCGAGGACTGAGCCGATGCTTGCGCCGTTCAGGGCCATGTAGAAGAGCGTGCCGACGCCGAAGAGCGCGCCGAAGGCGAAGGCGTTGAAGGTGACGCGTATGTTGTGTGTGGCGATGCCGCTGGCCGCGATTTGATTCGCCTCGTTGATGCCCTTCCACCAGCGCGGCTTGCGTTCGAGTATGCGCTCGCGCTCGTAGGCGGGGACGCCCGCGAGGTCGGAAAATTCGGGGTCGCGCCAAGTGCCCAAAAAACTCAGAACGGCGAAGAGCATGCAGAAGGCGAAGGCGAGCGCGGTGTAGCGCCAAGTGCGCCGGAAGGTTTGGGGGAAGTCGCGCGTGAAGAACTTGCGTATGCGTTGACGGCCTTCCGAAGCGTCGGCGCGGTAGATGCGTCCGTGCGCGCGTATGACGAGGCTGTTGAGATAGTTGACGAGACGCGGGTCGCGGCTCTCGGCGCGAGCGATTGCGAGGTCGGAAGAAGTTCGACGATAGATGCGGCCCAACTCGCGCACCTCTTCGCGGTGAAGACGGCGAAGACTCGAACGGTCGAGCAGCTTCAACAAATCTTCCAGACGCTGCCACGCGCCCTTTCGCTCATTGATGAAACGGTCGGATGCCACGCCGGGATGTTAGCAGTTATTTCGTGATGAGCGAAACGGAAAACTTTTGGATTTTAAGTTGAAAGTAAGGCGAAAAGAAGTTAACCACCGCAGGCACAGAGGACGCAGAGGGGGCACGGAGAATTTCAGATTTCAAATTTGAAATTTCAAATTCTTAATCTCTGTGCAATCTCTGTGCTCTCTGTGTCTCTGTGGTTAACTTCTTACTGTGTAGGCGCGCATCACCTGTTCGCGCCCGACATCGAGCCGGGCAGGGGGAGTTTGCCGTCGGCGTCGCGCGTGAGAGCGATGAAGTCGGGGTCTTCACGCAGGCGCGTGAAGACTGCGTCAACTCTCGCCTCCATCATCTCTTTCGAGCGCACGGCGCGGAAGCGTTCGTACGTGAAGAAGTGGCGACGAAGCATCGCCAGAGCCTTGTCGCGGTCTCCGAGTTGCGCGTAGATGGCGGCGAGGTTGTAGGAGGCGGCGAGGAGCGTTTTGTTGTCGCGCGCAATCTTCAAAGCCTCCTCGCCGCGACCGCTTCCGGCCATGAAGGCGGCGGCGAAGATTAGGTTATAAGCGTCGTCGGGGTCGAGCGCGAGCGCTTTTTTGATGTAGCGTTCGGTCTTGGCGCGGTCGCCTTCCGAGTTCCAGAAGACGGCGAGGTTTCGGTAGGCGAGCGGCAAGGGGAAAGTCTTAACGGAAGCCTCAATCAACTCCAGACCCTTCTTAAACTCGCCGTCGTGAATCGTCATCTTCCCCAAACCGTGCTGCGCGACGGCGCGCGAGAGCGGGTCGGCGGGCATGCGCAAGATAGACTCGAAGACGGCGCGCGCCTTCGTCCACTCGCCGGTGTTGTGGCGGTAGAGTTCGCCGAGGTAGCGTAGCGGCGCGGGGTCTGCCGGGTCGAGGCGGTGCGCGAGCGTGTAGAGGCGTTCGGCCTCGCGGTAGCGCGCAGACGTTTCGGCGCGAAGGCCGAGTTGCATCGTGCGCACGATGCGCGCGCTCAAGCGCGGGTCGAAGACGGGCGAGGGAAGACTGTCCGTCGCTTCAGACGCTTCGGCGACTTCCGAAACGCCGAGTTTCTTCAACTCCTTCACGGCGTCCTTCGCCTTCTTCGGGAACATGCACTTCTGTTCGAGCACCGTTCGGAAGAGTTTGATGGCCGTGTCGTTGTCGCCGGCCTTGGCCTTCTCCTTGCCGTCGCGCAGGCTCGCGTCCAAAGCCTCCTCGCGCTTGTTCACCTCAGCCGCGACGAGCTTTTCGACCTGCTCGACCTTGAGCGCGCCGTCCTTGTTCTCAGCCTTCGCAACGACCGTTCCGTCCGCCGAGGCGAGCACGGCGACGGGCGGCTTCGAGTCGCCGACGAGCTTCTGATTCACGGCCACGCTGTAGTCGGCAATCTCCATCGAGACGCACTGCGCCGCGTAGAGCGAGAGCACGCGCGACTCTCGAAGCGAAGACTTCTTCACCTCCTCGACGCTCGCCGGAAACCAGTAGAGCACGAGTCCGAGCGCCGCCGGGTCTTTCGGATCGCGCACTCTCCAAGGCACGTAATAGACCCTCTCCGTGCCGCCGGACGACATGCCGCCGACGCCGCCACCGCCACCGCCGCCACAGGTGGCGAAGACGGGCGAGACCGAGAAGAAGAAGACGAGGAGGAGCGACAGAAGACGTGTGACAGGGGGGTTCATGGCGCGGGATTGTATCAGAGAGCGCGAGGGGCGCATAGGCTTAGCGCGGTGTAATTTCCGAATGGCGCGGGGGCGTTCTCGCGTTAAGATGCGTGTGCATGGATGAGCGTAAGACTAACCACCGCAGACACAGAGGACACGGAGGGGGCACAGAGTATTTCAGATTTCAAATTTGAAATTTCAAATTCTTAGTCTCTGTGCTACCTCTGCGCTCTCTGTGCCTCTGTGGTTAACTTTTGTCGCCCTACGCTAAACTGAAAGTTATAGATGCTGGGAGTGAGCGCGTGATGGATAGAATCGTCGAGTGTGTGCCTAACTTCAGCGAGGGGCGGCGTGCGGAGGTGGTCGAGCGTCTTATAGAGGCGGTCGAGACTGTAGAGGGCGCGCTCGTGTTGGGGACGCACGTTGACCGCGACCACAATCGTTCCGTCATAACGTTCGTCGCGCCGCCGGAAACAGTGGTCGAAGCGGCTGTCGGTGTCGTCGCGCGCGCCTCCGAGTTGATTGACTTGACGGCGCACATGGGGCAGCACCCGCGTATGGGCGCGTGCGACGTTCTGCCCTTTATCCCCGTGCGCGGCATGACGGTCGAAGAGTGCGTCGCGCTCGCGCGCCGGGCGGGCGAGAGGATTTGGAGCGAACTGCAAATCCCCGTCTATTTCTACGAGAGCGCAGCGACGAGGCCGGAGCGCAGGAACTTGGCCGACGTTCGGCGCGGAGGCTTCGAAAGCTTGCGCGAGCAGATTGCCACGTTGCCCGAACGCGCGCCCGACGTTGGCGAGGCGCGCCTGCACCCGACCGCGGGCGCTTGCATTGTCGGCGTCCGACCGCTTCTGATTGCTTACAACGTGACGCTCAACACGCGCGACGTTTCCGTCGCGCGCCGCATCGCGCGGCGCGTGCGCGAGCGCGACGGCGGGCTGCTTCACTTGAAGGCGCTCGGGTTTGAACTTGAGTCGCGCGGCGTCGTACAGGTCTCGATGAATCTTACGAGCTACGAGCGGACGAACCTTCACCAAGCGTTCGAGGCCGTGCGGCGCGAGGCCGAAGCGGAGGGCGTCGAAGTTCTAGCGAGCGAGATTGTCGGCCTCGTCCCGCAGGCCGCGCTCTTCGCGGCAGCCGCACACTTCCTCCGACTCGAAAACTACTCGCCCGACCTCGTGCTGGAGAACCGCATCGCCCACGCGCTCGAACGAAAAAGAAATGATGAACGCGGAATGATGATTGATGAATGAAACAGCGGCCTCTGTCTTCATTCATCACTTCGCACTCATCATTCATCACTTCTTTCGACTTTCGCCCGCGCCCTTTTGCATTTATAATGCGCGTGCGTTCGGAAGCGTTTGGCGGCGACGCGAACCCTCTCCCCGTGGGCGCGTGGAGTTCCCTTTCTCACGGTAAAAATTCGATGACCCCCGATCAGAAAAAGAGCAGAGAAGAACTCACGGAAGAACTGTCGCGCACGCTCGACGAGGGCGGCGCGGACGAGGCGCGGATGTTGTCGGCGCTTCTAAACGCCGTCGAGCAGGCGGTAATCGCGACAGACCCCAAGGGTAAGATAATCTTCTGGAATCGTCAGGCCGAGAAACTCTACGGCTGGACAGCCGAAGAGGCCGTCGGACGCAACGTCGTCGAAGTCACGCCCGCCGAGTCGTCGGGCCAACAGGCGTCGGAAATCATGTCGAGCCTCGGCGAAGGGCGCGCTTGGTCGGGCGAGTTTCCGGTGCGCCGGCGCGACGGCACGACATTCCCCGCGCTCGTCACGGACACGCCGATTCACGACGCGGCGGGAAAACTCATCGGCGTCGTCGGACTCTCCACCGACATCACCGAGCGCAAGCGCGCCGAACAGGCTCTGCGCGACGCCGAGCAGCGCGCCGTGCGCGAGTATGAGACGCTTCTCAACCGTCTCACGCATCTCGCCGAATCGCTCGGCACGGCGCGCGACCACCTCACGGTCTTCCGCGACCTGCGCGACTTCACAGTCGTCTCCGTCCCTTGCATCGGCATCTTCATCTCGCTCTACGACGAGGCGCGCGGCGTGAGAGTCGCAAAGTTTGCTTGGGGCGATAACGAAGAGGTTGACGTTTCGACCTTGCCGCCGATGCCCGTCTCCTCGCAAGGGCCGAACAGCCAAGCCGTGCGCACGGGCAACGTCGTCATCACGAACGACTACTGGACGTTGAAGCAGAAGGGGCGCGGGCAGGTCGGCGTGCTCGTCGGGCCTGACAACGGATTGCGCCCGCAGTCGTCTCTGGTCGTCCCGATGCGTACGATGGGGCGCATCGTCGGGACAATCGAGGTTCAGTCGTACGAGAACGAAGCCTACCGCGATGAGCATGTGACGGCGATGAAGATGGCCGCGAACCTCGCGGCGGTCGCAATCGAAAACATGCGCCTCTTGCAGTTTGAGACGCGCGCGCGCGAGAACGCGGAACAGGCGAACCGCCTGAAGGACGAATTCCTTGCGACGCTCTCGCACGAGTTGAGAACTCCCTTGACGGCCATACTCGGCTGGGCGCACATGCTCCGCGACCTGAGAGTTGACGAGAAGACTTTCGACACCGCCATCGAAATCATCGAGCGCAACGCGCGCATGCAGCAACAGATAGTTGACGACATACTCGACGTGTCGCGCATCATCACGGGCCAGCTACAACTCGAAGTTGAGCCGACCGACATGCGCGCCGTCGTCGAAGCAGCCGCCGACACGGTTCGCCCGGCGGTCGCGGCCAAAGGCATCAACCTCTCGCTCAACTTCGACCCCGGCGTCGCCCCCGTGATGGGCGAGCCGCGCCGCCTTCAACAGGTCGTGTGGAATCTTTTGCAGAACGCGGTGAAGTTCACGCCAATCGGCGGCGAGATTCGCGTGCGCGTCGAACGCGCGGGCAGCCACGCGCGTTTGAGCGTGACGGACACGGGCGTCGGCATAAGCCGGAACTTTTTGCCGCACGTCTTCGACCGCTTCCGTCAGGGCGACCAGTCAACGACGCGGAGTTACGGCGGACTCGGATTGGGCCTCTCAATCGTGCGCCACGTCGTCGAACTCCACGGCGGGACTGTGCGCGCAGAGTCGGAAGGCGAGGGGCGCGGCTCGACCTTCACGGTCGAACTTCCCGTTTTGCGGATTGCGGAGTTCGGATTGGGGAATGAAAAAGTTGACGGCGCGGATGATCAATCCGCAATCCGCAATCCGCAATCCGCAATCTTAGAGGGCCTGCGCGTGCTCGTCGTTGACGACGAGCCGGACGCGCTCAACTTGATTAAGGTCGTGCTGGAGCGAAGCGGGGCGCGCGTTACGGCTGTCGAGTCGGCCTCCGCCGCTTGGCGCGCGCTCGAAGAGACTTGGCCCGACCTGTTGCTTCTCGACATAGGGATGCCGGGCGAGGACGGCTACGAACTCATGCGCCGCGTGCGCGAGCGCGAACGCGGACGCGGCACACAAGTCCCCGCAATCGCGCTCACGGCCTACGCGGGCGACGCAGACCGCGAACACGCGCTCGAAGCCGGCTTCCAACTCCACGTCGCAAAGCCCATAGACCCCGCGAGCCTGCTCGCCCTCATCGCCGAGCTAATCGCCGCGAGCGAGAAGGTCTGAAGAGAGGCTAGAGACTAGAGGCTAGAGGCTAGTTGAAAGCGCGTGTCTTCAACTAGCCTCTAGCCTCTAGTCTCTAGCCTCT
>Ga0081539_10005042_pt1 | contig 13887 bp, 15 predicted proteins | sample TabmetS4T2R2_FD_71023 | JGI IMG/M metagenome (GOLD analysis project Ga0081539, IMG submission 71023) | Tabebuia heterophylla rhizosphere microbial communities from the University of Puerto Rico - S4T2R2 | ecosystem: Host-associated > Plants > Roots > Rhizosphere ...
AATCGATTCCGATATATTGATCTGTCATGGGCCGTCCTCCTCTCAGCCCGGTGGCCTGCGTTGGTGGAACTCGCATGCTACCGAAGCTGGCCGAGAGACGGCCCTTTCATCTGATCACGGAGGTTCCAACACGGAGACCACGGAGGAAGCCCAATGAATTTGCTCCGTGACCTCCGTGTGATCGATCTCCGTGGTCTCGACTGAGGCGAACGCTGGAATAGACCCCGTCCCGTGCGGTTTAGACGGGAACCGCGGGAGAGCCGTTCTGACAGGCCGGACAGCGGCAGACGTGCGTGTCGCACCCGTTGGCACCGTACTCGTGACCGCACTGTTCACAGTGCATCAGGTAGACGCGTTGAAACGGTGCCGTGCCGAAGCGATCGGTCTTGCGCGTGACCGTTTGCCCATGAACGTTGCGATAGCCGATCTCCGTCAGCCAATCGAACGAGGTGTGCGGGACCCACTCGCGAGTGCGGCGTGCCTTTGCCAGCTTCTCTTTGGCGTCCGTAGGGGTGAACCCGCAGTGCGCGAGCTCCTCGCGCGCGTCGGCTTCCGACAGGGATGGAAGACTGTGGAGATGCCGTTCCCACCGTTGTCTGACCCACGCCTTCGCTTCCGCGCTCGACGTGAACTTCGGCACGTTCATCATCGCCGCGACGAGATCCTTGTCCTGCGGCGGCTGCATGATGAAGAATCGCTCGCCATCCGCTTCCACGGTGCTGACAACGATGATGCTGGTGTCCATGAGGAGAGTCTAACGGAATTCAAAATGCAAAATTCAACATGCAAACTGAAGCACTCATCTTCAGGGTTTTGAATTCTTTTGAATTTTGAATTTTGAATTGCGAGCGAATCAACGTCTGGCGCTCGCGTCGCCGTCGAACTCGCGTCCCGGGGGGGCCTGTTCCAATCCGACGCGCCCCGGCACGATTTCGGCTCGCGCGTAGCTTTCGGGACGAACGGGGGCGCCGCTCATGCCGCGAAGCATTGCGAGCTGTCCCACGTGCGTGAGCGCGTCGGCCAGCGGTCCGGCAATCAGCTTGTCAAGCGATCCGGCGAATGGCCCTTCCGTCGCGAGCGCTTGATCGAAGGCCTCGAGTCCCGAGAAGAACCGATTCACTTCCGTCTGCCAGTCACCGCCCCCGCCCGCCTTCCACACAGACTCACCGCGTGTCATGGTCACGCCCCAGGCCATCAGGTCGGCCAGGTGCGCAACGATCAGCACCGGCTGTCGCGTCGTGGACCCGAACGAGGTGGTCGCGAACTCGGGTGGAGCGTCCCGGAGCACTTTAGCGGCGCGATACGCGAGCGTGGCGGCGAGATGGCGGACGACGAGACGTGCTGTCGGATCTGTGGGCAATTCGGACATGGTCATGCTCTCGTCGATCGTCAACTCCCAACGCCCAACTCACTGTCGCCCGCCCCCAACTCCCAAAACCGCGGACCATAAAGGTCCGCGCCGCGAAGCAGAAACCCTTGGGCGTTGGAAGTTGACTCCACGTCAGACGGTTGGGAGTTGGGAGTTGGCTCCAGCGTCAGAGGGTTGGGAGTGGGAGTTGGCTCCAGCGTCAGAGGGTTGGGAGTTGACATGGCGCGTCAGCGCGTAGCGGGTACCGTGCCGGGTTCTATGCGCAGCAACGCTCCATCGTTCTCCGCGGTCAGCACGTATAACAGTCCGTCGGGACCCTGACGCACGTCGCGAATACGCTGCTGCAGTTCCCGCAGCATCGACTCGCGATGCAACTCCTCCCATTTGTCGTTGAAGTCGATCCGCTCCAGGTGTCCCGAGCGCGGCACTTCACCCTGACGCATACCGCCGACGAACAGGTTGTTCTTCCACTGCGGAAACGTGTCGCCAGTGTAGAAACTGAGACCGGACGTCGCGATGGCTGGCACCCAGAAGACCGCGGGCGGCTCCATGTCTTCTTTGTACGGCTGCACGCTGACGCGCGGCCCGAGATAGAACCGTCCGTAGCCCAGGACCGGCCAGCCGTAATTCTTCCCGGGAGCAAGGACGTTCACCTCGTCGCCACCATTGGGTCCGTCCTCCACCGACCACACCGCGCCGGTGTCAGGCTGCAGGGTCAGACCGAGAATGTTGCGATGCCCCATCGTGTAGATCTCTGACCGGTAGCCGGCTCGTCCCACGAACGGATTGTCCGTAGGCACCGTGCCATCGTCCTTGAGACGGAGCACCTTGCCGATCAGGACGTTCGGATCCTGCGGCGGCGCCTTTTCTGGATTGGCGTTGCCGATCGGCGGATCACCGTAGCCGATCGACATGTAGATCATTCCGTCGCGCCCGAAGATGATCCGCGACGCGTTGCCCGATGGCGCCGCGGAAAAGATGTCGGCGACATCGGTCAGCTTGCTGCCGTCCCACCGGCCCCGCGCCAGCGTGATCACGCCAGGCGTCGTACCCCCTCGCCCACCCGCCGGCGGCGCCGCCGAGGGTGTCTGTGGCTTGTGATACGTGAAGTAGATCAAGCGGTTCTCCGCAAATCGCGGATGCAGCGCGAGGTCCAGCAGACCAGCCAGGCCTGTGCCTTGTACCTGTGGCACGCCGGCAACCGGCATGGGATCGAGCACGCCGTTGCGAACGATCCGCAGACGTCCCGGTCGTTCGGTGACGAGGATGGCGCCGTCGGGCAGGAACGCCATGCTCCACGGCTGGTTGAGCCCCTTGGTCGCAACGATGCGGATCGGTCGCACGAGTGCCGTGTCGAAGGTCATCGGGCCGTCGGGCAACGGTGGCGATGGCCAGGCGATCGGCGGTGGGGCCGTCGTGCCAACCCCTCCGCGACCGGTTTGCGGCGCCTGTTGGGCGGCGAGCGCCGCTACGGATCCGATGGCCAGCACAACGAGAACAGCGGCCCGTTCAGCTTTGATCATGGAGGCGCAGTGTACCGCAATCCGGCGCCGTATCATTCATATACCGATGGCGGGCGACCCGGACTCTCCCTTCGAAAATATCGAAGGCGCGCACGAATACGTTCACCTGCTGGAAGAGGCGATCGTCGATACTCGCGCCGGCATTGCTGACGACATCGTCGCGGCTGCCGAGCAAAGCGCCGATCGTCGTCTCGAGGCTCTGCGGCTGGTGGACTACAAATTGAAACAGCTCCAGGAGCACATGCACGCGAGCGGACGGCTGCTCAACGATCTGCGGACGCTTCGCCGCCTTCTGCTCGGCGAACGGGAAGCCCGCTGAGCGCCCCGGCGACTATGGTGCGAGCCGTTCGAAGATCGGTCGCAACCGAATCGCCGTCGACGCGAGATCTTCTGGAAGCACCCGCGTTTCGCCGAAGACCGTCATGAAATTGGTGTCGCCGTTCCAGCGCGGCACGACATGGATGTGGACGTGCTCCACGATGCCCGCGCCGGCGGGCTTTCCCAGGTTGATCCCTATATTCATCGCGTCGGGGCTGTAGGCTTCACGCAACGCCAGCTCCGATCGCTGCGTGAGCGCGGCGAGCTCGTTGAGCTCGTCGACCCGCAAACCCGCAAGCGAAGGGACGTGACTATACGGCACGACCAGCAGATGGCCGTTGTTGTACGGGTACTTGTTGAGAACGATGTAACAGGTTGGGCCGCGAAAGAGAACGAGAGGATCAGGAGGATACGATGCATCTCCCGCCTGCCCACGCAGGCAGAAGATGCATCCCGACGCTGGTTTGTCGCCCGTCACGTACTCGAGCCGCCAGGGCGACCAGAGGTGCTCCAAGTCAATTCATCGAGCCTCGGACGCGCCGCGTCAGAGGCTCACGACGTCGCTCGGCAGAACCGACGCGACGCTGACCGACGCTGCCGCTTCCGCGGCTTCCGCCGCTTCCGCTTCGCGGTTGATCAGTTCCTTGAGCTCCTTGCCCGGCTTGAAGTATGGGACCTTCTTCGGCGGCACATCGACCTTGTCGCCCGTTTTGGGATTGCGTCCCTTCCGCGGCTCGCGCTTTCGCAGACGGAAGCTGCCGAACCCGCGCAGTTCGATCTTCTCGCCGCGATGCAGCGCGTCGATGATCGTCTTGAACACCGTGTCGACGATGACCTCGGAATGCTTTTTGGTGAGGTCCGACACGCGCGAGACCTCCTCAACCAGCTCCGCCTTCGTCATGCTGCCGCCAACAGTCTGCATGTGTCTCCTTGCAGGAATCAGGAATCGGGTATCAGGAATCAGAGGAATCAGGCCTGATTCCCGATCAGCCCTGAATCCCGATTCCTGAATCCCTGATACCTACCGTGCTACCGGTTCCGGAAGTGATCGCCGAGCGTCGCCGTCCCCGTCCCCGAACTCTCCTGGTAATCCTCCCAATCGGCACGGAACTCGTCGCTCTTGAGCGCGCGGATGCTCAAGCCGATCTTCCGCTCCGAGGGGCTCAGTTTGATGATCTTCATTTGGTAGGTGTTGCCCACCTGCAGATCGATCTTCTCGGCTGGCGGACTGCCAGCCGCCGAACCGCCATGAGAGTCGTCGAACTCGGACACGTGAATGAGCCCTTCGATCCCTTCATCGAGCTCCACGAACGCACCGAAGTTGGTCATCCGGGTGACCTTGCCTTCGATGAGGCCACCCACGTGGTGGCGCGAGAAGAAGTCATCCCAGATATCGGTGGCCAGCTGCTTCAGACCCAGTGACAGACGCTGGTTCTCCGCGTCGATGCTGAGCACCATCGCTTCCACGACGTCGCCCTTCTTGAGGACTTCGGATGGATGCTTGATGCGCTTGCTCCACGACATGTCGGAGATGTGGATCAGGCCGTCGATGTCCTCCTCCACCTCCACGAACGCGCCGAACTCGGTGAGGTTCCGCACCTTGCCCTTGATGCGCGTGCCGACGGGATACTTCTCGCCCAGCTCGTGCCACGGATTGCTCTCGACCTGTTTCAAGCCGAGCGAAATGCGGCGTGCCGCCGGATCGACGCCGAGCACCATGGCCTCGACGGAGTCGCCGACGTTGAGGATCTTCGACGGATGCTTGACCCGCTTGCTCCACGACATCTCGGAGACGTGGATCAGCCCTTCGACGCCCGCTTCCAGCTCCACGAAGGCGCCGTAGTCGGTCAGGCTCACGACCTTGCCGCTCATGCGCGCGCCAACCGGATAGCGATCCTGCACCGTGGCCCACGGATCCTGCACGAGCTGTTTGTGCCCAAGCGACACGCGCTCGGTTGACGGGTCGTACTTGAGCACGATCACGTCGACTTCGTCGTTGACCTTGAACAGCTCCGACGGATGGCCGACGCGGCCCCACGACATGTCCGTGATGTGCAGCAGACCATCGATGCCGCCCAGGTCGATGAACGCGCCATAGTCGGTGATGTTCTTCACGGTGCCGCGAAGCACCTTGCCCTCGGCGAGTGTTTCGAGCGTGGTCTTCTTCTTCTCGGCGTTCTCTTCTTCGAGCAGCGCCTTGCGCGAGAGGACGATGTTGCCGCGCTTCTTGTTGACCTTGATGACGCGCATCCGGAGCTCCTGCCCCTTCAGCGCATCGAGATTGCGGACAGGACGCACGTCGATCTGCGAGCCGGGAAGGAACGCGCGCACGCCGATGTCGACCGCCAGACCGCCCTTGATCCGTTCGATGACGCGGCCGATGACGACCTTCTTCTCGGCGTAGGCCTTCTCGACCTCGTCCCAGATCTTCATCTTCTCGGCCTTCTCGCGCGACAGCACGATGTGGCCTTCACGGTCCTCGGTGCGTTCGAGCAGCACGTCGACCGTGTCGCCAGGCTGCACAGTCACCTGGCCGCTCTCGTCGAGGAACTCGTTGATCTGAATCAGTCCCTCGGACTTATATCCGACGTCGACCACGACGGCCGTGTCGGTGACTTTCAGCACCGTGCCTTTGACCACTTCGCCTTCCGCCATGTTGCGGAAGCTGTCGTCGTACAAGCCGAGCAGGGACTCGAAATCCTTCGGGTCCATGTCCTCGTGGTGCATCGGCTTGAAGGCGGGGCCCGACGGTCTGCCCGATCTGGTGCGCCCTGGTGCCGCGGGCTGTCCGCCCGCGAGTTCGGGCGACATCAACCCGTTTTCTGCATTCGCCATTACTTGCGCGTCCTCCTACGTCGAAGTCCCCCGTCGCGTGGCGCCGTGATTGCGGCGTTCGCTCAGGGGGTTACGGGTTTTTGTTGCCCTTCGACTATGCTCAGGGCAACCTTGAGCGGCATCGAAAGGTTGCGGGGACCCGCCCCCCGCGGCTATAACGGCGATGGAGAATCGGTGGTGGGACGCAGAAGCGCATGGCCGGCCCGAGCCGGTCGAGAACCGGTGGCCGTACCCTGCCTCTGCGAGCTACTGTCCTTCGCCGATAAACCTAGAGATTACGTCACTTACCGGGAACTGTCAAGGTAATCAGAGGGTTCCAGGAAAGGATTTACGATGGCGAAACGGAAAGCCGCGACAGCCCGGAAAGGCTCGGCTCGCGCCGGCGGGCGTTCAGCCGCCGGACGAAAGGGCTCAGCTCGAAAGACGGCCCGTAAAGCCGCGGCCGGACGAAAACCAGCCGCCCGGAAAACCGCCGCGCGAAAGGCTGCGGCACGGTCGGCACGGAAGGCCAGCCCACGGAAGAGCGCGAGGAAGGCAGCCCCGCGGAAGGCGGCCGTTCGAACGGCCGCGAAACCGAGTACTCGCGCCGCCGCCCGCAAGCCGAGGGCAGCGCGGCCGGCAGAGGCCGTCGTCGCGCGCAAGGTACCTGCCCTCGATCGGGTCCGTCGGACCGCTCCGGACGATGACGTGGTCCCGAGCCCACCGTCCTCGCTCGACCTGGATCGATCCGCATCGGCCGTGCGCACTGGACGGCGGGAGATGCGCGAGCGCTACGACGAGCATACGGAGACGAGTCCTGCACTCACCGCCGGCGACGTGGACGCGGATTGGGAGTCCGCATACAGCGTTGGCGACGAGGCACCTGGCGGCGACAACCCCACGCCCGATCAGGACATCGTCGACGACATCGGGCGCGCGGTCGGGAACGAGTACCAGGACACCGAGACGCTGAAGGGCGCCGACAAGATCACCAAGCGCGACAAGCATCGGTGGGAGTTGGATCCGGCGTCGTCTGAAGACTACGACGAACGGAAATAGGTAGCTGGGTTGCTGGGCAGATGGGTAGCTGGGTAAAACACTTGTCTCGGGTTGCGTAACCCGCTTGATTTCGTAGGGGCCGCCTTCAGGCGGCCCAGAACCAATGCCTCGTGAACTCCCACAGATTCAACCCAACTCGCGCAAAGCCTGGCGTGCCTGGTTGCAGAAACATCACGCATCCTCGACGGGCGTCTGGCTGATCTACGCGAAGAAGCACACCGGCATTCCGTCGCTGACCTACAACGACGCCGTCGAGGAAGCCCTGTGCTTCGGATGGATCGACAGTCTTCATCACCCGATCGATGGTGATTTCCACAAGCAGGTCTTCACGCCGCGCAAACTGCGGAGTGCGTGGTCGGCCGCCAATCGCTCCCGCGTCGAGCGTCTGGTGGCCACTGGTCGGATGACGGAGGCAGGTCTGGCGCTGATCACACACGCGAAGAAGACCGGCGGATGGGAGGCACACGCGGCGGCGGAATCGCTGACGATTCCGCCGGACTTGAAGAAGGCTCTGAACGCGAATCCACGCGCGAAGAAGAACTGGCCGACCTACACCGAGAGCCAGCGGAAGATGTTCCTCTACAGGGTCAACGGTGCGAAGCGGCCGGAGACACGCGCCAAACACATCGCACGCATCATCGACATCGTCTCCAGCGGTATGAAGTTCTCGCAGGTCGTCGCGGAGTCGACCACGCGTCGACCCGCAACATAGTCCTCATGGCGTCAACCGTGACGGATGTCGCCGGAGAGGCATCGCAAAGGCGCCAAGCGTAAAGCCTATTCCGCCGGTAATCCCCATCGAGCGAACATACGCCGATGTGCAATCCCCGGCGTCACACAGTCCGGCGGTCAGCCATGCCCCCAGCGCGGCTCCGATCGAGCTGCCGATCACTGCCGCCTTCCAATTGCAGCAATGGGGTTGCGGACGCTTCGGCGGTCTCGCCGGCGTCACCTGCAGCTGTCCCTGTATCGTCGGCACCGACGCATACCATTGAATGTTCGTCGAAGAGAGGTCGAGCATCCGTCCTGTTTCCGCAGCCGCGCTGATCCGGCTGCTGATAAGGACGGCGATAACCAGAACAGTCGTAATCGCTCTCCGCATGGCACCCTCCTGATCGGTGAATGCGGAATCGGGCGAGCATTGGGCTCAGCGGGTACCGGAGATCTTTTCGCGGACGATCGCCAATGCCCTGTCGACGACCGCGTCGATAGGCAGTTCGGTGGTGTCGACGTAGATCGCATCTGGAGCAAGGGCAAGAGGCGACGCTGCGCGGGTCGTATCCGCCTTGTCGCGCGCGGCGATCGCTTCGGCGACGGCGGCCTGCCCGGTCTGGCTGCCGGTATGCGCGACATCCGAGGCACGGCGACGAGCGCGTTCTTCAGCCGATGCGTCGAGATAGATCTTCACGTCGGCATCGGGAAAGACGACCGTCCCGATATCGCGCCCTTCCATGACGACACCACCTCCCTCGCCAACCGCCCGCTGACGTGCGACCAGCACTTCGCGCACCCGCGGCAGGCGCGCGACGACCGACGCGAGCTTGTCGACCTCGGGCGTCCGAATGGCGCGAGTGATGTCGTGACCATCGATGTTCACCACGCCACCCTCGACGGTGATGTCAGCCCGCTGCGCCATCGTCGCCACCGCGCTCTCATCCTCGAGCGGGATCCCATCGTGATTCGCCTTCCAGCCCACCGCGCGATACATCGCGCCGGTGTCGATGTGACGATAACCAAGCGTGTGCGACAACGTGCGCGCGATCGTGCCCTTGCCAGCGCCCGATGGTCCATCGATCGCGATGATCAGTCTCTTCATGTCTGCCAAAACAGACCATGTTAGCACGGTGGTGATTGGTAGATCGTGGTTCGTGGTTGATGCGGTGTTCAAGCACCATCGACCATCCACCAACCGGCGCTCGTGTAACATCCTCAGGGACATGCGACGGCGATCCATTGCGTTACTCGCCGGGGCGCTCGTCCTCGCTCTTGGCGGATACGCCGCGGTGCCTTATGCCCGCGCGGTGTCGCTCATCATCCGCGCAGCGAACATGGGCGGGCCAACGGCCCAGAAGCTTGCCGCGCTGCAGACGCATCCGGTGGTCGTCGCCGATCCCCACATCGTCTCCACACGACACGGCGACGTGTCCGCCCAGTTCTACACGCCGGACGAATTCTCGCGAACGGTTCTCCTGATCCCCGGTATCCACTCGGCCGGGATCGAAGAACCCCGTTTGCGTGGCCTCGCGCGAGAACTGGCGGCAACGGGCGTGAACGTGATGACGATGGCGCTGCCGGATCTGCAGCGGTATCGGATCAGTCCCGATGCGACCGACACGATCGAGGACGCGGTGCTGTGGCTCGCGCGTCAGCCGCGATGGGCGCGTAACGGCCGCGTCGGCGTGCTCGGCGTCAGCTTTGCCGGCGGGCTCGCAGTGGCGGCGTCCTCACGTCCATCGATGCGCGACACGCTTGCCTATGTCGTGTCGTTTGGCGGCCATGGCGATCTGCCGCGCGTGATGCGCTATCTGGCGACCGGCGAAGAAGCGAAGGTCGATGGGCTCGTGATTCATCCACCGCATGATTACGGGGTGGCGGTCATCCTGTACGGTCTTGCCGATCGCGGCGCCGTACCATCAGAGCAGGTGGATGCGCTGAGAAAAGGCATCCAGACCTTCCTCCTCGGTTCGCAGCAATCGATGGTCGACCAGGCGAAGGCCGAGCGGACGTACGCCGAGGCGCGGGAGTACGAGAAGACACTCCCTGAGCCCTCGCGCACCTACATGAAGTACGTCAACGACCGCGCCGTGAAGAAACTCGGCGCAGTGCTCGAACCGCATCTCAATCAATTGGGCGCTACCGATCCTGCACTCTCTGCTGACCGGGCCGAGGCGCCGGTGGTGCCGATCTATCTGATGCACGGCGACGACGACAACGTGATCCCGGCAGCGGAGTCGGCGATGCTCTATCGTTACCTGCGGTCCAAAGGCGCCGACGTCCATCTGCTCTTGACCGGAGTCGTCACCCACGCCGAGGTGAACAAGGCGGCCGCAGCGACGGAAGCCGTGAAGCTCATTGCGTTCTGGGCCGGGATTCTGAGGCGATGAGGTTTACTCGCCGCTGTTCAAGCGATCGAGCAGCCAGGCACGCGCGAAGGCCCAGTCGCGCTTGAGCGTCGCCACCGACACCCCAACCGCTTCGGCTGTTTCGGCTTCCTGGAACCCGCCAAAGAACCGCATTTCGACGATACGCACGGCTCGGGGGTCGACCTCTTCGAGTGCACTGAGCGCTTCGTCGAGCGCGAGCACATCCTCGTCCGATCGAACCCCGACGTCGCCCGCGGCGGCGAGCGACACGCGGATTCCAGCTCCCGGACCCTTCGCGGCGTTACGGTGACGCGCGTAATCGACGAGGGCGCGCCGCATCTGCGTCGCCATGAGCGCCACCAGATGTGCGCGGTCGTGCACCGTAATGTCAGCCGACGAGAAGAGACGGACCCACGCTTCGTGGACGAGATCGCTGGTCTGGAGCGTGTGATTCTGACGCTCACCGCCAAGGTAGTGGTGTGCCAGGCGCCGAAGCTCGGGATACACCGTATCGATGAGCGCCGCCGAGGCTGCCGCGTCGCCGCGCCGCGCCTGTACTACCAGGCCGGAGACTGAAGAGTCCGCCATCGGATCGATCGTGACACAACCTCGGTTGGTGAGCTATCCGACCTGAAAGTTTCGCTTACTCCAGTGACGCCGACTGGACGCGCGTCGCTGGAGAGCTCAATGACTCGTGTCGCTTGCGGGATTGTGTCCGCAGTGCTCGCGCTCGCCGTTCATTTTGCGCTGGATCTGCCCGCCGAGGGTGCTCAGGGTTCAGCAACAGCCGCGTCGGCGGGACGGTGCATCGCGCTTCCGTTGCCGACGCTTCGCGGCGCTGATGGGACCGCGACCGAGCTGGCGGGCGGTCTGCGCGACCTCGTGACCGGATTCTTGAAAGGCCCGTCGCTGCGGACCTTGGCACTCGACGCGCGGCTTCGCGACCTCGCGCTGGAGGAAGCCCGTGAACAGGGGTGCGGCACCGTTCTCACGATCACCCTGAGCCGAAAGACCGGCAGCGGCCGGGGACTCGGTCGCGTGCTCGGCGATGCGGCCGGCGCCGCGGCCTGGCACCTGCCGTACGGCGGCAGCACGGCAAAGTCCACCGCGGTCAGGAGTGCGGCCATTGCGGGCACCGCGGCTGCTTCGACCGTCGCGTCGAACACGCACGCAAAAGACGAAATGCAGATCGAGTATCGCCTCTCCACGGCCGCGGGCGCGGTCCTGCGCGAAGGGACGGACAAAGCCAAGGCATCAGCCGATGGCGAGGATCTGGTAACGCCGCTGGTCGAACGGATGGCTGGTGTCGTGGTCGCCGCCACACCTCGTTGACCGTGGCAGGAGCGCCTCAGTCGGAAACGACGGGCTCGTCGGGAAAGCCAGGCGCAAACATTCGGGTGAGGCAGACAGGATTCTTGATCTGCTGCTCTGCCATCCACGACTCCGCGCGACGTTGAATCTCGCGCCCACGGGCATCGTGCCGGACGGCACCGATCCGGCGTCGAGTCACCGCCAGATACAGGTTCATCTCGGCGCGCTCGAACTTGATCTCCGCTTCGTCGAGGTACGCGGCGGCCTCGTCGTGTTTTCCCTCGACCGACGCAATTGCGCCCTGCATGAGCAACCCGAGCGGGTCCGACCACGGCATGCGCTCACGTGCAATGCGGCGAGCGCAGCGGCGAGCCGTCGACAGGAACCGCCGGTTCGAGGGATCGGCCGCCGCGACCGCGATGGCGCATCGTGCGCGCAAATACAGCGCCTCGACACGAATGGCCTGCACGCGCATCAGCATCGACCGGCGCAGATTCGATTGCTGTTCCTCGAGCAACCGCCAGGCCGTCGCACTATCACCGCGATAGAGCGCCGTCTGTACTCGCGCGAGCATGAAGCTGTAGTGCTGTCGATGAAAGCCTTTCTCCGACCAGCGGCTCATGGCGTCGATCGCCTCGCGTTCGCCGCCGTCGGGGTCGTCGGCAGCAAGCCACACAAAGTTGCTCCGCGTCGTGACCTCGGTCGCCAGATACAGGTTGCCTCGCCGTCGCGCGTCCTCGAGCACCGCGGGCACGCGTCGCGACACTTCACCGAGCTCGCCACGATACATCAGCCCCCAGAGGAAGACGTTCTGTGCGATGTTCGTCTCCCACGTGACGCCGACGCACTGCTCGCGCAGGATGGTCAGCGCCCGTTCCGAGAACACCAGCGCCCGCGTCCATTGACCGCTGGCGATTGCCGCCACACTCTCGGCCAACGCGACAATCGCGGTGGCCTCAGGCGTCCGAACATCCTCCGCCAGCACGGTCGCGAGTCGTCGCAGCGGCTCGCTTCCCGCACGGAAATGCCAGTCCGCATGCCGTGCTGCCCACTCTATCGCTGCACCACGAACGATTCGCGACGGTTCGCCGGCGTCGAGGGCCAAGTGCAAATGCTGCGTCAGGAAGTTCAATGCACTGACCATGTCGACGAGCGCGAGGCCAGTGCCGACGGCCCAGCTCGTGTCGAGGCGAAGCATCACCTCGCGATCGATCTCCGCGGCGCTGCGCGTGTCGAAGTGCAGTCCGCGCCACAGCAATCGCACGCGGCGCCATATGACCCACAGCGCCGCCGTGCGCGGGTTACGGGCGGCACGGAGTCCGACGTCCGCGAGCAACTGGCGCATCAGCTCCAGACCACGATCGATGTGCCCGCCGGTCAGGAACTGCTCGGCGGCGCAGCGACGCAATTCGACCTGACGCGTGTGCTCGACGCCGGCCGCCGCGCTCAAGTACGCCTCGGCCGCCTCCGCGGGGCGTGCGCCATTGGCGAGCGCTCTGGCCAACCCTTCCCGCCAGCCAGTCACCGCGGCCGCTGACGGCGCCAGCTCGATGGCATGACGGTAGAACGCCGCCGCCCGATCGAAGGCGAATGTCGCACTCGCCTTCTCCGCCGCGAGACTGGCCTGGACGGACGCACGGTCGCTGTCTCCGGCGCCTCGGAAGTGGACGAACAGCGCTTCGCAATCGTCGCTCTGTCGCTCGGTCATCGTCGCCGCCATGCGCCGGTGAATCTCGCGAGCCGCATCGGGCACGACGCGCCCCGCGATCACCTCGCGGATGCGGTCGTGATACGTCTCGACATGATCCGATGAGCCGCTGCTTCGGATCAGTCGCGACGCGCGGAGCCGCACGACCAGCGACTGTCGGTCGCGGGCGACGCCGCAGGCTTCGAACAGCAGATCAGGCGCAACGGGCCGGCCGCACAATGCGAGCGTCTCGAGAAACAGGCGTGCATCCGTTTGCAGCGCGTTCAGTCGCGACTCGAAGACGTCGGCAAACGTCGGAACTCCACTCATCTCCGCGGCGGCGCCGGCAGACAGCGCTAATTGCTCGAGCACGAACGGGCTTCCAGCCGCCTCACTGGTCATCCGCTGCCGTGCATCATCGCTCAGCAGCGAGGTATTGGAAATCAGGCTGCTCACGACGGCGCGCGCTTCGTCGTCATTCATCGGCTCGAGCGTCAACGTCGACCAACCCGATCGACCGTCGCGGTCGAGGAGAGCCTGAAGAAACGCTTTGGAGGCGACCTCCTCCTGTCGGAAGCACAAGAGCGTCAGCATCGCCGGTGGGACCGCGAGCAGTTCAGCGAGCAGGATCATGCTGTCGGCATCGGACCACTGCAGATCGTCGATCCAGATCACCAGAAGGCATGACCGGCTCAGCGCGGTGAGCAGGGCCTGCAAGGCTTC
>Ga0081539_10005043_pt1 | contig 13879 bp, 12 predicted proteins | sample TabmetS4T2R2_FD_71023 | JGI IMG/M metagenome (GOLD analysis project Ga0081539, IMG submission 71023) | Tabebuia heterophylla rhizosphere microbial communities from the University of Puerto Rico - S4T2R2 | ecosystem: Host-associated > Plants > Roots > Rhizosphere ...
ACCTCCTCGATGAGGTGCGGGTTACTGAGCTGAGACGCCGACAGGTTGACGTTGAGCTCGAAGCCGGGCGTCTGCCGCTGCCAGGTGGCCGCCTGCCGGCACGCCTCCTCGAGAACCCATCCGCCGAGCCGCGGCAGCATGCCGAGCGACTCGGCCAGGTCGAGGAACGACGCCGGGGGTAGGAGCCCGCGGTCCGGATGCCGCCACCGGATCAGCGCCTCGACGCCGACCGTGCGCTCGCCGTTGAGGTGGACGATCGGCTGGTAATGCACCTCGAACTCGCCGTTGTCCAGCGCCCGGCGCAGCTCGGCCTCCTCGCGCCGGCGCTGCTCGGCCGCCGCGAACTGCGCGGGGTCGAACCGCCGGGCGAGACCCTTGCCCTCGGCCTTCGCCTGATACAGCGCCAGATCCGCCTCGCGCATGAGGTCGTCGACGACCACGTCCTCGCCGCGGGTCACCGCGATGCCGGCGCTGGCCGGGATGGTCAGCACGGTGTCGTCGATGACGAGCGGCTGGGCCAGGTCGCGCAGGATCCGGTGAGCGACAGCGTCGGCGATCTGGTCGTCGATCAGTCGCGGCAGCAGCACCACGAACTCGTCCCCGCCGAGCCGGGACACGGTGTCGTTGGAGCGGATGTTCGCGCTCATCCGCTCGGCCGCGCTGCGCAGCAGCTCGTCGCCGACCGCATGCCCGTACGCGTCGTTGACGTCCTTGAACCCGTCCAGGTCGACGAGGATCACGGCGGTCATCGTGCCGTTCGCATCGGCCAGCGCGTGGGTGGCACGGTCCATGAACATCTTGCGGTTGTCGAGCTCGGTCAGCGGGTCCCGGGACGTCTGCCGGGCCAGGATCGCGCGCTGCTGGTCCATCTCGCGCATCAGGTCCTCGTTGGTCCTGGCGCCGAGGAACTGCCGTACCAGCGTGACCGCCGCGATGCCGATGATCAGCCAGGTGAGCGCCGGGCCGACGGCACCGTCGCGGAGGTGCCAGAACGCCGTCATGGCCACCGCGGACCCGACCGGGACGTACTGCAGCCACCGCCACCGGCTCCGCTGGTTGAGCGCCACCAGACCGGCGCCGAGGATCGCCACCGTGCCGCCCGGCACGGCATAGGCCAGCACGCCGCGGTGCTCGCGTACCAGGTCGGCAAACAGCGCCGGCCACGCCAGCACCAACAGCGAAGCGAGGATCATGGCGTCGTCGACACGACGACGCACACGATCCAGGGCCCCTGCGGTCCGAAACATCACTCACCTCCAACGGGTGAGCCCATCGGTCCGCGGAGGGCAAGCATTAGGTTTTGTACGCCGAGAGCAGGGTCCCGGACCTCGGGCGCAGGCCGCGGCATCCCCAGGCCGTTGCCGCGCCGCCGGGCTGATCGGGCACTCCCTTGGACGACCACCGCGGTCGTCGGGTCGAGTGACGTGCGGGGCATCGGCACGGGGTGTCCGAGCGGGTCCAACCCTGCCGTGTTCTCATGGGACGCCACCAACAGTCGGCAACGGAGGACAAACTGTGCTGGGTCCTGATCTGGAGACCTCGGCGGACGCGACCAGTGCGCCCGACGCGGCCGCTGCGCTGGCCGACCGGATGGCAACGCTGACCTCGTCGGCCGATGGCGACCAGGGCGCCATCCGGGTCACCGTGGCGAGCTCCGGCAACCTGACCGGGCTGGAGTTGGACGACCGGGTGCAGGGCTATCCCGGCGCCGACCTGGCCGCCGAGATCCTGCAGGTGATGCGCCGCGCGCAGGCCGGCCTGGTCGACCGGGTCGCCGCCGCGGTCGAGCAGACGGTCGGCGCCGACAGCGAGACCGGCCGGGCGGTGCTGGACAGCTTCGAGCAGCGCTTTCCGGCGAGCCCTGAGCCGGTGCCCAGCTCCCCGGTGATGCCGTCCCCGCCGCCGTTCCCGACGTTCCAGAATCGCCCGACGCTGCCGCACCAGTCCCCGGGCGTGGGTTTCGAGTCCGGCCGCGACAGCCGAGCCAGGTAACCCGAGCCCACCCTCGCGCCCCCGCCCCCAACGGTCAGCTGACTACTGTCACGCCCTTTCGGAACGCGACACGGCCGCGGACCGCCTTGGCGTCGGGCTTGGGGTCCGGGAAGTACCAGGCCGCATCCGGGCTGATGCGGTCGCCGATGGCGATGCTGTAATACGACGCGCGGCCCTTCCACGGGCAGACCGTGTGCTTGTCGGACGGGCGCAGCACGTCCTCGCGCACCGACGAACGCGGGAAGTAATGGTTGCCCTCGATAACCACGGTGTCGTCGCTCTCCGCGATGATCTCGTCGTTCCAGATGGCCTTCGGCATACCCCCGAACGTAGCGCGCGGCGAGTTCAGCGTCCGATATGTGCGGGTTATTCGCCTCCGCTGGGTGAAACATGGCGGGTCGTCCAGCCGAGGGCCGGGGAATGTACGAAGATCTGTAGTCGACCCGCCAGGACCCCACGGAAGCGGCCGACATGACCCGCCTCAGCGCGCTCCCGAGCACCCGCGAGCAGGCCCGGCACGCATTGCTGCTGCTTGGAGCCCCGGCGCCGGCGCGGCTCCTGGTGGACGTGCACCGCGCGCTGTTCGATGGCGACCTCGACATGCCCGGTCTCGCCGCGCTGCTGCGCTCGGAGCGGAGCGCTCTGGCGCCGGTGGTCTGCCACGGCCTCACCGCGGACCTGGCCGCCGCGCACGTGGCGCTCGCCGAGTGGCCGCTGGCGCATCGGATCGTCACTCCCATCAGCGTGCGGCACGCCGCTCTCGGCGCGGTTGCCCGGATCGCCGAGTTCGCGGCCATGCGGCGCGGGTCGGGTGGAGGAGCCGTACGTCGTCTTCTGCACGCGCTGGCGGCGGACGTGCCGGGCGGTCCGGAGGCCACTGACCTCGGCTTGGCCGCCCGGACCGCGCTCGACGACCCTGAGCTCGTCGCGGCCCTCACCGCCGAGGCGCCGCAGCGCGCCGTGACCGCGGAACGCGCCGCGGCGCTGGACCCCACGCAGCAATTGTTCGGGGTCCCGCCGCTGCCGCACCAGAGGACCGGGCGGTGACGCCGCCGCTGGACCGGCTGCGTGGCACCGCCCGCCCGAAGCGGCACAACGCCCGGACCATCGCCGCTCTCACCGGCAACCCGGGGTGCTCGCGCCGGGCCGTTCTGGACGCAGCCGGCGTGGACAAGCCTGCGCTGGCCGAGCGGATCGGCTTTCCGGGCAGCTTCGGGCAGTCCCGGTTCGCGCTCGCCCGGGGGACCGCCTTCGAGGCGATGCTCAAGGCCGACGGCTGCGCCCTGCTGCGGGAGGTGCTGGGCGTCCCCGCCGGGGTGGAGCTGGGTTACGAGGACCTCGGCGCGGACGCCGACCACACGCTGGTCGAGCGGCACCGACGGACCGAGGAACTGCTGGCCGGCACGCCCGGCGCCGCGATGGTGGACCATCCGCTGCTCACCCTGGAGGTCGCGGGCCAGCAGGTGTTCCTCGAACCCGACCTGATCGCGTACCAGGCCGAAGGCCGGATCCGGGTAGTGGAGATCAAGTCGTTCGCGCTCGTGGACGGGCAGGCCGACGGCGCGAAAGTCTCGGCCGCCGCCGTACAGGCCGCCGTGTACGTGCTTGCGCTGCGGACGTTGGTACGCCGGCTGGGCGCGGACGAAGCTCGGGTGAGTCACGAGATCGTGCTGGTCTGCCCGGAGAACTTCACGCTGCGCCCCACCGCGGTGATGCTCGACGTCCGCAAGCAGCTGTCCACGCTGCGCCGCCAGCTCATCCGGCTGCGGTCGGTGACGGAGGTGATCGACGCGCCGCCGGCCGGGCTGTCGTTCGACCCGGAGCTGCCGCCGTCCGCGCTGATCCAGGCGCTGGGCGCGGTCGGGGCGCGCTACGCGCCCGAATGCTTGTCCGCTTGCGAGCTATCGATGTTCTGCCGGCACGAGGCGGCGGGCACGACTGCCGCGCTGGGCCGGTCGGTACGTGAGGCGCTCGGCGGCATCGCGACCGTGGCCGAGGTGCTGGACCTGGCCGCCGGCCGTCGCGAGTCGTGCGACTCATCGGCGCCTGGTCCTTCGGCGGGCGCTTCGGGGCAGAGGGTGGATGCGCCTGACGACGCGGCGGCGCTGCTGCGCGCTGCCGCCCGGCTACGGGCCGAGGCGCTGGCCGGATGAGTACGCTCGCCGCCCTGGCCCGGGCCGAGGCGGCCGCGGCGGGCCGGGCCGTACCGGTCGCCACCGTGCGCCACCTGCACGTCCACGAGCGGCCACTGGTGCTGATCCCGCTCGCCATGGCCGGTGAGGCGAACGCGCCGCTGGCCGCGATGGTCGGGTGCCATCCGGCCGATCCGGCGCTGCTGGTGGTGGCCCAGCCGCGCAACCGGGACCAGCGCTTCGCGTTCGCGGCGGCGCTCGGCGATCTGCTGTGCGCGTACGTGGAGGCGCACGCGGCGGTGGCCGAACCGGTCGCGGTCGACCGCGGCCGCGACGTGCGGTACCGCTTCGCCGGCGCGCCGCAGCTCTGGGTGCCGAACCCCGGCGGCATCGAGTTTCTGCGGCTGTTCGGGCGCTACACCCGGTTCCGTTCCGAGGGCCATCCGGCGGTGCCGCTGCTCGGCCGATGGCTGACGTTCTTTGCCAGCGCCGCCGAGGTGCCCGGGTCGGCGCTGCTGGTCACCGCGGTGCAGGCGCTGTCGCTGCACTGGGCGACCGGGCAGAGCAGCGCCGAGGACGCGCACCTGGGGTCGCAGCTCGCGTGGATCGAGTCCGGCGCGGCCGCCCCCCGCGCGGCCGAGTGTGGGCCGCCGGCCGGCCCGGCAACCGACCCATCGTTCGACAACGACGTGCTGGCCCCGTTGATCGAGTCCGGTGCCGCCGGCGAAACCGCCGCGGTCCTTCGTGAGCACCTCACGCCGATATGGGAGCAGATGTGGCGGACGCTCGACCGGCTGCGCGGGCTGCCTGCCGGGGCCCGGGTCGGCTCCCGCTGGGATGCCGACCGCGACGCCTTCTCCGCGTTCGTGCGACATCTCGCTGACGGCGGCCCACCGCAGCCCCGTCGCGACGGTGCGGTGGCCGCGGCCGCACGACTGCACCACCTGGAGGCCGCGGCCGCGCGGTACGCGGTCCAGCGGGCATTCGACGACCCGCTGGTCATGGCCGAGCACCGGCTCACCGGGGCGGCGTTCGCGGCCGAGGTGGTGCTGGCTCAGCCGGATCGGATCGACGAGAGCGGCCGGCGGCCGGTGCTGCGCCCGCGGATTCTGGTCCGCGCCGACGAACCGGTCCGGGTGGAACCCGGCGCGGCGCTCACCTCGCCGGCCCGTCCCGCGCAGAAGGCCACCGTTGTCGGGATCACGCCGGCCGGCGCGGGGCGAACGGATGTACTGCTCGAGCTGTCCGGCGGTATGGGACGCCGTCTGGTCGCCGAGGCGGCCAGCGTCCCGGCGGTGGGGGAGCGGTTGGTCCTGACCACGCTGAGCGAGACGTTCCGTCCGATTGCGGTGTTTCCTGATCCGGCCGAGACACCATGGACCCACGGCGGCCCACCCGCAACCTGACCCCGCCCCGGCCCCCGGCCCCCGGCGCCCCCGGCCCCGGCGCCCCCGGCCCCGGCGCGCGCACCCCCGCGATCTTGGAGTTGTGGTTGGCCTTTCGCGGCTTATCGTCCTATTTGCTCCAACCATAACTCCAAGATCGCGGGGGTTTGGTTAGCGTCAGAGCATGAATCTGGACGAATCGTGGATGCAGGTGTTCGCCGCGGTCGTCGGAGGGTTCGGGGGTTGAGATGGCGCGGCCGGTGAACGTCGCGTCGCTCGGGGCCCGAACCGTACTCGGTTCGGGCGGCCAGGGAACGGTCTACGCGGTGGCGGGACAGCGCATCGACGGCACCTGGCCGGCCGCGTACAAGGAGTTCCAGGCGCCGGTGAATGCTTCGGCGCTCAGGGCTATGGTGGCGTTCGGCGACGCGCTTCCGCCGGACACGGCGCGCCGGATCGGCGACGTCGCGGCGTGGCCGGCGACCCTGGTGGAACGCGACGGCCGGCTGTGTGGCTTCCTGATGCGGCGGGCGCCCGACCAGTTCGAGACGGAACTGGAGTTCCCCAGCGGGCGGGCGCGGCGGCTCGCCCGGGTGGAGCTCCTTCTCAACGACGATAGGTACCTGACGGCGCGCCGCCTGCGGATCGACGACAGGTTCCGGCTGGAGCTGCTGCACGATACGGCCCGGACCATCGAGCTGTTCCACCGCCATGGGGTCGTGGTCGGCGACCTGTCTCCGAACAACCTGCTGTTCAGCCGCGAGCGCCGGCCGCGCTGCTTTTTCCTTGACTGCGACGGGATGCGGCTGCGCGGTGCGTCCGTGCTGCGAGCGGCGGAGACCGTGGACTGGCAGGCGCCTCCCGGCGAGGGATCCACCGCGACACCGGCCACCGACTCGTACAAGTTCGCCCTGCTGTGCATCCGGCTGTTCGCCGGTGATCAGAGCACACGCGACGCTGCGGCAATCGGTCGGGCGGGCGCCCGGCTACGTACCCTGGCGGAGCGCGCGCTGGCGGCCGATCCGCGCCGCCGCCCCGGGATGGGTCAATGGCGGGTTGTGCTGGCGGCGGCGGCCGCCCGGAACCGGATCGGCGTGCCGCCCGCGCCCACCCGACGGAACAGGCCGCGCCGACGGGCCGTCGCGGCCGGCCTGGCCGCCGCATTGCTGGTCCTCGTCGCGGCGCTCGCCAGCCTCACCTTGTTGCGGAACGCTGCCGCGACGTTCCGTGGCGATCGGGCCGGAGCCGCCGAACAAGCCGGCCAAGTCGCACAGGTGCTCGCCGATGCGGTCGCCGCCCGGGCCCACGTCGCCGCGGCGGTCCGGAATGTGGCGGCCTGTGTCGACGTGCACATCGCGGTCGCGGACCTACGGAAGGACGCGGTGGGTCGCCCGGCCATGCTGGAGCGGGCCCAAGCGCTTCGCACCGACATGCTGCCCCATGGCGGCGAGCTGAGGAGCGAAATGATCACCGCGCTGGAGCATCGAGGGCGTGCCGACGAGGCTTATGCCGCGTGGGCCGAAGCAGTCGAGCGTACCGGTTGCTACTCGCCCGCGATGCGCGGTTCGCACCGTCGTACGGGTGAGGTGGAGGACCGGGAGGCGGACGCGGCGGGCGGGCGCTTCGCGCAGCTGTGGAATCCGATCGCGGACCAGTACGGCCATCGACCGGTGTCCGATCAGGACATCTGACGGCGCCAGATCGCGAGCAGGGTGCGATCGTCGTCGAACGTCTCTCGGGAGAAGTCCAGATCGTGGGCGAAAGCCATCGGCGGTCGGGGGCGGGCGAGCCGCACGGCGAAGTGGGCGCCGACCCGGCCGGTGCCGTCGCCCAGCGGATCGCCGAAGCCGTCCGTGCCGACCAGCAGCACGTCACCCGGAGCCAGCGGATCTCCCCGCACCTCGAGGTCGGGCATCCGGGGCAGCGCGGTCACCGCGGATTCCACGATGGTCGCGTCTTTCGGTTCGAACAGTCGCCGGTATCGGCCGTCCCGCAGCACCCAGGCCGCGCTGTCGCCCACACGCACCACCGCCACATCCGCGGTGGCTTCCACGGGACAGATGAGGCCCGCGATCAACGCGGTGGCCATCTCGTCTTCCGCGCGCCCGGGGTCGGGCCGCTCCAGACGCAGCACAGCGGCGGCCTGCTCGACCAGCTGCCACGCCGCATGCTCCACCACCGTGGACCAGTCCACCGCCAGCCCGGCGTCCAGGGCGCCGATCACGGCGGTGACCGCGGCCCGGCATGCGGCGGTGGCTCCGAGGTGCGCCAGCGGTGCGGCTGACACTCCGTCCGCGACCGCGAAGACGACGGCGCCTGACCCGGGGTGGTGGACCACGGCGGCATCGTCCTGCCGCGGCAGGCCCGCGTAGCGATGCGCATACCCGCGGACGGACGCGAGGCGTACGGTGAACTCGTCGGTGGACCAGCCGTCGGCGATCGTGTCCGGACGGTACGAGAGGGTGTCCGCCGGTCGGGGTTCGAAATCGGCGGCCGGCGTGCCGACCGCCATCGACCCCCAGTGCGTGCGCGAGTCAGACGACATCGATGGCCATCGAGAAGCCGGCCGGCGGCTGTACCACCAGCCGTGGTGGGCCGGCGTCGCGCGCCGGGACCGACGCGATGATGCTGCGGGTCAGCGCGCTGCAGAATTGCACGATGGCCTCGCCCACGTCGACGCCGGCCAAGGCCACGAACGCGAACTCCCGGCGGGTGGCCACCCGCAGGATCGTGGCCGGACGGGCGTTGCCGATGCCGCAGGCGATGATGTTCGGCGCTTCGAACGTGATGCGGGGATCCACCAGCTTGGCGTGCTCGAGCTGCCATCCGTCGTCGCTCGGCTGGCCGTCGGTGAGCATGAATACCGCCGGCCGGTGCACGACGTAGCCCTCGGCCTTCAGAGCGCGTACGTCGTGCGGCAGCCTGCGGCGCAAGTCGGCGAACGCCCTCGTGTAGTTGGTCCGCCCACGGGTGGCCAATGTGGGCAGCCGGTCCTCCCGGCGCAGGTCGGCAAGCCGCATGCGTTGCTTGACGTCGTCGGAGAAGCCGAGAATCGAGAAACGGACCTTCGCCGCGGCCATCGGCTCGCCGAGCAGTGCCTCGTGCAGGTCGGACAGGCCGCGGTTCAACTCGCCCATGTGCCGGCCCATCGAGTGCGACTCGTCGGCCAGCACGTACACCGGCAGCAGCGTGCCGCGGGTATCGGCCATCATTCATCCTTTCCGGCGGTCCGGAATCCGTCCGGACTGGGAAGGTCCGGCAGCGCGCGGTCGTCAACCATGCGGCGGGCCAAACTGAGAATGTCGTGTGTCACGAAGGTCCAGAAGTGCTCGATGGCGGTCGCCGTGTCGATGCCGGGCAGGGCCATGAACGCATTACCGCGATCGGTGGCGATGCCGGCAATCAGGTCGGAGGTGGCGTCGCCGACGCCGAACGCCACAATGGTCGGGGTGTGCCGGTGCAGATCCGGGTTGACCAGACGCTGGCGCGGCTTGGTCCAGTTGTCGCCGGCCGGGCCGGCGCTGAGCAGGAAGACCACCGGGTCGCGTACCTCGGCTGGTTCCTCCTCGAGGGTGGCCAGGTCCTGATCGATGCGTTCGCCCAGCGTCTCGAACATGGCGGCGTAGCCGGCCGCACCACCGCCGGTCAAATGCGGTGCCTCGGTCAGCGCGGTGACCTTGCTCAGCGGCAGCCGTACGGTCAGATGATCGGCGTAGCCGAGCACCGCGACCCGGATCGCCGGCGCCACATCTTCGTCGGCCGCGAGCGCCGCGATCATCCGGGACACGCCCGTGTCCAGATAGAACAGATCCGGCACCGCGGCCTCGGACTCGTCCACCAGGACGTACACCGGCTGCACACCGTCGGACGGGACCCAGCGCCGGGTGCCGGTCTCGTCCAGGACGGTCACCTCCTCGGCCAGCACCGGCGGGTCTTCCCAATCGGCGCCGACGGTCGCCTCCAGTGGCACGGGCGGCGGCACGATACTGATCTGGCTCAACATCTGCGGCAGCAGTGCCTCGACGTCGGCGGCCTGCACGAGATCGTTGTCCACCATGGACTGGAACAGCTCGGTGGTCCGCTTGTTGTACAGATCCTGGTGCTCCAGCCAGGCGCGACGGTGTTCGTTGAGCAGCTCCATCGCCTTGTCGGTGTCGTCGGGATGGCGGGCCAGGTGCCGGCGAACGATCTCGAACGCGTCCAGCCGGCGGCCTTCCATGGCCTCCATCTCGATTCGGAACTGTTCCCGCTCGAACTCCCGACCGAGCCGCTCCAGCTCGCCGCGCTGGCGCGCCTCCTGCAGCGCGACCTTGTGCTGGGCCAGGTTGGTGAGTACCTGCCGCTCCGCCTCCTTCTTCTCCTGCAGATAGCGGCTGGCGTCGGCGTCGGGTAGCAGGCGCGGTGACACGTAGAAGATGGTGATGCCGTCGGGGAGGATCTCGTCCACGTCGAAGCGACCAGCGATCTCCGCCTCGGCCAGCTCCGAGTCCTCGATGTCGTACTTGCGGGTGATCTTGCGGAACTCGCTCGCGAGGTGGCTGTAGACCACCTTGGTCGCGTCGGCGATGTTGCGGCGCACGATCTCCTGCGGGTCGTGCGCGCGGAACCCGACCTCGACGTCGGCGATGAAGAAGAAGTAGTCGCCCTTGGAGGGCAGCGGCGTGCTCTGCATGTACGCGCGCCGCCGGTGATCGCTCATGTCCACGTCGTAGCGGGTCCGATACCTCGACGTCAGCTGTTCCCGGTACGTCATCGGGCGCCAGTTGTCGAACGCGCCGAGCTGGCCGCCGACGGTCGCGTAGACCACCGCAACGTTCGGAGTGGTGCGTTGTGTCGGCATGCCACGCTGCACCGGCGAGACTGTCTTGATGAGCCGCAGGGGGACGGTCATGGGACATCGTTCCTTGCCTTCAGCGCCGTCTCGACGGCCGCCGTCGTCTCCGGATTTGGGAACACTTCATCGGGCGCATCCCAGCGGGCCGCGTGCCGCAGGATGATCGCCCGGGTCCGCGGACTGGTGGCCGCGGTCGCGACCATCAGCCGCACGAACGCGATCCGGACCTCCGGATAGGACTCCGCCAGTCCCGCCCAGTTGTCCACCGCGTTGATGACGCGGTCCGGCATGGTGCCGGAATTCAACACCCGGGCCCAGGCCCGGACCAGCGATGGCCGTAGTTCCCGCCGACGATCCGCCAGCAGCAACAATGCCGGCCAGACGTGCCAGTCGGGCCGCGTCGCGTCGTTCTTGGTCATGTCGACGTTGGTGATGACCGATCCCGCCAGCTGGTGGAACACGTACTGGCCGGTAAGCGTGCGGCGGCGATCATCCTGCCAGATCACGACCTGCCGCAACACGTCCGGTCCGTGCTTCTCCTCGTCGTCGACCAGCAGGTCGGCAAGGCTGTCGGCGATGGCAGAGGCGACCCGCCAGTCGTTCACCAGCGCCAGCATGTCGAGAAACTGCAACGCCGTCGTGACGTTCAGGGGGCCGAGAGCGAGTCCGCGGATCCGCGCCGAGGTGGCCCGGGCCTGCGGCCTGCTGTCGCCGTGCAGCCGGTTCGCTGCCCGCCGCACCAGCGGGAACAGCTTCTCGTCACGGGCCGGCATCCGCAGCGCGTATGCGACGACGTCGTGCGCCCAGCGGCTGTCGTCCGTGGACATCTCGCGCAGCGCGTACGCGTAGACGAAGTCGAACGCGTACGTGGCCAGCACGCCGAGAGCCGTGCCGGCGTAGGTCCGGACGTCCTCGTGCGGATCGGCGGCCAGCCCTCTGAGCCAGTCCAGTAGCGGCCGTTGCAGCTGGTACTGGTGCCAGACATGGTCGAGGACGGTCCGGGGGCGATCGGCGTCGATGTACTCGACCACCTCGACGACGGTGGGACCGAAGTTGCCGGGCTCGGTCTCCAGCCGAGTGCGCGCCCGCAGCATCCGAAGGTGTTCCCGCAACGTCCTGGCGAACGGCTCGCGCCACGGCGGCCGCAGCATCGGCATGGCGTCCGCGACCACCTGTGGCGGCCCGTCCAAGGCGTCGGAGAGCCGGCCGGCGGCGCGCGCGACATGCTCGTACGGCAGTCCATTGAGGACGGCCAAGGCAATGGCCAGGCTGCGGGCACGGACATCGGGCAGTGCGCCGAACCAGATGTCGAATTCATCCACGACCCGCCCTGCCTGCTGTTCGCGCAGCCGGGCCATGTTCACCGCGATGCCGTCGAACTGCTGGTCGATCATCAGGGCGACGGTGGCCGCCGCCTTGACCGGCGCGTCAACGGGCACGGTGTCGCGCAGGAACGCGCGCATACTGTCGGCCGCGAGAATCCGGTCGGCCGCGCCCGCGTCGGCGTCCGGCCGTCGGCCCAGCCGCCAGCGCAGATGGCTGGCCAGCACCGCCTCACGCGCCGGCGGCCGTCCCAGGGGCACAATGAAGTCCCGCACGTCGTCGTCGCCCGGCACCAGGTTGGCGTCTACTGTGATGACCATCCGGGCATCCCGCTGGTCGAGGGCGGTCGCGATCCGGTGGAGGATCCGGCCCTCGAGAGCGGTCTTGCCGGCCGGGTCGCACAGCAGAAACCCCGCGCCGAGCGGCAGCGGGTTGGCCCCGGCGGCGTCGGAATCGAGCCAGTGCGGGAAGCGGTACAGGTCGACTTCCCGGTCCAGGCGGTAGATGCGCCGGTTGGGCGGGGTCTGCAGCAGCCGGATCGCGGCGGCGACGCGCCCGTGTCCCGGCTTACCCTTCAGCAGGATCAGCCGCCGGTCCCGGAACGCGGTCCGGGTGCTGTCCCAGTCCGTCGGATCCACGAACGCGTGCCGGACCGGCTCGCTGAGCGCAGCGTCCACTTCGCGCAGCGGCGCGGACCGGCGGTCGCCGACCAGCAGGACGTATTTGTTGCCCCCGACCTGATCCCCGCGGACGTACATGCTGGCCGCCCGGCGTAGCGCGCGCAGCACGTCGGCGGCGGGGGCCGGAGCGGTGTCGGCGCCGGAGGGGCGGTCCGCGTCGATGGCGTTCGGGTCGAGGTCGGACGCGTCCGTACCACCGCTGGGGCCGCCGCCAGCGGCATCGGGGGCGGCGCCCTGGCCACCGTCGAGTCTGCCGCCGTCCGCCGTGCCGGCGGCTGCCTCGCTCACCGTGACCCCACGATCTTGTCGCCGGTGACCTGGTCACACGCCTCTTGCATCGCCCGACGCCGGGACGACTGACGCGGGTTCATTCGCGGGCCGAAGTCTTCGATGTCCACGACAACGATGGCGTGGAAGGTGGGTACGGCCATGTTCACCTCCGATGCCCTGCCTGCCAACTTAAAGGTGGACGGCAGGCGCAATCCAGACATCGGCGGCACCAAATCATCACTTGGCGCTACTGGGCGATGACGGATTGCATGATCGGACGAGGTATCCGCTGGTCCAAACAGCCCCACCCACCCCATTCACTCCCTATCACTCACCGCCGCACCTCCCCGCGATCTTGGAGTTGTGGTTGGCCTTACGCACCTTTGCGTCCGTTTCGTTCCAACCACAACTCCAAGATCGAGGAAGGATGGGCGGTCACGGATGCGCTGGTTCAAGCCACTCGGCGGCTGACCTCGTGGCCGGCGGTCATGCCGGACCGGATCGTCCGCATGGTCTCGGCGTGGCCCAGTCCCGCGTGGCGAGCAGCACGTTCCAGTTCGGACCGTACGGTCCAGGCGTCGAGCATGCCGGCCGCAACCAGGCGGCCGAGCGCGAACGCGGCGCGGTTGAGCGTGTCGTTGCGGGTACCGACCAGCGCGCGGGCCACCCGATCGACCTCCGCGTCGAGCGCCACCACGGCGTAGCGGTCCGGGTGCGCCACCGCGCGCGGCATCGGTTCGGCGGGGGGCGGTGGCCCCTCGATGAGTGCCGTCAGGGCGCGCGGCACGCGGGGGAGGTCCTTGTTCGGCTTGATCAGCCAGGTGTAGTCGGCGCCGCTGGCGTGCCGGGACGGCGGCGCCAGTACGTACCCGCCGGCGCCCCGCCAATCCAGTCCCGGAAGAAGGCGCACGCGATTTCCGTACCCGGTGGGTTGGAACCAGACGTGCCAGCCGCCACCGCCGGTGCGGATCCGGGGTCCGACGGGCATCGCGCCGTGCAGCAAATGCCGGAGCCCGTGCCAACCCTCGGCCGAATCGATGTCGGCCACGTCCATGACGATGCCGGTGCGCAAGCCGATGTTCGCGTCCGGCCATCGCGCCCACCACATTTCCAGGCGCAGCGGATCGATCGTGGCCTCGGTGAGCCCGTGCCGCAGCCGTGGGTGCTTGCCCGGGCGCTCGCAGCCGCTGCGGCCGCAGGAGCAATGGCCGCCCACGACGGTGTGCACCGGCAGGACCGGGATGCCGTGCCGGGCGTAGGCGA
>Ga0081539_10005044_pt1 | contig 13879 bp, 13 predicted proteins | sample TabmetS4T2R2_FD_71023 | JGI IMG/M metagenome (GOLD analysis project Ga0081539, IMG submission 71023) | Tabebuia heterophylla rhizosphere microbial communities from the University of Puerto Rico - S4T2R2 | ecosystem: Host-associated > Plants > Roots > Rhizosphere ...
TCGCCGTCGCCACGGCCGGCTCACCGTCAACTCCCGACGCTGAAACCGCCGGAAGCACGGCGTAGGCTGGGCGGTCGCTTCGTCGCTAACTGACCGTGCTTCGCTGACGTTGGGCCTGCTCGCGGCGCCGGGCCTCCCGACGGAGGTCGCGGACGCGCTGGCTGAAGAGCTGCCCGGGCTGCTCGCCGAGCGCGTAACGGACGCGGTCGTCTGGTCTGTCCCGGTTGCGACCGACCCCGCCGCAGCGACGCTGAGCGGCGGCGTCGAGGCGATCGACGCGGCGCGCGAGCTCATGCTCAAGCACGGCTGGGACCTGGCCGTCTGCCTCACCGACGTCCCGGTGCGGATCGGGAGGAGACCGGTCGTGGCGGACGCAAGCGCGACGCACGGGGTAGCGCTGATATCGCTGCCGGCGCTCGGCGCCGTGCAGACGCGCCGCCGCGCACGCGACGCCGTAGTCCGACTGGTCGACGGGCTGGTGGGCGAAAGCCTCGAGCCCGGCGAGCGCGGGGCGCGCCGGCGCGCGCGCGTGGGTCGCCGGATCGCCGATCTGGCGGCGCCTGTCCGCGCGGTCGAGCCGCCCGACGACGACGTGGACCTGCGCTTCGTCGCCGCGGTCGTGCGCGGGAACCTGCGCCTGCTCGCCGGCATGGTTCGGGCCAACCGGCCCTGGCGCTTGATCCTGCGGCTGTCGCGGGCGCTGGCTGCTGCCGCGGTAGCGGTCACGTTCACGCTCGTCACCTCCGACCTCTGGGCGCTCTCCAACGCGCTCGACTGGGTCCGGCTCCTGGCCCTCACGTTGCTCGCGGTTGGGACGACCGTGGCGTGGCTGATCTTCGCTCACCGGCTCTGGGAGCCGCCCCACGGGCGGGCCCCCCAGCCGGTCGCGCTTCTCGTCGAGCGGCAGGTCGCCGTCGGCGACGTCGTCGACTTCGCGCGCGAAGGCGTAGATCGCGGCGATCGCCTGCCGCTTCGGCCGCGGGAGCACCATGATCCCGTACGCGAAGTTGCGAGCCCGCCGGCGCGTCAGCCGCTCGACCTCGGCGTAGGCCCGCTCCGCCGTCGTCATCGCACGAAGGTGGCGACGGCCTCGCGCGCGAGCCGAGCCCGCGACGGCTTCGGCCGCTGCGTGTAGACGTCCCAACCCGACGACTCGAGTGCGTCGAGCGCGGCGAGCCCGCCGCGCGCGAAGAGCCCGACCGCGCGGCCGATCCGGCCGCCGATCGCCTCGCGCAGCTCTTCCCCGGCCGCGAGCAGCTGCCGAGCGCGGGCCGCCTCGAACCGCAGCAGCTCGCGCAGCCGAGGCGAGGGCCGGTCGAGCGGCGGGTCGCCAAACTCGCGGCGCTCCACACGCGGCAGGTAGACGCGACCGAGCGCGAGGTCGCGCGGCACGTCCTGCAGGAGGTTCACGAGCTGGAGGCCCGTGCAGACGTCGTCGGAGGACGCGACCAGCCGCTCGTCGTCCGCGAGCCGCAGCACTCCGAGGACGAGCCGCCCGACCGGATCGGCCGAGTGGACGCAGTACCACTTGAGGTCGTCCCAGGTCTCGTACTCGGCGATGCGCTGATCCATGCGGTTCGCCTCGATCAGGCGGAGGAACGGCTCGCGCGGGAGGTTGCAGTCCTGGATCGTCGGCTGGAGCTCGCGCATGACCGGCCACGACGGCTCGCCGGTGTAGCAGGCCTCGACCTCGCGCTCGAGCTCGTCGAGCAGCGCGAGCCGGTCGCCGGCGACCTCGTCGCCGAGGATGTCGACCAGACGGCAGTAGCCGTAGACGTGCCTCAGGTGCGGCCGGATCGCCCGTGGGAAGAGCAGCGAGGCCACTGGGAAGTTCTCGCCGCGAGCGCGGCGGGCGACGGAGGCCGCGTCCATGGCCCGTAACGATGCGTGTCCACGCTTGCCTCGTCAAACGGGCGCTTGCCTCGGGCCCCGAACGAGTGCTCTAATCGACTACGGCGCGTCGCAAGCCCCTCCCCCGCTTCGGCGCGCCTTAGTACGCCTTGCCATGGCCTCGGACAGCCCGCACGACCAACCGGTAGCCGGCGTCTCCGAGACCCGGGGCGCGCTCGTCGTCCGCCTGACCGGCGAGCTCGACCTCTACAACGCGCCCGTGCTGCGCGAGGCGCTGCTCGACTGCGTGGCGCAGAGCCCGAGCCGCCTCGTCCTCGATCTCGCGAAGGTCACCTTCGTCGACTCGACGGTTCTCGGTGCGCTGGTCGAGGTGCGCTCGAAGCTGGGCTCGCGTGACCGCTTCGTCCTCGCGGCGCCGGGGCTGGAGACGCGGCGCGCCCTCGCGGTCTCGGGCCTCGACCGGCACTTTCGCGTCAGCGAGACCGTCGAAGCCGCGCTGGGCGCTTAGGACGGCCTGGTTCCGAGAGTCACGCCGATCGTGTGCGTGCTGCCGCCTCGCCGGATCGTCAGCGTGACGTGGTCGCCCGGCTGCTTCGCCGCGATCAGCGACTCGAGCGCGGACGCCGACTTGACCGCCGTCCTGTCGATCGCCGTCACGACGTCGCCGGCCCGGATGCCGGCCTGCTGAGCGGGGGCGCCGTCGCGGACGGTGCCGATCGAGACGCCGTTGGTCGCCGTCTGGATCGAGACGCCGAGGTACGCGTGGCTCACCTTGCCGTTCGAGATCAGCCCGTCGGCGACCTTCTCGACCGAGTCGGACGGGATCGCGAAGCCGACGCCGTCGTTGCCGCCCGAGTCGCTCTCGATCTGCGCGGTCACGCCGACGACCTGGCCCTGCATGTTCAGGAGCACGCCGCCCGAGTTGCCGTGGTTGATCGCCGCGTCGGTCTGGATCGCGTCCGAGATCGGGAAGTTGTCCGGCGCGTCGATCTGCCGGTGCAGCGCGCTGACGATCCCGGACGTGACGGTCTCGGCCAGTCCGAACGGGCTTCCGATGGCGACGACGCCGTCGCCGACCTGCACGGCGCTCGAGCTCCCGAGCGCGAGCGGGTGCAGCTCGGACGCGGGCGCGTCGACGCGAACGACCGCGAGGTCGGTGGACGTGTCCTTCCCGACGAGCTTCGCGGTGTAGGTCTTGCCGTCCCAGAACGTGACGTGGATCGCCGTGGCGCCCGACACGACGTGCTCGTTCGTGACGATGTCGCCCTTGGAGTCGTAGACGAAGCCCGAGCCCTGGGCTTTGGTCGATCCGCCTCCGCCGCCGAAGGGGAACGGGCCGGTCGACTGGCTCTGCTCGTCGACGGAGATCTGGACGACTCCGCGGTGGTTGCGCTGGTAGATCTGGTTGACGCTGAGCGCCGTCGACTGGGTCTGCGCGGTCGGCGCAGCCGGGGCTGCCGGGGCAGCGGCCTCGCGGACGACGGTCGTGGTCTTCGTCTTCGAGCCCGACGCGCTGACGGCGTAGGTGCCCGCGCCGATCCCGGCACCTGCCGCGACGAGCAGCGTCGCGGCGGCCGCGGCGGCGGCGCGGCGGTGAACCTTCCTCATCTCGACTCCTTCCTTGTCCATGACGCCAGTTCAGCAATCAGCGCTCGGACGGAGCCGTGGCTCGCCTGTGAGTCCGCTGTGACTTGCTTCCCAGAAACCTCTCAGCGGAGCCACAGGGATCGGTGCGATTCTTCGGCCATGAGCGACACTCTCCGCGTCCTCGTCGTCGACGACGAGCAGTCGATCACCGACGCCGTCGCGACCGCGCTCCGTTACGAGGGCTTCGAGACGCGCGAGGCGGCGACCGGCCGGATCGCCGAGAAGGCGATCGACGAGTTCCGGCCGGACCTGGTCGTCCTCGACGTGATGCTCCCGGACCTGGACGGGTTCGCGATCGCGCGCCGCCTCCGCGACGGCCGCCAGCGCACGCCGGTGATCTTCCTGACCGCGAAGGACGCGACCGAGGACAAGCTCGAAGGCCTCGCCGTCGGAGACGACTACGTCACCAAGCCGTTCAGCCTGGCGGAGATGGTCGCCCGCGTCCGAGCCGTCCTGCGCCGCACGCGCGCCGAGGACGACGAGGAGGTCTTCCGCTTCGCCGACCTGACCCTGAACGAGGAGACGCGCGAGGTCTGGCGCGCCGACGAGCCGGTCGAGCTGACGCGGACCGAGTTCGACCTGCTCCGCTTCTTCATGCTCAACCCGCGCCGCGTCCTGACGAAGCGGCAGATCCTGGACAACGTGTGGCACTACGACTTCGGCGGCGACCCGAACGTCGTCGAGACGTACGTCAGCTACCTGCGCAAGAAGCTCGACCGACTCGGGCCGCCGCTCATCCGCACGATCCGCCTCGTCGGCTACGCCCTCCGCGAACCCGAGGGCTAGCGTGTCCCTCCGCGCCCGGCTCCTGCTCGTGCTCGCGGCGCTCTCGATCGTCGGGCTCGTCGCCGCGGACGTCGCGACGTACACCTCGGAGAAGTCGTTCCTCACGAGCCGCGTCGACGGCACGACGACGACGATCGCCCACGCGATCGAGACGCGCGGCCTCCACGGCCTGGACGAGCTCGCCCAGTCGACCCCGGGCGTCTACCTCGGCGGTGTGGCGCCGAGCGGCACGGTCACGTGGTTTCCGGCGGCGAGGTTCCCGGGCGAGGAGGCGCCGCCGCAGCCCAAGCTCTCGCGCGAGCAGGCGCTCGCCGCGCACGAGGAGGACGACACGACGCTCGGCTCGACCGGCGACACCCACTACCGCGCGCACTTCGAGGTCTTCTCCGACGGTTCGAAGCTCGTGGTCGCGGCGCCGCTCACCGAGGTCGACGCGTCGCTCCACCACCTGCTCGTGATCGAGCTGCTCGTCTCGCTCGGCGTGGTCGCGGCGATCGTCGGGCTCGGGCTCTGGCTCGTTCGCGTCGGGCTCCGGCCGCTCGCGCGCATCGAGGAGACGGCGGGCGCGATCGCGGGCGGCGATCTGAGCCGCCGAATCGAGGAAGTCGATCCGCGAACCGAGGTCGGGAGGCTGAGCGCCGCGCTGAACGCGATGCTCGGCCAGATCGAGCAGGCGTTCGCCGAGCGGACGGCCTCGGAGCAGCGCCTCCGCCGCTTCGTCGGCGACGCCTCGCACGAGCTGCGGACGCCGCTCGCCTCCGTCCAGGCGTACGCGGAGCTCTTCGAGCGCGGCGCCCGCGACCGCCCGGAGGACCTCGCGCGCGCGATGGCCGGGATCGAGCGCGAGGCGCAGCGCATGGGCGTCCTCGTCGACGACCTGCTGCTGCTCGCGCGCCTCGACCAAGGGCGCCCGCTCGAGCGCGAGCCGGTCGACCTCGCCGAGGTCGCGCGCGAGGCCGTCGACGTCGCGCGCGTGCTCGAGCCCGACCGGCCGGTCGACCTCGTCGCACCGGAGCCGGTCGTCGTCGAGGGCGATCCCGAGCGGCTGCGGCGGGCGCTCGACAACCTGCTCTCGAACGTCCGCGCGCACACGCCGCCGGGGACGCCGGCGCGCGTGACCGTCGCGCAGGACGACGGGACGGCGATGCTCGAGGTCGCCGACGAAGGCCCGGGCCTGACGGAGGAACAGGCGGAGCGGGTCTTCGAGCGCTTCTACCGCGGCGACGCGTCCCGGTCGCGCGCCGACGGCGGGAGCGGCCTCGGGCTCTCGCTCGTCGCCGCGATCGCGCAGGCGCACGACGGCAAGGTCGAGGTCGAGCGCCGCGACGGCGCGGGAGTCGCGTTCCGGGTGTCGCTCCCGGCGTCAGGCTAAGGGGCCGAGCTCGTCGGCGATCTCGCGTCGACGCCGCTCCGACGCTTCGGCCACTAGCGCGGGCGGCAGCGTCCGGCCTCCCGGGCAGCGGAAGAAGCCGCACAGGTCGTGCAGGGCGCCGCCACGGAGCACCTTCGGCCTGAGCGCCTTGATCCCGAGGTGCATGGCCCGGAGGCCGTGCCGCGCCGCGTACCGGAGCGGCGCGTAGTACGTCGCCTCGAAATAGGCGCCGCCGGCTCGCGCGGGCTCGTGGTCGAGGCCGACCGCGCGAAGGTAGATCGTGTCGCCCCAGACGTAGGCGAGCGAGTACGCGACGACCTTTCCCGCGGGATCGCGGACGGCGAAGACGACGCTCACCTCGTCCAGCTCCCTCGCCTGGGCGCCGAGCCACTCGGCTGCCTCGTTCTCGGAGAGCGGCTGCGCGTGCGCCTCCTTGAGCCGGACGAAGAGCCTCGGCGCGAAGTCGAACGCCTCGGAGAGCCGCGACTCCGTCAGCCGGCACCCGCTCGCCTCGAACGCGCGCCGGTCTCGCCGGACGGTCGCGCGGCGCTTCTGCGACAGCCCGGCGACGTGCTGGTCGAGCCCGCCGCGCGGGACGGCGACGAGCACCTCGCTCTCCTGGAAGACGAGCTCGTCTCGCGCGACCAAGCCGGTCGCGACGGCGAGGTCCGCCTGGGACCGCGGGAGGAACTGGAGCGAAAAGACGTCGGCCCCAAGAGCGCTCGCTATGTCGTCGGCCGCCCAGAGCAGCGCGGCGGCGACGGCTTCCTCACGCCCCGCGGCGCTCTCCGCGAGCAGGAACCCGCCGCGGTAGCCGCCGAACCCGCCGGCGGCGCAGACACGCGACCCGATCGACCGGCCGAGGCTGACCTCCGGCGCGTACAGGCCCGCCTCCTCGACGCGCACGACGAAGACCGGCAGCGCACCGAGCGGCGTGCCGTCCGCCGCACGCGCGACCGCGAGCCGCTCCTCGGCCGGCGCCGTCCGCTCGCAGAAGACGAGCCAGCCACGCGACTGGTACACGCCCGACGGAGTGCGGAAGACGCTCCAGTCGACGGGCGCACCTTCGATCGAGTCGTAGACGTCGCAGCTGAGGCCGCGCCCCCGATATCGGAGGAACCGGCTCAGGCGGTGACGGCGTCGAGCATGACCACGTCCGCCGCGCCGGCAGCGCGTCGCGCCCACTCGAGCGCGACCTCCGCGGTCGGCCCGAGCGCCACGACCCGCCCGACGAAGTCGCCGTTCGAACGCGGCGGGAAGCTGCACTCGGTGCCGGGGCTCGCGTAGACGCGGGCGCCGATCACGCCCTCCTGGCGCAGGATCTCGTCGAGGTTCCGGACACCGCCGAAGATCCCGCTGCTCGGGACGGTGATGCCGTAGAGGGCCGCGCCTTGGGCGCGCGTCGGCCGCCACGGCGCGTCGTGACCGAGTGCGATCTCGACCACCTGCTCGATCGGGCTCGCGCCGTACGCGGCCTCGATCATGTGGCTTCCGAGCATGTCCCCGCCGAGCCGCGGGTTCACCTCGAGGATCTTCACCTCGCCCTCGTGCACGCGGCACTCGCTGTGGACGGCGCCGCAGTCGATCTCTAGCGCCTCGAGCGCCGTCGCGACCTCGCGGAAGAGGAGCTCCGAGAGCTCCGGCTCGACCGGCAGGAAGCAGTTCGCCTCGGCGAAGAACCGGCCAGGCGGCATCTCCTTGCCGGTCGCGCACATCAGCTGAAGCGGCCCGCCCTTGTGCTGGACCGTGTCGATCGTGTGCTCGCTGCCTTCGAGGAGCCCTTCGAGCAGCACGCCTGGAGCGACCGACTCCCACCGCTCCGTCGCATCCATGTAGGCGACGAGCGCGTCGTAGGTGTCGATTCGCTCCACGCACCAGCTGTCGTTCGAGTCGAGCGGCTTGGCGACGAACGGAAAGCCCCACTCGTCGGCGACGGTCAGCGCCTCGTCGAGCGAACGGACGTGCCGGAACGGCGGGTTGAGGTGCGGGCAGCGCTCGGCGAGCCGCACGCGCATGCGGTGCTTGTCGCGCACGCCGACGACGGCGTCGTAGCGGATCCCCGGCAGGCCGAGAGCCTCCGCCGCGGCGGCCGCCTGGGGCGTGTAGAGGTCGTGCGTCGTCGTGACACCCCCGACCGGGTGCCGCGCGTCCAAGGCGGTGACGCACTGGACGACCGCCGCCACGTCGTTCGTCTCGCACCCGACCACGTCGACCGGAACGTCCGGCAGGTCGTCGCGGTCGGGCGAGCGGGTCAGGAGCGTCGTCCGGTAGCCGCGCTCAGCGGAATAGAGCAGGCACTGCTCGCCGGCGCCGGTGCCGCTCATCTCGACGAAGACGACGTGTGGCACGGGGGAAACCATGTTTCCCCCGTGAGCCCCCTTCTCGAGGTCGTCACCAACCGCCCGTTCGACGCGAATGCCTTCCGTCTCGGAAACCGTCACGCCGGCACCTCCAGCGTCTGGATGCCCGCAGCCGTGCGCGAGCGCACGACCGTCCCGGCCATGAAGTTGAGCACGATCGCAGCAGCGACCCGTGCCGTGGCGCCGCTCGGGTCGAGCGGCGGGCTCACCTCGACCACGTCCAGCCCGACGATCGGCAGCCGCGACGCGAGCTCGAAGACCGCGTCGACCACCTCGTAGGGAAGGAGCCCGATCGGATTGACCGCGCTCGTTCCGGGCGCGGCGGTCTGGTCGAGGCAGTCGATGTCGACCGAGACGTACACCGCCGGCGCGGCCGACACGTGCGCGCACACCTCGTCGACGAGCGCCGGCCACCCCGCCCGCCGGATCTCGTACGGCGTGCGGACGAGAACGCCGTTCGCCTCAGCGTCGGCCAGGTACGCGTCGGAGTAGAGGTAGGACGAGATCCCCACCTGCGCGACGAGCGAGTAGTCGACCACGTCGCCCAGGGTTCGCATCCAGTGCCCCGAGTGCTCCTTCCCGGGGACGGGATCGCGCGAGTCGAAGTGCGCGTCGAACACGACCACCGCAGGCGCGGACCCGAGACGATCCGCCAGGCCGCGAACGACCGGATCCGAGATCGAGTGGTCGCCGCCGAGCACGACCGGCGTCAGCGCCGGCCCGATGCTGGCCACCGCGGAGCGGATCCGCGCGTAGGTCGTCTCGAGCGAGTGGACGACGTCGACCTCGCCGAGATCGACGAGCCGTACGCCGTCGAGCGAGACGCGCTTGTCGGTGCAGAAGAGCGACCACTCGCCGAGCTCAGCCAAGATCGCCGTGGGGCCGAAGCGCGTGCCGGGCCGGTAGCTGACCGCGTAGTCGAGCGGGACGCGCAAGAACCCGAACGCCACGTCCCCGGGCCGCACGTCCGCCTCGGCGCACCAGGCGTCGGCGACCCAGGCGACGGACGGGTCCTGGACGACCTTCATCGCGGCGAGCCCCGGCTCAGCTCACGACGAGCGGAAGCGGCTTCGCGATCCGCGACCCGCGCCGCGTGAGCTCGATGTCGTGCACCTCGTCGAGCGCGTGCTCGACGACCGCGTCCTCGCCGTTCCGTCCGCGCCAGCGCCGGTACTGCTCGGTCTTACGGTTCATCGCGGAGACGTCGCGTCCCTGCCACTGCCGCTCGCGGACGAGGCAGAAGCCGTCCTGGTCGGGCTTGCGGATCTGGTTCGCGAACTTCGAGTGCCAGATGTCGGCCAGCGAGTCGCGGCGCAGGTGGCCGATCAGCCGGCCGAGCCCGTTGCAGTCGTAGACCTCGCCGAAGAGGTTGACGAAGAGGCCGACGTTCACCTGCCGGCAGCGGTAGCCGCCGCCCATCGGCCGGCTCGGCTCGTAGTCGAGCCCGTACTCGTCGCGGTCGATCGCGGCCATGAAGTCGACGAGCTCCTGCGCCCGGCGCTTCTCGAACAGCACCTTCTCGTGATCGGCCATCCCCTCGGGGATCAGGGTCATGATGTAGCTGTGGACGTTGTTGTCGCGGCACCAGCGGAAGATGCGCCCGACCATGTCCAGATCCTGGAACTGCGGCGTCACGACCATGTCGATCGCCATGCGGGTCGGGATCGACTCGTTGAAGCCGCGCTCGACGAGTAGCTGCAGCGCGCGGTTCGCGATCTCGCCGTAGCCGCGCATGCCGACCATCTTGTCCTGCACGTGCGAGTCCTCGGAGTTGTGCTTGAGGAAGATCGTCGCGCCGAGCTCGTAGAGCCTGTCGACCGACTCCTCGTCGAGGTGGTAGCCGCTCGTGAAGAGGACGGCGGTCATACCGAGGTCGTGGATGTGCTCGACGACCTCCCAGAAGCCGACGTCGATCATCGGCTCGCCCGCGCCCGGGAACTCGACCGTCGTCGCGCCCAGCGCGTGCGCCTGCGAGATGACGTCCTTCCGCTCCTCGGTCGTCAGCTCGACGCGATTCGGGACGTCGCTGTAGCGATCGGGAGTCCGGTCGCAGTAGAAGCACTTCAGCTTGCACTCGCCGGTCAGGTCGAGATCGAGGTGGAGCATCCGGCTCTCGGCCTGCGCCGCTCGCACCGTTTCGACGCAGTAGTCGGTGCCCTGCGCCCAGAGATCCTCGATGCGCGTCCGGGCCCGCACCACGTGCGGAAGGGCCTTCCGGTCGAGCGCGACAGCAGACGTTGCCATGGGTTTGCTCCTCCCGTCGGCACGCTCAGATGACTGCGTGATCTTGGGGCCGATGATAACAACCCCAAAAGTGAGATTTTCGGTTGCCTCGAGCGGCTCTACGAACCGTTTCACAAGCGTCCCAGCCGGCTCACAGCGGCGCCCGCTTGCATGGACGGATCGACTTCCCAAAGGAGGATCCCATGCACGGAACGCAAGAGCAGCTCGACCGGTACCTGCGCCGCGATCTCGACCCGGCGGCGCTGGCCGACCTCGACGCGCACGTCGCCAACTGCCTGCCCTGCTCGATGATGGTCGCGGAGGCCGGCCGCAGCGCGGCGCGGTGGGAGCGGCGCGGGCTCCTCGGCCGTCTCGTCCGCGTCGACGAGCGCGTCGACGGGCGGAGGGCGGTCGCACCGTTCCCGTCCCGGCAGGCGCCGGCCGAGCGGGCGGCCTAGCCGCTCGGGCGACCGCGAAGCGCGCGCGCGACGTTTCGCACCGTGTCGAGCACGGAGGCGAGGTGCCGCGGCGGGTCGACACGCCAGGCGACGACGGTGTCGGGCATCGCGATCGGCGGCTCGAGGCGACGCCGGACGACGATCGCTCCCGCCTCGCTCACCTCTCCGAGCGAGAACGGCACGATCGCGACGCCCAGGCCGCCGGCGACCGCGAGCATCAGGTCGCGCTCGTTGGAGCTGCCGGCCTCTCGCAGCGCCTGGAAGCTGTAACCGGCGTTCTCGAGGAGCGACAGCAAGCGGTCGTAGAGCGCCGGGTTCGACGGGCGCGGGAAGCAGACGAGGACCTCCCCGCGGAGGTCCTCGGCGCCGATCCGCTGCTGCGCCGCCAGTCGATGGCTCGGCGAAAGCAAGACGGCGAGCCGCTCCCCCGCGAAGACGGGCTCGACGTGGACGTCGACGTCGCCGTCGGCGTCGTGGAAGAGCCCGACGTCGAGCTCGCCGGTTCGGAGCAGGCGCGCCTGGTCGAGGAACGGCAGGTGCGTCACGCGCGTCTGGACGTCCGGCGCGCGTTCGTGAAGCGCACCGAGGAATCGGAGCAGCCGTTCGATCGGAAGGCTGGGAAGGCAGCCGATCCGCAGCGCGGCGCCGAGCCCGCCCGCACGCCTCGCCTCGACCACCGCCCGATCGACCGCGTCGAAGATCTTGCGCGCCTCGTCGGCGAGGACTCGGCCCGCCTCGGTCGCCGTCACGACTCTGCTCGTGCGGTGGAGGAGCTGGACGCCGAGCTCCTCCTCGAGCTTCCGGATCGCCTGCGAGAGCGGCGGCTGCGCCATGTGGAGCCGCTCGGCGGCGCGGCCGAAGTGAAGCTCCTCGAAGACCGCGAGGAAGTAGCGCAGGTGGCGCAGCTCGATCGCCGTCGGGCGCGTCACGGGATGTCGTTGATCCTCGATCGTGCCCTCGCTTGCTGCACGCTTGGAGCGAGCCCCTCCCGATCGTCCCGAAGAACGCTACGCGCACGCCCGAAGCTGCCCTCAGGCAGCACGCGGGCGGATTCTTCCAAGCTTCCGCGGCGTCAGTCCAATACGCCTCGCAGCAGCGGCAATATGCGCTGAGTCTCGATGGCTCTAGCCGTACCCGTGCGGCGGGCCGTTGAACGGCCGCATGAGCTGAACCACGTACGCCGCCCCGCACGGCACCATTCAGCGTCGTGTTGGCGCGTTGGTACCGACGCGCGGGAAGCGCCCTCGCCGCCGCGGAGAGCCGGCCGCTGGTCGTCCTGCTCGCCGCGGCGGCGCTCGCGGTCGCCGCCGCCTTCGGGCTCGGCGACCTCGCCGGCTACCACCGCGTCCGGAACCAGCTCGGGAGCATCCATCCGCAGTGGCTGCCGATCTGCTTCCTCGGCGAGCTGGTCGCGTACCTCGGCTACGTCTTGGCGATTCGCGACACGGCGCGCGTCGGCGGCGGGCCGCGTCTCGGCGCGCTCGCGTCGACGAGGAGCGTCGTCGCCGGCTTCGGCGTCTTCGCCGCGACCCGCTCGAGCGGCGGCTTCGCCGTCGACTACTGGGTTCTCCGCGAGGCCGGCGCCGACCGCGACGGCGCTATCGCACGCGTCCTCGCGCTCGGTGCGCTCGAGTACGCGGTGCTCGCGCCGGCCGCCCTCTGCTCGGCGATCTTCCTCGTGCTGACGTCCAGCGAGCACCTGCCCGAAGGACTCACGCTGCCGTGGCTGCTCGTGATCCCGGGCGCGCTCGTCGCCGCGTGGCTGACCTCGCCGAGACGCGTCGAGCGCTTCTCGGACACGAACCACGCCGGGCGGATCCGCCGCACGTTCGCGCACGCGGTCTCGGGGCTCTCGATCCTTCGGTCGCTGCTCGTCTCGTCGCCGCTCGAGCACGGCCTCGGCTTCCTCGGCGCCGCGCTCTACTGGACGGGCGACATCGCGTGCCTGTGGGCCGCGCTCCAGGTCTACCACGGCCACCGGCTCTCGATTCCGGCCCTGATCCTCGGCTACGCGACCGGCTACGTGCTGACCCGGCGCTCGCTGCCGGCCGGCGGCGCCGGAATCGTGGAGATCGCCCTCACCTTCGCGCTCCACTGGGTCGGGCTGCCGTTCGTGCCGGCGCTCGTCGGGGTCGTGACCTATCGGCTCTTCAACTTCTGGCTGCCGATGGTGCCGGCGGTCGCCGTCCTCCCAACCATCGCCGATCTTCGGGCCGAGTACGCGCGCGCAGAGGAGGACAGCGACGCCATCGCTTGACTCGCCTCCTCGCGAGTACTAGACACACTCCCGTGCAGGTCTGTCCCAACTGCGGACACGAGAACCTCGAGGACACCGACTTCTGCGCCAACTGCGGCGAGTACCTGCGCTGGGACCAGACCGAGGTCGAGCCGCCGCCCGAGACCGACGACAAGCCTGAACCGCCGCCTCAGCCCAAGCCCGCACCCGAGTCCAAGCCGTCGCCTCCGCCGACGCCCACGCCGCCCGCACCCGAGCCCGAGCCGTGGCCGGGCGAGCAACCGGCCGCGCCGCCGCCCGAGCCGTCGCAGCCGGCCGAGCCGGTCCTCGTCACGCTGCGCGTGCCCGGCTCGGACGACACCGCGCCGCCGACGGTCGCGGTCGAGCCGGGCGCCGAGGTGCAGCTGAGCGCGCTCGTCCGGAACCAGTCCGAGATCGTCGACACCTACGAGCTCGCGGTCGAAGGCCTCCCGGCGAGCTGGTGGAGCGTCGAGCCGCCGCGCATCCACCTGCTCCCGTACGGCTCGCAGGAGACGGGCTACGAGCAGGAGGCGACGTTGCGTCTGCGACCGCCGCGCGCGCCCGAGGCCTCCGCGGGCGGGTGGCCGGTCGGCGTCGTCGCGCGCTCGGTCTCGAGGCCGGACGCAGAGGGCCGCGGACGCGCGACCCTCGACATCGCGCCGTTCCTCGAGCTCAGCTCCGTCCTCCGTCCCGAGCAGGCGGAAGGCGAGCGCGGCGCGCGCTACCAGGTCGTCGTCCGGAACGGCGGGAACCGGACGGTGACGGCGTTCCTCGCGGCGGAGGATCCGGAGCTGGCGCTCGAGTTCGAGTTCCAGCCGGCGCGACTCGACGTCCCGGCCGGCGGCAGCCAGGCGTCGGAGCTGAACGTGAGGACGCAGCGGCAGCCGTCGACGAGCCCTCGGCAGCACCGCTTCGTCGTGACGAC
>Ga0081539_10005045_pt1 | contig 13879 bp, 9 predicted proteins | sample TabmetS4T2R2_FD_71023 | JGI IMG/M metagenome (GOLD analysis project Ga0081539, IMG submission 71023) | Tabebuia heterophylla rhizosphere microbial communities from the University of Puerto Rico - S4T2R2 | ecosystem: Host-associated > Plants > Roots > Rhizosphere ...
GGGCAAGCGAGGTTGCGACATTTATCGACGACTGCGATAACGGGACCTGCTCTTTGATCGTCTTGACAATTAGATGCTCCAACATCAGGTGAATATCCTCTACATGTTCAATAATGTTGCTGTTGACGTGAATATTGATGTTCGCCAATTGTCCCAAATGACCCCCATCGAAGCCCGTAAATCCGATGACTGTTGCCTCATATTTATGGGCCGCTTCCGCAGCTGTAATCACATTTTTAGAGTTTCCACTAGCTGAAATCGCAATGACGATATCTCCAGGTCTGACTAAACTGACCAACTGCTCCGAAAATACATTCTCATAGCCTTCATCATTGGCTAGAGCCGAGAACATTGCCATATTGTCTGTGAGCCCGATCACACGAAAATGTGGCAGACCCTCTTGACGCGTATTCTTTGCCAAGTCACAGGCAAAATGAGAGGCTGTCGAGGCCGAGCCGCCGTTCCCCAAAATGAACACCTGGCTACCTTTTCTCCGGGCTTGCTGCAACAGGTCGATGACATCAGCAATTAACTGACGGGGAAGTTGATCCATAGTGAGTTGCAATGTTGATATGTAAGCTTGAATAGATTCCATCGTAGTTTGTCCTTGATCCGGCCTAGAAACGTCGATAATTGAAGATTACTTTGGTCCCATCGGCTTCCAGTCGAAAGGGAAGTTCCTGCAAGCCATTTAATGCCATGCGAACTTTATTTTGATGCACTAAAGGAACGTATAACAGAAGGAAACCCCCGCCGCCCGCGCCGGCGATCTTGCCACCGACCGCACCTGCCCCACGCGCCGCCTCATACATCTCATTAATTCGTCCATTACTAATTGTGCCCGCCAAGCGTTTTTTTAACTCCCAAGATTGATGGAGCAAGGTGCCAAGTGTGTCAAAATTCTCCGTTTTGATAGCACAGCGAGCCTCATGAGCCATGTGTTTGATCTCCCGCAACTCATTAAGGCGGTCCTTTAGATTACCTACTTGTTCCTTTAGAATGGAGGCAGAATCACGACTCATTCCGGTAAAGAACAACATAAAATTATTGTTCATGGCCCGTTGGGCTTCAGAGGAGAGTTTGATCTTTTCTGCTGTGACTTTACCATTCGGCAAGAACTCAAAAAAACGAAGACCTCCATATGCGGCAATGTACTGATCTTGAATGCCTATCGGCCGTTTTAGTATTTCGATTTCTATTTCACAGGCCTCACGCGCCAGTCTTTCAGCAGCGACCATCTCTCCCAAATAGGCATACATGGCATGTAAAGCACCAACTGTCACAGTACTAGACGAGCCCAGGCCAGAACCCTCTGAAGGAATATCTCCCATAGTTGTAATTTCGATCCCATGGTCAATTCTTGTGAGGCGCAGAGACTCCCGAATTAACTCGTGATGGATTTGATCAACCTCGTCCACCATCTCGGTCTGTGTATAACCTATACGCAGTTTGCTATCAAAACGTCGTTTAATGGTTACGAAAATATATTTATCAATAGCAGAACTTAAGACGCAACCACCCTCCTGCATAAAGAATGCACGAAAATCAGTACCTCCACCGAAGAAACTGATCCGTAATGGTGTCTGAACGATGATCAACAGGCTCTCTCCAAAGCTCTTACTCGATGATCAGGGCACCAAATTTTATGCATTAATAAGCTCCCTTTGCTTTGAGTACAGCAGGGATTGTTTGGAATATTAATTGAAGATCAAGCCACGGGCTCCAGTTACGGATGTAATACATATCCAGGCGTACACGTTCTTCATAGGAAATGTCGGATCGTCCGCTGACCTGCCATAGTCCGGTGATTCCGGGCAAAACAGTTAGAAGGTTCATGTCAAATTGCTTATACATTGATACCTCTTCTGGCGAGATCATTCGGGGCCCAACCAACGTCATGTCACGTTTGAGAACATTAAACAATTGGGGGAGTTCATCCAGGCTGTATTTGCGTAAGAGAGCACCGATTCGGGTAATCCGAGGATCATTTTTCAGTTTATGATTTCTTGCCAATTCCTCCCTTAATTCAGGAAAGTTGTCCAAAATCTCATTACCATTAGTTACCATTGTTCGAAATTTCAAAGCATAAAATCGTTTACCATTGAGTCCCATCACTAATCTCTTATGAAAAACTGGACCTGGGGAACTGATTTTTATCCAAATGGCAATAAGCAAAAGTAGGGGGAAGAGAATTATAAGACCCACCCCAGTAAGCACATAATCAAAGATCAATTTCAGAAGGACATCGGAGCCTGTCAAGCGAACTTTATTAACGTAAACCAATGGAACGTAGGCATACTCACTAACTGTCAGGCTGGTCGTCAAGATTTCATACAATCCGGAAGACATACGAATATTAACCTTGTCCGTTAGGCCGTACTTTCTGAAAATATCTAGCAAATGATCACGAGTAGAGAAGGCACTAGAAGCCAGTATCACTTCACCGATCTGATACCGCTCAATAATTTCACCCAACTGATCAACGGAGCCCAAACAGACAAGATGATCAAATACCGGAAATGTTGCCGGTGTCTTCTTATCTACAAAACCCATGAGATGGAGACCAGACGATTTCCAACGCCGTAACTGTTCTGCAAGCGAGCGCCCTTCCTGATTTGCCCCAACGATGACTGCGGGCGTCACAAAGAATCCATGCCTACGAAGCTTATACACGGTCCTTCTCAAAATTAAGCGGGCTACCGCTACAAAAAGAAATGTAATACCCCATGTTAATAACAACCAGCCGCGTGCAATAACCAAAGTCGGATCGAGGAAACTTACTATGATGATCAACAAAAAGCCCGCTGTCGCAGAACTAAAAACTTTCGAATATTCACGAGTACCACCGAGCAAATTTCCTTTGATGTATAAGCCGCTGATCGCGAAGATCACAAGCCAAAGAAAAGGCACTGTATAGAGCAGAAATCGATATGTTTCAAAAGAAACGACTGCATTTGGGACAAAATATTGAACAAACCATTCAAAACGCAAATAGTAGGCTAGCCAGAAGGCAGCAAAGGTCATGACCATATCGGATAGGATCAGGCCGATGATATAGAGTTTCCACTGTAAACTAGGGGAAATGATTGAGTTTGCGTCTTTGATCTTTTTGGAGGCAACAGCAGCGGATGAACTTTCGATTTGAGTTTGAATGCTCATGAATAATCATCCTCTTGGGAACAATAGATATTTTTAACTACAGTGGTTCGGATAGCGGTACGTGATTGCTCTGCAACGTCAAGGCTCCGCCACTCCGTAATTCTCTTCGAATTCGGATAATATTATGACTTGCTATAGTTTTGACTCTATTTTCCTGGCAGAGGACTATTATGTCAAAAGCTGCAATTGGCTGCCAGAGAGTTCTAAACGCATCTTCTGACCTTGGAGTAACTCTAAAAGCACACGCACTCGATCAGAACCTGATAGACGGCAATCAAACATTGCTCTGTAAGTTGCAAAAGGCCCGTCATTAATCACAACCAAATCACCCGACTTGAAACGGTCAATAGCGCCGCTGACAGAGTCATTAATTTCCTCAACCTGCTTTTGCATGGCACGAATCAGTGTATCTCCAACGTCAGCCGGTTCCCCACCATAGGAGATGATCCCAATCGATCCGGGAATCCCTCGCAGCTCAGATACGGGAATTTCGTCCAAATCCACATGGACAAACAAATAGCCTGGAAAAAGCGGCTGTTCTTTCCGAGCCCGTGGATTTACTGGCTTTAACCGGATCGATGGTAAGTAGACTTCAATTCTTTGAATTCGAAGTCTTTCACGCAAGAAGGCTTCTTTTTGAGGTTTGCTATGCATTACATACCAGCGTATCATTGAATTTGCCTTTTCCAAGTACTGCCGCAATGAAATAAAATACGACCATCAGGTCAGTCTATTAGGCTTATTAAGACATGAGGTAAGTAAACTGATATTTTCTGCAATCAGATTATCAGCATCACTCCTCGTAATGCAAGACGAGTAATTCTCTAAAAGGTAACGTATCTAATGTTAAGAAAGGGTTTTTGTGCTATTAAGGGCTGGTTAACTTAACCTCGTCGAAATTACAAGTCTGATTTACCTGAAATCTCTTTTGTTACCGACTACAAGGCCGATACTGATTATGGCTTTGAAGATCTACGACAGAAGCTCAGATAAATCTTCAACTGCTTTTGTTAGTCTTTATGACTAAGTGGATAAATAGGCTTATAGATTTTGCAATGCCTTCGTTGCATCTATTTGATTTAGAATTGTATTGAACACTACGAGATAACAATTTGAGAGCTTGTATGTACACCGTGCACCCTAGGCCCGAGGCAGTTGGTCTTCCCCCCACGGACTACTTATTCAAAAATTTCGCATTATTCGATTAAAATGGTCATCTCATGGTTATCATAAATTTATTGAATTGTTCAATTCTATGTATGCCTCTTCACATCGTCGCTTCAATCCCCTAACTGGCGAATGGGTGCTCGTCTCTCCACATCGTGCCAACCGTCCTTGGCGCGGCCAAGTAGAAAAGGTTCCACCTGAAAACCTGCCGCCCTATGACCCCACCTGTTATCTTTGTCCACGAAATGAAAGGGCAGATGGTACTAGAAACCCTAACTATTCCTCTACCTTTGTTTTCGATAACGACTTTTCCTCACTATTGCCGGCTGAAAATGACGCTCATGTCATTGACCACCCTCTGCTTGTTTCCATTTACGAGCGGGGAATTTGCCGTGTCGTTAGTTTCACCCCTCGTCACGATTTGACTCTGCCCGAGCTCGATCGAAGCCATATCGAATCCATCATTTGCACATGGATTGATCAGACTGTGGAGCTCAGTGCAAAGGATTTCATTCAATATGTGCAGATTTTTGAAAACAAAGGCGCGCTGATGGGCTGCTCCAATCCCCATCCGCATAGCCAGATTTGGGGAACTCAATATATCTCGAACGAACCTGCTAAAGAGCTTGAACACCAGAAAACTTACTTTAACCAACACCGTCGGGCGCTTTTAACAGATTACTTGGACGTAGAACAGAGCCGCACCGAGCGTATTTTATTTTCAAACGATCATTTCACGGCGCTTATCCCTTATTGGGCGGCATGGCCGTTTGAAACCATGATTGTCGCGCATCGAAATGTTGCCTGGCTCAGTGAACTGACCTCCGAAGAGATCAGCGCGTTAGCAGAAATTCTCCAACGCATCACAACACGTTATGATAATCTTTTTGAAACCTCATTCCCATACGCTATGGGATTTCATCAGGCTCCGTTTGACGGCCAACCTCATCCTGAATGGATCCTGCACGCGCACTTTTATCCTCCGTTACTGCGTTCGGCCACAGTGCGCAAATTCATGGCGGGATATGAAATGTTAGTGATGCCTCAGCGCGACATCACACCTGAATCCGCCGCGGAAAGGCTACGCGCGCTCTCAGATTTGCATTACAAACTTCACTAAATACACCAGAGTGGTGTAACTCATTGTCTCGGCGAAGACCCTCGCATCACCCCCTGAGCCACATCCTGTAATTGGCAGAAATGCCATTTCGCCTCTCGCGCTCAGTGCTTAACTTCTGATAATTTCAACGAGCAACGACAACTCATACTTGTTCTATCCACCCAGGTCGTTTTCGATCCAAAAACAAGGATCTATTCGGCCGGAGTTATTCGTCAGATGCTTGAGAGCTCGACTTCATTGAACACTTGTCCAATCTTCATAAGTGCCGAAGCCGGCGAAAGATGGCCTCGCAGAACTATCAAGCAGTGATGTCTACGTGGATATCGGAAACAGCACAAATCTGCTTCTCAATCTATGATTAGTTCTGCTCAAGTAAGATAGCAGCCTTTCTGATCTAAATAAGTTCATATGCGTTTCCCCTACGACGGCTGTATAGTTTATTGACCTGGCTAGCTAAATCTGCTATCATATTCCTGACAATTTAAATTTAGCATGTAGGATAGAAACCAGCCACTGCTAATTTGGTTGTCCCATATCCTCAATGATGTTTGTACCTTTTTTAGAAAATAACCGTCATGGTCTCAAGTCTGTCACTGTATAAGCAGTAGCGTCAGTGCTTTGTGATTGACAGATATAGATAGACAGGCTAGATTTTCTGGGATGAAAATCAGTACATGTACAAGCTTGGCCGGCATTCTCCTGTCGGAATGGCGGAGCGCGCTAGTGCGAAGTAATCTAGTTGGATCTGCAGGAATCAAAATGTGGGACTCACATTAACAAGTAAAACGGGGACGTTGGAACGGGAATTTCTATCATTGGCCTTATGAGAATTGATCGAACAAATTAAGTCTGTAGCTTGGAATGGTAACCGCTGGATTTACCGCAATCATTGACATTTACCTAACTTGGTCACGTCAAGGTTCCGTGTGTTGAAATCTATCGATTTTAACCAAGTTACAGGATGTCAATAAATTCATTGAGATGCGCGAAAGAAAAAACTCAACCTGGGAGGTTGGAAAATGGAAACTTTACGAAAAGTATGGCAAGCTTGGAAACGGATCGGCCAATTCATCGGCGACACAATTGGCCGGGTGGTCCTAACTGTATTTTACTTTACCCTGTTCATGCCCTTTGCTCTGGGTGTGCGGTATTTTGGGGACCCGCTGGCACTACGTCCGCATGGCAACTCAAAATGGTTGGAACGCACAACGAAAGATCTGACTCTTGAGGATACACGGAGGCTTTACTAATGTACATCTTGGGTATATCTTGTTACTATCACGATGCCGCTGCGGCTTTATTACAAGACGGTATATTGGTAGCCGCCGCAGAGGAAGAGCGCTTTACCCGAATAAAGCACGACTACAGCTTCCCAACTCATGCCATTGATTTTTGCTTGCGTCAGGCCGGGATTACAGCCCGCGACCTCGACTATGTGGTCTTCTATGAAAAGCCACTACAAAAATTCGAGCGGATCATGATGACTACATTGCAGACTTTCCCCCAGTCCTGGGGTGTATTCCGAGAGTCAATGATCACCTGGTTCAACGACAAGCTGTGGATCAAAGGACACATTCTCACCACACTGAATATCCCGGATGAGAAACTGCTTTTCGTGGAACACCATTTGAGTCATGCAGCCAGCGCGGTTTTCTGTTCTCCCTACGACGAGGCGGCTGTTCTGACCATTGATGGTGTTGGGGAGTGGACTACGGCAACTATAGGACAAGCTACAGCCGATTGGGATGGACGAGGACAGAACCAAATCGAACTGTTTGGAGAAGTGAAGTTTCCTCACTCTCTTGGACTCCTGTATTCGGCTTTCACTGCATTTCTGGGCTTCCAGGTGAATGAGGGTGAATATAAGGTGATGGGTATGGCCCCTTATGGCCAACCGACGCGGGTTGAGGATGTCTACAAGCTGTTTGAAGTCGGTGATGATGGTAGTTTTCGCCTCAACATGGAATATTTTTCCTTCCACCAATCCACCTCCAAAACGTTCAATGGGAAGTTCACCAATCTGTTTGGTGAGCCGCGGGTGCACGAGTCGGATTTTTACACGCCGACCACTCATCCAAAGAAAGACCATCCGCAGTGGAATGAAGCGACCGCGAAGATAAATCAGCACTACGCCAATATCGCCGCCAGCATTCAGTACGTCACCGAAGAGACCATGCTGAAAATGGCCAATTATGCCCATCAACGTACTGGTCTAAAGAAGTTGTGCATGGCTGGTGGTGTGGCTCTTAACTCAGTTGCCAACGGCCGGATTCTCCGGGAAACGCCTTTCGAGGATGTCTATATCCAACCTGCGGCCGGCGATTCTGGTGGTGCAGTCGGCGCAGCTCTATATGTCTATCACGTACTTCTGGGCAAACCCCGGAAGTTCATCATGGAGCACGCCTACTGGGGACAGGCCTATTCGGTTCAAGAAACGAAAAGTGCCATTGAGGCCACCGGCCGCTCTTACCAGCGCATCGAGGATCCCGAGCGGAGGGCGGAGATGATGGTTGATGACATGCTGGCCGGTAAGGTGATCGGTCTGTTTCAAGATCGCTTTGAGTGGGGACCTCGGGCATTGGGCAATCGATCCATCCTGGCCGACCCTCGACGGGCAGAAATGAAGAATATTGTCAATGCACGCATCAAGTTTCGCGAGCCCTTCCGTCCCTTTGCTCCGGTAATTTTAGAGGAACGCGCCAACGAATTTTATGCCGGCGTAGGAGACCCTGCCCGTAATTTTCCCCTGCGTTATATGCTGATGGTCTGTCCTACCAGAGATGGGTGTGGCGACCAAATCCAGGCTGTAACACATGAAGGAGGTACTGGCCGCGTTCAGACTGTACGTCGTGAAAGCAATCCATTGTATTATCGAGCCATAGAACTGTTCGGTCAGGCGACCGGGGTACCTGTGTTATTGAACACCAGCTTCAACTTGCGAGGTGAACCGATCGTCACCACACCTGCCAATGCACTGAATACATTTGGGAATAGTGATATTGATACGCTGTATATGGACGAATTTGTTGTAAGGAAATAGGATTTTGGTTGAGGGCGTTTCCGGTAATATCCGGTTGATTACTATCGGAGCAAGTCACAGATGAATAGAAAGGAACGGTTAAGATGAAGAATTTCATTCGCAGCATGAGTTCTAATTTTGGAGTGGTTAGTGAACTATTGTCATTTTTGTGGCAGCGCAAGCTTTGGTGGCTGATTCCCATGGTTGTTGTCCTGTTGGTCTTTGGATTATTGCTCATTTTTGCTTCCGCCTCTGGGATCGGCCCGTTCATTTATACACTCTTTTGATAATTTTACATTTCTGACAGGCTTTTGATGCTTCATCGACTGGCACGAATTCGCGGTAAGCTACCTCAAAGTGCTTGGCCGATAGTGGAATTTGCCTGATCGGATTGTGAAATTATCTGACTTTGAAAGGAGTGGCAACCTCGATTCGCGGGTTGTCACTCTTATCATGATGATCTTGGTTCAATCAAGCTTGTAGGTGGCACTGTGGAAACTCCAAAGGCTTTGTTTGAATTTCTTGAGTATTCTGCCGGAATTGATCCGAATAGAACCGCCGTAATCGAGCCTGGTCAGGGCTCGATCACGTATGGTGATCTCAACGCGCTTGCCAATCAACTACGAGATCGACTTTGTCACCTGGGAGTGCGTCGCGGAGATCGGGTGGGGATTTATCTGCATAAATCTATCGATTCTTTGGCAGCTATTTTTGGGATATTAAAGACTGGCGCTGCTTACGTTCCTGTCGATCCAGGTGCCCCAGTTTCCAGGAATGCTTATATCCTCGCTGACTGCCAGGTGAAGGCAGTGGTCATTGAAGATTGTTTTATGAATGACCTGACCTCTGAATGGAATGCTAAGGGGGATACGTCCCGATTCTTAATATTGAACCGTACAGGTGGGGGCAAATATATCAAAGAGATGTTAGATCAAGCCCAAGCGAGTATGCCGATCTCATTAGGGATGAATATCAACCCTTCTCTTGACGATCTTGCTTATATTCTTTACACCTCCGGTTCTACCGGCAAGCCGAAAGGGGTTATGCTCACCAATCGAGCGGCGATCAGTTTTGTAGATTGGTGTTCAGAGACCTTCGGACCTGATATCAACGATCGTTTCTCTTCTCACGCGCCTTTTCACTTTGATCTTTCTATCTTAGATATATATGTGCCGATTAAACATGGTGCGTCCTTGGTTTTGATCTCTGAGGAAAATGGGAAAGATCCTGGTCGTTTGGCCGCGATGATTGCAGAGAGCAGGTTGACTATTTGGTATTCGGCACCGTCTATCTTGAGTTTCCTGGCCCAATACGGGAGGTTAGATCGATACGACTACGCCAGTCTCCGGATAGTGCTCTTTGCCGGTGAGGTTTTTCCAGTCAAGCATTTGCGCGCGCTCAAGAAACTGCTTCCTCATCCCAGGTATTTTAACCTTTATGGTCCAACAGAAACTAACGTTTGTACATTTTATGAAATTCCTCCTATTATCCCGGAAGACAGAATGCATCCTTTTCCTATCGGAAAAGCGTGCTCCAACTACCGGATCGGAATCTTTGATGAGCTGGGCAAGGAAGTACCGCCTGGCAATGAAGGAGAGTTATGCGCGAGTGGCTCGGGGATGATGATCGGCTATTGGAACCTGCCGGAAAAAACAGCGAACGCTTTTCTGATTGATTCCTCAGGAAACAAATGGTACAAAACAGGGGATATGGTATTTGAGGAGCCGGATGGAAATTACATATATGTTGCCCGTCGAGATCGGATGGTGAAAAAGAGGGGTTATCGGATCGAGTTAGGCGAGATAGAGGCAGGTTTGTATCGCCATCCGGCCATAAAAGAGGCTGCAGTGATTGCCTTGCAAAACGAAGACGGAATAAAAATCAGAGCCTTCGTCAGTCATCACAAGGATAGCCGTCCTTCGATCATTGAGTTAAAAAAATTCTGTGCACAAAACCTCCCTACGTACATGGTGCCTGACCTCTTTTCTTTCTTAGATTTTCTTCCGAAAACATCGACAGATAAGATCGATTACCAGAAACTTAAGGAGTTCTCCTCAATGGATGCGTAGCCTGGTCCAGAACAGGCAACTCGATTGGGACATTTGATGTGGTTGGATACTAAATGAATTTTGTAGTACTTAGCCGGAACAGACCAGGTGCAGTAGCCATTCCCCACGGAAACGAAAGAGATGGTATCTCTGAAGTGATTTCAGACGAGCTCACCGCGTTGGGTTACCAACCTATACATTTTCAAATTGGCTCTCTCATACCTGAAAAAGCCGAGGTGGTATTCTCGTTTGGTCCATACGGAAACTTCTTAACTATCCCGCGAGAATTAGCCAAAATGCCTCACGACCAGAAGCCAATATTCGTCCATTGGAATACCGAAGGGATTCCTGATCTGAGGATCCCCTGGAAAATCATGAGCTCAATCGCGACATGGCGTTCCTGGTTGGGGAGAATCCAGGCTTCTAGAAACAGTTCTGGAAGAATCCCTGTAACCGAACGGCTCATATCTCTAAACGAATCTCGGATGTTGCGTTTTCGTTACCTTGGAGATTACTATTATGCACTTCGTCAAGGATGGTTGGATATCTTTGCTGACACATCGAAAATCTATGCTGAGATACACCGCCGGCATGGGTTACCAGCGATGGTCGCACATTGGGGAGCCACACCCCAATGGTACAAAGATCTGGGGTTGGAACGAGATATCGATGTTCTATGGATGGGAACGCGAGGCACAAGAAGACGGAGCACAATATTAGATCGGGTGCGAAGCGAACTTGAAGCCTGTGGGGTTCAAATGCATGTAGCGGACGGAAAAGAAAACCCTTTTATCTTCGGTGATGAGCGTATTTATTACCTGAATCGCTCTAAAATCACTCTCAATATTACCCGCACCTGGTACGATGATAACTTTTCCCGTATTGCTCTGGCAGCTCCAAATCGCTCATTAATCGTTTCTGAACCGCTTCTCCCCCATTGTCCAAGTTTTATCGCAGGAACACACTACGTATCTGTCCCCGTCGATTCACTTGCAAGGACGATTCTATATTATTTGGATCATGAACAAGAAAGAGTACGGATTGTCGAAAATGCTTATCGTTTGATCACCACCAAGCTTGTATTCCGAGAAAGTATTAAGTCAATCATGGATTCTGTAAACCAAGTGTATCAATCAGTTCACGCAATTAGTCATAAACCAATACTGGATATTTATAAGACGACATCTGATAGTCGTTGAACTTTGGCAGGAAAAGCTTCTATCATTGAGTAAATTTCTAACTCGAGAAGAATGGATGAATGCTATTCCTGTTTGAAACTCCCTACCAAAAGGATTATATCCTCCTTCGAGGAGGAAAAATGCAGATATTATTTCTCATCAACTTTTATCAGATCCATGGATCAGGCGGACAAGATCTATCGTGCCAGCAAGTAATTAGCGGTTTAAAGCAGCGAGGCCATAGTACTTTAGTCTTGACCAGTATGCACGGCACAAACAATGTGCCCTTAGAAACGGATGGGATTTACCGATCCTTGTATTTGGAAATGGACTTGGTTCCCTGGCGGCACAGTATAACCTTTTTTACCAAGAGAAAGGCAAGAGAAAAGCACAATTTAGAGGTCTTTGAGCGCGTTGTTGAGCAGTTCAAACCCGACATCATTTTCATTTGGGGTATGTGGAACCTGCCCAAGTCGCTGCTGACATTCGCTGAGACGAAGTATCCAGACAAAATCATCTATCGGTTTGCTACGTATGAGCCAACCTTACCAAGTCAACACGAAGTCTATTGGCGTATTCCAGGTCGCAAATGGTACAGCCGAATTTTGAAGAAGGTGCTAAGCCGTGTTGCTCTGGCGATGCTAGCCAAGGAAGAAAAGCACTCACCTTTGACTTTCAAACACGCGATATGCGTTAGCGCTGCTACTCGAAATATTTTAGTCGCGGCCGGGATCCCGATCGAGAACGCCCGAGTTATCTATACGGGCCTTGACTCCAAGCAATATTTGACGGTCCAGCAAGACCACGCAGCAAGTCATAAAACCGAAGATCTTAACCTGCTTTACGCGGGTCGAATATATCCTGAGAAGGGTGTGGATACAGCTATATATGCGCTGGAGACGCTCGTATTTGGTCGAAAGGTGCGGAATATAAAACTTAGCGTGGTTGGATCTGGTTCACCAGACTATCAAAATTTTTTATACCACCTGGTTGACAAAACAGGCCTGAATGATTATGTGTCATTTTCCAGGCATATACCAGCCGAAGAAATGCCCCAGTTGCTACAAAATTTTGATGTGTTATTGGTACCCTCGATTTGGCAGGAACCCTTTAGCAGGATGGTGTTGGAAGGAATGATCTCAGGTCTAGTAGTGATTGCTACGGCAACGGGAGGAACAACTGAGATTATAAAAGACGGTGAAAATGGGTTGTTATTCGCTCCAGGTGATGCTGAAGATTTAGCTCAAAAGATTGTGTCTCTGACTCTTGACCCCCAGTTACGCCGAAGACTTGCCATGGCGGGCCAGCGAACGGTCGTAGAGGGATTCACGATGACAAAAATGATTGATGAGATCGAAGGGTATTTAGAAGAAGTTGCCCACGCTTCTCCCCAAAATCAGACCAGTCCGCTCGAAAGAAAAGAAGAGGCAACTATTATGGAGTATCTACCCACGGTTAGCGTGATTATTCCCACCTACAACCGTAAAGACATGCTCCGTGATACGCTACATTCACTGGCAAGGCAAACCTATCCCAAGGACTACTTTGAGGTCATCGTCGTGGATGATGGCTCGACGGATGGGACTCAAGAGAGTATGGAAAAGACGTTTCCATTCACCTTGCGCTATTTCCGGCAGAGTAACCAGGGGGCGACTGCAGCTCGTAACTTGGCAGCTCGGCAGAGTCAAGCAGATATTCTGGTGTTTTTGGATGATGATATATTATTAGAACCAGACTATCTAACATACCTCATCAGCGACCACGCCACAAGCCAACAAAGGATTGTAGTTGGGACAGTGAACATTCAATGTGATGAGGTGACTCCCTTTTCCCAAGCCTTAAATACTTCATTGGCTTCTCGCCAAAATTCAGATGAACTGGCATTCACTGATGTCTACAGCAACAACATGTCTCTCCGGCGAAACGCATATTTCGAGGTTGGTATGTTTCATGATCTAGGTTTCTTGGGTTCCAGTTCGTGGTGTGATGTTGACCTTGGTTATCGTGCCTATCGGCAGGGTTTTAATTTTTGTCGTAGTACCAAGGCTAGGTGTTCGCATCGAGACTATTTTGCTGGCAGCCGGGATCGCTATACGAATCGCGTAAGAACGTCAGCTTTTCAGGCGGTTCTTTTATTCCAAAAATACCCCGACTTACTTTCGCATCTTCCTATGTTTTATGACAAAAC
>Ga0081539_10005046_pt1 | contig 13877 bp, 13 predicted proteins | sample TabmetS4T2R2_FD_71023 | JGI IMG/M metagenome (GOLD analysis project Ga0081539, IMG submission 71023) | Tabebuia heterophylla rhizosphere microbial communities from the University of Puerto Rico - S4T2R2 | ecosystem: Host-associated > Plants > Roots > Rhizosphere ...
TCGGAAATCGGTGCGCCGACTCTCGCTTCCGGCGACAAGATCAGAAGTCCGGCCGCATCGGAGCCGAGCCCGAGCTCGATCGCACTGCAAAGCATCCCTTCGCTTTCGACGCCGCGGAGTTTGCTTTTTCGAATCTCGGTTCCGTTCGGCAATTTCGCGCCGGGCAGCGCGAGCGGAACTTTGTCGCCCACTTTGTAATTAGTCGCGCCGCAGACGATCTGGCGTTTTGTCCCGCTGGCGTCATCGACTTCGCAAACGGTCAAACGATCCGCGTTCGGATGTCGCGAAGAAGCCGTGATTTGTGAAACGATGACGTTGTCGATCCTGGCGCCGCGGGTTTCGATGTGTTCGGTTTCAACCCCGGCGCGGGTTAACAAGTGGGCGATCTCTTCCGGATTTGTTGGAAGATCGACAAACTCGCGTAGCCAATTGACGGAAAACTTCACGCGAATTGCCTCAGGAAACGCAAATCGTTTTGGGCGAAGAGACGGAGGTCGGGGATGTCGAACAGGATCATGGCGAGCCGATCCATGCCGAGACCGAAGGCGTAACCGCTCCATTTTTCCGGGTCGTAAGCGTTGTCGCCCCGCGCTTTGTTCACCTGTTCGAAGACGGCGGGATGCACCACGCCGGAGCCGGCGACTTCGATCCATTGCTCGCCGCCTTTAAGCGCTTTCGACTTCACATAACATTCGAGGCTCGGCTCCGTGAACGGGAAAAAGTGGGGCCGAAATTCGACTTCGGTTTCCGGCCCGAATAATTCGCGCATGAAAAATTCAAGCGCGCCTTTGAGATCGGCGACGCTGACGTTTTCATCCACGTAAAGGCCTTCGATCTGGTGGAATTGCGCGCCATGAGTGGCGTTGATTTCCTCGTTGCGATAAGCCGCGCCCGGGGCGATCACGCGGATTGGCGGCCGCGTCGATTCCATGGTGCGGATTTGCACGGTCGAAGTGTGGGTGCGCAGCAGGCGACCGTCGGGCAGATAAAACGTGTCCTGCTCGCTGCGCGCGGGATGTTCCGGCGGCGTGTTGAGCGCGTCGAAGCAATGCCATTCGTCTTCAATGTCCGGTCCATCGGCCAGCGCGAAGCCCATGCGCCGGAAAATTTCGATCGACCGCTCCCACATTTGGGTGAGCGGATGCAGCGCGCCGATCTCGTGCGGCGTACCTGGCAGGGAGATGTCGAGCTTGCCTAACGACGCCGATTCTTTTTCGGAACGAAATCGCGCAATGCGCGATTCGAGCGCGCTCGCGACGGCAATGCGCACTTCGTTGAGCAATTTGCCGACGACCGGTTTCTCCTCTTTGGGAAGCGACTTCATCTGTTCGCCCCAAACCGAGATGCTGCCGTTTTTGCCGAGAAACTTAATGCGCGCGGTTTCGAGCGCCTGTTCGTCAGGCGCGGACTCGATTTCGCGCAGTGCGGCCTCGCGCAGTTCTTCCAGCGGGTGAGTCATCGACCGCAAACGTTCAACGTTCAACGCTCAACGTTCAACGTCGAATGACGATGTCGATCTTACGCCGCTTTTTTGTGGGACTTGCCTTTGCCTTCCAGCGCGCTCTTCGCTTGATCGACAATTGATCTGAACGCGGTCTCGTCCGTGACGGCAAGGTCAGCGAGGATCTTGCGATCGAGGCCGATGCCGGCGGCTTTCAATCCTTCGGCGAAACGCGAATAGGTCATGCCGTTGGCGCGGGCAGCGGCGTTGAGTCGCTGGATCCAGAGATAACGAAAAGTGCGTTTGCGGGTCTTGCGATCGCGATATGCCCAGTACTTCGCTTTCATCTGCGCGTCCTTGGCGTAGCGAAAGAGTTTCGATCGGCGGCCGCGATAACCTTTCGCGGCTTTGATGACGCGTTTGCGTCGGGCCCGGCTGGCGGGCGCATTAGTGGCTCTTGGCATTGTTGTGTCGCGCTTTTTCGGCGCGGACCTCCTCGTTCAGCGAGTCGTTTGTTAGGTTGTCGATCTTCCAACCTCACTCGCTGATATAGTTCGGCGATGCCGAACAGGCGGAGGATCGACGGGCGGCAACGCTACACGGTGACAGTGAAATGACAACCCGTTATGCGGATTTGCGCCACGCCAGCCAGAGGACGAAACCGACCGCGGCGCCGCCGAGATGCGCCATGGCCGACACCGAGCTAATGCCGGCTTTCTGCTGCCATGCGGCGAGGAGTTGAAAGATGATCCAGACAACGAGCGCGAACCAGGCCGGCAATCGGATCCAGCGAAACCAGACAAAACCCCAGCGCATGAGAAAACCGAGCCGGACCCGAGGGAACTGCAGCGCGTAAAACACCATCACACCGGCAATACCGCCGCTGGCACCGATGCAGGGCACGCGCGACTGCGGATCGAGCGCGATATGGGCGAGATCGCCGACGAATGCGGCAAGCGCGATCAATCCCAGATAGCGAAAACGTCCGACGAATTCTTCGACGTTGTCGCCGGCGCCGAGCAGGAAATACATGTTGCCAATAAGGTGAACGACGCCGGCATGCAGGAAAAACGACGTGACGAAGGTGAGACCATGCAAACGTGCCGCCTCGGCCGGGATCAAGCCGAAGCGTTGCACGATTTCGCGAAGATCGGCGAATGCGGCACCGCTCGCGGCCACAATCGCTGCAATTAGGAGCCAGGTCGCCCAAGGCGTGGAAGTTTGTGCCGGCTCGTCGAGCTCGACCGGCAACCCGAAGAAGCCGGCAATGTATTTCCAAGGTTCGTCGGGCGGCGCGCTGTCCCAATCAGAGCCGCGCGCTTCCTCGGCGAGTTGCTGGACTTTGGCGAGCGCGAGTTGTTCGCGCGCGGCTTGAGGCAACTCCGGCGGCTTGGGAGGAATCGGCTGAGCAGTGAGCGAGTCGATTTCATGCGCGTCGAACCAGACGAAGTGACAATGGCGGCAAACATCGACATTTACCTTCGCGGAATCGGACAGCGCGACTTCGAGCATCGGCTGGCGACACGAAGGGCAAAGCAGCCCGCCCGATCCTTCGCCGCGCATGGCGTGAAGCCAAAGCGGATTGATCGATTCGGGCGTGAAGGTGCGGCGCAACAACTCGACGGTCACGGCGCGTCCGCCGCATTGCTCGCACGCCCAGAAAATCCGTCCGCTTATCCGGACCTGCTTGAGGGGCAAATTACAGCGCGGGCAGATGAGTTCGTCAGCCATTCGTTGTTCTTGTCGCAAGTTGTTTTGCGAACGGCGACATCAAAAGAGATGCACAGGTCTGCGTTCGCAAAATGCGGGCCGGTGTCGTAGAGAATGCGCGTGACGAAAAAAGAGCCGCGTCATTTTCATTTTCTCGGAATCTGCGGCACGGCGATGGGAGCGGTGGCCGCGGAAATGGCGGCGCGCGGCTGCATCGTCACCGGCTCAGACGAAAATGTTTACCCGCCGATGTCGACATTTCTCGAGGAGAAAGGGATCGCGTTGAAGGCCGGTTTTCGGCCGGAGAACATCCCGGCGGATGCCGACGTGGTGGTGATCGGGAACGCGATGAAGCGCGGCAATCCCGAAGTGGAAGCGGTGCTCAACCGCAAACTTTTCTATCTGTCGCTGCCGGAAGTTTTGAAGAACTACTTTCTGCGCGGGAAACACAATCTGGTGGTGACCGGCACGCACGGCAAAACCACCACGACGGCGCTGCTGACATGGATCCTGCAAAAAGCCGGCCGCAAACCGGACTATTTGATCGGCGGCATCCCGAAGAACCTTGGCCAGGGCGCGCGCCTGAACGATTCGAAATATTTCGTGATTGAAGGCGACGAGTACGACACCGCTTTCTTCGACAAACGCTCGAAGTTTGTCCATTACCTGCCCGAGCTGGTGATCGTGAACAACATCGAGTTCGATCACGCCGACATTTTTCGCGACGTCGACGAAGTGAAACTGAGCTTCAAGCGCCTGCTCAACATCGTGCCGCAAAACGGCATGGTGCTGTTGAACGGGGACGATCGGAACTGCGTCGAGGTGGCGCGTGATTGTCTGGCGCAATTGGTCGAAGTTGGCTTCTCAAAGAACTGCGCGCAGCGTATTCGAGACGTCGCTTACTCGACGAATGGCTCGCGGTTTCGTTTGGGGGACGATGAATTCGAGGTCCCGCTGGCGGGCGAGTTTAACGTGCGCAACGCGGCGATGGCGGCGACGGCGGCGCGTTTCTACGACGTGCCGAAGCGCAAGATCGACAACGCGCTGAAGACATTCCAGAGCGTTGCGCGGCGACAGGAATTACGCGGCGTGGAGCGAGGCGTGACGGTGATCGATGATTTCGCCCATCACCCGACGGCGCTGGCGAAAACCATTGAAGCGTTGCGGCACCGTTTTCCGAAACGTCGCCTGTGGGCGATCTTCGAACCGCGCTCGAACACGACGCGGCGGGCAGTGTTTCAGCAGGAACTGGCTACTGCTTTGCAAAGCGCAGACGGCATCTTTGTCGCGCAGGTCGCCCGACTCGAGCAGCTGCCGGAGCGCGATCGATTGAATCCCGAAGCGGTGGTGGCAAGCGTCGCGCAGTCTGGCCGCCCGGCATTTTATGAGGCGAACGCGGACGCGATCGTCGACCGAATTACTCCGATGTTGCAGCGCAACGATGTCGTCGCTGTGTTCAGCAACGGCGGGTTCGACAACATTCACGAAAAATTGCTCACGCGTTTGCGCGAGTCGTAATTTAATTCGCCGCGGCCGATGTGTGATCGTGCACGATGCGCCATCCTTCGGACAGGTGGCGAAAAATCAGCGTGAAACGGCCGTGCGGTTGATCGTGGGCGCGTTGCAACTGCCAACGACCGACCACGAGCGCGGCCTCCTTGCTCAATAACGTCACCTCGATATCCGAGAAGGTGAGCTGGCCCATTTTTGCGCGATCGGAATATTTCTTTCGGTAGCGCTCGCGCACGGTTTCCCATCCGCGCGTGACGGTGTCTTCGGAAACGAAAGTTGTCGATCTTGCGTGCGAGTAGCCTTCCATGAAGGCGTCGACGTTGCCGCGGTTCCAGGCGCGTTGTTGGGCGGCGAGAACCTGTCGAATTTCAATGCTGGGATCGGCGGAAAGGAGAAGCGGACAGGTCGCGATCGAGACGGCCAGAACAAGCAGACGCCAGTGCAAGGTGGCATTGTCTTATTGCGCGGGGCGGGCCGCTGTCCAGCCGCATGCAACCGCCTAAGGGCCGGCACGAGGGAAGCGGATTGACGGTGTGGTGGGAATCGGCTAAAAAGCACCTCCCTTGAGAAACATCAGCGTGGTCGCGGTGCTTGCCGTGGGGGCGAGCTTTTTCGTCCAAGATAGTGTTGGGCAAGCGCCGCCGGCGCGACGGCCGCGCGCACTCTCGCCGCGAGCTGTGGCGCCCAGCCCACCCGCCGCGCCTGCCGATTCGCCCGCGGCAACCGAAAGTCCCGCGCCCGACGCGTCACGCCCACCCGGCGCGCCCGACATGGTGCCCAACATGCAGTTTCCCAATAGCGACGTCGTCGACGTCCTCCATTTCTACGAAAACCTGACGGGTAAGAAGCTGATCATGGACAACCTGGTCCAGGGCAAGGTCAACATTTTCGTCAGCAAACCGGTGCCACGCGAGGAAGCGATCACGATCATCGAGACGAACCTGTTGTTGAACGGCTTCACGCTAGTGCCTGCGGCCGACGATCTCATCAAAGTGATCGGCCCGACGAAGAATCCGCGCTCGGCCGGCATTCCGGTAATCTCCGATGAATCGCAAATTCCGCCCGGCGAGCACGTGATCAGTTTCCTCTTCAAGTTGCGCTATGCGGATGCGACCGAGCTGGCCCAAGTGCTCGCCCAATATCTGCAATCGGCGCAAACGCCTTACACGTCGATCCTGCCGTTGCCGAAATCATCGACCCTGCTCGTCACGGAAAACTCGAGCGCCATCCGCGCGGTAGCCCACATCGTCGAGCAGGTTGACATCCCGCCGGCCGAAGTGGTGAGCGAGTTCATCAAGCTCGAGCGCGCCGACGCAACGAAAGTGGTGGAGCAGCTGCGCGACATTTTCGAAAAAGACAGCGGAACCACCGGGCCTGGAGGAGTGCGCGGTGTGCGTGTGCAGCCAGTGCCTCAGCCTGGGGGTCCGGTGGAGGTTCCGGCCGGCGTGGTGGGCGCGTTGACGGAGGAAGCGGTTGTGGTGGGCAAGATCAAGCTGACAGCTGATGTGCGGACAAATCGCATCCACGTCGTGACGCGACCGATTAACATGCCTTTTATCCATAAGCTGGTTGCCGAGTTCGACGCCAATGTCGAATTTGGGAAACCGGTCACACGCGCATTGAAATACATCTCGGCGAGCGACGTTCTCCCGGTGTTGGTGGAGGCGCTCACGGAACCGGGCGGGACAAGTCAGCCCGGCGCCCAACCGGGAGCCGGTGGCAGCCCTGGAGCGCAGCCGACGCCGCCGCGCAACACATTAGCGAGCGGCGCGAGCACGAGTGCGTACACCGGATCATTCCCCGGCACCGCCGGCGGAGCATCGACGGGCGGGACATTGAACATTTCGGAAGAACTTTCGACGCAACCAGTCGACACAACGCCGAAGGCGGTAGTGGTCGGGAACGCCAAGCTGATTGCCGATCAGCGCGCAAACTCGATCATCATTCTCGGCAGTAGCGAGATCGTGGTGAAGGTCCAGAAGATCCTCGATGAAATGGACGTGAAAGCGCCGCAGGTGGCGCTGAGCACCGTGATCGGCGAATTGACGCTGAGCGAGGACGAACAGTTCGGCGTCGATTACTTCGTTCGCCACAGCCGCGGCCTCGACGTTGCCGGCACGACGGCGTTCACCGGGTTCCCGCCCGTGGCCGGTGGCGGCGTAATCGGCACGAGCGGGCAGGCGATAGGTGGCAATGTGTTTGATCCCGGGAATCTGATCACGTTCACGCAGCTGGCGCGGAACGCAGCCAGCGGAGCAAACGTCTATCTTGCCGCCGGGCAAACGCTAGCCGCAGTCGTCCACGCGCTTGAATCGACAAACCGCTTCCGCGTCATCAACCGGCCGACCGTCTTCACGAGCAACAACAAGAAAGCAATCATCGCCTCGGGCACAGAGATTCCGGTGCCGGTCAACTCGCTGACCAACGTGGTGAACAACACGACCGCCGTGAACGGAACTGCGGCCGTCGCTTCGAACATCGAATTTAAACGCGTCGCCCTGCAACTTGAGGTCGTCCCGCTGATTAATTCGGAAAAAGAAGTTTCACTCGATATTTTGCAGAAGCTCGACAGCCTGGCGGGGACGACGCGTGTTAACGACAATCTGATTCCGAACATTGCGACGCGCTATGTGCGCACCAACGTGTCCGCGCCGACAGGCTCGACCATCGTGCTCGGCGGGTTGATCACCGATCAAAAGCAAAAGCAAATCAGTGGAATTCCGATCCTCGACAAAATTCCCTATCTGGGCGCTTTATTCCGAAACACGACAGTCACGAACATGCGCACCGAGCTGATCGTGCTGATGTGCCCGGAAGTGACGTTGACCAAGCTCGACCTTTACAGGCTCCGCCAGCAGAAGGAGGACAAGACTCACTTCGGCCCGGAACTCGATCAAGGCGCATGTCCCGATTGTCCGCCGCGCGGCGAGGGCAAGGAATTGCCGCCGCCGGATCTGCCGTTCGGCACGAACTAAAGAAGAAGCAATGATGCGAAAACCGGTTCTCATCTCGATGCTGGCGATTGGCGCGGCTCTGTCCGCGCGCGCCGACTTCTTCGAAATCTTCTCCGACAAGCCGTTCCTGCACTCCACTGATGCTCTGGCGCCGCGGGATGAATGGGGTCTGCTGCACCAGAGCGCCGTGCTCAGCGATGTCGATTTTGCGCCGCGCTATTCGTGGCGACCGCTTTACTGGCTGGAATCCGGCCAGCAGCTAAGTACGCAGCCCGCGTATGTCGGAGCGCTGCAGCGCGACCTGACGCGATTGGGTTATTATTGCGGCCCGGTTGACGGCGTTTTTTCCCCGGCGGTGAGCGAGGCGATTGCGAAACTGCAGAAGAATTATTCCCAACGCGTCAATGGCCGGCTCACCGTTCCTGTTCGCCGCGCGACGCATTTGCCGTAAATTACGCAGGTGAGCGCAGGCGTTAGTCAATCAGTGGTCGATCTCTTGCTCGCCAGCGGCGTTTCTTCGCCGGAGGAAGCGAGCCAGCTCGCGCAAAACCTGAACGGCGGCTCGTGGGTGGCTCAGGTGCTCGATTCAGGCAAAGTCGACGAGCATAAATTTCTCGGCGCGATCAGCGATTTCTTCAAAGTGCCGCTCGAATCGATCGATTCGAAAAAGATCGACCGTGAGACATTGTCGATCCTGCCGAGCCGATTCGTTTTCCAGCACCACATTTTGCCGATCGAGGTGAAGGAAAAAGCCGTCGTGCTCGCCACGTACGACCTTTTCAACACGGTTGGCCGTCAACTGGTCTCCCAACTTTTGAAGAAACCGGCCGAATGGGTGCTGGTGCCGCGCGCGCAGCTGCTTCGCGCCATCAAAAGTCTCTACGGCATCGGCGCCGAGACCTTCGACGAGATCCTGAAAAGCAATCGCAATTTCGACGAGTTGCACGACACCGAAACGGCCACCGACCTGGGCGCGGATGATCCGGAGGCATCGGTTGTAAAGTTCGTAAACCAGATCATCCGCGAAGCGATTGCGGAGCGCGCGACCGACATTCACGTCGAACCACTGGAGAACGATCTGCGGATCCGTTACCGCATCGATGGCATCCTGCACGAAGTCGCAGTCCCGCCGCAGCTGCGCCTGCTGCAATCGGCCATCATTTCACGCCTCAAAGTCATGGCCCACATGGACATCGCCGAGCGCCGCCTCCCGCAGGACGGGCGCATGAATTTGCACGCGAACCACCAGGAAATCGACGTCCGCGTTTCGACTATCCCGACGGTGAATGGCGAGTCGATCAGCTTGCGCCTGCTCAGCCGCACCGACCAGCAATTCGGGTTCGACCGGCTCGATCTGAGCAAACCGCAGGAAGAGATCATTCGGAGACTGCTCGCGCAGCCCAACGGCATCATCCTGCTCACCGGGCCCACTGGCTGCGGAAAATCGACATCGCTCTATTGCTTTCTCTCTACGATCAACTCGGTGCAACGGCGCATCATCACGATTGAGGAACCGGTCGAGTACCGCCTCCCCGGCGTTTCGCAGATCGACGTGAAACCGGAGATCGACCTGACGTTCGCGAAAGGGCTGCGCCACATTCTGCGGCAGGACCCCAATGTGGTGATGGTCGGCGAGATTCGTGACATCGAGACGGCGGACATTGCGATCCGCGCGGCCATGACCGGCCACCTCGTCTTCAGCACGCTGCACACGAACGACGCCGTCGGCGGCATCACGCGTTTGCTCGACATGGACGTGGAGCCGTTCCTGCTCGCGTCCGTCGTCAAGGCATTCATCGCGCAACGCCTCGTGCGCACGATCTGTCCGGACTGCGGTGAGCTCGTCGAGTACCCCCGCGAATATCTGGCGGAGATCGGAGTCCCGCTCGAGTTCGGCACCAAGTTCAAGCGCGGCCGCGGCTGCGAGAATTGCCGGCAAACTGGTTACCAGGGACGCGCGGCGATCTACGAGGTTTGTGTCATCACCGAGCCGCTGCGCAAGATGATCATGCAAAAGCGTGACGGCGGTGAGCTCAAGCAATGCGCGATCGCCGAGGGCATGGTGACGTTGCGACACGACGGCTGGCGCCGCGTCGAGCAGGGTCGCACGACCATCGAAGAAGTCGTCCGGGTCACGCAGACCGACGAGGTAATGGCCGAGACTACCCAGGAAGCGGAGCCGGTCGTCGCGGCGGAAACGCCCGAGCCGGAAGTGATCGGCACGAGCTAATCATTCCGGGCCAAATAGTTGTCCGCGTAAATCCCGCCAGTTAGGGTTCAGCGTCCGCACGAGGTCGTTCTTTTTCTCCCGACGCCAGCGTTTGATTTCCTTCTCGCGCGAGATCGCGTCCTGTATTCGATCGAACGCCTCATAGTAGACAAGGCGATTTAAACGATAGCGTCTAACGAAGCTGTCGGCGGTGGTGTTCGCGTGAAACCAAAGCCGTCGTTCCAAGCTGTTCGTGATGCCGGTGTAGAGAACAACGCGGCTTTGGTTGCTAAGCATATAAACGAAGTACTTGTTGAAGACACCGCCCATACGAACGCCGCGGTCATCCTGAGCGAAGCGAAGGACCTCACACAAGCTCGTCGGTTACGCTAGGTACGGCGGCGTGTCGCGGATTCCATGGGGAGATCCCTCGCCGTCTGGCGCGGCTCGGGATGACCGCGTAGCGCCTATGTGCCACGCAATTCGCGGATTGCTTTGGCGTAGTCTGGCGCATGAAAAATCGAGGTGCCGGCGACGAGCACGTTCGCGCCGCTCTCGATTGAAACGCGCGCGCTCTGCGCGTTGATCCCGCCGTCTACCTCGATGTCGATCTTCGGGTTGAGCGATTTTGCATGTTTTACCTTTGCCATTTGATCGGCGCGGAATGCCTGACCGCCAAACCCGGGATGCACGGTCATGACCAGCAACATGTCGATCTTGTGCAGATGCGGTTCGACGAGGTCGAAAGCAGTTTCGGGATTTAAGGTCAACCCGACGCGGCAGCCGGCGGCGCGAATCTGGTCGAGTGTTTTGCTGACGTCGTGTCTGGCCTCCGGCTCGACGTGCACGGTGATGGAGTTCGCGCCGGCCTCAACGAAGCGCGGAACGTAATGATCGGCATGTTCGATCATGAGGTGGACGTCGAGCGGCAGGCTGGTTCGTTTGCGCACAAAGGCGACGATGGCCGGGCCGAAGGAAATGTTGTCGACGAAATGGCCGTCCATGATGTCGCAATGGATCCAGTCGGCGCCGGCCTCTTCGACGCGGTGAATTTCGTCACCGAGGCGTGAAAAATCGGCGGCGAGAATGGACGGCGCCACGATCACGTTTTGCATGGTCAAAAACGTCCAACGCCCGCCGCCGAACGTCCAATATCGAATTTACTGTTTTGCATTCGGCGTCGGTCGTTAGCCACAAACCCCTTGACGAAGCAGGGCTCTGTTTCATCTTAGCCGCGTTCAGCCGGTTCGAACGCGCTCGCGGCGCACGGTTTGCTTGTGCAGGATCGACAAGAGCGTTTCCTAACGACTGAGAACGAGGTAATACATGTTCGAAGGATTTTTCGGCTGGTTGTCGAACGACATCGGGATCGATCTCGGCACGGCTAACACACTGGTCTACGTCAAAGACCAGGGAATCGTGTTGCGCGAGCCATCGGTTGTGGCCGTGCAAGCCGGCACCAACAAGGTCTTGGCCGTAGGCGATGAAGCCAAGCGGATGCTCGGCCGGACCCCGTCCAATATTGTTGCGGTGCGGCCGTTGAAAGATGGCGTGATTGCGGACTTTGAAGTGACCGAGGCGATGCTGCGGCATTTCATCACGAAAGTGCACAATCGTCGGGTGAAAGCCCGGCCGCGTGTCGTTATCGCCGTGCCCTCCGGTATCACCGAAGTGGAGAAGCGGGCGGTGCGCGAAAGTGCGACGCATGCCGGCGCGCGAGAAGTGTACTTAATAGAAGAGCCGATGGCGGCGGCGATCGGCGTGGGCCTGCCGGTGCAGGACCCGGCCGGCAACATGATCATCGACATCGGCGGCGGCACGACGGAGGTCGCGCTGATCTCGTTGTCCGGCATTGTTTTCAGCCGCAGCGTTCGCGTCGCGGGCGACGAGCTCGACGAAGCGATCGTTCAGTACATGAAGCGGGCTTACAACCTGATGGTAGGCGAGCGCACCGCGGAAGAGATCAAGATCAAGATCGGCTCTGCGTATCCGACGGAGAAGGAAACCAGTGTCGAGGTAAAAGGACGAGACCTCGTGGCCGGCTTGCCGAAGACACTCATGATCACATCGCAGGAAGTGCGCGAGGCTTTGCTCGAGCCGATCTCGACGATTGTGGATTCGGTACGGATCACTTTGGAACGTTGTCCGCCCGAATTGTCGGCCGACCTGGTCGATCGCGGGCTGGTGCTCGCGGGTGGCGGCGCGCTGTTGCGCGGGTTCGACAAGTTGTTGAGCGAGGAGACCGGGTTGCCTGTCCATGTCGCGGAAGATCCGCTGAGCGCCGTCGCCGAAGGGACGGGCAAATGCCTCAATGAACTTAAATTCTTGCGCCAGGTGGCCTCGGCGGATCGCCAGTGGCGTTGACGATTGCGGATTGCGGATTTCGGATTGCCGGAAAACTGCTGATCCGCGGCTGATGTCGATCTTTCTCTCTCCGCAATCCGCACTCGCCAATCCGCAATCTCGATGAGCCGCACGAACATCATCGCGCTGCTCGTTTTCGGAGCGATTCTCGGTTATTTCCTCAGTTTTGGGGCGGAGAGCACGCGGAAGTTTCAAGCGGGCATTTACCAATTGCTCGCGCCGTTCCTGAGCAGTGGCTCGGGATTGCAGAAGCAGATCACGCAAGTGCGGAGCGGATTGAAATCGCTCGAGGAGCTGGAACGCGAAAACTCCGGGCTGCGGGTAGAGAACCGCGAGCTGCGCGCGACGAACCAGGCATTGCGCGACGTGGAGCAGGAGGTCAATCGACTGCGCCACGCGCTTAATTACCGCGAGCGCTCGGTGTTCAAGCTGGTGCCGGCAATCGTGATCACGCGGGACGCATCGACGTGGTGGCACACCATCACGGTGAACCGCGGCAAGGAAGACAAGATCGAGCCCGACATGCCGGTGGTGACGGATGAAGGACTGGTGGGCAAAACCACCACAGTCAGCGCGAGCATTTCGGTCGTGCTTTTGGTGTCAGACGAGAACTGCAAGATCGCCGCCAGTGTCGAAGGGACGCGGGAACAAGGCATCGTCTCGGGCGAGCGGGTCACTACCGGACTAGTGCCGTCATTGTATTTGAACTTTTTGTCCAAACAGGCGGACCTGAAGCCGGGGCAGAAAGTTTATACCTCCGGCGTGGGCGGAGTTTTTCCGTCCGGGTTGCCGGTTGGAAGCGTCAAAAGCTTTCGGGTACGCGAGCTGGACGGACAGGCGCAATTGACGCCCTTGGTTGATCTCTCACACTTGGAGGACGTGTTCATCGTCACGGGCCGGAAATGATCTTCTTCGTACTCCTACTCGTGTTCGTGACGTTGGCGCAGATCACGGAATTTTTTATTCCGCCGCTGGGCTGGCTGTACAACACGCACATTTACATTGTGCCGCTGATCGTGTTTTACGCGGCGGTGGCGCTGCCGATTCCGTTAATGCTGGCGGTGGCACTGTATGCCGGCATCCTGCTCGATGCGCTCACGGTCCAGGTGATTGGCAGCAAAGTTGAAATCTCACTCGGTTGGTCAATACTGCTCTACGCTGTGCTGGCGGGATTCATGCATGGCCTGAGGCCATTGTTCGTTCGTGGACGCTGGGAAGTTCATTGTCTTCTGAGCGGCATTTGCACGTCGCTCATCCTTTTCGCGCAATATCTAATGATCACATTCCGCCGCGGGTCGGTCTTTTTTTCGCCGCAGGTTTGGTGGCAAATCGGCGGCCCTGGATTGATCGCCATGCTCATGGCGCCGCTCGTATTCTGGATATTGCACTGGCTGGCGCACGTGACGGCGTTTCCGTATCTGCCGGAAAGGGATCGTTTCGAATGAACCGGCGTCGTCCCAACCCGCGCTTGCGCATCCAGTTTATCGCGTTCCTGACGCTATTGGGAATGGGCGCGCTGGGGCTGCGGTTGTGGTGGATACAGGTTGCGCACGGGGCGGAATGGACGTCGCAGATCCGCGGCAGCTCGCAGGCCACGGTGAGAATGCCCTCGGTGCGCGGTGAAATCAAAGACCGCAACGGGGTCACCCTCGTGCAAAACCGCGCCAGCTACGAAGTCGACTTCTAT
>Ga0081539_10005047_pt1 | contig 13877 bp, 13 predicted proteins | sample TabmetS4T2R2_FD_71023 | JGI IMG/M metagenome (GOLD analysis project Ga0081539, IMG submission 71023) | Tabebuia heterophylla rhizosphere microbial communities from the University of Puerto Rico - S4T2R2 | ecosystem: Host-associated > Plants > Roots > Rhizosphere ...
AGCGAGACGACAAAGCGCGCGCGCTCGGCGCTGCGCTTGTCCATTCGGGTCTCGTCGATGAACCGGTTGAGCGCGTCGCCCCAGGCCACATAGCACTGCGCTAGCGCCCGATAACCGGCGCTGTCGCGCCAGGCCGGATCGGCGAAACGCTTGTCTTTCGCATCCGGCGCAAGCGCCGAGTTGCCGGTCGCGATGCGGCCGAGTTCGCCGACGAAGGCGAGAGACTGCTTCGCGGCGATCGCGGGGTTGCGCGCCATCTGACCGATGAGCGTCCGCGCCGCGTCGAGAATATCCTGCCCGCGCACGCCGACGAGCGGGTTTGCCGCCAGCGTATGCTGGGCCTGCTCGTCGAGGGCATGGGTCGGCGCGTCTGATGGGCTGACATGTGCAGTCACGGGTTCCTCCCTAGCGAAAGGCAAAATGCGTCGCGGCGAAGAGCGCAAGGCCGATCAGCCCGCCCACCAGCGCGCCATTGATGCGGATGTATTGCAGGTCGGGTCCGATGCTCAGCTCGATCGTCCGGACCGCCTGCCGCGTGTCCCAGGACTTCACCTCCGCGGCGACGAAGGCGGCGACCTCGTGCTTGTGGCGTTCGGTCAGCGCGGCCGCGCTTTGCGCGACCCATTGATTGAGCCTTGCGCGCAGCTCGGCCTCCTCGTGCAGACGCCGCGCCAGGTCGGCGAGAAACGACCTGAGGCTCGATTGGACGAGCCCGTCTTCGCGCGCAATGTCCGCGCGCAGCAAGGCAGCGAGCCGGTCGAAGCCTTCGCGCAGGACCTCGCGCAGCTCGGCGCGCGCCAGCAGCTCGTGCTTGATCGCTTCCACTTTCTGAATCTGCTCGGGCGAATCCTTCAGCCTGGCGAGAAACTCCGCGATCAGCCGATCGAACTCCGTGCGCAACGGATGCAGCGGATCGCTGCGCACCTCGGCCAGAAGGGCGTGGCTCGCCCGCAGCAGCCGCTGCAGCAGATAGGCGTCGGCCAGGAAGAGGCCGAACAGGGTCGGCAGCTCGGCACGGATCCGCTCGCGCAATGCGCCGAGCGCGCCCGGCTCGGCCAATCGTGCCTCGATGCGCGCCAGCACCTCGTCCAGGATCGCGTGATGGCGCTGATTGCGCGTGATTACCTCGAGCGATGCGCCGAGCATTTTGCGAAAGTCGAGCGCCGTCAGTCGCTCGACCACGCCGCGCTCGATCGCGCTCCGCAGCATGCCGCGATCGATCGCCGCGATCGCATCGGGCAGGATGTGCGCCGCGTGCGCGGCGACCTGGCGCCGATTGTCGCGGACCGCGAGCCAACGGCCGATACTCGCCGCCGCATCGAGCGCGAGGATTTTCGCACCCACGCGTGAGCCGACGAGGAAATGTCGCGCGATGAAGTCCCCGATCGCTTCGGCCATGCGGACCTGGTTGGTCGGGATAATGGCGGTGTGCGGCAGCGCGAGGCCGAGCGGACGGCGGAACAGCGCGACCACCGCATACCAGTCGGCGAGCGCGCCGATGATGGCGGCTTCGGCGAATGCCGCCACATATGGCACGGCGGAATGACGCGTCTCGAATGCCTTGGCGGTGGCGTAGGTCACCGCGCACAGGATGACGAGCCCGCTCGCCAGCGCCTTCTGACGCGCCAGCGCCGATGCGGCCGCGGCATCGGCCGGCGCGCGCGCGTCCGCGTCCGGGGCTCTCATGATGCCGCATCCGGGTTGCCGATCAGAAGGCACAGCATCTCGGCGATGAGGGCCGGCTTCGTCTCGCTTTCGATCTCGAGCGTGGTCTGCAGTTTGAGCAGCGTGCGCCCGCCGGCCAGGTGTTCGGCCGAGAGCAGCCGCGCGCGCAGACGGACCCGCGCGCCGCTCCGGACCGGCACAAGAAAGCGCACCTTGTCGAGCCCATAATTGAGCCCGCTTGCCGCGTCCGGCGGGATGACGCCGAGCTCGATCACCATCGCGGCGACCAGCGAGAGCGTCAGGTAGCCGTGCGCTATCGGACCACCGAACGGGCTCTCGCGTGCGGCGCGTTCGACGTCGACATGGATCCACTGGTGGTCGCCGGTGCAAGCGGCGAACTGATCGACCCGCTCCTGCGCGATCGCAGTCCAGCCCGTGATGCCGAGCTCTTGCCCGACAAAGTCCGGAATGGTGGTCATGGTGTAGCCGGCGATTGCCATGGTCGCCCCCCGCGTCACGGAATCGCGCGCAGATCCTTGCGCAGGATCTTGCCGACATTGGATTTGGGCAGCGCCCCGAGGAAGCGCACCTCCTTCGGCACTTTGTAGGCGGCGAGCTCGCGCCGGCAGTGCGCGATCACGCCATCTTCGGTCAGCGTCGCGCCGGGCGCTTTCGCCACGAACAGGCGCACCGCCTCGCCGGTTTTCTCATCCGGCCGGCCGACGCAGGCACATTCGGCCACGCCCGCACAGGCGGCGGCGACCGCCTCGACCTCGTTCGGGTAGACGTTGAAGCCCGAGACGATGATCATGTCCTTCTTGCGATCGACGATCCGCAGGAAGCCCCTCTCGTCGAAGGCGCCGATGTCGCCGGTGCGGAAATAGCCGTCCGCCGTGAACGCCGCGGCGTTGGCGTCCGGCTTCTGCCAGTAGCCCTTCATCACCTGCGGACCTTTGGCGCAAATTTCTCCTTCGGCGCCGATCGGCGCTTCCTGGTCGCGCGCATCGAGCAGCTTGATGTCGGTCGAGGGAAACGGCAGGCCGACGGTCGCCGAGAAGGCGTTCATTCCGATCGGATTAAGCGTGAGCACGGGCGAGGTTTCCGACAGCCCGTAGCCCTCGAGGATGTCCTTGCCGGTCAGCGCCTTCCATTTCTGCGAGGTGGTCGGAAGCACCGCGGCGCCGCCGCCGATCGTCACGCGCAGCCGCGAGAAGTCCACCTCACCGATGTTCGGATGCATCAACAGCCCGCCGAACAACGTGTTCACGCCCGTGAGCGCGGTGCAGTGCGCCTTGCGCAGGATCTCGACGAAGCTGCCCATGTCGCGCGGATTGGGAACGAGCCAGTTCTCCGCGCCGATCGAGAAGTAGCTGATGAAATTCACCATCAGGGCGAAGATGTGATAGAGCGGCAGCGCGGTGACGATGACCTCCTCGCCCGGACGCAGCGCGTCACGCATGAACGCCTTGAACTGCTCGGTGTTGGCGACGAGGTTGCGATGCGTGAGCGCGGCGCCCTTGGACACGCCGGTGGTCCCGCCGGTGTACTGCAGAAACAACAGATCATCCGGGCCGAGCGCGACCGGCGTGAGGGAAAGTTGCGCGCCTTGTGACAGCGCGTCCGCGAACGGCGTCGCCATGGTGAGGCGCTCGTCGACCGGCGGACCGGGCAGCGTGATCTTAGTCCCGTCGCCGAGACCGACCGCGATGACGTGCCTGATCGCGGTCTTGCCGAGAATCTCGGCGAGCGTCGCGCTGACACCGCTGAAAACGACGATGATCTCGGCGCCGGAATCGTTGAGCTGGTGCTCGAGCTCGCGGGCGGTATAGAGCGGATTGACGTTCACCTGCACGGCGCCGGCGCGCGCAATGCCGAGCGTGGCGAGCGGAAAGGCCGGAATATTCGGCAGCATCACGGCGATGCGATCGCCCTTTGCCACACCCAGCCTGGTCTGCAGATAGGCAGCGAACGCGCGCGAGAGCCGGTCGGTGTCCGCATAGGTCAGCGTCTGGCCGAAGCAGCGGAACGCCGGCTTGTCGGCATAGCGCACCATGGCGCTCTCGAGCATCGCCAGCACGGAAGGATGCGCGTCGGGATCAATCTCGCACGGAATTTTTTCGCCGTAGCTTGCGAGCCAGTGTCGCTTGGACATTCTCCTCTCCCCAGTTGGCCGGTGATGCGGCTCCGAATGCGCAGAGGGTTACCGTGCGGCCGGCTTTGCGTCTGTGACCGCGGCGGCCAAGTTACTGGCGTGAGAGAGCCAATCGGTGCGCTGGGCTTCCCGGCCGCGGCATGCTCTGGCCTCGATCTCGTCCCGCGCGCGGCGAGCCTTGCTGGCGAGGGCCGCGGTTCCATGGCATGCTCCCGCAAAAGGCCGACCGCCGATGGAGCGGGAGGGCCGGATCACGAACCGGCGCTTCTGGGAGGAGCGATCGCGGATGAGCAAGCGGACGACGGCTGCCATCTGGGTCAAGGGCATCGCCGACATGCTGGCGGCCGAGGGTCTCGATACGCGCGGCTTGCTGCTCGCGGCCGGCATCGATCCTGCCGCGCTCGAAGCGCCCGGAGCCCGGCTGCCGACCGAGAACATCAGCCGCCTCTGGGAGCTTGCGGTTGAACGCTCCGGCAATCCGGCGCTTGGGCTCGCCCAGCATGACGTCGTGCGGCCGGCGAGCTTCGACGTCGTCGGCTACACGATGCTGTCCTGCGCCGACCTTCGCGGCGCGTTGGATCGCCTGGTGCGCTATCTCTTGATCCTGAGCGACGCCTTGACCATGACGGTCGACGATGGACCCGTCGGCTACCGCGTGACCTTCGAGCTGTTCGGCGGCAGCCGGCCGGTGCCGCGGCAGCGCATCGAGTTCATCTTCAGCATGGTGATCGGCTTCTGTCGCTGGATCAGCGGCCGCGAGATGTATCCAATTGCCGTCGCGCTCGCCTATCCGGCGCCGGCCGATCTGGCGCCCTACCGCACGGCGTTTCGCTGCCCAGTCCGCTTCGACGCGGCGCACAACAGCATGCTATTCGCGGCTGCCGACATGGGTACGCGCCTGCCCACCTCGAATCCCGTGCTGGCGGAGCTGCACGAGCGCTTCGCCGGCGACTACCTGAAGCACTTCGATCATGCCCAGGTCAGCTACCGGGCGCGCGAGATCATCATCCGCCGCCTGCCCGACGGCGAGCCGCGGCGCGATGAGGTCGCCGCCGAGTTGTGCATGAGCGAACGCACGCTGCAACGCCGGCTCGAGGACGAGGCGACGTCGTTCGTGCAGCTGCTCGATGACACCCGGCGCGAGCTTGCCGAGCAGTATCTCGGCCGGCTGCATCTGACCCTCGCACAAGCCGCCTACATGCTCGGATTTGCGGATCAGAGCAGCTTCTTTCGCGCTTGCCGGCGCTGGTTCGACCTCTCGCCCGGCCAGTACCGCAGCCAGTTGCTTGATCGCTATCGCGTGGGTGCCTGAGCGAGCTGCGGCCGCGCGTCGCACGAATCGCGCGCGACACGCATCAGCATTTTTCCCAAAGCAAGCGGGGTCGACTCAGCCGGAACGCCTGGCGGGTGAGCTTGTTGTGGAATTGCGTGTTTGTTGGGCTTCGCGAGGAATCGCGTAAAGCCGCCGTGAGGCGCGCCGGTCCACGTATCAGGGTAAGGAGCAGCCTGGAATGTCTCTCGCGGTTCGCGACGTGGAATCCTCGACCCTCGGCTTGCACACGCTGGAGCAGTATGAGCCGCTGATCGGCGCGCGCGCGGCCGAGCGCATCGCCAACAAGGCGCGTGGGCTGCGCGCGCGGCACATTATTCATGCGAGCTCGACTTTTTATGGCGGCGGAGTCGCCGAGATCCTGACACCGCTCACGCTGATGATGAACGCGGCCGGTATCGAGACCGGCTGGCGCATCATTCAGGGCACGCCCGCCTTCTTCGCCTGCACCAAGAAGCTGCACAACGCCCTGCAGGGCGACAGCACCGGCCTGACGCGCGCCGAGAAAGAGATTTACGAGCAAGTCGCGTTCGAGAACGCGCTGCGACTGCATCTCAATGACTGCGACGCCGTCGTCATACATGATCCGCAGCCGCTCGCGCTGGTGAACCATCTTGCTGACCGCGCACGCTCCTGGATCTGGCAATGCCACATCGACGTGTCCGCGCCCGACCCGGCGACCTGGCACTATCTGCAGGGCTTCGTCGAGCGTTACAATCTGGCGATCTTCTCGCTTGCCGACTACGCCAAGAATCTCTCCGTCCCGCAGCGCTTCATTGCGCCCGCGATCAATCCGTTCTCGGCCAAGAACTGCGAGCTCCCCGAGGACGAAATCGATGCGTGCCTTGACCTGCATCGCATTCCGACCGACCGGCCGCTGATCGTACAGGTGTCGCGCTTCGACCGCTGGAAGGATCCGCTCGGCGTGATCGCAGCATTTCACAAAGCGCGCGACGAGGTCGACTGCACGCTGGTGCTGCTCGGCAACAGCGCGACCGACGACCCCGAGGGCGAAGTCATGCTCGAAACCATCTACAAATCGGTCGGCGAGACCGTCATCGTGCTGAGCGTCGATGATCCGAAGCTGGTCAACGCGTTGCAGCGGCGCGCCACGGTGGTACTGCAGAAATCGACCCGCGAAGGGTTCGGTCTCACCGTCACCGAAGCGATGTGGAAAGGCGCCGCCGTGGTCGGCGGCAATGTCGGCGGTATCCGCCGCCAGATCATCGACGGCAAAAACGGTTTTCTGGTCAACAGCGTCGATCAGGCCGCCGCCCGGATCGTGCAGCTCGTACGCAATCCGTCGCTACGCGCGCGGCTCGGCGCGCGGGCGCGCGAGACCGTGCGCGAGAGCTTCCTGATGAGCCGGCTGTTCGAGGACTGGCTCGATCTGCTCACGTCGCTCCAGCAGGCGCGCGGGTGATCGAGGTTGCGGCATGCGCATTGCCCAGGTTGCCCCCCTCGCCGAAAGCATCCCGCCAAAACTTTACGGCGGCACCGAGCGCGTCGTCGCCTGGCTGATCGACGAGCTGATAGCGCTCGGACATGACGTGACGCTGTTTGCCAGCGGCGACTCCAAGAGCAAGGCGAATCTCGTTCCGGTCTGCGCGCGTGCGCTGCGGCTCGGACGGCCGCGCCTCGATCCGGTTGCGGCGCAAGCCTGCCTGCTCGAGGCCGTCGCGACGCAAGCCACGGGGTTCGACGTCGTGCACGCGCATATCGACTGGCTGCATCTCCCGCTGCTCAGCCGTCTGAATGTCCCGTTTGTCACCACCTTTCATGGGCGGCTCGATCTGCCCGGGCTGTCCGAGGTCGTTCGCCGCTTCCCGCACGCGCCGTTCGTCTCGATCTCGGAAAACCAGCGCACGCCGCTGCGCGAGGCAAACTGGCTCGCCACGATCTATCACGGCCTCCCTGCCAGCTCGCTGAACCCGCGGTTTGAACGCGGCGAGTATCTTGCTTTCCTCGGCCGCCTCACCGCCGAGAAGGGGCCGGAAGCCGCCATCCGTATCGCACGCGCGGCGAAGATGCCGCTGCGGATCGCCGCGAAGGTGCCGCGCGGCGAACGCGGATATTTCAAGCGGACGCTCGAGCCGCAGGTCGACGGCAAGGAGGTCCGCCTGACTGGCGAGGTCAATGATGCCGCCAAGGAGAAGTTTCTGAGCCACGCGAGCGCCCTCCTCTTCCCGATCGACTGGCCCGAGCCGTTCGGGTTGGTGATGATCGAGGCGATGGCGTGCGGGACCCCGGTGATCGCGTTCCGCGCCGGCTCGGTGCCGGAAGTGATCGATGACGGCATCACCGGTTTCGTCGTCGACAACGAAGCCGATGCCATCGCGGCGATCAGCCGCCTCGATCAGCTCGACCGGCGCAAGGTGCGCACCCGCTTCGAGGAGCGATTTACCGCGAGCCGCATGGCGCGCGAGTATCTGCGTACGTACGAGGCGCTGCTCGCGAAGCGCAAGGCGGCCTGATCGTGCATGCATGTGCTGCGGAGTTCGGATGGACCTTCACGAACTGCGCAGCCGACCCAATGTCGCCACGATCGCGGCGCAACCGGGGGAGCGACGTGAACGGATCGCCGTCCCTGGGCGTTCTCGGTTGGACCATCACTCATCGAGCCGCGGATAAGGAACTGCTGCCGTGAGCACCGAGACCGAACTGAAACTTGCGCTTCCCGCCCAGGCCTTGGGCGAGGCGGAGCGTTTGCCCTGGCTGCGCAAGCTCGCGACCGCGCGTCTGCCGCAGAGCAGCGTCAGGTCGGTCTACTTCGATACCAAAAAGCAGAAGTTGCGGCGCCACGACCTCACACTCCGCCTGCGCAAGCAGGGAGCGAAGCGGCTGCAGACGATCAAGCTCGCCAACGCGACCGCCGAGCCGCTCGGGCGCTCCGAATGGGAGGAGGAAATCGAATCGCGGCGACCCGACCTGAAACGCGCCAAAGGCACGCCGCTCGCGCCGCTGATCGGCCGCAAGTTCAAGAAGCGGCTGCGGCCGGTGTTTAAGACCGAGGTTCGACGCCGTGTCATGAACATCCACCTGAACGGGAGCGAGATCGAGCTCGCTTTCGACCACGGCAGGATCGTCGCGGGTCGACGCAGCGCTCCGATCTGCGAACTCGAGCTCGAGCTCAAGCGCGGCGATCTGAGCGATCTCGCCGCGCTGGCGCGCCGGCTCGGCCGAGGGCTTCCGCTCGCCTTTGCGGCGCGGAGCAAGCCCGACCGCGGTTATTCGCTGCGAGCCGGCGAAGAACACGCGGCGATACGCGGAACGGACATTGTCCTGACGCCGTCGCAATCCGCCGGTACGGCCTTCCGCCAAATCGGATTGTCGTGTCTTCAGCACGTCGCTGCCAATCAGGAAGCCGTGGAGGCGGGCGATGGCGAAGGCATCCACCAGATGCGGGTCGGGCTCAGGCGACTGCGCGCCGCCATCTCGCTGTTCGGCTTCATGCTCGCCGGCGAGGAGACCGAGAGCATCAAGGCCGAGCTCAAGTGGCTGACCCAACAACTGGGTCCGGCGCGCGATCTCGATGTGATGGCCAAGAAGGCCGTTGCGCCGCTGCGCGCAGAGAATCCCGACCAGCCGGAGATCGAGGTTCTCGAGCAAGACGTGAAGCGTCAACGCGACGACAAGATCGAGCGCGCACGCGCGGCTGCGCGCAGCGAACGCTATCGGCGTCTCGTACTGACGACGGCGCTTTGGCTGATCGACGGTACCTGGTCGCGTGCGCCCCAAGATCGGGGTCGAGATCGCGCGATCGATCCTGTCGCGGCCGAGATTCTCGATCGGCGCAGCAGGAAGGTCGTGAAGCGGGCCAAACGGCTGCATGAACTCGATGCCGCGCGCCGCCACAAGCTACGGATCGCGATCAAGAAGCTGCGCTATGCGTGCGCGTTTTTCGAGTCCCTGTACGGTCATCCCAAGCGGCAGAAACGCTTCGGCAAGCTTCTGAGTGACCTTCAGGACTCGCTCGGCACGCTGAACGACATTGCGGTCCATGCCAGCCGGGCGCACGAGCTCGCTGACCCGCGCCAGCGCTCGCCGCGCCAGCCGCAGAAAGCCTACGCGATGGGCTTTCTCACGGCGCGCGAGAAGGCCGAGGCGCGTGCGCTCGAGGGCGCCGCCGCAAAGTCCGGCAAAAAACTCGCCGCCGCCAACCGGTTTTGGTAAGCAGCCGCCGCTATGTGGCGCCTTTGAGCAGCGCGATCAGGGCGTAGCTCGCCGCCGCCACGATACCGGCGGCCGGCAGGGTGAGCGCCCAGGCGAAAGCAATATCGGCGGCAACGTCCCAGCGCACCGAAGAGCCTTTGCGCGCGACGCCGACGCCGGCGATCGAGCCCGCGATCGTGTGGGTCGTCGAGATCGGCGTGCCGAGAACGATCGCGATGAAGATCGTGATCGCGCCGCCGAGCTCGGCGCAGAAGCCCTGCACCGGCTTGACGTTGGTAATGCGCATTCCCATCGTGCGCACGATCCGCCAGCCCCCGATCAGCGTGCCGATCGCCATCGCGGCATGGCACGACAGCACGATCCAGAGCGGCACGTGGAATGCGCCGCCGAGATAGCCCTGCGTGAACAGCAGCGCCGCGATGATGCCCATCGTCTTCTGCGCATCATTGCCGCCATGGCCGAGGGAATAGAGCGAGGCGGAGCAGAACTGCAGAATGCGGAAAATTCGGTCGACGGCGAACGGGTTCTGGCGCCGTGCGATCCAGGTCAGGATCACAATGATCGTAAGTGCCAACGCGAATCCGATCAGCGGCGACAGCACGATCGCGACGCCGGTCTTGACCACACCTTGCCACGCGATTGCACTCACGCCGGCCTTGGCGAGGCCCGCGCCGACCAGGCCGCCGACCAGCGCATGCGAGCTGCTCGACGGCAATCCCGCCCACCAGGTCAGCACGTCCCAGGCGATCGCACCGATCAGCGCCGCGGCGAGCACGCCTGCGTCCATCGCGTGCTCCACCACGATGCCGGTGCCCATGGTTTGCGCGACCTGCAGGCCGAACACCAGGAATGCAACGAAATTGAAGAAGGCCGCCCACGCGACGGCAGCCTTCGCGGAGAGCACGTTGGTCGACACCACGGTTGCGATCGAGTTCGCCGCGTCGTGCAACCCGTTGATGGCATCGAACAGCAGCGCGACCGCAATGATGACGACGACCAGGGTGAGGCCGATATGGGCAGCTTCCATGACGGCTAGACCTGGTCGATCACGAGATCGTGCAGATGGTTCGCGATCTTCTTGAAATCCTCGAGCACCGCATCGAGCAGATCATAGACCGCGCTGCGCGTGATGTAGTCGATCGGATCGAGTGGCGATCGCTTGAGCAAGGCACGCAGCGCGTCGAGCGAGGCATCGCTCGCCTCCTCGATCAGGGCGCCGATCCGTCCGCACAGATCCGTGATGGCTTTGGCCTCGCGGTCGATGTTGGACAAGAGCGGCACCGCCTGCTGCACCAGCGCGCCACATTGGCCGATCGTTTCACCCAGCCGGCGCATTTCCGGGTCGAACGGGCGCGTCTCGAACAGCGCGATCGCCCGCGTGGTCTTGCGGATGTGGGCGAGACATTCGTCGATGCCGACGATCAGGTCCTTGATGTCGATGCGGTTGAACGGCGTGACGAAAGTCGAGCGCACGCCATCAAGGATTCGCCGCGAGTTGGCGCTGCCGTCCCGACACAGCTGCGTGATCTTCTGCGCGCCGTCCTCGATCGCGCGGCGCTCCGACAGCACCGCCTGCAGCGCGTCAGCAGCCAGCGCGATCCGCTCAGCATGTTCTTCGAACAGCGGAAAGAAATACTCTTCCTTCGGCAGGAGTTTCGCTACCCATGCCATGGTCATAGTCCTTGCGCGAAGATCTCAATCTGACGCCGTGCGGCCGACGACTCTTTCATCATGCACGCTGGCGCTCGGCGAATTGGCGGTGCCCGGCAAGCCTCCGAAGGTCAGCGCCGCAACCGCCGCAAGCGCGAGCACGGCTACGCCGGCAGCGATTACGGCGTAGAGTCCGCGCAGCGGACGCCGGACAAGCTCGTTTCGCTCCGGCATGATCTTGCTCCATGAATTGTTGCCCAGAGAACGTGCGCTTCGCGCTGGCCGTTCCGCGACAATTGGATGACATTCACCGCGGCCGCGATGCAGCAACGCCATCCATCTCGGCGTTGGCCTGTCTCCCGACCAGCGCAGCCACGAAGGCCGATCCGATCACCAGCGCGCCGCCGAGCAGCGTGGTCGTGGCGGGCACCTCGCTGAACGCGAGCCAGACCCAGATCGGTCCGAGCACGCTCTGCAGCCGGCTGAGCAGCGAGGAGCGCAGCGCGCTGACATGGCGCACTCCGACTGTCAGCAGAATGAGACCGAGGCCGAACTGCACGATCCCGAACAGGGCGAGATAGATCATGGTCGCGCCGGTCGGGATCGTGGCGCTCGCGAACGGCGTGACGACGATCGCCGACAGGAACGCCGACAGGCAGCTCGCCGGCAGCATCGAAACCGACTTCTTCATCCGCATGATCACGATCATCAGCGCCAGCGCGAGCGTCATCACGAAGGCGAGCGCCGCGCCGGCGCCGTGACCCGCGAGCGCACCCGGCCCGACCATGATCAGGATGCCAAGCATCGCAACGAGGCTCGCCGCGACGACCGGCCAGCGCTCCTTCTCGCCGATGATGAGAAAGGCGAGCGCGCCGGAAATGAACGGGCTGGTCGCGTTGATCGCCAGCACCTCGGCGACTGTCGTGACGCGCAGCGCGCTCAGATAGCAGACCGTCGCGAGCGCCGAGAGGATCGCGACCGCGAGGCCCGGCAAGCCCATCGCGAGGAACGCCGTGAGTGTCTTGCGCTGCTGCATCACGGCGATGCAGGCGGTCATGAACAGGCCGGCGTAAAGGCCGCGCCAGAACAGCATGGTCGGCACGTCAAGCTCGATCAACCGCGTGAAGAACCCGGCCGTGCTGTAGGCGAGCGCCGAACTGCCGACCAGCAAGGTGCCGAGCCATGGACGCGCTTCCATGCGTCCAGGGCTAGCAAGTCCCTCCTGACAGCGTCGTGTCAGCAGCGATGCCGATCAGCCGGCGCGTTGCTGCTGTGCGAGCCAGGCCGCGCGATGCTCCTCGGCGTCATCCGCGAAGAAATCATCCAGCGCCACGCACGACTTCACGCGCTCCACGCGGAAATGGCGATAGTCGCGCCGCAGCTCGCACCAAGCGGCGATCAGCGTGGCGTCGACATAATAGACCATCGCGATCGGATGAATCGTGCGCCGCGATTTTCGGCCTTGCTCGTCGGCATATGAGATCAGCAGTTTGCGCGCCGAGCGGATGGCACTGCGCACCTCGGCGAGATCGAGCCGGGTCGGACGCGCGGCCGAACCTTCGCTGACCCAGATGCGCGGCTCGGCGAGCGAGGCCCGCATCGGCGCCGGCACCACCGACGTAAGCTTCGAGAGCACGCTCTCGCTTGCAGCGAGCAGCGCGTCGTCGCGCAGCCGGCGCACCATCCGGACGCCGACGGCAATAGCTTCCGCCTCCTCGGTGGTGAACATCAGCGGCGGCAGGTCATAGCCGCGGCGCAGCACATAGCCGACGCCGGCCGCGCCCTCGATCGGCACCCGCCGCGCCTGCAGCGTAGCGATGTCGCGATAAACGGTGCGCGGCGTGACTTCCAGGCGCGCCGCGAGCGCACTCGCGGTCAGCGGCCGTTTGGCGCTCCGCAGCGCCTGGATGATGTCGAAGAGGCGGTCGGCGCGGCGCATCGGACAGATCCCGGCCGATCCTGACATGCACGGATCGGCCGGTCAGCTGGTAAGCGAAGCGCCGCGCGTCTCAGTCTCACCTCGGGCACGGCTGTCCCGGCGCGCAGGCTGGACGCCGCGCGGCCGCGGCGGGCGGCGGCGCGGCCGGCCGTGGCATCGCCTGCGGCGGCGGCATAGCCGGTCGTGGCATCGCTTGCGGCGGCGGGTGCATGGCCGGCGGCGGTGCGGGCCGCGCGATTGCGGCCGGTGGCGGCGCGCGCATCGCGGCCGGCGGTGGCGCATGCACCGTCGGTGGCGGCGGCGAAGGTCGGGCAATCGTCGGCGGCGCCGGTGCACGTACCGACGGCGGTGGAGGCGCGGCGACACGCGGTGGCGGCGGTGCGGCGGGCTTTGCGGCCGCGGGCGGCGCGCTCAGCGGCCTAGCGGCAACCGGCGGGGGTGCGCTCGGCGCCGGCTTGGCGGTGACCGCCGGCGCTTTCGGCGCCGGCCTGGTCATGCTCGGCGGCGGAGCCGGCGCAAGCTTCTGCTGCGGCGGTGTCTGCAGCGTCTGCTTGGTGGTGAGCGTCGAAGGCGAGACGGACTTCCCGGCCGGCTCCTTCTTCTCCAGGCTCGGTTTCGCCTGCGGCGTCACGGTTGCGGCGGCTGGCGGCGCCCCTTTGGCAGCTTTGGCGCCCGCTGGTCCGACCTTGGTGGCGCCGGGCGCCGTCGGGCCCGGCGCCGCAGTTAACGGTGCGGCGCCCGACGGAGCGATTGCGGTCCCAGGCGCCGCGCCCTTCGTCGCCGTGTTCGGCGTCGGCAACGGCTGACCCGCTCCGCCCGGCAAGGGTGCACCGAGCGCACGCTGCTGCGTTGGCGCGCCCGGCGCCGCCTGTCCGGGCTGCGTTGCGGTGGTCTGCCCCGGCTGCACTTGTCCCGGCTGCACTTGCGGCTGCGGCCCGGTGATCGGCGGCTTCGCGGCAGGCGCTGTC
>Ga0081539_10005048_pt1 | contig 13876 bp, 12 predicted proteins | sample TabmetS4T2R2_FD_71023 | JGI IMG/M metagenome (GOLD analysis project Ga0081539, IMG submission 71023) | Tabebuia heterophylla rhizosphere microbial communities from the University of Puerto Rico - S4T2R2 | ecosystem: Host-associated > Plants > Roots > Rhizosphere ...
CCAAAAATCGAAAAATTCACAATTCGTTTTCGTGCGTTTCCCATTGGAAATCGCAGATCGGCTCCGCGCGCGCTGCGCGCCAGGCGCGCCTGGCGCGCAGCGCCCCCGAGAGGGGTGAAGGGCGACGTCATCACGACGACGACGTCGCAGAACACGAGTTTCACCCTTTCGGAGCCGACCGATGTCATACCCGATCAACCACGCGCGCAATCGTCGCGACGCGGTCACCAACGGCCGCGTCCTCTCTGATGAGCTCCGGCGCCGCGTCGCGCAGCTCTTGGATTCCGAAGCGCCGCGCTACCGGCGGCTCTGGCGCTACTACCGCAACCCGCCGCTACTGGTGGCGACGCTCGTGAGCGGGTCCGGCGGCTCCGAACGGCCGTACCGCATGGCCCAGGAGTGGGGGCTGCCGTCGCGGATTACCGGCGTCGTCCCCGGCGGCAGCGCCGACACGCTCTCGACGCAGTGCGCGGACGGCGTGGCGCGCAAGGAGGTCGTCGTCGAGAACGACATCGCCTGGCGGATCGACACGCTGGTCGACTACCTGTTCGGCAAGCCGATCGTGATCAACGCGGCCGCTTCGGACGAGTCGCGGCGCACGGCGATCGAGTTCCTCCTTCGCGCGGTGATCGCGCACAACGGTGGGATCGTCCTCCTCCAGCAACTCGCGTTGCTCGGCGCGGTGTACGGGTTCGTCGACGTGCTCGTGAAGTTCGACCCGCGCGCCGCGACGGCCGACGATTACATCGACGCGTCGACCGACACCGCTTCGCTCGGACAACCTTCGACGAACGACACGAACTACGACGGGAACGGACCCACCGACGACGGCGCCGGCCCGTCGCGACGGGAGCCGGCGGCCGCGCCCGACGCCGTCAGCGGCGCGGCCGATCGCGCCCCCGTCCCGCCACCCGCAGGGCCCGCGACCGGCCAACCCGACCGAGAGTCGAGCACCGACCAACCCCACGATGCCCCGGCCCGCGACGACACCGCCGACCCCTCGTCGGCGGCGCTCGACGAGGCCCGGCTGACGCGCATCGCCCGGTGCATCCGCCTCGAGGTCGTGGAGCCGGCGCGGGCCCTGCCCCTGGTGGACCCGGACGACTGGCGCGTCGTGAACGCGTACGCGCAGGTGTACTGCGTCAATCGTACGTCCAACCACTCGTCCGATCCCGTTCCGGCTCTCGCCAAGCGAACCTGGTTCGACCGCGTCCTGTCGCGCTTCTCGGCGTCGGGACGCGGTTCCACCCTCGGCGCGCCGGACGAGACGCTCGTCATCGACTTGATCACCGCCGACGATTGGAAGCGATACGAGAACGAGCGGCTCGTCGCGCACGGGTTGAACGCGCTCGGCCGCATCCCGCTCGTCCACATCCAGAACACGTCGGTCCCGTTCGAGTACCCCGGCGCGAGCGACGTCGAGCCGCTGCTGCCGCTCCAGGACGAGCTGAACACGCGGCTCAGCGACCGCGCCCACCGCGTCGCGCTCCAGTCGTTCAAGATGTACCTCGGCAAGGGCATCGAGAACTTCGGCCAGCTCCCCGTCGCGCCCGGTCGGATGTGGATGACGGACAACGAGCAGGCCGAGGTCGTCGAGTTCGGGGGCGACGCGAGCTGCCCGAGCGAGTCGGAACACATCAGCGACATCCGCGAGGCGATGGACAAGACCAGCGGCGTCACGCCCATCGCCGCCGGCGCGCTCAAGGGCCGCGTGGGCCGGCTGACCAGCGCCGCGGCGCTGCGCATCACCTTGCTCGCGCTGCTCGCCAAGACCGAGCGCAAGCGCACGACGTACGGCATCGGCGTCGCACAGGTGTGCGAGCTGGCGCTCGCGTGGCTCGACGTCGCAGGCCTGTTCCACACCTCGCCCGACGAGCGCCGTATCGAGATCAACTGGCCCAGCCCGATTCCCGAGAACGACGCCGAGCGCCTCGCCGACGCCGAGGCGAAGCTGCGCCTCGGCATCGACCGCGACACCGTGCTCCGGGAGCTCGGGTACTGAGGTCGCAAGTCAGAGGTCAGAGTGTTCTGCTGAAATCCCTGCCGGCGCGGTAGGTCGGCCACTCTTGGCCGACATGGGCGGACGTACTCGTCCGCCCATCCCGTCGGGCGAACGGCTCGACGAGTACGTCGAGCCGTCCGCCCATCCCGTCGGGTCAACGGCTCGACGAGTACGTCGAGCCGTGTCGGGCAGGAGTGCCCGACCTACCGCAGCGGCATTTCAGCAGAGCAAGGTCAGAGGTCAGAGGTCAATCTTCACGTCTTCACGTATCACGTTTCCCGTTTTCCCGATTCCCGTTTACCGAAGGGAGGTCCGTCATGTCCGAGCCTGTGGAGATCCCGTTGTCCGCGCCGGTGGAAGCGAGCAATTCGCCTCCGGCGGCGCCGCAACCGCTGCGACCGTCACGCGGCGAGGAGGTGCGCGCGAAGCTGCACCGCCTGGCCGCCGAGCTGATCCGCACGCGCAACCGGCGCCTGCTGGCCGAGTTCCTCGCGCTCCGCCGCGCCGCTGGTTGATCGTTCCGTTCTCTCTTCTCTCCCCTCTCGTCTCTCTTCTCAAGTTCACGTTTCAAACAAGGAGACTCTCATGTCTTTCACCGGAAAAGCCACGTACAGCGCGGGCTCGACGCTCCCCGAGATCGCCGAGGACGTCGCCGACCTGGTCGCGATCAACTCGCCGCACGAGACGCCGTTGCTCGACGCGCTGGGCGACGCGGCGCGGGTCGCCCGCTCGACCGTGCACGAGTGGCTCGAGGACGCGTTGCTGCCCAACTCCGACACCGCGCTCGACTTCGACAGCGGTACCGCGGTGCTCACCGTCAACGACGCGGGCAACTTCCGCATCGGCGACCAGATCGTCGTCGGCGACGGCGGGGGCAGCGGCGAGGTGATGCTCGTCGATGCCACCAACGCCGGCGCGGGGACGATCCACGTCGTCCGCGGCTACGGCGGCACGACGCCCGGCGCCGTCAGCGCAGACGACCCGATCCGCATCCTCGGCAACGCCGCGCTCGAAGGCGCCGACGCGCCGTCGCCGCGGTTTACCAGCCGAGCCCGCGCGCAAAACGTCACGCAGATCTTCTCCTCCGTCGTCGAGGTCTCCGGCTCGGAGCTGGCCGTCCGACAGGTCGGCGTACGCGACGAGCTGGACTGGCAGAAGAACCAGCGGCTCAAGGAACTGATGCGCGACCTGGAGAACTGCGTGATCAACGGCGTCATGCCCGCGCTCAACGTGCAGGGCAGCGCGACCGTGCGGCGCACGATGCGCGGGATCGCGTCGTTCGTGCAGAGCAACCGCTTCTCGCCGGGAAGCGGCATCCCCGCCGGCGCGACGCTCACCGAGGCGCAACTCAACGCCGCGCTGCGGAACATCTGGTCCGGCAGCTCCGGCCAGGTGGACCTGATCGTCGTGGGCGGACCGGAGAAGCGCGCGATCAACTCGTTCATCACGTCCTCGCGCCGGTACGACGCCAGCGCCGAAACGTTCAAGGACGCGGTGAGCGTGTACGAGAGCGACTTCGGCGTGTGCCGCGTCGTGCTCAGCCGCTGGGTGCCGGCGGGCACGGTGCTGCTGCTCGACTCGAGCCGCATCGACGTGATGCCGTTGTCCGGCCGGAGCTTCCACTACAAGCCGCTGGCCACCACCGGCGACCGCGAGAGCGGCCAGCTCATCGGCGAGTACACGCTGGAGTTCCGCAACGAGACCGCGCACGGCGTGATCAGCGGACTCGGGTGAACGGATGACAAGGCGACAAGGTGACAAGGTGACAAGGCGATGTCGTTGCTTTGGCTTTCGTCACCTTGTCACCCCTTCACCTTGTCACCTTGTCACCTTGTCATTTCGACTAAGGAGTCACACATGCCCACCCTCACCCCATTCTGCACCGACATCGACCTGCTCCACTGGGAGCCAAACCTGCTTCGCGACGCCGCGTTCGTCAGCCAGACGCTCATCGCCGGAACCGGCGCGCTGGATGGTACGTCATTCACGATTTCGGCCGGGTCGCTCGAAGACGCGAAGGTCACGCGCGACATGGCGATCGTGATCGGCGGCGACGTGAACGGTTGCTTCCCGATCACGTCGGTCGACTCCGAAACGGAACTGACGCTCAGCGTGCTGTACGACCGGCTTTCGACGCCGGCGGCGGACGAGCTGCCGGAGGGCGTCGGCGCCGCGCCGCCGCCACCGGAGGCCGTCGCGATCGCGGCCGCGGCGGCGCCGTCGATCGCGTACACGATCCGCACGTTCAAGGCGCAGCGGCTGATCGTCAGCGAGCTGCTCGCGCAGGCCGCCGGCACCGACCGGGCCCGGCGGAACGAACGACCCGCGACGATCACCTCGCCCAGCGCGCTGCGGCGGCCGTGCGCGCTGGGGACGCTCCAGATGATCTATTCCGCGCTCGCCGCCGCCGCGGGCGAGGACGCGGCCCACTTCTCGACGCGTGCCGACCTGTACGAGCGGCTTTACCGTCGCGCGTTGCGATCGACCACCGTCTCCATCGACCTCGACGGCGACGGCGAGCCGGACGTGCAACGCGCGCTAAACGTGCTCGACCTGCAACGCGCCTGAGGGCGCGAAGCTCCAAATCACAAAACGCAAATCACAAAGAAGCTCCAAATCCAAAACGAATGCCGAAGCTCCAAAGGCCCTTTCAGTGTTTGCGCCTTTCTCGATTTGGAGCTTCTTTGTGATTTGTCATTTGTGATTTGGGATTTCCCGGAGCCCGACTATGCCCTTCTTCCTCCTCGACGCCTCGCCCGGTTTCGATCAACTGATGAACCTCGGCGCCGCCGGGCTGATGGGCGCAATGTGGTTGTGGGAGCGCCGCAACAGCCAGAAGCGCGAGCAGCAGCTCGACGAGGCGCACACGCGGATCCTCTCGGACCGCGTGCAGCTCGGCGAGCTGATGGACGTCGTCCGCCAGAACACCGAAGCGATCACCCGCCTGACGCAGCTCTCCCTGCTGCGTCCCAAACTTCAAACGCACGAGTCTCGACATACGTCCGGGTAACCGTTGCGCGCGAATCGCCGGCGTCGCGTCGAATCGGCGAAGCCCGCAGGTTGCGGATGGTGAATCGGAGTGTGGGACAGGGCTAAGTGGCCGCGCTTCCATCCGGAGGCGCGGCCCTTCGCGTGCGCGCCGTCACTTCGCGTGCGCGCCGTCACTTCGCCGGTTCGATCTCCTTCCACAGTTCGCCGGGCTTGTCGAGGGAGTTGTTGCTCAGCACGTAGTTCCCGTTGCCGTCGCTGAACACGTGCTTGTAGTGCATCGGAAGGTTGACGTTGCTGCCGTTCGCGTCCTTGTAGTCGTCGGTCTCGTAGATCGAGTTGACGCGCGTGCGCTGCGACGAGTCGGAGTTGAAACCCTTGCCGTACGCGTCCTCGTCGGCGCGGGTGATCGGCATCTGGTTGATCATCTCGCCGCGACGCTTGATCCCTTCCCAGATGGCCGCGCCGCGGCGGCGCGAGTTCTCGGCGATGATCTGCTGCGACGCCGTGAACCACCGCAGCGTCGGCCGCACCGACATTGCAACCGTGTATAGCGTGGGCTTCATCGCGTCGAACTGCTCGGCCGGCGCGGAGGCGGTGCAGCTCGTGAAGATGCTCCAGCTCTGCGAGTGGATCCCGTTGGACCCATTGAACGGCACATACTTCACGTACGTCAGGTTCAGTTCTTCGCGGCGGCGGACGTTCGCCTCGTCGTACTCGACCGTGATCACGTGGATCTCGCGCTCCATGCCGGGGAGCGCGCCGAGCTCACGGTCCTTCTGAGCGAGCATCGCTTCGGTCTTCTCGTCGCGGCGACTGTCGACGAGCGTCACGTTGCTGACCGCACGGTTCATCTGCGGGATCGCCTCGACGAGCCAGCGCGGGAAGTCCTGCGGCGGCGCCGTGCCCCGGCGGCCGGTCAGGGGCCCCTCGACGTAGCTGAACGACATCTGCGGGATGAAGCGGATGCGTCCGCCTTGCGGGGAGGTGATCTCGATCTTCTGCTGCGGGAACGGCACCTCGCCCACGGGTTGCCACTCGATCGTGCCCTGCGCCGACCAGTCGGCCGGGACGAGCGCGGTGTACGCGATGGCGCCGCCCATCGAGACGTCGGGAAACGAAACCAACTTGAGGCGGAGCGACTCGGCGGGCGCGGCGGGCCTGGCGTCATCCCGTTTCGCGATCGGGTTAGCCGCGCGTTCCAGCGGATTGCGCGGCGCGGGCTTCGGCGCGTCGGGCTTCGCGTTGGCCGGTGCCAGGCGATAGGTCTTGCCGCCGGTCGTGAACTCGACGCCGCCGGTGTTCGCGTCGTGCCGCGCGGTGAAGTCGAACGACTGGCCGTCGGCGGTGAACGTGCCGCGGACGAGGGCGCCGTCGTCCCCGACCATCTTGCCCGTGAATGGGAAGACTCCTTCGGCGCGACGGATTTCGCCGCGGACGACGCCCTGGTCCTCGGACCACTCCGTGACCGTGATCGTCAGGCCGTCGCCCGAGTAGACCATGGGACGCGCGTCGTTGCCCGCGACCTGCGCGGACGCGATTCGAACGAACAACGTGAACACGAGCACGCAGAGCGTGAAGTTCAATCGAAGCATCGATGGTCTCCCCAAGGCAGTGAGGTGTTGGTGCGCGAAAACATATTCGCCCGCGCGCGCGGCGGCAAACGCTTTTTCGTAGGCGTTCAGCTCGCGAAGAGGTTTGGCAGGGACGGATACGCCGGTCATCGGTCGATCATGCGCTACCGGCAAGATTCTGGCTCCTGCTTCAACCGGCTTGGTGTTTTTCGCCGTGCCTCGCGGATTCCGATGGCGGATTCTGTGCTCAAAGCCAGCGCACGACGGTTGCCCGTGGTACGCTTCGAGCATGGCCAAGCGATTGGGCTGGTACCTCCCGGAGCAACTCATCTTGAAGATCACGCTCGCCGACAGCAGGCCCGCGATCTGGCGGCGGGTCGAAGTACATAGCGGCCTGACGCTCCACGAGTTGCACTACGTCATCCAGTGCGTGTTCAACTGGACGAACTCGCACCTGTACCACTTCCTCGTCCCGCCCGGCGGTAAGCTCACACAAGCGGCCCTGCGCGACGCGACCCGCTACCACGTGCTGCCGCCCGATCTGGACTTCGATGGGGGAGAGGACGCGCACGACGCCGACGGAGTGATCATCGGTCGTGTCTTCCGGCCCGACTGCAAGCAGGTCGTTTACGAGTACGACTTCGGCGACTCGTGGAATCATCTGGTCAAGCTCGAAAAGCGATCGCCGGGAGGAGATCAGAACCACATCCCGCAATGCCTCGCGGGCGAAAACGCGGCGCCGTTCGACGACATGGGTGGGATCTACGGCTACTACCAGTGGGTCGAAACCCTGAAGAACGAGCTCGACCCTATGCACGACGAGGCCGTCGATGCGCTCGGCGAGGACTTCGATCCGGCGCGGTTCGACCTCGGCGAAGTCAACCGTCGCCTCGCCGCAGCCTTCAAACCCGCGCCCAAGCGGAAGCGCAAGCCGAAGCGCAAGCCGCGGAAGAAGCGCGAGTGAGCCATCAAGACGTATTGCTGCAACGGACCTCCTGCAATCGCTTCCGGTGCTTCCGGTGCTTCCGGTGCTTCCGGTGCTGATTAGCGTCCTGAAGCGGCGTTTCCTACAATCCGCCGCCATGCGCGAGCTAAGCAACGTGCGGGCTGTTCTGCTGAGCCTCTGGTGCGTTCTCGTCGTCCGCGTAGCGGCAATCCCCGCCAGCGCCGCGGTCGCCGATCAGACGCTACCGGGTGCGCGGAAGGGCTTCGTCAGCGCGCCCCGCGCGTGCGCCTATCAACCGGACCCGCCGGTACCACAACCGCCACCCGGGACGTACTCCGTGATCCGGTATAGGTCGCCCGCGGGAGACCTCGTCGCGCTGCTCACGCCGGATCCGAAGGACGGGAAGAAGCATCCGGCGGTCCTATGGGCGCATGGCGGGTTCGGAGGGATCGGCGAGTATTATTGGAGCGCGCAACCCTCCACGAATGACCAAACGCCCAAGGCGTTCCTCGACGCGGGGTTCGTCGTGATGCTGCCGGCGTGGCGCGGCGAGAACGACAACCCCGGCCGGTACGAGATGTTCCTCGGCGAAGTGGACGACGCGCTCGCCGTGATCGAGCATCTCCGCGGGCTGTCTTACGTCGATCCGAACCGCATCTACATGGTCGGACACAGCACGGGGGGCACGATGGCACTGCTGACGGCCCTCTCAACGGACAAGCTGCGCGCCGCGTTCTCGTTCGGCGGGAGCTGCGACTGTCGGGCGCTGGTCGGCAGTTGGGACAACGTGTTCCCGTTCGACCCGGCAAACGAACGGGAGCTGAACCTCCGCTCCGCGATCGACTTCATCCCCACCCTCAAGACGCCCACGTGGTACTTCGAGGGCGAGCGCAGCGGCCACGTCGATTCCGCGCGCGCGATGAAAGCGCGTGCGAACGCCGCCGGTGCTCCGCTCACCACGCAGTTCATCGCCGGCGGCGATCACTTCGACATCCTGCGACCGACGACCAAGCTGCTGGCGGAGAAGCTGCTGCGTGACACGGGGCCGAAGCTCGACGTCCAAATCCGACCCGAGGAAGTCCAAGCCGCCTTCGAGGTCGAGAACCGCGCGCGGATCGAGAAACTCCGCGGCATGCCGATCGTGACGCTCAAGCCGGCGTGCGTCAGCGCGATCAAGAAGGTCATGGCTGAGCAACGACTGGCGGCCAGCAAAACCTGGTTGACGGTCGCGGACGGCAAGCTCGACCTGAGCGAGCGGTTCGACCCCACGACGCAAATCGAGGTCGTCCAGGACGGTATCAGGATCGCCGTGCCCAAGGCGGAGGCCGAGCGGACGCGCGGACTGGTCATCGACTTCAGTGACGGCCCCGAGGGCCGCGGTTTCGTCTTCCGCCGGGGCGAGGATTAGACATGGCAGACCAAAAGTCCTGGCAAGCCCGCATTTCCGAGGCCACCGACGCGATCGCGCAGGCGTTCGTCGAGTCGGTCAGCTACGACTGGCGGCTGTACAAGCACGACATCGCCGGCTCGATCGCCCACGCGACGATGCTCGCGAAAGTCGGCCTGATCACCGACGCCGACCGCGACGCGATCGTGAAGGGGCTGAAGGAGATCGAATCCGAAATCGACCGCGACGGCCCGAAGTGGACCGGCTTCAAGCCGGAGCTGGAAGACATCCACATGTGCGTGGAGAGCGAGCTGACGGCGCGGATCGGGGAGCCGGGGAGAAAGCTGCATACGGGGAGGAGTCGGAATGATCAGGTGGCGACGGATTTGATGATGTGGATCTATCGCGCGACTGATGAACTGGGTGATACGCTTCGCGACCTGGAACGAGCACTCGTTGAACTCGCTGATCGGTCCCGAGACGTAGTTTTTCCCTCCTACACGCACCTGCAGCGCGCGCAACCGATCGTGGCTGGTGCGGAAGCCCTTGCGTGGGCGACGTTCTTCGAGCGCGATTGGCGACTGTTCTTGCCAACCACGACCGAAGCAGACGGGGAAATCCCGCTCGGTAGCGGCGCGATCGCAGGCTCATCGCTGCCTATCACAACGGTTACGCCAGAAGGACTTCGCGCCATCGGCGAATCAGGCGCGACGTTTACCGACTGTGCTCGCAACAGTATCGAGCGGACTGCCTCGCGCGATGTAGCTGCCGTGTTTCTTTTCGCGTGCGCGATGACGGCGATGCACCTCTCTCGCTGGGCCGAGCAGTGGATCATTTACATGTCTACCGAGTTCGGGTTCATCAAGGTCGCCGACCGGTACACGACCAGCAGCTCGATGATGCCGCAGAAGCGGAACCCGGACATGCTGGAGCTGATCCGCGGCCGCTGCGGGAACGTCTACGGCGACCTGTTCGCGCTGATGACGATCCTCAAGGGTTTGCCCATCGGCTACAACCGCGACTTGCAGGAGGACAAGCGGATCGTCTTCCGTGCCTACGACACGGTGAGCCAATGCCTCACGATGGCCGCCGCGATCGTGAACAGCGCTTCGTTCGACAAGGAGCGGATCGAACCGACGCTGGAGCGCGGGTTCCTCGATGCGACATCGCTCGCGGAGTATCTCGTCACGAAGGGTATCCCGTTCCGCACAGCGCATCACATCGTCGGAACGCTGGTCGCGCGGTGTGAGAAGGAAGGGAAGCACGCGCTAAGGCAGTTGAGCGTCGAGCAGTTCAACGAGGTGATCGCGACGAAGAGCGACGTGCGCGTGGACGCGGAGGTGTTCCAGTGTCTGGGTGCGCACAACGTGGTGAAGCGCTACCAGAGCGCTGGCGCCGCGGGTGGGAAACCGTTCGAGGAACAGCTTGACGCGTGGAAACAACGGTTGGGGTTGTGAACTGATGCGTGTAGCCCGCGAGCTTGCTCGCGGTGCTTCTGGCGCGCGATAATATTTCGTCAATCAAGAAACCGCGAGCAAGCTCGCGGGCTACACGAAGAAGGTCACGTCTTGAAGGAGGGACACGTCATGGTGCGCTGGTATCACCTCATCCTCACCGCGTACGGGTTCTGGTTACCCAACGACCCGCGCGGGTCCTGGTCGGAGTTCGTCGCATCGTGGGAGCTGTACAAGTTTGCCGGACCCGCGACTAAGACGAATGAGAAGCGGTCTCTCGCGCACGATTCGCACGACGTTCAACAGCGACTCGCTGCGAAGCAGCTCCTCAAGTATCCACCCGTCCGCTTCGATGACGAGCAGCGCCAGCTCATCGCGGAGGGATTTGAACAAGCCATCACTGAAGCGGGATACATCGTTCGCGCCTGCTGCATCGGACACGATCACGCGCACCTCGTCACCGAGCGTCACGAGCGGACGATCGAGCAGGTCGCGCGACACCTCAAGTCCAAAGCGACGATGGCGCTTGCTCGTGCCGGAAAGCACCCGTTGCGAGAACATCGGAAGAATGACGGGACAATTCCGACTCCTTGGGGAGAAGGGTGCTGGAGCGTCTTCATCAACGACCTCGAGCAACTGATGGCAGCGATCCGGTACGTCGAGCGACACCCGCAGAAGGAAAGACTTCCGTTCGCGCGATACCCGTTCGTCTTTCCTCTCGAGAAATGACACAAAGCACCGCGAGCACGCTCGCGGGCTACACGCGAAGGATCAACAGACGTTGTCGGACGGTGTCGCGCGCGTTTAGATTGGTGTCGCTCGACGAGAAAGGACCCGCGCGCCATGATCCGATCTTCCGTCTCCTTCGTGCTGCTCACCCTGGGGGTCATCGCGTTCGCCACCGGTTGCGCGACCGACAAGTCGGTCATCGACCAGGCGCAGCAGGTCCACGGATCGCTCGAGCCGGCGATCATCCGCGACCAGCGCCTGGCCAGTTACCTCCAGTCGGTCGGCGAGCGGATCATCGCGGCGGCGAAGGACGCGGACGAGGAGAAGGTCGGGCCCAAGTCGCACTTCGACAAGCAGGACGACCAGTGGATGTACTCGCAGAAGATGCAGTTCCACCTGGTCAACAGCAAGACGCTCAACGCGTTCACGACCGGCGGCGAGCACATGTACATCTACAACGAGCTCTTCCAGGAATGTAAGAGCGAGGACGAGTTGGCCGCGGTGATGGCGCACGAGTACGCGCACGTCTATTGCCGGCACGTCGCGAAGGGGATGAACCGCCAGTACGGCGCGCTGGGGATCGCCGCGCTCGCGGGAGCGGCCGGCGCGGCGGCGGGCGGCAAGGAGCACTGGCAGGAAGGCGCCGCCGCCGGCGCGGGCGTGGGGCTGGTTGCCGGTCAGTTCGCCAACATGGGCTTCACGCGCAAGGACGAGAACGAGGCCGACAAATACGGGTTCATCTTCTACACGCACGCCGGCTGGGATCCCAATCACTTCGGCGACTTCTTCCAGCACATGATCGACAAGGGGTACGACAAGACCCCGGAGATGCTCAGCGACCACCCGACGCTCGCCAGCCGCGTCGACTCGACCAAGCGCCGCACGGGCGAGCTGCCGCCGGACGAGAAGAATTGGAAGAAGCCGCCGATCGCGGACGCGCGCGAGTTCAACCAGTTGCAGGATCGTGCCGCCAACCTCGCGAAGAAGTTGCCGGACGACAAGTCCCTGCAAAACAGCCAGGAACTGCTCCAAGCGTTGCCGCGAAGTTGCGTTGCACCGGTCGACCCGCCCGATGCCGAGCAAGCCCGCGACAGGATCGTGAAGCGTGCGAACGAGCAACAAAAGTCGCAATCGCAGCAGAAGCAATCAAAGCGAAAGCAACAACAGAATTGAGCTTCGTTGATCTCCACCCTCCTTTATGCGCGCGGCGCGGCAACCGCGAGCGCGCGTACCTTCCTGCCGAGTTTCAAGTCGATTATCGGCCCCGCTGCAAGTAAGTCGCGCGGCGGGATGGGGGCACCTCGCTTTCCGTTAATCGCGCACGTCGATTCAGACGATACCACCGTGTCGCATGGGTTGTGGGCGCGTGATCCAAACATGGCGGCTGTGGCCGGTCGTGGCGGCGCTCGTGCTGTCCGCGGCGCGGTGTGCCGATGCCGCACAAGCGTCGCAATCGAACGCGCCCGCTAACGACTCGGCGGTCGTGACGACGACGACGACGACGACGACGACGACGACGACGACCGCGGGCGCACGCGTCATGCGGGCCGGGCGGTGGTTCGCCAAGCTCCACCCGGCGCTGGTGCATTTCCCGATCGCGCTGGTGACGACGGCCGCGGTCCTCGAAATGGCGTCGCTGGTTCCGAGTCTCCGACGCGCCGCCGAAGGCGCGCGGTGGTGTGTGCTCGGGGCGGCGGTCGGTTCGGTGGTCACGGTCGCCAGCGGGTGGCTGAAGTTCGCGTGCGCGGTCGACCCCATACCGGTCGACCGGTTCACGGGCCTGCACCGGATCGCCGGCACGATCGCCGGCGCGTGGGTGCTGGTGTTGTGCGTGATATCAGAGCGGTCGCGCCGCCGGCCGCAGAGTTGGGGATGGCGGCTTTGTTACCGGCTGGCGCTGCTGTTCGGCGCGGTCGCAGTGGGGATGGCGGGACACATGGGTGGCTCGCTGGTTTTCGGCCAGGATTACCTGTCGTTCGCCGAGGGATAGACGACGATGATGAGCAACGACCAATACAACGGCACGCGTCCGATGGGCAACGGTGCGCCGGCTGACCAAGACTTCTCCGGCCGGTGCGAGACGATGGGCGCAGCGAAAGGACGAAACATGCGCCGCATGTGCGCCGTCGGCGCCGCGGCGTGCGCCGCGATCGCGTCGATGGCGCGCTCGTACGCCGCCATGTAGCGCTCGGCGTCGTGCGCCGTGAGCGCCGCCTCGCCCAGCATGTCGAACGAATGGCGGTAGAGCGCCTGCGCCGGCTCGCGCATGCGCGCGAGCGCTTCTCCGATAGTGCGGCCCATGACGAACTGCTCGGCCATGAGCTTCATCCCCTGCCGAAGCGCGAGCCGCACCACGGGCTCGCCCGCGCGGGCGGCGAGCCGCGCGAGCCACGCGCCGGGGTTGCGCAGGCTCTCGTCGTCGAGCGCGACCAGCCTTCCGGTGAGCATCATTCCCCACGTGCCCGCATTCAGCAGCAGCGACCGGTTGCGCCCGACGTGGCGCTCCCAGTCACCCTGCGAAAACTTGTCGCGGATCAGCTTGTCGGCGGTCGCGGCATCGGGGATGCGCAGCAGCGCTTCCGCCACGCACATGAGAAGCACGCCCTCCTGCGAAGAGAGGTCGTATTCGCGCAGGAACGACTGCATGCCGGCGTGCGACTGCGGGCGCGCGCGCCCCGCCTCCACGAAGGCGCGGGCGCGCGCCTGCACGCGCGATGCCGCCCCCGGATCGAGGCGCGCCGCGGCGACCAGGTCGCCGACGGCCTCGGCTTCGTCACGAAGATAATGCGCGCGGAT
>Ga0081539_10005049_pt1 | contig 13870 bp, 11 predicted proteins | sample TabmetS4T2R2_FD_71023 | JGI IMG/M metagenome (GOLD analysis project Ga0081539, IMG submission 71023) | Tabebuia heterophylla rhizosphere microbial communities from the University of Puerto Rico - S4T2R2 | ecosystem: Host-associated > Plants > Roots > Rhizosphere ...
ACCACAGCGACGTCGCCTGCGCCGTGCCGCCCTGCTGCACGAGGCCGGCGACCAGGGGCGACATGGTCGCGACGTACGGGATGTTGTCGACGACCCCGGAGAGGACGGCCGAGCCGAACAGGAGCCCGGTCACCGCGAGGAGGTGGCGGTCGCCCACGGCGTCGACCGCCCGCTCCCCCAGCCAGTCGACGACCCCGACGTTCACCAGGCCGCCGACCATGACGAAGAGCCCGGCGAAGAAGACCAGCGTCTCCCACTCGACCTCCTCGAGGTACTCGGCCTGCGACGCGCCCGAGACGAGGACGAGCACGCCGGCGCCGACCAGCGCGACGACGGCGGGCTCGAGGTGGAGGACGGCGTTCAGGACGAAGCCGGCCAGGATCCCGGCGAGCACCAGCAGCGAGCGCCTCAGGAGCCGGACGTCGCGGATCGCCTGTCGCTCGTCGAGCGCCATGACGTCCGCGACGGCCTCCGGGTCCACCACGAAGGCCGACCGGAACAGGAACCGCGTCAGGACGATCGTCACGAGCACGAGGACGACGACGATCGGCGTGAGGTGCACGAGGAAGTCGTTGAACGACAGGCCGGCGCGGCTGGCGATGATGATGTTCGGCGGGTCGCCGATGAGCGTCGCCGTCCCGCCGATGTTGCTGAACAGCGCCTCGGCGATGAGGTACGGCTCCGGCCGGACGCCGATCCGCGCGCAGACGAGCAACGTCACCGGCGCCACGAGCAGGACCGTGGTGACGTTGTCGAGCAGCGCCGAGATGGCCGCGGTCAGCACGCAGAGCAGCGCCATGACGCGGTAGGGCTCGCCGCGGGCCCGCTTGGCCGCCCAGATCGCCAGGTACTCGAAGATGCCGGTCTGCTTGAGCACACCGACGACGACCATCATCCCCAGCAGGAGGAAGACGACGTTCCAGTCGACCCCGGTCTCCGCGCTGAAGAACGCCGACTCCCCCGTGGTGGCGCCCACGACCAGCATGAGCGCCGCGCCGCCCAGGGCGGCCCGGACGCGGTGGACGCGCTCGGTGGCGATGAGGACGTAGGCGCCGGCGAAGATCGCGATCGCCAGGGCGACGACGAACCCGCTGGGGTCGTCGCGTCCGGTGGTCTCGGCGGCGAGCAGCGCGCTGCCGGTCACGACGGCAGCAGGGCGCCGAGGAGCCGGTGGACCGTGACGACGCCGAGGATGTCGTCGCCCTCCACGACGGCGACGACGGGCGAGTGCTGCCGGCTCATCACCGAGGCGACCTCGAGGACCGTGGCGTCCGCCGACACGACCGGGCGGTCCCGCTCGCGCCTCGGCAGGTACTCCTTGCCGGGCATCAGCTCCGCCACGGTGTGGCCGGTCAGCGCCTCGCAGAACCGGTCCGCCTCCTGCTCCGGGATCACTCTCGCCAGCGTGGCGTCGTCCTCGATGTAGTCGGGCAGGGCGAACCGGAGCACCTGGGAGCCGGGCAGGATCACGAGCGGCCGCCCGTCGCGGTCGGTGACGACGAGCCCCGGCAGCCCCTGGTCGACCAGCAGGCGGGTCGCCGTCAGCGCGTCGGTGTCCGGGTGCACGACCGGGAACGGCTCCGCCAGGTCACGTGCTCGCACGTCACGACCCTACTCAGCCCCCGTCGGCCGGACGGCGCGCGGCGCGCGCCGTGGCCGCTGTCGGTCGGGGCCTCCGCCGGCCAGCTCCTCGTGCAGGGAGCTTCTGACGTAGGCCAGCGCTTCCAGGGCGGCCGGGTCGGCGAATCGTTCGGCGAGCTCGTCCGGGGCGACGTCCTCCATCCGCTCGTGGACCCACCACAGGTGGCCCTGCGGGTCCCGGATGCGGGCGGCGCGCTCGCCGAACGCGAGCAACGTCGGGCGGGTCACCACACGCGCTCCCGCCTCGAGCGCCCTCTCGACGCTCGCCGCGACGTCGTCGACGTAGACCCGCAGGTGGGCCGGTGTCGCCGGCCACCCGGGCTTGGCGTCGAAGAGCATGACGACGCTGTCGCCGATCTCGACCTCGACGTGGCCGACGTCGCCGTCCTCGTCCAGCATCCGCGAGCCGGTGGTCTCGACCGCTCCGAACGCCGTCGTCAGGAAGCGCACCTCGGCGTCCGAGTCGGGACTGATCACCCAGGCGTTGACGCGGGCGTAACGGGGTGGAACTCGGACGATCCCCTGATCCGGCATGGCGTCCAGTATCGCCACGCCGCGCCGCCCGCGCGGATCCGTTCGTGTCAGGATCACCGGATGGAGCTGATCCCGCACAGCCCGACCGACGGGGTCTACCCGGCCACCCGTGACCAGGGCGTGTCTTATGAGTCCCCACCTACTGCGGGCCACCCGGTGGGGCGCAGTAGGCGAAGATCTGCGAGACAGGCCCTGGCACCGTCGGCCGGCGCACGGCCGGCCGCCGCAGGTGCAGGGCGGCCGCGGACGACACGACCAGCAGGCCGCCGGCCACCTGTACCGGTGTGAGGAGCTCGCCGAGGGTGACCGTCGCCAGCGCGCCGGCGACCACCGGCTCGAACGTCGACAGGATCGCGGCCGTCGACGGGCCCGTCCGCCGCAGGCCGGCGAAGAAGGTCAGCATCGCCAGGACGGTGGACACGAGCGCGATGCAGCCGAGCCAGAACCAGGCCCACGGCCCGAAGCCGAGGTCGACGCCGCCGCTCACGACGGCGCGTGCGGCCATCGTGACGGCGGCACCCGCCATCACCAGCGCCGACAGCGTCACCGGCGGGAGCCGGCGCACGACGCCGTCGGCGACCAGGATGTAGCCCGTGTAGGTACCGGCGGCGGCGAAGGCCAGCGCCGTCCCGAGCGGCTGGTAGTCCAGGCCGCCGCTGCCGAGCAGGACCAGCAGGAGGCCGCCGGAGGCGACCACCAGCGCGGCGCAGCGACCGGGCGTGAGCCGCTCCCGGCCCAGCAGGACCACTACCGCGGTGACCAGGATCGGGTACGTGTAGAAGACGAGCGACAGCAGCGACGCGTCCATCCGCTCCAGGGCCGCGAAGTACAGGGACGCCTGCGCGGCGTACCCGACGGCCCCGAGGCCGAGTGCCGTCACCACCAGCCCGAGCGTCGCCCGGCCGGACGGCGTCGGCGCGGGCGGCGTCGGTGCGGCGCCGGCGGGGCCGCGGCGCAGCTCCGGCCGCACCAGCAGGAGCACCGCCAGGAGACCGGCCGCCAGCGCGAAGCGGACCAGCAGCAGCGCGCCCGGCGACACACCCTCGTCGTAGGCGAGCTTCCCGAAGATCCCCATGGCGCCGAAGCACGCCGCGGACACGAGGCACAGAGCAGGACCCATGAGGCCGAGCATCCGACCCGAAAATGTCCATGTCCAGTGACGATTTACGGAGGTAAATCATTAGTCTTTGTGCATGGTCGTGTTCGATCTCCGCCGGCTGCGCATGCTCCGCGAGCTCGAGGAGCGAGGCACCCTGGGCGCGGTCGCCACCGCGCTCGGATACAGCCCGTCGGCGGTCTCCCAGCAGCTCGGCGTCCTGGAGCGGGAGGTCGGGACGCGCCTGCTCGAGAAGGCCGGCCGCGGGGTGCGGCTGACGGACGCCGGCCGCCTGCTCGCCGAGCACGCCGGCGTCCTCCTCGCGGCGGCCGAGGCGGCCGCGGCGGACTTGGCCGCCCTGGGCGGCGAGGTGCGGGGCACCGTGCGCGCCGTCGGCCTGCAGTCGGCGGCCCGGCGCCTGCTGGTTCCGGCGGTGGCCCGGACGATGGCCGACCATCCGCGGGTGCGCGTCGAGGTCTCCGAGGTCGAGCTGGAGCAGGCGCTGCCCGGGCTGCGGCTGGGTGCCGTCGACCTGGTGGTCAGCGACGAGTACGACGGTCACCCGCGGCCGCGGCCGGCGGGGCTCCGGTTCGCGCTGCTGCACGAGGAGCCGCTGCAGCTGGTGCTGTCCCCTGCGCATCCTCTGGCCGCGGGGACCGCGCCCGTCGCGCTGTCCGGGCTGCGCGACGAGGTCTGGGTGTCCTCCGACCCCGGGACCGGCCATCACGAGATGGTCGTGGGCAGTTGCCGGTCGATCGGCGGCTTCGAGCCCGACGTCCGGCACCGGTCCGGCGACGCGGACGTCCAGCTCGAGCTCGTGCGCCGCACCGGCGCCGTCGCGCTGCTGCCCCGGCTGACGCTGCCCGTCGCGGACCCGGCGCTCGCGGTCCGCGACGTCGCGGAGCAGCGCCTCGGACGGCGGCTCGTCGTCATCACCCGCGAGGGTCCCGCGACGCCCGCGCTCACGGCGTTCGCGGCCGCCGTCACGAGCCAGGCCAGGGCGCTGGAGCCGGCGTCGCCGGCACCGCCGGCACCGCCGGCCTGACCTCCGACCGCCGGAGACCGTTGGTGCCGCCGGCCGCGTCGCCGTCACGCGTCGGGGCCGACCAGGCCCGTCTGGTAGGCGACGACGACCAGCTGCGCGCGGTCGCGCGCGCCCAGCTTCGCCATCGCGTGGCTGACGTGGGTGCGCGCGGTGGCCGGGCTGAGGATCAGCTCCCTGCCGATCTCGTCGTTGCTCAGGCCCCGGCCCACCAGGGCCAGCACCTCCCGCTCGCGTTCGGTCAGCACCGCGAGCCGCTCCTCCGCGGCCCTGGCCGCCGTCCGCCGCGCCGTGAACTGGCCGATGAGACGCCGGGTGATCCGCGGCGCGAGCAAGGCCTCCCCGGCGGCCACCACCCGGATGGCGTGGAGCAGCTCGGCGGGTCCGGCGTCCTTGAGCAGGAAGCCGCTGGCACCGGCCTCCAGCGCCTCGAAGACGTGGGCGTCGGTGTCGTAGGTGGTGAGGATGAGCACCCGCACGCGCTCCAGCCCGCGCGTCTCCGTGATCCGGGTTGTGGCCCGGATGCCGTCCAGCTTCGGCATGCGGATGTCCATGAGGACGACGTCGGGGCGGACGGCGCGGGCACGCTCGACGGCCTCGGCGCCGTCGGTCGCCTCGCCGACGACGGCGATGTCGTCCTCGAGGTCGAGCAGCACCTTGAACCCGGAGCGCACGAGCCCCTCGTCGTCGGCGAGCAGCACCCGGATCGGCGCGGTGGCCGGGACCGGCACGGCGGCCGGGGTCACAGGCGCGACCCGGCCGGGGCGAGGGGCAGGCGTGCCGTGACCTCGAACCCGCCGCCCGGCGTCGGCCTGGCGTCGAGCTCCCCGCCGAGCAGGTGGCAGCGTTCGCGCATCCCCTGGATCCCGCGGCCCGCCTCGGCCGAGGTGCCCGTGCCGTTGCCCGACGCGTTGCCCGACGCGTTGCCCGACCCGTTGCCCGTGCCGTTGCCCGTGCCGTTGCCCGACCTTTGGCGGCGGCGTCCCTCGTCGGTCACGCGGATCTCGAGGACGTCGACCCCCGGGTGCAGCGCGACAGTCACCCGCGTCGGGCCGGCGTGGCGGATCACGTTGGTGATCGACTCCTGGAGGATCCGGTAGGCGGCGCTGCCCACGGCGCTCGGCAGCGGCGTCGCCGGCAAGGTCGCATCGAGCGTGATGTCGAGCCCGGCGTCGCGGGCCTTGGCGGTGAGCTCGTCGATCTGGTCCAGGCCGGGTTGCGGCGCGCGGGCGTCGTCCCCGTCGCGCAGCACGCCGAGGACGGCGCGCATCTCGCGCAGGGCACGGGAGCTGGTCTGCTCGATGGCCTGAAGCGCCGCGCGCGCCTGTTCCGGTCGCTTGTCGAGCACGTGCGCGGTGACCCCGGCCTGCACGTTGATGATCGCGATCGCGTGCGCGACGGTGTCGTGGACCTCGCGCGCGATCCGGAGCCGTTCGGCGGCGACGCGCGCCCGCGCCTCCTCCTCGCGGGTCCGCTCCGCCAGCTCCGCACGCTCCTGCGCCTCGGCCGCGATGACCCGCCGGGAGCGCACGGACTCGCCCAGGGTCGCGCCCACGACCGACAGGCCGATCCGGAAGAACACCCAGCCGATGGCCTCGCGCGGCTCGACGTCGGCCGCCGCGACCAGCCACCAGACGGTCAGCACCGCGGTGCCGGCGCCGGCGACGAGCAGCGACCGGCGCCCGTCGCCGTAGGCGGTGAGCGTGTAGAGGGCGACCAGGACGCCGAGCCAGCTCGGCCCGTCCGGGAAGTCGAGCCCGGTGTACACCATGCTCGCGACCGAGACGGCGACGAAGACCGGAACCGGCCACCGGCGGCGCCCGGCCAGCACCAGGCCGCTGACCACCAGCAGCGCGTACCCCAGGTTCCCGTGGTCGCCGAGGGGGCGCGACGCCCCCGCGTCGTCGGCGAAGCGCGCGAGCGTGCCCTGCACCTGCATCACGGTGACGAGCAGCGCGAGCGCGACGTCCTGTGCAGCCGCGCGCAGGGGCCACGACCCGCCGCGGTGCTCCATGTCGCGATCCTACGTTCCCGTCCGCGGGCGGGACTCGGCCCAGACGCGCGGTCGCCTACGCCGACGGGCGTAGGCGGGTGCGAGCCGGCACCGCCCGATTGCGTAGCCGCGGCCGTCCGCCGTCCGAGGCCGCGGCCGCCCCGGCGGCGTCACGATCGCGTCATGAGCGATCACCCACTCCCACCTCGAGGAGCGTGTCGTGCGTAAAGTCTTCGCCGGCCTGGCGGGTTTGCTGCTGCTGGCGGTCGTCGCACAGTTCTTCCTGGCGGCCAGCGGTGCGTTCGACACCGCACCCAACGACGAGTCCTTCCGGCCGCACCGCATGCTGGGCATGGGCATCGTCCTGGTCGCCGTCGTCATGACCGTCGTCGCCGCGGCGTCCCGGATGCCGGGGCGGCTGGTCGCGATGAGCGGGCTGGTCGCCGGGCTCGCGGTCCTCCAGTCCCTGCTCCGGGCGATCGCGGCGGCGTTCGACGACGCCGGCGGCACCACGACCGCCGGCGAGCTCGTCTTCGGACTGCACGCGGTCAACGCGCTGGCGATCCTGGGCGTCGCCGCGACGATCGCCCGCCGGAGCGGACTGCTGGCCAGGCCGGCCGGGCGGGCGCAACCGGCGCCGTGACCACCGGCCTGTGGATCGTCGTCGACCACCTGGTCGCGCTGCTGGGCGTCGCCGCCTGGTTCGCGGCCGGCCTCACGCTGGCGCCCCGGCACACCCGGGCGGCGCTCGCCCTCCTCGGGACGGCGGTGCTCGTGACCCTCCTGCGGCTGGTCACGGTGGCGGTCCTGGCCGGCCGGGGCTGGTGGTTCGTCGAGGAGAAGGTGCTCCTGGGGCTGCCGATGCTGGCGGCCGCGGCGGTCTGCGCCGTACTGATCGCCGGGCGGCACCTGCTCGCCGCGCGGCGCGGTCGCGGCGACGGCGTGTCCGCGGCCGGCGTCGTCGCGGTCCTCACGGCGGCGTACGCCGCGCTGGCCGGCCTCGTGGTGACCTTCCTGGCCGGCTACCCGCTGGCCTGGGGCACGGTCCTGATCACCGTCGCTCTCGTGTGTGCCGGCGCGCTGCTCACCGCCCGAGTCGTCGCGACCCCCGCCGCGGACGCCGCCGACCTGGACGCGGCGCCGGAGGGTCGGGGCGCGATCTCGCGCCGCGCGTTCGTCGGCTGGACCGGCGGCGCCGTCGTCGCCACCGCGGCAGGCGCCGGCACCGGGCTGTCGTTCCTCCCGGCCGGGTCGCTGGTGACCGGCGGCGGCCCCGGCCCCCCGGCCGGGGCGGCCGTCTCGGTGGCCGACCTGCGCGGCGCCGCCTCACCGGCGCCGGGCGGCACCGTGCGGCGGCACGTGCTCACCGCGCGGCAGGCCACCGTGCGGCTCCCGTCCGGACGCCGGATCGACGCCTGGACCTTCGACGGCGAGATCCCCGGCCCGGCGATCACCGCGACCCAGGGCGACCTGGTCGACGTCAGGCTACGCAACGCCGACATTCCCGACGGCGTGACGCTGCACTGGCACGGCTACGACGTCCCGTGCGGCGAGGACGGCGCGCCGGGCGTGACGCAGCCGGTCGTTCGGCCGGGCGAGGAGTTCGGCTACCGGTTCCGCGCCGACCAGGTGGGGACGTACTGGTACCACACGCATCACGCGTCCCACCTCGGCGTGCGCAAGGGGCTGTTCGGAACCCTCGTCGTGACGCCGCGGCGGGCCGGCGACGGGCCGGTGGAGGAGGTGGATCTGACGCTGCCCGTGCACACCGTCGACGACGCCGTCGTGATCGCGGGCCGGGACGGCGAGATCGAGCACCCGGCGGCACCGGGCGTACCGGTGCGCCTGCGGCTGGTCAACACCGACTCCGACCCGCACCGCGTCGTGCTCGCCGGGACCCCGTTCCGGGTGGCCGCCGTCGACGGCCGGGACCTCAACCGGCCGGGCGAGGTCGCCGGCGTCGCCCTGCGGCTGCCGGCGGGCGGGCGGTACGACCTGACGTTCCGCATGCCCGCCGGGTCCGTGGCGCTCGTCGTCGACGACGGCCGCGACGCACGCCTGCGCCTGCGCCCACCCGGAGCCGGCGACGCGCCGCCCGAGGACACGTCCGGCGCACCGGAGCTCGACCTGCTGCGGTACGGCGTCCCGGCCGGCCTGCCCTTCGACGCCGGGCGTCCCGACCGGCACTTCACGATGGTTCTCGACCGCCGGCTGGCCCTGGTCGACGGCCGGCCGGCGTACGCGCACACGGTCAACGGCCGGGGCCGTCCCGGCATCCCGGACCAGCTCGTCGCCGAGGGCGACGTCGTCAGGTTCACCGTCGTCAACCGGAGCCTGGAGACGCACCCCTGGCACCTCCACGGCCACCCGGTGCTGGTGCTGTCCCGCGACGGGACGCCGCCGACGGGCAGTCCGCTGTGGATGGACACCTTCGACGTCCGGCCGGGCGAGACCTGGGAGGTCGCGTTCCGCGCCACGAACCCGGGGATCTGGATGAACCACTGCCACAACCTGCCGCACGTGGACCAGGGCATGATGCTGCGGCTGCGCTACGCCGGCGTCACGACACCCTTCGGCGGTCACGGCGGCGGCCACTGACGACCCACCAGGCCGGAGGTTGCACACAGGGCGGCGTTGCGATCGATAGACGCGCACAACGCCGCCCCGTGTGCAAAAGGGACGCCGCGACGCCCGGTTCTTTGCGCACGGGGCGTCCCTGCGATCGGTAGCTGCGCACTGGGCGTCCCCGTGCGCAAAAGAAGCGACAGGGCTACGGGGCTGGTGTAGACCGACGGGCCCACCGCCGGTCGCGGGTCGCCCTGCGGCGCCCGGCCGGGTCGGTGATCGTGGGTAGCGTGGCCCACGCCGTGCCCACGCCGAGGACCCCACGCCGAGGAGCAGATGGACGCCGCCGAGTTCGCCGTCCCGGAGCGCATCGCCACCGCCGGCCGGCACCCGCAGCCCGCCGGCGGGTTCCGGGGCTGGCTGCTGCGGCACCAGGTGCAGCCGGTCGGCCCGGAGGCCGACGAGTCGCAGGCGGAGCCGCAGGCGTGGTGGAAGGTGATGTGCCTGACCGGCGTCGACTACTTCTCCACGCTGTCGTACCTGCCGAGCATCGCGGTTCTCGCGGCCGGCGCCCTGTCGCCGCTGGCGACGCTGCTGATCGTCGCGCTGACGCTGCTCGGGATGCTGCCGATGTACCGTCGCGTGGCCGAGGAGAGCCCGCACGGCCAGGGCTCGGTGGCGATGCTCGAGGACCTGCTGCCGTTCTGGCGCGGGAAGTTCTTCGTGCTCGCGCTGCTCGGCTTCGTCGCGACGTCCTGGATCGTCACCATCACCCTGTCCTCGGCCGACGCGACCGTCCACCTCGTCGAGAACCCGTACCTGCACGACGCCCTCTCGGGCCTGGCAGTCCCGGTCACCGTCGTGCTGCTGCTCGTCCTCGGCGGCGTGTTCCTGCTCGGCTTCGGCGAGGCGGTGGCGGTGGCGATCCCGCTGGTCGCGGCGTTCCTGGCGCTCAACGCCGTCGTGGTCGCCGACGGGCTTCTCGCGCTGCTGGGCGACGGCGCGGCGGTGTCCGCCTGGACCGACCGGCTGACCGCCTGATCCCCGAGGCCGCGTTCGACGAGGGCGGCGAGGCCGACGGCCGCGCGATGGCCTACCTGGCGCACGAGCGGCTCGGCGAGGCCTTCGGCACCGTCTACGACGGCGGCAGCATCCTCATCCTGTGGTTCGCGGGCGCCTCCGCCATGGCCGGCCTGATCAACATCGTCCCGCGCTACCTGCCCGGCTACGGGATGGCGCCGGAGTGGGGCCGCGCGGTGCGCCCGGTGGTGCTCGTGTACACGGCGATCAGCATCGTGCTCACGATCGCGTTCGGCGCCGACGTCAACGCCCAGGCCGGCGCCTACGCGACCGGCATCCTGGCGATGATGGTCTCCGCCGCCGTGGCGGTGACGATCTCCGCCCGGCGACGGCGGCAGGCCCGCAGCGTCGTCGGGTTCACCCTGCTCACGCTCGTCCTGCTGTACGCGCTGGGCGAGAACGTCCGCGAGAACCCGGACGGCATCGCCATCTCGGCGCTGTTCGTCGCCGGCATCGTCGCCGTGTCCCTGGTCTCGCGCGTGACCCGGACGATGGAGCTGCGGGCCGACCACGTCGAGCTCGACGAGGCCGCCCGGCGGTTCGTCACGGACTCCCTGGACAACGACGGGGCGCTGAACATCATCGCCAACCGCCGTCAGGCCGGCGACGCGGCCGAGTACGCGGCCAAGGGGGGCGCCCAGCGCGGGATGAACCCGGTCCCGGGGCGGGCCGACGTGCTGTTCCTGGAGATCGACGTCGTCGACCCGTCCCAGTTCAGCGACGTGCTGCGGATCCGCGGCGTCGACGTCGACGGGCACCGCGTCCTGCGCGCCGGAAGCCCCGCCGTCCCCAACGCCCTCGCCGCCACCCTGCTCGCCCTGCGCGACGCCACCGGCGTCCGCCCGCACTGCTACTTCGAGTGGTCCGAGGGCAGCCCACTGCTCCACCTCCTGCGCTACCTCATCCTCGGCCAGGGCGACACGGCCCCCGTCACCCGCGAGATCATCCGCCGGATCGAGCCCGACCCGGCCCGGCGCCCCGGCATCCACGTGGGCGGGTGACGCCGCGGCCGGCCCGAACGGGTGACCGGCGCAAAGGCGGCGTGAAGATTCGCGCGGCCGGCGTGAAGCCGGCGTGAAGACCGGGAACGGACGGCGGCGGCGCGTGCTGCCATCACAGGGTGTTCAGACCGATCAAGCGCGTCCTGGTGGGCCGGCCGCTGACCAGCGAGCGGCTCGGCGAGACCCTGCTGCCGAAGAAGCTCGCCCTGCCGGTGTTCTGCTCCGACCCGCTGTCCTCCAACGCGTACGCGACCGAGGAGATCCTGCGGGCGCTGAGCCTCGGCGGCGTGGCGCTGCTGTTCCTCACGCCCTGGCTCGCCCTGGCCGTCGTGACCCTGCTCGCCGTGGTCGTGGCGTCCTACCGCCAGACGTGTCACGCCTACCCGACCGGCGGCGGTGCGTACGCCGTGAGCCGGGCCAACCTGGGACGAAACGCGGCCCTGGTCGCGGCGAGCGCGCTCCTGGTCGACTACGTGCTGACGGTGGCGGTGTCGGTCGCCGCCGGAGTCGACGCCATCACCTCGGCCTTCCTGGCCACCAAGCCGCTGGCGGTGGCGATCTCCCTCGGCTTCGTCGCGGTGCTCACGCTGATGAACCTGCGCGGCGTCAAGGAGTCGGGCACCGTGTTCGCGCTGCCGACGTACGGGTTCATCGCCGTGGTCTTCGCCATGATCGGCTGGGGCGTCCTCCGCTGGCTGGGCGGCGACGCGCCCCAGGCCGAGTCGGCGTCGTTCGGCATCCGCCCGGAGCACTCCGCCGGCGGGCTCGCGATGCTGCTGCTCGCCCTGCGCGCGTTCTCGCAGGGGTGTACCGCCCTGACCGGTGTCGAGGCCGTGAGCAACGGGGTGCCCAACTTCAAGCCGCCCAAGAGCCGCAACGCCGCGGACACCCTGGCGATCATGGGCGTCCTCACGATCGGCATGTTCGCGGGCATCACGCTGCTGGCGCTCGTCGCGCACGTCCGCGTGGCGGACGACGCGTCCCAGCTCACCGGCGCGCCGGCCGGGTACGAGCAGCGGACCGCGATCGCGCAGCTCGCCGGCGCGGTGTTCGGCTACGGCACGGCGGGGTTCCTGCTCGTGCAGGCGTTCACCGCGGCGATCCTCATCCTGGCCGCGAACACGGCGTTCAACGGGTTCCCGATCCTGGCCTCGATCCTCGGTCGCGACGGGTACCTGCCGACCCAGTTCGGCCGGCGCGGGGACCGGCTGGTGTTCAGCAACGGCATCGTGATCCTCGCCGTGCTGGCCGGCGGGCTGATCTGGGCGTTCGACGCCTCCACCAGCCGGCTCATCCAGCTCTACATCATCGGCGTCTTCCTGTCCTTCACGCTCAGCCAGGCCGGCATGGTCCGGCACTGGACGGACGACCTGCGGCGGACGACGCAGCCCGACGTCCGGCGCCGGCTGCGCCGCTCCCGGCTGATCAACGGCGTGGGCGCGGCGCTGACCGGCGTGGTACTCGTCGTGGTGCTCGTCACGAAGTTCACGCACGGCGCATACCTGGTCGTCATCGCCATTCCGGCGATCTTCGGGCTGATGAAGGCGATCGAGCGGCACTACCGGCGGGTCGCCGTGGAGCTGGCTCCGGACCCCGGCGGGATCCTGCTGCCGTCCCGGGTGCACGCCGTCGTCCTGGTGTCGAGGCTGCACAAGCCGGCGCTGCGGGCCCTCGCCTACGCCCGCGCCACGCGCCCGAGCACGCTGACCGCGCTGACCGTCGTCACCGACGCCGAGGCCGCGGACCGGCTGCGCCGCGAGTGGGACGAACGGGACATCCCGGTGCCGCTCACCGAGCTCGCCGCCCCGTACCGGGACATCACCGGGCCCGTGCTCGACTACGTCGCCGACCTGCGGCGGGAGAGCCCGCGGGACGTCATCGTGGTGTACGTGCCGGAGTACGTCGTCGGGCACTGGTGGGAACATGTCCTGCACAACCAGAGCGCCCTCCGCCTGAAGGCACGGCTGCTGTTCCAGCGGGGGGTGATGGTGACCAGCGTCCCCTGGCAGCTGGACTCCACGTCGCGGCACGACGGCGCGCCGGCGCAGCCGACGGGGGCGGCAGGGCCGAACGCGCCGGCGGAGCCGCTCGTGGGCGCCCGGGCGGCCGCATCGGGCGCACTCGACCACCGGGGAGGAAGCGACGGGACGTGACGGGTCCATGAGGCCGCCCGCGCGGCGCGCGCTCGGCTTGGGTGCGGGCGCCGCCGGGCTGGTGCTGCTGACCGGGGTGCTGCTCGGCGTCCGGGACGACGTCTCCCTGGCCAGCGTGGTGCTCCTCTACCTGGTTCCGGTCGTGGCCGCCGCGGCCGTCGGCGGGCAGGCGACCGCGCTGGCGACCGCGGTGGCCGCCGACCTGCTCGTGAACCTCCTCTTCATCCCGCCGTACCACACGCTGGTCGTCGAGAGCGGTCAGCACGTCGTCGTCCTGGTCGTCTACGTCCTGGTCGCCACCGCGGTCAGCCTCGGCGTCGACCTCGCGGCGCGGCACCGGGCGCGGGCCGCGCGCCGGGAGCAGGAGGCGTCGCTCCTCGCCGACGCCAGCACCGAGCCCGTGGCGGAGGAGTCCCTCGTCCGCCTGCTGGAGCAGGTGCGAGCCACGTTCGGGATGGCGGCGGTGGCGATCCTCGAGAGCGGTCCCGAGGGCGAGCGCGAGGTCGCCGCCGTCGGGTCCGGCCGCGCCGACCGGCACGGGCGTCCCGCACTGTCCGCGCCGGCCGGTGGCGGGCTGCGACTGGTCGCCTGGGGACCCGAGCTGTTCGCCGAGGACCGCCGCACGTTGGACAGGTTGGCCGCGGCAGCCGCCAGGACGCTGGAGACCCAGCGGCTGGCCGACCAGGCCGCCCGTGCCCAGGACCTGGCCGAGATCGACAGGGTCAGGGCCGCCCTACTGGCCGCTGTTGGGCACGACCTGCGCAC
>Ga0081539_10005050_pt1 | contig 13864 bp, 9 predicted proteins | sample TabmetS4T2R2_FD_71023 | JGI IMG/M metagenome (GOLD analysis project Ga0081539, IMG submission 71023) | Tabebuia heterophylla rhizosphere microbial communities from the University of Puerto Rico - S4T2R2 | ecosystem: Host-associated > Plants > Roots > Rhizosphere ...
CTCGATGAACGACTGCACCATCTGGTCGAGATCGAGAAGGTTGGCGAGGCTCGCGACGCTTCCGTCCGACGCGCTCTGCTTCATCCATCGGTCGGCCACGAGGTCGGCGATCGAGCTCTGACCGGTCAGCTCGATCCACGCATCGCGGTCCCCCTTGATGTAGACGTCGGGGGCGCGGAGCACGAAGTCGAAGCGGGCGCCGTTGATGAACATCACGCCACCCCCCTGACCGTGACCACAGACGAGGTTGAGGGTGATTCTTCCGTCGCCGGTCGAGATCGACCCGCGCAGCGCGACCGACTTCGCGAGCTGCAGCGCGGTTGCCGCGTCGGCCGCGATCTCATCCGCCGACTTGTCGGCTTCCTTCGCGGTGGCGACGCCCGCCATCAGCACCGCGGTGACGGCGACCGACAACGCCACGAGCGCGAACTTGCGCATGATCCTGCCCTCCCAGGGGATCGTCGAAGAACCCCTGGGGTTTCGGCGCGCCGAATCGCCACATTGAGCGCCGCCACGTGCGTTCCGCGGCAAAGGACGAGCGGTCAGAGGCGGCCGGTGGCCTTGGCCGCGGCTTCGGCGGCCTCGAGCTGTTCGGCCACGATGGCGAGACCACCGCTCCAGAAGCCCGGATCGGCCAGGTCGAGGCCCACGATGGCGCCCAACTCCTCGGGCGAACGTGAACCACCTGCCGCGAGCAGCTCGAGGTACTGCGGCACGAACTCGTCGCCGCGCTCCTCGTAGGCGCGGTACACCGACAGCGCGAGCAACTGTCCGTAGGCGTACGCGTACACGTAGCCGGGCGTGCCCATGAAGTGCGGGATGTACGACCACCACGTGCGATAGCCGTCGGTGATCTCGACCGAGTCGCCCAGCATGTCGGTCTGCGTGGCTTCCCACGCGGCGTTGAATTCCTCGACCGACAGCTCGCCTTCGTCGCGTCGCTGCGTGTGGACGCGGTCTTCGAAGCGGTTCATCGCGACCTGGCGGAACACCGTGGCGATCTGACCCTCGAGGCTCTCCGCGAGCAACGCGAGACGCGCCGCCGGATCTTCCGTCGCGTCGAGCAAGCGTCCGAAGGTGACGGTCTCACCGAAGACCGACGCGGTCTCGGCCAGGGTGAGCGGCGTGGTCTGGTGGAAGATCCCCTGTTCGCGCGCCAGGTAGGCGTGAAGGCCGTGGCCCATCTCGTGCGCCAGCGTGAGCACGTCGCGCCGGCGGGCCGTCCAGTTGAGCAACAAGTACGGGTGCTGACTCGGCACCGTGTACGCGCAGAACGCGCCTGGTCGCTTGCCCGGCCGCATCGGGGCATCGATCCACGATTCGGCGAAGAACCGTTCCGCGGCCGACGCCAGCTCGGGCGAGAACGACGCGTACGCGTCGAGCACCAGCGTGCGGGCCTCGTTCCAGCCGAACTCCTCGTCGGAGCTCGCCACCGACGCCATGCGGTCGTAGTCGGCGAGCCGATCGATGCCGAGGAGCTGCGCCTTCAACGCGTACCAGCGCTGCGGGATGTCGTAACGGCTCTGCACCGCGTCGACCAGCGCCTGCACCGACTCGTCGCTCGCCTCGTTGGCGAGGTTGCGGCTGGCGATCCACGACGGGTAGCTGCGCAGACGGTCGTCGATCGACTTGTCGACGAGCAGCGTGTTGAACACGAACGCACGGGTGCGCAGCCCGGGCTCCAAGCCGACGGTGACGGCTTCCGCGGCGGCGCGACGCACGTCACGCTCGGGTGACATCAGCTGCGAGAGCCCCTGCTCGAGACTCACGGTCTGGCCGTCGAGATCGACGGTGATCGCCGACGTGAGCTCCGAGAACAGTCGCACCCACGCGCTGCTCGCGGTGAGCGACTTGTCGGAGAGGATCCGCTCCTCGGGTTCGCTGAGGAGGTGCGGACGGTACCGGCGCGCCGCCTGGAGATGGTGGTGGCAGAACGCGAGCTGGTCGCTGGCAAGGAGCTCGGCCGCGCGCTCGTCGGACACGGCCGCCCACTCGAGCTCGATGAAGATGAGCTCGTTGTTGATCGCAGTGCCGCGCTCCTCCGCGCGCGCCATGAGCGCGCCCGCGGCCGGATCGGCGGTGTTCTCCGCGAACTTCAGGCCCGCGTACGAACCGGCGCGCCCGCCGAGCTCGTTGATGGTCGCGAGCTCGTGCATCAGCACCGCGAGCTCGTCCGCATCGAGCTCGCCGATGCGCCCGCGGTACTTCGCCAACGCGTGGGCACGGGCTTCGGCGTCGTCGAAGAGCGCATCGACGCCTTCGGCGCCTCGACCGTCGACGAGCGGTTCGAGGTCCCAGGCGACGTCGGCGGCGGTACGGTCGGCTTCGGTCAGCGGCGCAGCGGTCATGCCCCGACGCTACGCGGTGCGAGCTCGAGCGCCTCGGGCAGCGGCTCGGAGTGCACGACGACGAGGCGTCGAGTGGCCCGGGTGAGCACCACGTAGAGCAGTCGCAAGCCCGACCGATCGGCGGCCACCAGACGTGCCGGCTCCACGACGATCACGTGGTCGAACTCGAGGCCCTTCGAATCGAGGCCGGTGAGCACCGCGATGGGGGCGTCGATGGCTTCGACGTCGTCGGCCACCGCGCCGCGATCCGCCAACGCGGTGGTGAGCGCGGCGTGCAGCTCGATGGGCGCGATCACCGCGACGGTGCCTCCGCGCGTCGACGACGAGCGGGCGGCGTCGGCGGCCGCCCGCACGAGCTCGTCGGAGCCGACCGACACCACCTCAGGGTGCGCACCGGTGCTGCGGACGGGCCGCGCCGGTTCGACGCCCGGCGCGGCGGCGGGCAGCAGGCGGTTGGCGACGTCCATGATCTCGGCCGGGGTGCGGTAGTTGACCGTGAGCATCACGCGATGCGGCGGGACGCGCACCGGCAGGTTCGCGAGCACGTCGTCCCAACTGGCGAGCGCGCCCGGCCGACTGGCCTGGCCGAAGTCGCCGACCAGCGTCATCGATCCCGACGGACAGCGGCGGGCGAGCATGCGCCACTGCATCGCGCTCAGGTCCTGCGCCTCGTCGACGAGCACGTGCCCGAACGTGCGCGGTTCGCCGTCGTCGTCGCCTGCCGCCGTCGACGATTCGGATCCGTAGCGCGCGAGCACGTCGGCGGCATTCGTGTAGCCGCCGACACCGAGCTCCTCGACCGTGCGGCGCGCCTGCTCGAGTTCGGGATCACGCCGAACCCTGCGGCGCGCCCGCGGCCGCGCCGCGCTCGGCGGACCGAGGATGGCGTCGGCTTCGTCGACCAGCGCGAGGTCGGCGTCGGTCCACGCGACGGCCGCGAGGTTGTGACCCCGCTCGCGGAAGAGGAGGTTCTGCTCGGTGTCGGTGAGCACGCCGCCAGCCGCCGACCGGATGAGGGCTGGGAAGCCGAAGAGGTCGCGCACGAGCTCGGAGCCGCTGAGCACCGGCCACATGCGATCGAGCGCGGCGCGCACCTCGGGCAGACGCCGTACCCGTGCTGCCAGGTCGCTCTCCCACTCCCCCGGCGCCGCCTCTCCGCGCGCCAGCGACGCCGCGACCGTGGGGTCGGCCACGGTCGCGGCCGAGCGGTCGGCCGTCAGCTCGAGCTGCTCCTGGGTGTCGAGGCGAGCGCGGTCGCTGCGATACGCACGCACGAGCGCGCGCCGGTACTCGCGCTTGAAGTGATCGAACACCAACTGCGTGACGTAGGGACGGCGCTCGTTGTGCGTGCCGCGTCGCGCGTGCGCACGTTCGATGATGCGCGCCGAGTCGCGCCTGCGGAGGCGCAGCACGTAGCCGTCGAGGGTGACGACGACGTCGCGGGGCATCGGCCGCTCGCGATCGCCGATCGCGGCGGCGATGACCTTCGCCATGCGCGCGTCGCCCTTCACCGCGGCTGCTGCCTGCGACTCGACCCCACGTACCTTGAGGCGAGGCTTGAGCGCAGCCGGCGTGGTGAGACTCACTTCGTCCTCACCGAGCGACGGCAGCACCTCGTCGATGTAGCGCAGGAAGATCGGGCTCGGCCCGACGAGCAGCACACCTTGCGACGCCAGCCGCTTGCGGTGCGTGTAGAGCAGATACGCGGCGCGGTGCAGCGCGACGGCCGTCTTGCCGGTGCCCGGTCCACCGGCGACGATCAGGATGCCGGTGACATCGGCGCGGATCGCTTCGTCTTGTTCGGCCTGGATGGTGGCGACGATGTCGCGCATGCGGCCGGTGCGCTCTTGGTCGAGCGCGGCGAGCAGCGCGCCCTCGCCCACGACCGTGAAGCCCGACGCGTGCGTGGCTTCGGTGTCGAACACCTCGTCGTCGATGCCGAGCAGCCGGCGGCCCTGCGTCTGGAAGTGGCGGCGGCGCGCCACTCCCATGGGCTCGACAGCAGTCGCGCGATAGAAGGGTTCGGCGACGGGCGCGCGCCAGTCGACGACGAGCGGGGTGAGGTCGTCGTCGGTGACCGAGATGCGCCCGATGTAGTAGGGCACGGACTCGGCGGAGGTGCCCGCGTGGGCGTCGGCGTCGTCGGCGGGAACGAGGTCGAGGCGACCGAAGCACAGTGGCGCCTCGCCGATGTCGAAGCTCGCCAGTCGTCGCCGGGTGTAGGCCTCGGCGGCCTCCCGCTCGAGCCGAGCCTGGTGCGTCCCGCCCCGGGTGACCTCGGTGTAGCCCTCCGCCACCCGCTCGGCCGCCCGCCGCATCACGTCGAGTCGGGCATATGCGGTGTCGAGGTGGCGCTGCTCCGCTGCCAGTTCGGGATCGAGGTCGGTGCCGCCGGTGGGGGCCGGCGATCCCGACGCCGCAGGGTCGCTCAACAGACGTTGCTCCGGAATCAGGGAACTGGTCAGTTTACGCGTTCGATCGCGGCGCTGGTACTGATGTCCTCGGAGCGTGGACCTACAGCTGTTGCGGTCTCGTGACCTGGGACTCGTCGAGGAGCACCACCCGGTCGCCGAGGCGGAGGCCCTCGCCGTCGTGCTCGAGCCACCGGCCGCCGAGGTTGGGGATCAGGCCGTCGGCCGCGCGGTCGAGGTGTCGTTCGATCACCCGCACGACCCCGCCATGGGTGATCACGAGGACGTCGCCGTCGTGCGCGCCGGCGATGGCGTCGAGCGCGGCGAGGACCCGCTCGAGCACCGAGTCGTCGGGCTCGTAGCCCGCGGGGCGGCGCCCGGTCTCCAGGTAGCCCGGCCAGCCCTCGTCGATCTCGGCGCGAGTGCGGCCCTCCCAGTCACCCGCGTGTCGTTCCCGCAAACGGGGGTCGACGGCGACGTCGGTGCCGAGCTGCTCGGCGACGATCTCCGCGGTGTGGCGCGCGCGCGTGAGGTCGGACGCGTAGACCGCGTCGACGAGTCCGACCGCGCGCGCGGCCGCGACGGCTTGCTCCTCCCCCAGCTCGCTGAGGGGCGGATCGGCCTGGCCCTGCCAGCGTCCGTCGGCGTTCCACACCGACTGCCCGTGACGAACGAGCAGGATGCGAGCCATCCCGGGAAGGTAGCGCGGTAGGTTCGGCGCAGCCGCACGCACCGAACCCTGGGGGACGCGATGAAGGCCGCCCTGTGCCTCGAACAGAACCAACCGCTCTCGGTCGAGGAGGTCACGCCGATCGACCCCGGCCCGCGCGACGTGATCGTGCGGATCACCGCGAGCGGTGTGTGCCACTCCGACCTGTCGGTGATCAACGGCACGCTCCCCGCGGGACGTGTCGTGCTCGGGCACGAGGGCGCGGGCGTGATCGAGAAGGTCGGCGACGACGTCACCGGGCTCGCGGTCGGCGACCGCGTGATCGGGTCGTTCATCCCGGCGTGCGGCGTGTGCTGGTACTGCCTGCACGACCAGTCGAACCTGTGTGCGGAGACGTACTCGGTGATGTTCTCGCCGCGCGTGCGCCGCGCGGACGGTGAGGAGCTCCCCACGATGACCGGTCTCGGCACGTTCGCCGAGATGATGACGGTCGCGCAGATGTCGGTGGTGAAGGTGGAGTCCGACCTGCCCGACGAGCAGCTCGCGCTCATCGGCTGTGGTGTCACCACCGGTGTGGGCGCCGCGCTCAACACCGCGCACGTCGAGCCGGGATCGATCGTCGCCGTCATCGGCTGCGGTGGCGTCGGTCAGGCCGTCATCCAGGGCGCGCGCATCGCGGGCGCGGCGCGCATCATCGCCATCGACCCGGTGGCGATGAAGCGCGACTCGGCGTTGAAGCTCGGCGCGACCGACGTGGTCGACCCGTCCGACGCCGACCCGATCGAAGCGGTGCGCGCGCTGAGCGGCGGTCGTGGCGCCGACTACGCGTTCGAGGTGATCGGCACGCCCGCGACCGTGCGTCAGGCGGTTGACACCGCGCGCCCGGGTGGCACCGCGGTGATGGTCGGTGTTCCGAGGCTCGACGCCGAGGTGTCGATCCCCGCGATGACGGTGCTCGAGGAGAAGAAGATCACCGGCTGCGTCTACGGCAGCGCGCAAGTGCGCCGCGACTTCCCGCGCCTGATCGACCTGATCGAGACCGGCAAGCTCGACGTCGGCGCGATGGTAAGCCGCACCATGCACCTGCACGAGGTCAACGACGCCCTCGACGCCATGCAGAACGGCGAAGTCATCCGCAGCGTCCTCCTGAACTGACGAGGTTGCGTCGAAAAAGGGGGATATAGCCCCCTCAGCGACGCAACCTCGTTTGCTACGGCTACTTGGGGGCGAAGTGCTGGCCGCCGTCGAGGCGGATGGTGCCGCCGTTGAGCATCGGGTTCTCGATGATGGCGACGGCAAGGCGCGCGTACTCGTCGGGGCGGCCCATGCGCTTCGGGAACGCGGCGTCGGCGGTGAGCTTGTCCTCGAACTCCTGCGGGATGCCCGCGGTCAGACCCGTGGCGAAGAGGCTCGGCGCGATCGTGTTGACGCGGATGCCGAGCCCGCCGAGATCACGCGCCATCGTGAGCGACATCCCCGCGATGCCGGCCTTGGCCGCGGTGTACGAGACCTGGCCGATCTGTCCCTCGAACGCGGCGATCGACGCGGTGTTGATGATCACGCCGCGCTCGCCGTCGCCGTTGGGTTCGTTGGTGCTCATCGCCCACGCCGCGAGGCGCGACACGTTGAACGTCGCGACCAGGTTGAGGTTGACGACCTGCTGGAAGGTCTCGAGGGGCATCGGCCCCTCTTTCGTGATCGTGCGCACGGAGACGCCGCCACCCGCGGTGTTCACCACCGCGTCGAGCCCGCCGAGCGTGCTCACGGCATCGCCCAGCGCCGCTTCGGTGCCCTCGAAGTCGGTGACGTCGCACTCGACGTACGACCCGCCGAGCGCAGCCGCCACGTCAGCGCCGGCGCTGCCCGGACGGTCGAGGATCGCGACCTTCCCTCCCCCGGCCGTCACCCGCTCGGCGGTGGCCTTGGCCATCCCCGACGCGCCGCCGACCGCGATCATCCGCAATCCCGCCAGCTCCATGGTCATCCTTCCGTGCGGCACGTGTGCCCGAGTGGAGCGCCGAGCTTCGCGCGCCGAGCCGCGCGACGCCGGTTCGGCGCGCACCCTCCTCCAAGGGATCGCGTGATGGGAGGTGCGTATCCTCAGGGCCGGTGGTGGATCTCGGGCTGACGACTCCCTGGCGGAGCACCGCGATGTTCCCGGAGTATCGGGATCGTTCGCTGCTCGACGTGTTCCGCGAGCTCGCGGCCACGTGCCCGAACCGCACTGCGGTCAGCGACGGCGAGCACTCGCTCTCGTATCAGGAGCTCCACGACCGGATCGAGGCGGTCGCCACCGGTGTCACCCAGCAGCGCGGCGCGTCGGACGGCGAGCCGTGGGTGGTCACCGCGATCGTCGGGCACGGCATCGACGCGCTGCTCACCGTCTACGGCGTGATGGCGGCCGGTGCGGTGCTGGTGCCGCTCGACGCGGCCGAGCCGGTCGAGCGCATCGCGCAGCTCCACCGGACAGGTGGGGCCGAGCTCACCGTCAGCACTGCCGCGCACGTCGACCTCGTCCAGCACGCGGACGGCCGCGTCGTGCTCCTCGACGACCTGACGCAGACCGCCGGATCGCTCACCCACGACGGCCCCGAGCCAGGCGCGCTCGCCATGGTGAACTTCACGTCGGGTTCGACCGGCACGCCGAAGGGCGTCGTCCGTGACCACGTGACGCTGGTGCGCTCCGCGTTCACGACCGCGCACAGCACCCTCATCGAATCCGACGACCGCGTCGGATTCGCCGGTTCCTTCTCCTTCATCGGCGCGTACCGCGTCTCGCTCGGCGCATTCGTCGCCGGCGCCGAGCTCGCGCTGCACGACCCGCGCGCGGGCGGCGCACGTGCACTCGCCGAGTGGGTGCTCGACCGTCAGATCTCGGTCCTGAACTTCATCCCTGCTGCTCTCCGGAACTTCTCCGACGTGGTCGCCAAGGCAGGTCTGCCGCGGATGGATGCCGTGAAGATCGTCTCGCTCGGCGGCGAGGCAACCTACCGACGCGACATCGCGCGCGCACGCGAGCTGTTCGGACCGGCGACGCGGTTCGTCAGCCGCTACGGCTCGAGCGAGACCGGAGTGGCCGCGGAGTGGGTCATGACTGCGGTCGAGGACGGATCGGCCGACGAGCCGCTCCCGCTCGGGCGCGCTCTCCCCTGGGCCGAGATCACGGTGGTCGACGACGCCGGTGAACCGCTCGCCGACGGCGAGATCGGCATGTCCACCATCGTGAGCGAGCACTGCTCGCTCGGCTACTGGAACGATCCCGAGCTCACCGCGGCGAAGTTCTGGTCGTTGCCCGACGGTCGTCGCGGGTTCCGGGCCAGCGACCGCGTTCGCCTCCGCCCCGATGGCGTGCTCGAGTACGTGGCCCGCGCCGACGACCGCGTGAAGGTGCGCGGCGTCATGGTGAGTCCGAGTGAGGTCGAGCACACCTTGACGACGCTGCACGGCATCGCCGACGCGGCAGTGGTCCCCGCTGCCGCGCGCGACGGCGGCACCGCGCTCATCGGATACGTGGTGCCCGACGGCGACACCACGCTCAGCCCACGCGATGTGCGTCGCACCCTCGCCACGCGGGTACCGACCGCAATGGTGCCGAGCACCATCGTCGTGCTCGAGTCGCTCCCGCTGAACGCACGGGGCAAGGTCGATCGCGGTGCGCTCCCTTCCGCGCCGAACGTCGAGCTCCCTCCCTACCGCAAGCCGGTCGGCCTCCAAGCGCTCCTCGCCGACATCTTCGCCGAGGTCCTCGACGTCGACGACGTCGGCCTCGACGACGACTTCTTCGCGCTCGGCGGCGACTCGCTGGCGGTGGTCGAGCTGCTGGCGGGCATCGCCGATCAATTCGCGGTCGACGTGCCCGCGTCGACCGTGCTCGAGGCGCCGACGGTCGCCGAGCTGTTCCTCAGGCTGACGCACCGCCGACCTCGGGACGCCTCGCCCGTGGTCGTGTTGCGCACCGACGCACGTGAGCCGGGGCTGTTCTGCGTGACCGGCGGCGGTGGACCGGCGATCTCACTGCGCAACTTGTCCGATGCCATGGGCGACCGCAACTTCGCCGCGCTCCAGCCCCGCGGCCTCGAGGAACGCGCGGTTCCGGATCATCGCGTGACGGCCGCGGCGCGGCGCAACGTCGCCGCGATGCGCGAGCTCCAGCCGCACGGTCCGTACGCGATCGCGGGGTACTCGTCGGGCAGCACCATCGCCTTCGAGATGGCGTGCCTGCTGCGCGCCGCGGGTGAAGAGGTTGCGTGCCTGGTGATCCTCGACCGGGACGCACCGGGCGGCGGCCCGACCTTGCGTGGTCGCGCTCGCCGCCGGACCGCCGAGCTCCACACGAGCGCGCCCGAAGCCGCGATCTCGCGGACCGCCGTCGTCGCCGGGCGCATCACCCGGGCCGCGGTCACGTCGGCGTACGCGCACGCCCGGCGCCGCGCCGCGTTCATCAGCGCCGGTTGGCTGCCGCGTCGCGGCTACCACCAGTACCGCCTGTTCTTCCGCCTCAACATCCAGATGGCGCGCAAGTACGTACCGTCGTCGATCTTCGACGGCCCGACGCTCGTCGTGCGCGGTCAAGCATCCGACGGGCTGCCGCCTGACGACGGCTCGTCGATCAGCCTCCAGCGGGCACTTGCCGATCTGGGCTGGTCGCAGTTCGTGAGCGGACCGATCACCGTCGTCGAGGTTCCCGGCGACCACTCGGGCCTGCTGCGCAAGCCGGTCGTCGACCTGGTCGCCGCGCACATCAACACCGCGCTCGACCACGCCACGATCACGCGCCCCGACCTGCCCGCGACCGAGACGTCGAGCTAACCCGCCCGGGCGTCGTCGAGGAAGCCGGCGAGCGTGTCGCGCATGATGCGCTTCACGTCGTCGTCCTCGAAGCCCGCGAGTTGTGACTCGGCCCACCGCTCCGGGTACGCGAGCCCCTCGCCGTGCGGGAAGTCGGAGCCGAACACGATCGAATCGATGCCGACGTCGTCGACCACCCGCCGCACGTTCTCCTCCGGGAACGGCGCAACGAGGAAATGGCGACGGAAGACCTCACTCGGTCGCACGTCGAGCCGGCCGTCGGCCGACCACTTCACCTTGCGGCCCATCACGTAGGCATGGTCCATCTTGCGCAGCGTGTACGGGAGCCACACCGTGCCCATCTCGGAGAGCAGCACTCGCAGGTTCGGGAACCGACCGAAGAGGTTGTGCAAGATCATTCCTGCGGTCAGCTCCATCGCCGGACGGTCACCCCAGTACATCGCCCACTGGAACGCGTCGAAGTCACCGAAGGTGACATCGGGATCCTCGCTCCAGAGCGCGCCGGCGCGCTGATAGAGGTTCGGCCCGAGGTGCACGCACACCCGGCCGTGCGCCTCGTTCACGCGCGCCCAGAACGGGTCGAAGATCGGGTCGGCGACCGAGCGCCCGCCCAACGGGTCGCCCGCACCACCGTGGGCGTGGCCGGAGCGGATCTGGATCAGCGGTGCCCCCTGCTCGAGCACCGTGTCGAGCTCCTGCACCGCGAGGTCGACGTCGGCGAGCGCGAGATACGGCGGTAGGTACATGCGGTCCTTGTGCGCGTAGCCGATCTCCTCGTGGATCCAGCGGTTGTACGCGCGGATGTTTGCGTACATCGCCCCGATGTCGTCGTCGAACTCGATCTCGTAGCGGGCGCGCGCGGGATACATGACCGCGACGTCGATGCCCTGCTCGTCCATCAGCGCGAGACGGCGATCGCGGGTGTGGTACGACTCGGCCTGCTCCCGGAACTGCGCGACCACTTCGGCGCGGGCCGCGTCGTCGAGCCCGCGCAATGGGTTGAGCCGGTTGAGGAGCAGCCCCGGCATCTCGCCGACCGCGTCGTCGCGCACGGTGGCGTCGGTCTCGGCCCGCAACGACGACGGCTGCGCTCCGAGCATCTCCGCGAGTTGCTCGTCGGTGTAGACGACCTGGGTGTTGGTGAACTTCGACGGCTTGCCGGCGTAGAGCTGGATCCGATTGCCGTCGGGGGCGGTGACGAAGCGAATCGCCTTGTCACGCAGCGCGGGGTCGATGTAGCGCTCGTAGAGGTCGAGAGGTTCGTTGAAGTGGTTGTCGGCGTCGTAGATGCCGTACGGCAGAACTGCTGCCATGCCCTCTCGTTCCGTGATGTCGACCCCGCAGCGACTCTAGCGGCGGCGCACCACCGGTCGAACCGACGTGCTACGCGGTGTCGACGCGCAGGTAGGCCTCGGCGAGACGACCCTCGGGCAGGCCACCCTGCGCGGCGTTGGCGGCGTTCCATCCGCGGATGCGGGCGTCGAGACCCTCCGGATCCGGATGCTGGCTCACGTGGCACCGAAGCGCGTCGAGCTTCCGTTCGAACGTGTCGGTGATGTCGACGAACACGTCGGGCACGCCGGCCGTGCCGAGGTACATCTCCGAGACCGCCCAGGGCTCGAAGCCTTCCTCGAGCAGTTCGGGATGCGCGAACTGGTTGCGGGCATCCGGGTACACGGCGGCCATCGTCGCCTCGCCGGCCGCGAGATGATCGGGATGGCTGGCGTACACGCGCTGGAAGTGCCGCTCGGGTGACTGACCGAGCACCCGCTGCGGCCGCACGCGGCGGATGACACGAGTGATGTCGCGACGCAGCGCGATGCTCGTCTCGAGCCGGCCGTCGGGATACCCCAGGAAGGTGACGTCGCTCACGCCGACGACCTTGGCGGCCGCGCGCTGCTCGGCCTCGCGGATCTCGGCCATCTCGCGGCGCGACACCGACGCGTCGAAGCCACCGGCCTCGCCGCTCGTGCAGATGCAGTACGCCACCTCGATGCCGGCATCGGTCCACCGAGCGACGGACCCTGCGCTGCCGAAGTCGACGTCGTCGGGGTGCGCGGTGACGACGAGGATGCGTTCGATGCCGGCGTCGGGATCGGGCATCGCCCGACGTTAGTCAGTTCGCAGTCGGTCCCCCGCCGAGCGGGTAGTTCGCTTCCATCGCCAGATCGCCACGTTGGCGACGCAACACGGTCCGCCACAGACCTTCGGGATCGGAGGTGAGCAAGTCGTCGGGCAACGCGTCGACGACATGCCAACCACCGACCTCGAGCTCGCCGTCGAGCTGACCCGGTCCCCACCCCGAATACCCCGCGAACACGCGCACGGCCTCGATGTCGGGATGCGCGTCGAGCGGATCGCGACCGAGATCGATGGTGCCGACGCGGCCGAGCAGGGGCTGCCATGCGTCGGTGGCGTCGACGCCGCCGACGCGCGCCAGGCCGATGGCCGCCTCGTGCTGCTGCACCGGTCCGCCGACGAACGCGACGTCGGGCGGCGCCGCGTACGGACCCCACGCCTCCAGGACCGCACCGACCGCCGTCTCGGTCGGCTGGTTGAGCACGAGCCCGAGGGCGCCGTCGTCGGTGTGTTCGATCATGAACACCACCGATCGAAAGAAGTTGGGATCCGCGAGTGTGGGCACCGACACCAGCAGACGGCGCGCGGTCGACGTCATGGCGCGATCAGAGGCCCGCTCGCGGCGACACCACGCCGAAGCGCGCCCGCACGTCGTCGAGTGGTTCGTCCTTGTGCTCGAACAACTTCACACTGCCCATGACGTCGGTCGTGCACAGGTTGCCACGCCGAAACGCTTCCACCCAGCGCGCCACCGCGCCGTCGTCGGCGAGCGTGTCGGATCGCGCGTTCTTGATCCGCTTGCCCGCAACGTGACGGATGCTGCCGTTCTGGAACAGGCCGAGCGTGCACGCGAGCAGCACCAAGCCGCGCTCGTCGGGCATCGATGCGGCGATGAATGCGAACACGTCGAGCTCGCCTTCAGGTGTGGTCTCGTAGTCCGCGAGCACGTGCACCCAGTCGTGGCGCGCGCCGAGCTCGTAGATCCCGAAGCGCTCACCCGGGAACGGGAAGCCGTGACGGTCGTAGAAGTCGGCGACGGCCTTGCCCCAACTGCCTTCGGGGCAGTCGCGCAACGCCCGCCACTTCTGCTCGATCGCCTTGTCGGCCACGACGCCGGTGTACGCGAGCTTGGATCGGATCAGCTCCTCCCAGCGCCCGCGCAACGACTCCTTGATCGTCTCCTCCTCGTACCAGCCGTGCCGTTGGAGGTCGAGGTACATCCACGCGAAATGACCCTGCGCGAGACGACGGGCGTCGCGCAACAACGCCAGCGACACACCGAGGCCGTGCGCGTACTGCTCGACGGGCGCCTCCATCCGTTCGCTGAGCGGGTGCTCGATGAACTCCAGCACCACCATCAAGTGCACCGCGTGGATCCGTTCGGTCTTCGCGGCGGCGGCGACCGCGTCGTCGTCGGCGAGCGGGACGTCGGCGAGGTCGAGGCCGTAGAGCGCGGAGGCGATGCCCGACAGCACCGCTTCCTGGAGCTCGTCGAACCCGCCGGCCGGCGCGAACGCGGCCTTCACCATGCCGAGCACGAGGGGCGC
>Ga0081539_10005051_pt1 | contig 13863 bp, 10 predicted proteins | sample TabmetS4T2R2_FD_71023 | JGI IMG/M metagenome (GOLD analysis project Ga0081539, IMG submission 71023) | Tabebuia heterophylla rhizosphere microbial communities from the University of Puerto Rico - S4T2R2 | ecosystem: Host-associated > Plants > Roots > Rhizosphere ...
GGACGCCGTTCTCCTTCAACAGCGCTTCATTGCCGACGAGCACCGCCTGACCGTTGACGGTCGCCTTCACACCGCGCCCGCGAATCATTTCAAAGTCGCCCGGCTCGGGCACGTCGAGTTTGAGTTGGCGGGCGCGTTCGACGACCGCCTTGGCGAGCGGATGCCCGGAGCGACGGTCGGCCGCCGCCGCCAGTGTCAGCAACTTCTCTTCCGTCATGCTTGAGTCAAGCGGGCGAATCGCCACCACCTGCGGCTCTCCGACGGTCAGCGTCCCGGTCTTATCAAAGACCATCACATCGGCCTTGGCGAGCGACTCCAGATAGATGCCGCCTTTCACCAGAATGCCGCTGCGCGCCGCACGCGCGATGGCGGCGATCATCACGAGCGGTGTGGCCAGACCCAGTTCAGCCGGTGAGGTGAAGATGAGCAGCGTGACGATCTTTCGCAGATCGTGCGTGACGAGATAGACCACTAGCAGGAACACGAAGACGACGGGGATGAGCCACGCCGCCACCTTATCGGCGAGCTTCTGCACAGGCGCTTGTTCATCTTCGGCGTGCTCGACGAGCGCGATGATGCGCGCGAACATTGTGTCCTGACCGAGTTTGTCCGTCCTGATGTCGAGCGCCCCGGACTCGACGAGCGTGCCGGCCAACACCGATGAGTCAACGTCCTTCTCCAGCGGCAGGCTCTCGCCGGAGATGGAGGCCTCGTTGACCGTCCCCTGCCCGCCGACCACCGTGCCATCCACGGGAATCTTCTCGCCACCGCGCACCAGCACCACGTCGCCCACTTTCAACTCACTGATGGGCACACTGCGCTCCGCGCCGTTTTCGCGCACGAGCGCGACTTGCGGCACAGAGCCGATCAAGGCTTTGATCGAGGCGCGCGCCCGGTCGGTGTTGAGTTCGGCGATAAACTCGGCGATCAGAATGATCGTCATCAGCACCGCCGCCGCCACATACTCGCCGCCGATGAGAGCGATGACGGTGGCGACCGTGACGAAGATTTCCGTCCCGACCTTGCGCTCGCGGACGAGATCGAGCGCCCCGGTCTTGACGAGCGGGTAGAGACCGATTGGGATTGCCACCAAGAGAACGGGCAGCGGCACGACTCCCTGCCAGTACAGCAATGAAATCAAGCCGACGAGGACGATGCGCGCGATCTCGATCCAACGCTCACGAGTCAGTAGCGCGCTGAAAGATGTTTGGGGCGTGTTGGTTTGTAGTGTGCTGGCAGATTGCATCTTGTTTCTCCAAGCCTTGCCGGAAGATTAGACGGCCAGAAGCCGGCGTCATTCCCGAACTCTTCGTTGAGGGTTTCGCTAACAGCCGCTTCGGGCGCGTCCCGCCAAATGAAAAGTGGTGAGTCGCCGACGAAGCTTCGCTGCTTCTATCTCATGTATGTACTGATCACATCAATCAACTCCTGCGCAGCCTTGGACTGCGCCGAAGTCGGCCGGTGGTCGGGGTCGACGATGTGAAAGCGGATGTGCCCTTGGATGACCTCTACCATCAGCCCGCTCATCGCGCCGCGGCAGGCCGCGATGGTCTGAAGGATCGCGGTGGAGTCCTGTTCCTCAGCAATCATCTTCTCGATAGCTTCGACCTGGCCGCGGATGCGGCGCACGCGGTTGAGAAGTTTCCGCTTGTCCCTGACAGTATGGGCCATGCCTTCCTCACTCAAGTTGCCGTAGATTTGGTTTTCAATAATATACCCCTGTATAGTATTACATCAACCCCGCGATGACTCCTATCACCCGCTCAAACATGTCTCAAACACTCTTAAACTGCGGCCTCGCCTGTGCGCGGGGCGTATGAGGAAAACACACCTCTCGGCCTCGACATATCGCCAGCGGAATTAGATGTCATCAAGCGCGGGGCTCTGTTGCAGATACAGGTTTCAAGCTGTAATGTGCCTTTCCGCAAGCTTACCCCTTCGATGGATCATAAAGCGTGAGGCATCATCCATATCCTTCCAAGTGGAGGCACTTCGAACCGACGATCATAGGAGACTTCCGGTCTCCATTTCAGTCGATAAGCACGCCGCCTATCCAGATGCCTTCGCCACCTCACAAGAAGAGAAGATACTGCCCAATGATTGTAGGCCGCGAAGGACGAAGTATCTGACTATCCTCGTAGAGCAGAACCACCGATTCATCCGCAGGAGGTGGCGGGCGATGCAATGCTTCTAGTCATTTCACACTGCGCACATGATGAGGAAGGGGCTGGTTAAAAGGACGGATAGCGAGACGCGGTAGGGCAGGCGAAGTTCGTCGCGAGCCTCTTCGGAGAAAATCCGACCGACTCTGAAACGTCCGATTTTCCGGGAGGTAAAGGGCGCGTCTATTTCCACTCGCCCGACAATCATCTCCTTGAAATTTGCTGCAAGGGTTCACAACGGAGACGGTCGTGAACCCTAAATTCCTCTCGCACGCGCGACAATTCATTTGATCCGCACTGAAGGTTTAAACAGCAGGCGCGTTCGCATTCCGACGCGGGTAGCGAGATGCAAAAACTCCCCACAAAAGTCCCCACAGGGCAGTGTCTAAGTTTCAATCCGGGTCGCGTGCCGGCGCAGCCAGCTTTCTATCTCAGCAACATCCCACCGACTCGCTTCGACTGCGAGGACGAGATCAACCGTTTCAGCTATCGAGGCGGCTAACACGAAACCGTTACGTTTGAGGAACTCGTTGACGATAGCGGTCGCCGTTCTTTTATTACCTCCGAGCCACGGATGATTTTTAATCAGGCCGTAGCAAAGGGTCGCGGCCTGTCGGATGAGATCCGCATTTTCGTAAGCTGCGGACTGCTGCGGACGCGCTAGTGCAGATTCGAGTAGGGAGCGGTCAAACACGCCGCGCCGCGGCTCGCCCATCAACTGCATCAGTTCAAAGTGGATGAATAGCGCGTCGAGGTACGAGAGGTAACGCACCACTTCAGTCGCCAAGCCGCTTCATCTCCTCAAAAGCGCCCTTGAACTGCTCATACGTTTCTCGCACGGACGCCTTCAATTCCGGGGTAGGCGGCGGCAAAATTTCGTAACTCATGCCGCCCTCGTGTGGGTAAAGGATGATGATGGAGCCTTCCTCCACGCCCATTGCGGCCGCCATCTCCGGCGGGATGTCCATCATCCAGCCGCGCCCCGTTTTCTCAGGTGTTAGCAAGTCGCTCATTTCGTCTTACTTCCTCGCCCCGAGCCGGCATTATACCGCGTTGTTAGCGAAAAATCTCAACTGTTGAATCCCGGAATACAATCACGTCTCTTTCGAGTTTGGAATCAAATGCCTCCAAAGTTCCTCAACTGGTTACAGCCTTTTGAACTTCTATCAAATTTGTCATCGCGCCAGTGCTAGAACATCACAGATTGGAATAGTCAAAGGGCAAAGGTTTGCAGGATTTGCTAGTGACTTCGGGTGAGTGCGGCTGAGTACGTTCCGAAGTGGCGCCACTTGAACGGAGACTTGTTCTGCCTCAAGATTATAATTCCCGGTAGGTGATGACTGAGCTAAAGGTGGGATTATAGCCGCGGGAGCAATTCCTGCAACAGAACCGAATAAGAGTCGGTCAGACACTTGTCAGCGGCCGGGATGATAAGTGCGCTCCGTATGCCCCTTCAACTGCGCGCGGTAGAAGTAGATCTCCCGCAGATTGCCCGTCGCATACCGCTCGGACTGATCGTTAAAGTGCGGCGAGGCAGGGTGGCCGCTCTCGCCCCCGGCGGTGACGGCGCGGGCGCGCACCCTGTCGCCGAACTCGACCACCGCCACGAAGCTGTTGCCGCTCGTGCCGTACCAACGCTTCGCCCCCGGGTAAGGCGGCGTCGCGAACGATGCCAGCGAACCCCAGCGCCCGGCGGTGAAGCCGACGGGGATGCTCGGCATCGCGTCGTTGAACGGATGCGCGATGTCTCCTGTGAGACGCTGGAAGCGATTGATCTCACCCCAAGGCGTTTTCCAACTCCCGAAATCCCGGGTCAAGCGTTCCGATGCCGCGTCGAGCGCGCGGAGCCGGTCTTCCGCCGTGGGGTAAGCGCCCCTGCGCCCCAACTCGGTTCCCCAGAACACGGCCAGAGATGTCGGCACGGACGTGACCGACCAGCGGCGGTCCCAGCCCCGCAGCAGCTCGATCTGCTCGGCCAACTTCGCCTTCAGCGGGTGGCCGGTCGGAGCCTCGTCGTATGCCTTGAAGAGCAGTGGAAGAAGCTCGTCGAACGCCGTGAGGTAGGTGTCGTAAGCCGCTGCTTGTAGAGACTCCGGGGTGAAGTCCTTCTTGTCTTGGAGCACCCGGACTGCGTGCCGCCCGCGCGGCGAGGGACTGCCATTGTCCACGTAGCGAGGGTAGTTCTCCCGCTTCGGGCTGGAAGGCCCGGCCGCCTCCCAAGGTGAGTCGTTGGAGTTGTACAGCCAGCCGCTGGGCGGGTTGAGCAGGTGCGGCGACTCTTCCACGGAGAGCAGTCCGCGCCACTCCGTCGCCGGGTCGCTGCCGTCCACCGGCTTGGTCCAGTCGAAGCGCGAGTCGCGCCGGGGGATGAAGTTGGCGTGGAAGTAGGCGATGTTGCCGTCAGCGTCCGCGTAGATCGTGTTGTTCGACGAGTTGGTGTGGAGTTCCATCACGCGGCGAAATTCCTTGTAGTTCCTCGCCTTCGTTCGCAGGTAGGACTGCGTGAGCGCTTTCACCGGCTCGTGCATCAGCCGAACGCTGACCCATTTCCCGCCCGCCTCGCGCACGACGGGGCCGTGGTGCGTGCGGTAGGTTGTGAATTCCTTCTGCGCCATGCCGCCGGCAGTCCGGTAAGACACCGTGACCCGTGAGGCCGTCATGGGCCGCTCCGCCCCGCCGTAGCGGTAGTAGAGCCGGTCGCCTTTCTTAACAATCGTCTCCGCGTACTCGTCGAGCGCGTCCGCGCTGCTTGAGGTGTGCATCCAGCCCACGCGGTCGTTGAAGCCCTGATAGACGAAGAACTGCCCCCACGTCACCGCGCCGTACACGTTCAGCCCCTGCTCGCTCACCGCCTGCACTTCGGCGCGGAAGAAGAAGGAGGTGTGCGGGTTGATGAGCAGGAGTGCGCGGTGGTTCACAGTGTTTGAGGGCGCGACGGCGATGCCGTTCGACCCGCCGGGCTCGCCGGTGAATTCACGCTCCGCGACCGCGCCTAAGGCGGACTCCGAGGTTCGGTGCGCAGCCTTACCCGCGTAGAACGCTGCGAGTTGCTTGAGATCAATCGTCTCGACGTCCCAGCCGATGCTCCCCTCCGTGAAGCTGAGCGCCATCCACGGCTCGAAGCGCGTGATGACCTTGGGCTTCACCTCCGGGTGCTTGTAGAGGTAGTAATTCAGCCCGTCGGCCGTGGCGTTCATCAGCGCTTTCAGCCACGCTGGACTCGCCGCGTATTGCGCCTTCAGGCTGTCCGGGTCGGTGAAGAGCCTCATGCGCAGGTCGCGGTAGACTTCCCGCTCCCCCTCCGCCTCCGCCATCCGCCCGAGGGCGTTGAGGTAGTTCATCTCCACGCGGTTGAAGTCGTCTTCCGCCTGCGCGTAGAGCAGCCCGAAGACGGCGTCGGCGTCCGACCGCCCGTAGACGTGCGGGATGCCCCAGTCGTCGCGGATGATCGTGACGTTCTGTGCTCGGCGCTCCCACCGCGCGATCTCGCCGTCCGCGGCGCTTACACGGGAGGAGCGTTGCGCGACAGCTGCGCCGGCAGTTAAGCCGGCCGTCCTTGACGCCGCGCTGCTATTGACTGTCCGAGGCGGCGAGGTCACAGGCCGCGCGTAACTGCGCTGCGGGGCCAGCAGGGCAAGGGCACTGAAACAGAGAAGAAAAGATAGATTCTTGATAGGTCTATGCCTCCTCACCGCGAATCGGCTCGGACGCGGGCGTAGATTCCGACTCTCATCGTGCAGACGTGTGGGTGTCAAAAGACCCTCCAAAAGCGAAGGTGAGAATCTAAAATGATTCCGGGTTATTTTGGCGGCTGAATTAGACAGTCAGGGAACTACTATTTTTTGACCCCGCCAGTATAGCAGAAACGGGCTGTGCTACAGCGCCGGAGGGCGGAGGATTTTAACGCGACAGTATGTTGAGTAGTCGGAGAAGAGAGGGGGCGGCGGGAGTTGGAGACCCGCCGCCCTTATCGGCGACCCAACCTTTTTTACGTCCAACTTCGTCCAACTTGAGCCGTAGGGAGCAGGATTCCCGGTAAGCGAAAAGTGCCGGCATTCCCTTTCTAGTACCGGACAAACCCCGCCGCCCTTCATATTCTGTCAAAGCGGCGTCATCATTCGGGACGGCGGGCGGCCTTCGCCTCCCCGTTACGGAGTTAGACCGCGCCCGCGGCTTTTCACTCCCTCACCGGGTGTTCCCCAACACACCTGCCGGCTTCGCCCAATTCATTGAGTGGCTGGGCAGGCAACGAGTCACCCGGGCGCATGCCTGCTTGGAGGCCACCGGCACTTACGGCGACGCACTTGCCACTTACCTCTACGAAGCGGGGCACGTCGTCAGCCTGGTCAACCCGGCGGCCATCAAAGCTTACGCTCAGAGCGTGCTGTCGCGCACCAAGAGCGACCGAGTTGACGCCTCCCTGATCGCCCGCTTCTGTGCCGAGAGATGTCCTCCGGCGTGGACGCCTCCGGTGCCGGAGCTACGCGAACTGCAAGCTCTGGTGCGCCGCCTCGACGCTCTCGTCGAGATGCGGACGATGGAGGAGAATCGCCTTTCCTCGGGCATCTCGGTCGAGGCCGTGAGGATGTCGGTCGAGGAGTTGATCGCCCACCTCTCAGAGCAGATCAAGAGGACGGAAGAGCGCATCCGCGAGCACATCGAAAGTCATCCAGGGTTGAAGAGGCAACGCCAACTGCTCGACTCCATACCCGGAGTAGGCGAGACGACCGCTGCCGTATTGCTGGCCGAAGTGCCTGACTTCTCGCAGTACCGGAGTGCGCGCCAAGTCGCGGCGTTCGCCGGGCTGGTGCCGCGCGAGCGGCAGTCGGGCAGCAGTGTCAGGGGGCGGGTCAGGCTCTCAAAGATCGGCAACTCTCGACTGCGCAAGGCTCTGTACTTCCTAATCTGGTGGTTGATTTCAAGAGAACATTTTTTATTCCTCAACGCAACCTCTGCACTTTCAGTGCAGAGTGGTTTGGTGAGACTTAAACTGATTATTGGCAGGAATTAAGCTATAAAGTAACAGCGCGACTACAAGATTCTTAGGAAAATCGATACGACTCTGAGATCGCTTTAAACCAATTATTGGCATTGAGTACACGCAGCCGTTCGCGATCCTGTTCGAGGGTCAAGTCCCAATGGGCAGACTCGACGCCAGCTCATTTACACAAAACGGATAACACTCTCTGAAAGGGGCCTTGCCTAGTCCGACGGTGCTGGCATCGGAGTAGCAGTTGCTGTCTGCTTTGGCGTAAGTGTCGGAGTAGGCTTCAGAGTAGGCTGTGGCAAGTAGGGGATGATCGGCTCTCGGCCAACGCCGATGAAATCCAAATTCACTTCGCCGTCGCCGTGCTCACTTTTTCGGTAGCTTATCGCGTTGCGACCCGCCCTGAGTGGCAATATCTCCGCTTGGGTGTGCCAAACGTTCCATCGAGCACTGTTTGGAAGGACTGTTCGTTTGACGCGTTCTTCATTAACATAGATTGTCAGTGTCCTCGGAGAGTCGTTCCCGTTCCCATAGCAAAGGCCAACCTGATACTGACCATCAGTGGGAGCATCAACCAAAAAAGTTGTAGAGGGGCCATCAGCCCCAATAGCCGCAGTCGCTAAAGACCCCACACCATACCCTGAGACGAAGCCATAGCCAGAAAAACCCAGATGTTCTGTGTCCCTGCTGGCACCACCTGAAAGATTAGCGTCCTCGGCCTCGTAATACTGTATTTCTCCTTCTGCCGGCTTCCTACACGATTGCGGCGGCTCCAGCCAGCGTTTGAAAGGACGAGCCCAATAGACGTAACTAGTCACGATTATGAAGAGGCTCGCTACCGCTAATAGCGGCCCAATAGGAATCTTTTTACTGCCAGCCCGCGACGATAATGAGGGTTCGGGCTTTGATCGGCGAACACTTCCGGGAATATCCCCCGCAATCTTTTCAATCAACTTCCCCACATCGTGATTCCAACGAAGGTCGCTCACTTCCCAAGCCTGTCTACGTGCGAGCGTGGCTACATCAGCGGGTAAATCTTCTTCGCGCGGCATGGTTGCTCCTTGAACGAGAACAGGGATTACCCTGATACCCCGCTTGAGGGCAATGGCGATTTCGAGTCGCACGAAATCCTTCGGGTCGTCCAATCGTCGGCCGCGTTCGTTAGTGCAAGTCAGCCATTGTTGCCCGATGAGCACAAGCATAATCTCGCAAGAGCTAACTGCGGCCTCAATGGCTTCAACGAAATCTCTGCCGGGGGCAATGCTTTCAATATCAAAAAAGGTAATCTGTGAGCCAAAATGTGCTGACAGTTGATCGGACAAACGTCCAGCGTGTGCCGCGCTTTCAGATCGGCGATAACTGATAAAGATTTTCGGCGGGTTTGCCTGTGAGTGTGAAGAAGGCATTGTGTTGGAACTTTCTCGAACGAGAATTATATCACTTCTTCCCGCTCTCTTCTTACCCGTCTGCTTCTAAAGCTCGCGGCATGGAATGTTCACAGAGATAAAATTATTTATATCCTATGGCGGGGGCAATGTCAGCAGGATTACAAGGTCTTTTACGTTGACATGCTAACAAGCCTGCTAGATTCCAAGAGCCTTACTGCTGCGCAAGTTTCGGTATGAAAGGTAAACAGCCAAGTAAGCAACCAAGCGCGATAAGAATGCCCCAAGCATATGCTTTACCACCACGCCATTGTTTTACAGCGAAGAACTCTTGCGCTGGTCTGAATAGCAGGTAAACCGTCGGCACGAGCACTACAAGGATAGTGATGAAATCTGTAACAGGTACGACGATGCTGGTTGAATGTAGAGAAGATTTCCACGTTTCCCATAAAGGGATGGACATGCCTGCTCCCTGCAAGTGGGCTTCGACGGCACGCAAGTAAGCCCCTTGCCGATGGATAAAATAATCAAATCGTACTATCGCTGCTGCCCAAGCCAAAGAAAGCAGCGGCAAGACTACACTCAGGAACGACGAGCGGTGTTCGATCAGCCAGACGCCGCCTAATAGGAGTATAACTACTAGCAAAGTAGTCACATGCATCAACACATGGTTGACCATGATTTCGCTTCTAATCAGGCTGTAAATCTCAACTTCGCTCATAGTCGCCTTTTTAGTATCGTGCTCGGGATGCCTTTGGGGCTTATGCTTTAACAAACCCAAAAGAGAAAACTTAGCGAAACTATTTGCGATTCTACTTAGGTATAGGAGGCGCAGGCTTTTCCCTTGCTGCCTCCAATTCTCGCTCTAAATGCGCGATTTTAAGTTCTTTCTCTCTCGCATCTCTCCTATCGTTTCTCCAAGCACGGATAGTTGTTGAAATAGTACCAATAGCAGAAACAATAGCGGTGAAAACAGCAACCCATGTTGATGTATCGGAAGTTGGGTGAAAGACACCGCTGACACCCCCAAGTAGGATTGTAGTAGAAGCAATAAAGACACCAGCGAATATTAATGCGACGATATATCTGCGTTTCCAGTCGGCCGTTCCTAGCTCTTTCCTGCTTTCCTCTTGCTCATGTTGGGGTTTGTCAAGTACATCCGGCCCTCTTTTCGCTTCAGCCTCGCTTAAGATTTGATCCCATCTTTTATTGAGTTTAGAAGTTAGCAATGAAAAGATCAGGCTGCACGTAACTATCATAAAAGCACCGACCGAGAACCAGTTGCGCAGGCTCGCCCAGTGATGATAGCCCGCTTGCTGCCTCCAGTCGAAATACCAATAAAGAACAATGATTGTGTAAGAGACGATGGTTGGCAGCGAGCCAATCAGGACATAATAGATTGTTCTAATCGGCTCGGGGCCTCTCTTTTTGGCAAACACTTCCCGCCGATAACGCTCCCACTCATTAAACGGCACATGCAGTGTGTCCCATATTTTCCCTGCTAGAAATTCATATTGATATTGCGCGATTTGTTGAATCTGGTAGCCCTTGAAGGCCATAGCGAAGGTGTAGAGCGCGTTAATGATGGCGATGGCCATGATGAAATAAGCATTATCACCTTCTCCATACAGCCCATTTATGCCGTTATATTTGCCGCTGTTATTGAGTATTCAGCTAATGACCAATAGGAGGGCGGTGACATACAACGTGATCCAGCGATTGTTTTCATTCTCGAAGTTTAATAGCTCCTGCCATCGTGCCTTAAAGTCCTCCACATAGAGGGAGACTGCCAGCTTACTCTCCTCAAGGGCTATCTTGTCGCGTTCTACGGCCAGTTTGTCGTGCTCTAAGGAAATCCTTTGGCGCTCCAAGTCAAGTTTTTCCCTCTCACGAACAGCAAGCGTTTTAGCCTGCTTACGGTCGTCTATAGTGGCGTTTTTCATTTTCGCTTTTATTCCTACGAATTTATCGCTCAGTCAAGATAATAAAATACTTCTTTATACTTATATGCGAATCAGTAGTTGAAAAGACAGACGAACGGCAGATTCAGTAGAGTTCTCTTACCATGGAAAACCTACTGATTGAAATCTACCTGTTCGTCTGCCGCGTCTACGATACTTCGCCCGAGACCTGTTATCAACGCTTGAGTAATAACCGGGTGCCCGAGTTCACCGACCAGGAACTCGTCACCATCTGGCTCTTTGCTCACCTGGAAGGCTGCTTCGAGAAGAAGAGGATGCACCGCCTGATTCGCAAGTATTGGCGCGAGTGGTTCCCACGCCTGCCCGGCTATCAGACCTTCGTGCTGCGGCTCAACCGCCTGGAGCCGACCTTCCAGACTCTCGACGCGGTCTTGAGCGGTGCCCTGGCGGCGCGCCACACGCCGGAGGTTGACCACCTGGTTGACTCCTTGCCCGTGATGCTCGCCCGCCACGGCCACTCCTACCGCGCGCGGGTCGGGCGCGAAGTCGCAGGCATCGGTTTCTGCGCGGCGAAGAAGACCCGATTCCACGGCGTGCGCCTGCACTGCCTCGCGCAACGGCGGGCTGGACGCTTACCGCTGCCCGCGCGAATCTGGCTCTGCGCGGCCTCGCATCACGACTCGAAAGCCTTCATCGAAGAGCGGCCGGAAGTGCCCTCGACTGAACTCTTCGGCGACCTGGCTTACCCGACGCCGGAGATCATCGCGCACTTGCGAGAGCAGCAGACGCGGCTGACCGCGCCGATCAAGAAGCCGAAAGGCAAAGAACTCACTCCGGTCGAGAACTATTACAATCGGCTGGTGCGTTCGGTGTGGCAACCCATTGAGAGTCTGTTTAACTGGATCGAGGAGAAGACCCAGATTCAAAGAGCGAGCAAAGTGCGTTCAACTGACGCGCTGATGATCCACTGTTGGGGAAAGCTGGCAGTCGCCTACTTTCTCCTCGTTTTCAACTACTGATTCGCATATAGTGCGATAGCAGAGTGCCGCGCCCTCAGCGCTGCTGGCCACAATTCCAATGTGCAGAGTCATAATGCCCTTCTTTACTGGTCGAGACCCTTAAAACAGAGATGCGAAACTGCCGCTCCGGTCGCTCAAGTTAGGCCAAACGGGGAACCGGAAACTCCATCGTTATTTCACGTCAACGACGTTGCCAGAGGGGGCGCTCAAATTCGACCGCTTTGGCAAAAGATAAAGATCATTCAAGTCTCGGTGATTGTCATAAAGAGACTGGCTGCTCGTTAATCTCTGACTGGGCCCACTATGCTTTCCCCGATGAACTGCACGTTTAGGCGATCCCGGCGCGACTCGCTTACGTTAAGCTCGCACTTCGTCCAGCCTTGTAATTCCGGTAGCTCCCTCGATTGACTTGTAGTCAAAAATGTCAACATATGGTTTCCCGAGTAAGGACATGTAGACCCAAAGCTCGCCCCGATGGTGCCAATGTTCCTGATATCCGAAAGTGAAACACTTCCACGCGGGTGCTGAGGAGACGCCAAAGTTGGGCGGCATCTCGATTACTTGGGACAGCGTTTTGCCCGTCATATGAGCCAGCGCGCCACTAGCGCAGTCCTGACAACTCTCAGCATAGGCCATAAGGTCTGAAACTGATTTCAGACCGGGCAACTCACGATCCTCGGGAATATGCATATGTGGCTTGAACCCACCCTCACGCGCAGCCGCTGCAAGCGTTCTCTGAGCGGAATACATGTGAACCACTAGTTCACGTACTGACCTCCTGTCCGGCCGGGGTCGGAAATCGAGATCACCATCGTCAAACAAGGCTATTGCCTTGAGGGTCACCCCGTGTACTAGCCCGAAGTGCTGATAAAGAGTCTCTAGTATTTCTTTATTCATAACGTTCTCGTTATTCCATTGTTGCTCTAAGCCGAACCCTCCTTAGTGTTGAGTCCATTACTAAGACCGGGTTGATCTTCTGAACGGGCGATTGATGAGTTCTCCGCACTCATGAATCGTCCTCCGTCTTCGCCTCATCATCTGTTACCGGCGTAAGTCCGCCTTGGCCCTGACGAACGTCGGCGGTTAAATCGGTCTCCGTTGCGCTGCCGACTGAGTCGCTCAGACCACGGGAACGACAAAATTCTCGTCCGCAGGTCGTTTGGCATCGGCGGCGATGGCGGTCTTTAAACGTTTCACGCCCTCCTCAATGCTCCCGGTCGGAACGCAGGAGAAGCAGAGGCGGAGCTCGTGCCTGCCGCCGCCGTCCGGGTAGAACATCTCGCCGGGGACGAAGGCCACGCCGTTCAGCAGGGCCCGCTGCAGCAGCGGCCGCGCCTCGACGCCGTTACCCAGCCGGCACCAGAAATGTACGCCGCCGCGCGGCTGATTGAGTTCGAGCGTGCGCGGCGGCAGGTGCTTAACCACCGCCCTTCTCAACAGGTCGCGCCTCTTCTGGTGTTCTTCCCTCAGCGCTACCAGATGGTTATCGAACAGGCCGCTGCGCAAGAAGTCGGCGATGACGAACTGCCCGAGCCCTTCCGTGAACAGATTCTCGTGCTGCTTGATCGAGGCGAGCTGGTCGACGATGTACTCGGAGGCGGCGAGCCAGCCGAGCCGCAGCCCTGGCGCCAGAACTTTGGAGAAGGTGCCGAGGTGGATCACGATGTTGTATGTGTCCATGTGGTAGAGCGAGGGCGGCGGCGCCGCCTCTAGGTAGGTCTCATGGTGCGGGTCGTCCTCGACGAGCGGGATGCGGTAGCGCGCCGCCAGCTTCAGCAGATCCTGGCGCTCCCTGAGCGTGAGCGTGCGCCCGGTAGGATTCTGAAAGCTGGGGTCTGTGTAGATCAGCTTTGGCCTGTGGCGCACCACGAGGTCTTCCAACTCGTCTATATCGGCGCGGACGGCGTCCCATCCAATCAGGTTGGCGCCCGCAGCGCGAAACGTCTGGATGGCGCCGACGTAGCCGGGTCTGTCCATGATCACGGCGTCGCCCGGATCAATGAGACACCTGGAGATGAGGTCCAGTCCCTGCTGCGAGCCAGAGAGTATGAGAATCCTCTCGGGCTTCGTGCCGAAGCGGCGGGCCAAGGTATGACGCAGTTGGGGCTGCCCCTCAGTTGGCGCGAGCCCGAGGGCGACGCCGGCGTGCCGCCTAAGGGTCTGCTCGACGGCGCGCTTGTAGTCGCTGATGGGGAAGCACTCGAAGGCCGGCGCGCTCAGGGCGAAGGAGATGAGGTCCGCATTCGGGGCTTCGCGCATGAACTGGCGCAGGGACATGTTTTTGCCGAGGTGGGCGACCCTCGCCGAGACTTTACCGCGCCACGCGAAGGGGCCGTCGGTCGGCTCCAGCGTGGCGCAGACGAACGTGCCGCGGCCCACGTGGCTGCG
>Ga0081539_10005052_pt1:0-7500 | contig 13859 bp, 12 predicted proteins | sample TabmetS4T2R2_FD_71023 | JGI IMG/M metagenome (GOLD analysis project Ga0081539, IMG submission 71023) | Tabebuia heterophylla rhizosphere microbial communities from the University of Puerto Rico - S4T2R2 | ecosystem: Host-associated > Plants > Roots > Rhizosphere ...
TACCCTTGGAGGCGGGGTTACCCTCCCACCTCGCGCAGCTGATAACGCCAGCCGCGCGCGCCCAGTGACGTAGGGCGCGGCGCCTCCCGGCGCTCCACCTTGGCCACCAGACCCTCCGACCCCGCGGCATTCATGAGCTGCCGTGGGACCGAAAGCCTTGGGGAAGGTATTAAATCTTACTCAGAAAATTGTCAACCCCGGTGGCGAATTTTTCGGCGGCCGCGATATCCGGCAGCCGATGCTTCCACTATCGTTCCTGGTTCCACCCCGCGCGGGCCGGCATCATGCAAACGCTTCACGTCAACGGCACCGACATGGCCTATCTGGAGGCCGGCAACGGTCCGCCGCTGGTCTGCGTGCACGGCTCGCTCGGCGACTTTCGGACCTGGTCGCCGGTATTAGGCCCGCTGTCGAAAAAGCATCGCGTCATCGCCATCAGCCTGCGGCACTTTTTTCCCGAACATTGGGACGGCGTCGGCGACACCTACTCGATCGCGCAACATGTCGCCGACCTGATCGGCTTCGTGGAAAAGCTCGATGCCGGGCCGGTGGATCTGATGGGACATTCGCGCGGCGGCCATGTCTGCTTTCGCGCCGCGCAGCGGCGGCCCGAGCTGCTACGCAGGCTGATCCTTGTCGAGCCGGGCGGCGAGCTGGACGCCTCGCTCGACCCCGCGGCAAAGCCGGGCCCCTCGCAGTTCAAGGCCAGGTTCGCCGTGTCGGCGGAGAGAATTGCCGCGGGCGACATCGACGGCGGGCTCAAATTCTTCTTCGACACGGTCGAGGGGGACGGCGCATGGGCGCGGCTGCCCGAGGCGCCGCGGCAGCAATTGCGCGATAACGCATTCACGCTGGTCGGTCAGGTCAGGGACAACCGGCCGCGCTATTCCAGGCTTGATGCGGAACAGATCCGGATGCCGACGCTGTTTATCGGCGGCGCCGATACCAAGGGGCTGTTGCCGCAGGTGCTAGAAACGCTGGCGGCGCACGTTCCGGATTCGAGAAAAGCGATAATTCCAGGCGCCAGCCACTGGATGTTCGAGCACGCGCCGCAACGATTCTGCGATATCGTGCTGGACTTTCTGGCGGCCTGAAGGCGCCCGGCATCACGCGCTCAGCAAGGCCGTGGACGCCGCCCGCAACGCGACGCCGCGGATATGAAAGACCAGAATCCCGACACATGCGATTTCGACGACGATCGAAACGATGGGGACCAGAAATTCCGCGGACAATTCCTTTCCCGGCAACTGCAGCGCCGTGAGTACCGCATCGCTGATCACCGAGACGACGAGCGCGGCCGCCGCCGTGCTGCACAGCAGAAAGAAACGGCGAAGCTGGCGGCGATAGGCCGGATGCAGCGCGGCCGGAATCCGGCGGCTGCGGATATAAGCCCAACCGCCGAGTGCGACGATCAGCGACAGCCAAAAGGAATAGCGATCGATCTGGACGACGAGTCCGCCGATGGCCTTCAAGTCGTCGCTGATGGCCCATTGCATCGCGGTGTACCATGCGATCCGGGCCTTCATAACCATGAAAACGCCGGCGATCACCATGACCGCGGCGACCCCGGCTCTTTTGCTGTACTTTGCGAGCGACACCACGGCAAACTGGGCCGCGATGACTCGCGCGTCGCCAAAACCCGCGATGGCGCGCTGCTGCGCCTCAAGCATATTCTCCGTTGAATGCGCCGCGACGGCTTCCCACAGATGGTCCTCGACCTCTTGCCGCACGCGACGTGACAGCGAGCTGTCGAAATCGAGCTCGCGCGCAAGACGGTCGAGATAATCAGGGATCATGCCGGGTTCTCGCGCGGCCGGGTTGCTCCTAGCAGACCGCCGATGGCGTCGGAAAATTGTTTCCAGACCGCGCGCCGCTCGGCCAGCGCACGATTGCCGGTTCTGGTCAGGGTGTAGACCCGCCGCCGCCGCCCGGAATCGGCCGTCATCCAGCGGCTGCTCAGCAGGCCCGCCTGCTCGAGACGATGCAGCGCGGGATAGATCGTCCCCTCGGGGAGATCGAATGCGCCGCCGCTGCGTCGTTTGATCTCCTCGATAATGGCATAGCCATGGGCCGAGCCTGCCGCCGACAGCGCGGCAAGCACGATCATGTCGAGGTGGCCTTTGAGCATTTCGCCTTCCATACCTCGGATTCCTAGGCTTTGGCGCCCAAGCGCGTCAAGCCCGCGCCTTATTTGCCGCGCGGCACGAAGACCTGCCCATTGACCCCGAAGCCGCCGTCGGCCGTTTCCAAGATCTGCACAAAGCATTTCCTGACCGGATCGGACGGCGCCTTCGTTGCCTTGAGAATGACATCGGTGATGCCTTTGATCATCGCGGCTTTCTGCTCAAGCGTGAGCACACCGGCAGGAACATGGAGTTCGACCAGCGGAGCGCCGAAGTTTGCAGAACCAGTGTCGGCGAGAGCCGGCGAAACGCCAGCCGCCGCGCTCGCGGCAACGGCCGCCGTCATGAGCACAGCCCGGCGGTTCAATCCGCTGGGGCTCTGCGGCGATTCCGCATCGTGATGCGACCGCTCGATCATGTCCATAGTCCAACCTCGCTTTGATGATGGTTCTCAGGTCCGCGGCACGTAGACACTGCCGGTGGCGCCCCAATCGCCGGCCGGGACCTCGTTGATCAGCACGTAGGTCGGCGAGTCCGCCGGCCGCTTTTCGACGCCGACGATGACATCATGCAGCCCCTTGACGATCTCGCGGCGCTGATCCGGCGTGAGAATGCCCTCCGGCATATAGACCTTGGCGACCGGCATCTTGCGTTCTCCCTCTTTATACCTTGCGATGTTATGCCTCGCATAACTAGGTGTCAAGACGAAACCCGAGCCGGTTGGTCAAGCCGCTCGTCGATGTTACGCTGCAACCGAAGAAACAGATCAGGGGAGACCGCGATGCAAACGCCCTCATGTCCCGTTCTGGTGTTCGCCCTGACCATTGCCGGTACAGCCGCGCTTGCCGCGCCCGACGAAAAACTGAAAGCCGCGGCAGAAGCCGCCCAGCCGGCGCTGATCGAAACGCTGCGAGAAATGGTGCTGATCGAATCCGGCAGCGGCGACGCCGAGGGTCTCGCAAAAATGGCCGACTTCGCCGAAACGCGGCTGAAGGCGCTGGGCGCCAGAACCGAGCGGCGCAAGACCACAAGCGGCATCGGCGCGGACATGGTGATCGGCAAATTCGAGGGCAGCGGAGCCAAAAAGCTGATGCTGATCGGCCATATGGACACGGTGTATCAGAAGGGCATTTTGGCGACGCAGCCCTACCGCGTCGACGGCAACAGGATTTACGGACCGGGTATCGCGGACGACAAGGGCGGCCTCGCCGTGATCCTGCATGCGCTGAAAATCGTGAACGATGCCGGCTGGCGCGATTACGCAAAACTGACGGTGGCGTTCAATCCGGATGAAGAGGTCGGCTCGATCGGCTCCGGCGAAATCATTGCCGAATTGGCCGACCAGCACGACGTAGTGCTGTCATGCGAGCCGACCGCGGCGGCACCCGCCACGAAAAACGATGCGCTGCTGCTCGGCGCCAGCGGCACCGCGACCGGATTGATGGAGGTGAAGGGCCGCGCGTCGCACGCAGGCGCTGCCCCGCAACTTGGCCGCAACGCGCTGATCGAACTCGCGCACCAGCTGTCGCAGACCGCCGACATTGCCAAGTCGGTCCCGGGCACGCAGCTGAACTGGACCACCGCGCAGGCCGGCACCGTGCGCAACCAAATCCCCGAAAAGGCCACCGCCGGCGCCGATATCCGCCTCACCGTTGCCGATGGCGTCGCAAAACTGCAGGCCGCGCTGAACGAGAAGGTAAAGATAAAACTCATTCCGGACACCGAAACCACGGTAACCATCGAGCCGGGCCGGCCACCCTTCGTGGCGAGCGACGCCGGCCGCGCGCTGGCGCGCCAGGGCCAGGCGATCTATGCCGAGATCGGACGCACGCTCGATATCGTCGACATGACCGGCGGCGCCACCGACGCGAGCTTCGCCAACCGCAGCGGCAAGGCCGTCGTGGTGGAAAGTTTTGGCCTCGCCGGCTTCGGCTATCACGCCCGGGATGAATATATCGACACCGGCTCGATCGTGCCGCGGCTTTATCTGATGACTCGGATGCTGACCGAATTGGGGAAGAAGAAGTGAGAGCTTGTTCCGGACGCAACGCAGCGCGCTTGCGGTGCGCTGCAGAGGATGTTCGCGCCGGTTCCGGCTCTCCGGTGCACCGAACGCTGCACCGCGTCCGGGACATAAAACCGAAGTGTATACAGCAGCGGAATACGGGTCGATTCCGTGAAATCGCAGTTTTCCGGATTTCGCTGACGCTGCATCCGGGCTACGATTGTCTGCAGCAGCAGGAGCGGCCTTGGCCAAAAAACGCGTAAAGCAACTCGCGCCCATGCACGCGAAGTGCTTCGGGAAGAATTCCTTGTGCCGCTCGAAATGTCGGCAGGCGCGCTCGCGAAAGCCTGCGGCGTTCCCCGCACGCGCATCGAGCGGCTTGCGAATGAAGAAACCGGCGTGACCGCGGATACCGCGCTTCGGCTCGCCAAGGCATTTGGAACGACAACGGCGCTATGGCTTAACTTACAAAACGACTACGATGTTCAAATGGCAGAGCGTGAGATCGGCAAGGACCTTGCGAAGATAGAGCCGGTGATTGGCCGGGCCGCTTGAGGGAAGCGGCAATCAAATAATAAAAGGAGGCAGCATCATGAAACTCACCCAGCAACAGATCGAAGATTTCCACCGCGAAGGCTGGCTGTTTCTCCCCGAACTGTTCAGCCCCGAGGAAGTCGCGCTACTCGCGCGCGAGGCGGTGAATATCTATGACGCCAACCGACCCGAGGTGTGGCGGGAGAAGAGCGGAGCGCCGCGCACCGCCTTCGCCGCGCATCTGTACAACGAGGCGTTCGGTCTGCTCGGCGCGCATCCGCGCATGATCGATCCGGTCGAGCAGATTTTTGGCGAAAAAGTCTACATGCACCAGTACAAGATCAACGCCAAACACGCCTTTACCGGCGACGTCTGGCAGTGGCACCAGGACTACGGCACCTGGAAACGCGACGACGGCATGCCCGAGCCGCGGGCGATGAACATCGCGATTTTCCTCGACGAAGTGATGCACATCAATGGGCCGTTGATGCTGGTGCCCAGGAGCCAGCACGCCGGCGACCTCAAGGCGTCGCACGATCTCGAGACGACGTCATATCCGCTGTGGACGCTGGACGAGGCCACGGTGACGCGGCTGGTGAAGGAAGGCGGCATTGTCGCGCCGACCGGCAAGGCCGGCGGCATGCTGATGTTCCACGGCAATCTGGTGCACGGCTCGGCCGGCAACATCACGCCGTATCCGCGAAAGATCGTCTATCTCACGCTGAATGCGGTCTCGAACTACATTCGTACTCCCACCCGGCCGGAATACATCGCGCACCGCGATTTCACGCCGATCCAGACCGTGGACGACGACGCGCTGCTGCGGCTGGCGCGGGCGCAGCGGCAGGCGGCGGAGTAAAATTTACACCGTCATTCCGGGGCGACGCGAAGCGGCGAGCCCGGAATCCATAACCACGATTGGGGTTATGGATTCCGGGCCTGCGCCAAATGGCGCATCCCGGAATGACGGAGGATAGGACAACTCCCATGAACCTGCATCACCTCCTCGCCAAACGTCACGCCGCCGGCAAACCCGTCCGCGTCGCCTTGATCGGCGCCGGCAAGTTCGGCTCGATGTTTTTATCGCAGGTGCCGCATACGCAGGGGCTCGAGGTGCCGGTCATCGTCGATCTCGATCCGGAGCGCGCGCGCGAGGCCTGCCGTACCGTGGGCTGGGACGCTGCGCGGATCGCGGCGACGAAATTCACCGACGATGGCGCTGCGGCAATGGCGGGGAATATCGACGTGATCGTGGAAGCCACCGGCAATCCTGCGGTCGGCATCCGCCACGCCCGCGCCGCGATCGCCGCAGGCAGGCACGTCGTCATGGTCAATGTCGAGGCCGACGTGCTGGCGGGGCCGCTGCTTGCGGAAGAAGCGCGGGCGGCCGGCGTGGTTTATTCGCTGGCCTATGGCGACCAGCCGGCGTTGACCGCGGAGATGGTGGACTGGGCGCGCGCCACCGGATTCCGCGTCGTCGCCGCCGGCAAGGGCACAAAGTATCTGCCGGCCTATCACGACGTGACGCCGGCGGCCGTCTGGAGCCATTATGGCCTGAGCGCCGGCGAGGCAGAGTCCGCCGGCATGAATCCGCAGATGTTCAATTCGTTTCTCGACGGCACCAAGTCGGCCATCGAGATGGCGGCGATCGCCAACGCTACCGGGCTGGACGTGCCCGCAGGCGGGCTGTTGTTTCCGCCTTGCGGCGTCGATGATCTGCCCCATGTGATGCGGCCCCGCGAGACCGGCGGCGTGCTGGAGAAATCGGGCGTGGTGGAAGTGGTGTCGTCGCTGGAGCGCGACGGACGGCCGGTGTTTCGCGACTTGCGCTGGGGCGTCTATGTGGTGCTGGAAGCGCCGAACGATTACGCCGCGGACTGTTTCAGGCAATACGGCCTGAAGACCGACGCCACCGGGCGCTATGCCGCGATGTACAAGCCGTATCATTTGATCGGGCTGGAGCTGAACATCTCGATCCTGTCGGCGGCGCTGCGCAATGAGCCGACCGGGCAGCCGCAGGGTTTTCGCGGCGATGTCGCCGCAGTCGCCAAGCGCGATCTGCAGTCCGGCGAAATGCTGGACGGCGAAGGCGGCTATACGGTGTGGGGGAAGTTGATGCCGGCGTCGGCCAGCCTCAAGGCCGGCGCGCTGCCGATCGGGCTCGCTCACCGGGTAAAGCTGAAGAACGACATCGCCCATGGCGCTGTGGTGCGCTGGAATGATGTGGAAATCGACGCCGGCACCGATGCGGTCGCGACACGACGCGCGATGGAGCAGCGCTTCGCCGAGGCGTCAAAAACCAGGGAAAACGCCTGATCCGCGCGGCTTTGTATTGCGGTTTCCATCTCTGCACCGCGCCTTTCGCAGCTGCGTTCCCCGGATGCGCCAAACGGCGCCCTTGATTCCCGGAAACCGATTGTCCATCCTGCCCGGGGCCTTAGATTTTCAGATTTCGATTGCGCCCAACCGGGTTTTTCGGGATTTAGGTTCGGGGTACCAATCTCAACGTCGGCCGTCGGCGATCCATAAAAAACGACACCCAAGATCGTTTCCCTCGTCGAGGCATCGGCACACAACGGAGGAGGAAGCGCATGAAACGTCGTGAATTTCTGAAAGTAGGCGGCGTCGGTCTCGCCGCCAGCACGGTCGCCGCGCCGGCGATCGCCCAGTCGATGCCCGAGGTGAAATGGCGATACGCGACCAGCTGGCCGAAGTCGCTCGATACGCTGTATGGCGGCTGCGAATATTTCTCCAAACGCGTGGCCGAGATCACCGACAACAAATTCCAGATCCAGCCGTTTGCGGCCGGGGAACTGGTGCCTGGCCTGCAGGTGCTCG
>Ga0081539_10005052_pt1:12500-13859 | contig 13859 bp, 12 predicted proteins | sample TabmetS4T2R2_FD_71023 | JGI IMG/M metagenome (GOLD analysis project Ga0081539, IMG submission 71023) | Tabebuia heterophylla rhizosphere microbial communities from the University of Puerto Rico - S4T2R2 | ecosystem: Host-associated > Plants > Roots > Rhizosphere ...
AAAGACCAGCTTGCTTCGTAAGATCGAACCGATAGCGAGGCGGTCAAGCTTCGCTAACAAGATCATTTACAACTCGATCATCTCACGATGAACGAGCGCCGAAATGACCTGGAGATAGTGAATGGGCGAACGCGCGGCACCGTCTTGCGACGCTGTCTTGCGACCCCAAACTCGGATCGATCTCCTCTTTACGATGTCAGAAATCCCGCACGCCGCATCCTGTGAAGGATACGCATGCGAAGTGATGTTTCGCGGACGATATTCGAGCGATCAACTGTCAGCCCGTCTTCGCCTAAAGGCTACGCCGGGCACGCTTCGCCCTTCGGGCCCTGCGTGGCTGCGCCACGCGTAGCCCGAAGGGCGAAGCGTGGTGGAGCCAGACGGGATCGAACCGACGACCTCATGCTTGCAAAGCACGCGCTCTCCCAGCTGAGCTATGGCCCCGTACACTCGCAACGCCCGTCTTCGCCCAAGAGGGCTACGCCGGGCACGCTTCGTCCTTCGGCTCCTGCGTGGCTGCGCCTCGCGTAGCCCGAAGGGCGAAGCGTGGTGGGCCTGGGAAGACTTGAACTTCCGACCTCACGCTTATCAAGCGCGCGCTCTAACCAACTGAGCTACAAGCCCCTAACACGAGGAGCCGTGCGCGCGCGCCGGCATGACGCCGCGCACAGGCGCTAGCCCAAAGCGCGTGTTCGTCCGCGAAGAAAGAGAAACGAAGACGGCGAAATCCCGCCAATGCAGCTCAACGATCCTGACGACCGTTGGCCACTGATGTTTCTAAAACGATCCGATAGCTGTTCCAAAACCGAAGTCTTGAGCAGACTGAAGGATCATCCTTAGAAAGGAGGTGATCCAGCCGCAGGTTCCCCTACGGCTACCTTGTTACGACTTCACCCCAGTCGCTGACCCTACCGTGGTCGGCTGCCTCCCTTGCGGGTTAGCGCACCGCCTTCAGGTAAAACCAACTCCCATGGTGTGACGGGCGGTGTGTACAAGGCCCGGGAACGTATTCACCGTGGCATGCTGATCCACGATTACTAGCGATTCCAACTTCATGGGCTCGAGTTGCAGAGCCCAATCCGAACTGAGACGGCTTTTTGAGATTTGCGAAGGGTTGCCCCTTAGCGTCCCATTGTCACCGCCATTGTAGCACGTGTGTAGCCCAGCCCGTAAGGGCCATGAGGACTTGACGTCATCCCCACCTTCCTCGCGGCTTATCACCGGCAGTCTCCTTAGAGTGCTCAACTGAATGGTAGCAACTAAGGACGGGGGTTGCGCTCGTTGCGGGACTTAACCCAACATCTCACGACACGAGCTGACGACAGCCATGCAGCACCTGTGTTCCAGGCTCCGAAGAGA